>Ga0310811_10010694_pt1 | contig 11867 bp, 7 predicted proteins | sample YCmetagenome_FD_207642 | JGI IMG/M metagenome (GOLD analysis project Ga0310811, IMG submission 207642) | Soil microbial communities from experimental microcosm in Duke University, North Carolina, United States - YC | ecosystem: Engineered > Artificial ecosystem > Soil microcosm > Unclassified ...
CGGATGCGCCAGACCGACGGCCAGCATTACGGCTCCGGCAAATGGCTGGCGCGCGACGGCAAGACGGAAACGCTCGCCTCATCCGACATCGCCATGACGCCGCAGGCCTTCACCGAAATCGAAGGCCGCAACATCCCGACCGCCTGGCGCATCGCTATTCCAAGACTGGCGCTTGCGATCGACTGCACGCCATTGAATGCAAGGAGCTGGATGGGAACGAACTTCCCGTATTGGGAAGGCCCGATCAGCTTTGCCGGCAGCCACACCGGATTAGGATATCTGGAAATGACGGGGTATTAGCTCGTCATGCCCGGCCTTGTGCCGGGCATCCACGTCCTTTGCGTCCATGCAGGGAAAAGACGTGGATGGCCGGGTCAAGCCCGGCCATGACCAAGAGCGTTGCGTCTCGAAGGATGAAGCCACCGAAGCTTTAAAGCGCCATATGGGGATTTCTGCGATGTACCACTTCACCGCCCTCGTCACCTGCCTTGCCATCCTGTTTTATATCTTCACCTCGATCCAGGTCTCGAAGGCGCGCGTCAAGTTCGGTGTCAAGGCGCCGGCGATCTCGGGCAATGCGGATTTCGAGCGTGTCTTCCGCGTGCAGATGAACACGCTGGAATGGATGCCGATTTTCATGCCGTCGCTGTGGCTGTTTGCGGTCTACATCAGCGACTTCGGCGCCGCCGCGCTCGGACTGGTCTGGATCGCCGGCCGCGTGGTTTATTTGATCGGCTACTCGCAGGCCGCCGCCAAGCGCAGCCGCGGTTTTACCATCCAGGCTGCCGCCGCCACCATTCTCTGGGTCAGCGCGTTGGGTGCAATCGCGTGGCGGCTGGCGCATGGGTGATGGGTAAGTTCAGGCGCCGCGTTCCCCGGATGCTGCGCAGCACGAAGTGGTGCGCTGCTGATCCGGGGTCCATGCTGGTACTGTGGGTCCCGGCTCTGCGGTGCACCGTCAAGTGACGCTGCACCGCGTCCGGGACATGATCGCCGATCTCACTTCACCAGCGGGCAGCCGGAATCCTTCGCCGCCGGGAACGCCTTGTCGCCGGGCACCACGGCGAGCTGCTTGTAATAGTCCCACGGCTTCTTGGATTCCGACGGCTTCTTGACTTCGAACAGATAGAGGTCATGCACCATGCGGCCGTTTTCCAGCACCTTGCCGCCTTGCGCGAAGAGATCGTCGACCGGAAGCTCCTTCAGCTTTTTGGCGACGGCTTCGGTGTCCTTGGTGCCGGCCGCCTTGACGGCCTTGAGATATTGCAGCGTCGCCGAATAGGTGCCGGCCTGGATCATGTTAGGCATCCGCCCGGTGCGCTTGAAGAAGCGATTGGCGAGGTCGCGGCTCTTGTCGTCGCGATCCCAGTAATAGCCTTCGGTCAGCACCAGGCCCTGGGCGGCTTCCAGCCCGAGGGCGTGGACATCGCTCAGCACCAGCAGAAGTCCGGCAAGCTTCTGGCCACCCTTGACGATGCCGAATTCGGCCGCCTGCTTGATCGAGTTGGAGGTGTCGAGACCGGCATTGGCGAGCCCGATGACCTTGGCCTTCGAGCTTTGCGCCTGCAGCAGGAAGGACGAGAAGTCCGACGAGTTGAGGGGAACGCGGACCGAACCCAGCACCTTGCCGCCCTTGGCCTTGACGAAATCGCCGGTATCTTTCTCCAGCGCGTAGCCGAAGGCGTAGTCGGCGGTCAGGAAGAACCAGGTATCGCCGCCGGCTTCGACCAGCGCGCCGCCGGTGCCGAACGCGAGCGCATGGGTGTCATAGGCCCAGTGGAATCCATAGGGCTGGCAGGCGTCGCCGGTCAGGCGCGAGGTCGCCGCACCGACGACGATGTCGATCTTCTTCATCTGCTTCGACAGTTCGTGAACGGCGAGCGCGACCGAGGACGTCGTCAACTCGGTGATCATGTCGACGTTCTCGACCTCATACCAGCGCCGCGCGATCGCGGTTCCGAGATCAGGCTTGTTCTGGTGGTCGGCGGAGATCACTTCGATCTTCTGGCCGAGCACTTCGCCGCCGAAATCCTCGACCGCCATCTTGGCGGCCTCGAACGACCATTTGCCGCCGTAGTCGGCGTAGACCCCGGTCTGATCGTTGAGAATGCCGATCTTGACGCCCTGCGCCGCGGCCGGTCCGGCCAACATAAATCCGCTCAATGCGACCGCCGCCAACAAACCCGATTTCATATGTTCTCTCCCAGCAGTTTCTGTTCGAAAATTCCGGCGAATGATATTTTATAACCCGCACGATGCCCATCTGTTTCAAGTCAGCCAATAGTATGGGGAACATCTCGCGCGCGAGTGATTGCGCCGCACATCACGGCGCGACCGACGCTTTCGGCTTCTTCGGATCCGCCAACCGGCGGACCACCATGTAAAAGATCGGCGTGAAGATCAGGCCGAACAGCGTGACGCCGAGCATGCCGAAGAACACGGCGACGCCGACCGCCTGGCGCATTTCCGATCCCGAGCCGGTCGAAACCACCAGCGGCAGCACGCCGAGGATGAAGGCGAACGACGTCATCAGGATCGGCCGCAGCCGCAACCGGCAGGCCTCGATCACGGCCTCGAGGCGGTCGCGGCCCTCGTTCTCGATGTCGCGCGCGAACTCGACGATCAGAATGGCGTTCTTGGCCGCAAGCCCCACCAGCACCACGAAGCCGATCTGGGTCAGGATGTTGACGTCCTGTCCCATGATCCGCACGCCGATGGTCGCGGCCAACAGGCACATCGGCACGATCAGGATCACCGCGAACGGCAGGCTCCAGCTGCCATATTGCGCCGCCAGCACCAGGAACACGAACAGCACGCAGATCGGGAAAACATAAAGTCCCGAATTGCCGCCGGTGACCTGCTGGTAGGACAGATCGGTCCATTCGAAGGAGAACCCGCTCGGCAGCGTCGCCTCGGCGAGCTTCTTCATGGTGTCGATCGCGGTGGCCGAACTGGTGCCGGGCAGTGCTTCGCCCTGCAGCTCCGCCGCCGGATAGAGATTGTAGCGCGCGACGCGGTCGGGGCCGGAAACGTCGCGGAAATCCACCACGCTGCCGAGCATCACCATGTCGCCCGCGGCATTGCGGGTGCGCAGCCGCGCCAGATCGGTCCTCTCCTTCCGGAACGGCAGGTCGGCCTGCGCCGTGACGTGATAGGTGCGGCCGAACAGGTTGAAGTCGTTGACGTAGGTCGAGCCGAAATAGGTCTGGATGGTTTCGTTGACATTCGCAATCGGCACGCCGAGCTTCTGCGCCTTGACGCGGTCGATATCGACGAACAGCTGCGGCGTGTTGGCGGTGAAGGGCGAGAACACCTGCGTCAGCCCGGGCGCCTTGCGCGCCGCGGCAATGAGTTCGTCGTTTGCGGCCGCCAGCATCTCGGGCCCGCGGCCCTGGCGATCCTGGATGCGCATCGTGAAACCGCCACCGGTGCCGATGCCCGGCACCGGCGGCGGCGGAATGACGATGATGAAGGCCCCCTCGATCGCGGACAGGCGCTTGCGCAAATCGGCCGTGATCACCGCCGCCGACAGGCCTTTCTTCAGGCGCACTTCCGGCTCCTCGAATACCGGGAACAGGGCCGCGGCATTGCCCGCCTGGGTCCGGGTCGCGCCCGAAAAGCCGGCGAATGCGGCAACGCGAATGATGCCCGGGGTATCCAGCGCCGTCTTCTCGATCCGACGGACGATGTCCGTGGTGCGCGCCAGCGACGCCGCGCCGGGCAGCTGCGCCGATACGATGACGTAGCCGCGATCCTGTGCCGGAATGAAACCTTGCGGCGTGATGGCGATCAACCACCCGGCGCTGCCGATCAACGCCACATACAACAGCAGCATCAGCGTCGAGTGCCCGATCACGAAATTGGCCGCACTGGCATAGCCGTGCGACAGCCGGTCGAACGCACGGTTGAAGTAGCCTGTGAACGTATCCCAGCCGCGCGCAACGAAATTCCAGTCTGCCGGCGGCCGCTTGTCCTCATGCGGCACCAGGATCAGCGAGGCCAGCGCCGGCGACAGCGTCAGCGAGCAGAAACAGGAGATCGCGGTGGCGACCGCGATGGTGACGGCGAATTGCTGGAAGAATTGCCCGGAAATGCCGCCGAGGAACGCGGTCGGCACGAACACCGCGCACAGCACCAGTGCAATCGAAACCAGCGCGCCGCCGACCTCCTCCATGGTCTTGAGCGCGGCATCCCGCCGGCTCAGGCCGCGCTCGAGGTGCCGCTCGACATTTTCCACCACCACGATCGCATCGTCGACCACGATGCCGACTGCCAGCACGAGGCCGAACAGGGTGAGATTGTTGATCGAGAATCCCAGCGCCGCCATCACGGCAAAGGTGCCGACCAGCGATACCGGGATCGCGATGATCGGTATGATCGCCGGACGCCAGCCCTGCAGGAACACCAGCACGACGATGACGACGAGCAGCATCGCCTCATAGATCGTCTTGATCAGTTCATGGACGGATTGCGCGATGAACTCGGTCGGGTTGTAGCCGATGTTGTAGTCGAGGCCCTTTGGAAAGGCGACCTTCAGCTTCGCCATCGTGTCGGAAATGTTCCTGGCGGTCGCCAGCGCGTTCGAGCCGGGCCGCTGGGTCACCAGCAGCGCGACCGCGGACTTCCGCAACAGGAAGCTGTTGGTCGCGTAGGACAACGCGCCCAGTTCGACCCGCGCCACATCGCGCAGCCGCACCGTTCGGCCGTCGGCGCCGGCCCTGACGACGATGTCCTCGAATTGCTTCTGATCCTTCAGCCGCCCGGTGAAAGTGAGATTGGGCTGGAACGCGCGATCGGAGATCGGCGGTTCCCCGATCTGCCCACCCGTGATCTGCAGGTTTTGCGCGCGGATCGCGGCCACCACCTCCGCGGAGGTCATGCCGAGCGTCGCGATCCGGTCCGGATCGAGCCACAGCCGCATCGAGTAATCGCGCGCTCCGAACATCTGGATGTCGCCGATCCCGTCGAGGCGGAGCAGCTGGTCGCGCACCTGCAGCAGCGCGTAGTTGGAGATATAAAGCTGGTCGAAGCTGTCATCGGGCGACAGCATGAACACAACCATCAGGATGTCGGGGCTGTTCTTGCGGGTGACGACGCCGTTACGCTGCACCTCCTCCGGCAAGCGCGGCTGCGCGATCGCGACGCGGTTCTGGACCAGCACCTGGGCCTTGTCGAGATCGGTGCCGAGCTTGAAGGTGACCGTGATGGTGAGATTTCCGCTCGAAGTGGCCTGGCTGTAGAGATACAGCATGTCCTCGACGCCGTTGATTTCCTGCTCGATGGGGGCAGCGACGGTATCGGACACGGTTTGCGCGGTGGCGCCCGGATATTGCGTGGTGACGACCACCGTCGGCGGCACCACTTGCGGATATTCCGAGACCGGCAGCGTGGTGTAGGCGATCGCGCCGACGATCAGCAGCACGATCGACAGCACCATCGCCAGGATGGGCTGATTGATGGAGAGCCGGCCGAGATTCATGTCTTGCCACCGGCTGGAGCCGCATGCGGACTGACTTTCGCGCCGACGCGGGCGCGCTGCAGGCCGTCGACGATGACGCGGTCCTCCGCCTTCAGCCCCTCGCGGATCACGCGCAGGCCCTCGTCGAGCGGGCCGAGCGTCACCGGCTTGGCTTCCACCGTGTTGTCGTCCTTGACGACGAAAACGATCTTGCGCGACTGGTCGGTGGCGACAGCCGTATCCGGCAGCAGCAACGCCTCATAGGGCGCGCTGCCGATCAGCCGGACGCGGCCGAACTGTCCCGGCAGGATCGACATATCCTTGTTCGGGATAACCGCGCGGCTGCGCAAGGTGCCGGTCGAGAGGTCGAGCCGGTTATCGATGAAGTCCATCTTGCCGTCGTGCGATGGCTTGGTCTCGCCGGTCAGCGTCACCTGCACGGGATTTGGCGTATCGCGGGAGCTCGGACGCCTGCCCTCGAACCAGAGCCGGTTGTTCTTCAGATACGTCGCCTCGTCGACGTCGAAATAGATATAGATCGGGTCGAGCGAAACGATCGAGGTCAGCAGCGTGGCGGCGCCCTCGCTGCCCTGTACGAGGTTGCCGGCGCTGACGAGATGGCGGCTGGCGCGGCCGGCGATCGGCGCCATCACATGGGTGAATTCGATGTTGAGTTGCGCCGCTTTCAGCGCGCCTTCGGCCTGCATCTCGGCGGCATGCGCCGCTTGCAGGGTCTGGCGGCGCTGGTCGACGATGGATTCGGAGACGGCACTGGTCGTGACCAGGGTCAGCGCGCGATCGAGTTCGCGTTTTGCCAGTTCCGCCTTGGCGCGCGCATCGGAGAGCTGGCCATCGGCTTGCAACGCGACCGCCTCGAACGGACGCGGATCGATCACGTAAAGCAGATCGCCGGCATGGACGATCGCGCCGTCGCGGAACTCGACCGATGTGACGAAGCCGCCGACGCGGGCGCGCACCTGCACTTCCTCGACCGCCTCGAAGCGGCCGGTGAATTCATCCCAATCGGTGACGGTGCGCTTCACCGGCTGCGCGACCGTGACCGGCGGCGCGGCAGCTGCGGCCTGTGGCGGCGGCTTGTCGCCGCAGCCGGACAGCGGTAGCGCGCTCGCCAGGATCAGCGGCGCGAGCACGCGAAGCAAGCGGTCTTCCGCCCGGACCCGTTTCCGCTTTTCAGTCGTGCTCAAGGTCATCGGCTGCATCTCCCCTGCACTTCTCGATATCGCGATCGATGGAGGCGCGGCCGTGAAAGCCGGCGGCGGAGGTCACAGATGTGACCGCCTTGCAGTCTGTTCAAGACGGCTGCGGGATCAAGCACAATAGTTATGCATTTGCGGAACTTAGCCGTTGCGCAGACATGTGTTCGCGGCAGCGATGGCTCGGCAGCGCTGGCCGACGCAGACCATGTTGCGGTCGCTGCCGCCTGTGGCGTTGGACTGGCCGCGTATCAAGGTTAACGGCAACCAGACTTGGTTAACAAAATCAAAACGTTAGACTTACGGCAGTGCCATCAATACGGTCATGGTCGCGAATTCGTCAGCATTTTGAATGCCTGCCATTTTTGGTTTGATCTTCAATAACATAGTGTGAGTGAGGCGCAGGAATGATCCGTGGTGCCAAGTTCCTGCCCACCCTTGACATCGACGACGTCCAGGGCTGGTTCGGCGACTCGACGCCATCAGACAATTTTGAATTTCTCCACACCGCGAATGCCACCGGCACCGACCTCTTCACCGATCTGACCAATGCAGCGGCCGGGCGTCTCGACCTGTCGACCGCCCTCAGTCATGAAATGGGGAACGCGCCCGGGCCGGTTGACAGCACCTCGGCGGGCGATGCCGCCGGGCCGACGCACATCAATCCTGCCGGTGGCGCGCGACAAACTCCCGACGCAACCGACGCGGCGCAAGCCGATATCTCGACGTCGACCGCATCGGACCAATCCGCGACGCCTTCCGGCGCGCTGACATTTGCTTTCGGCAATCCCGGCAACGACACCCTCGACGTCGGCAAGGGCGGCGGCATCGTGTTCGGCGGCGCGGGAGCAGACACCTTCGTGTTCGCCGGCATCGACATCAAGGCGGAGCCGCCTCCGCCGGTCACGCACATCATGGACTACAGCTTAGCCGCGGGCGACAAGTTCGACTTCTCGGCACCGACGTCGCAGTTCCATGCGACAGCCATCAACGACGCATTGATCGTGCGCGCGGTGGAAGACGGAAGCGGCGCATTCGCAACCCTGCAGGTGAACAAGACCGGCCCCAACGGCTTGCCGTCCGCGCCGATCTGGGTCAACGTTGCGGAAATTGCCGGCGCGCACTCCGGCGACACCCTGAATGTGCTGGTCGACAGCCACTCGGCAGTTCACGTCGCGCAGATTCATGTCGACGTGCTGGTCTAGCGGACCGGCTCGTTCGGGGGTTGAGCGAAGCAAAATGCGGGGGAATCCGAAAGCGTCGTCATTGCGAGGAGCAAAGCGACGAAGCGATCCATCCTTCCTTTTTGCCGCCCTGTGGATTGCTTCGCGGAGCCTGTCATCGGGCGCGCATTCGCGCGACCCGTTGGTTCGCAATGACGGCTTCGGCAGGCCGGCGGCCATCGACGTGGAAGCTAATCGGGCTGGAGCTTCAGTTGCTTTCGTGGCTAACATCTGCCCGGACGACACCGGGATGAGGTTACCCATGGACGCGCGCGCACCCAGGACTTCGCCGGACGCGGCCGCAACGCCCCGCCGCGGCGCCGATCACATCGCACCCGATTGCGCAGGCGAGAATTTCTACGCCATCGACCGCGGCCTGCGCGACCTGCTCGCGCATTATCTGACCGCCGAAGATTTCCGGCAGTTGGCGCCGCATTTCGATCGCCTCGGCCGGCTGGCCGGCGGCCGGCTCGACGAGCTGGCGCGGATCGCCGACCGGCATCCGCCGGTGCTGCACCCGCGCGACCGCTTCGGCCGCGACGAGGATTTTATCGACTACCACGCCGCCTACCGCGAGATGGAGCAGATTGCCTTCGGTGACTTCCAGTTCCACGCCATGACCCACCGCGCCGGCGCGCTCGGCATGGATCGTCCGCTGCCGGCGGTTGCCAAATACGCGCTGCAATATCTGTTCGTGCAGGCCGAGTTCGGCCTGATGTGCCCGATCAGCGTCACCGACACCTCGATCCACCTGATTCGTAAATTCGCAAGCACGGAGCTTCAGGACTATCTGCTGCCGAAGATGCTGTCGGGTGATGTCGCCTTGATGTGGAAGGGCACGCAGTTCATGACCGAGCGTGCCGGCGGCTCCGACGTCGGCAGCATCGAAACGACAGCGCGCCTCGAGAACGGCGAATGGCGGCTCAGCGGCGACAAATGGTTCTGCTCGCACGCCGATGCCGACGTCGCGCTGTTGCTCGCGCGCCCCGAAGGCGCGCCCGCCGGCACCAAGGGGCTCGCGCTGTTCGCGCTGCCGCGCCGGCTGAAGGACGGAAGCCGCAACGCCTATCGCATCGTCCGGCTCAAGGACAAGCTCGGCACGCGTTCGATGGCGTCGGGCGAGATCCTGCTGGAAGGCGCGGTGGCGTATCTCGTCGGCCAAGCCGACCAGGGTCTCAAGCAGATGATGGAACAGGTCAATCTGTCGCGGCTGTCGCATGGCGTGCGCGCCGCGGCGATGATGCGGCGCTGCGTCAACGAGGCGATGGTGTGCGCGCGCAGCCGAGCCGCGTTCGGCAACACCATCATCGATTATCCACTGCTCCGCCGCCAGCTGCTGAAGATCACGCTGCCGGCCGAACAGGCGCTGTCGATGTTCCTGTTCGCGGCCGATACGATGGACCGCGCCAATGCCGGCTCCGCGGACGCTGCGAACTGCCTGCGCATCCTGACGCCGCTGCTGAAATTCCGCGCCTGCCGCGACAACATTCCGGTGGCGACCGGCGCGATGGAGGTGCGCGGCGGCAACGGCTATATCGAGGAATGGGTGCAGGCGCGGCTGGTGCGCGACGCCCATATCGGCGTGCTCTGGGAAGGCACCAGCAACATCAACGCGCTCGATATCATCTCCCGCGCGGTCGGCAAGAGCCGTGCGCACAAATCGTTGCAGGCGGCGCTTGCAAAGTTGCTGGACGAAGCGACAACGATCCCGGCGGCGTTCCGCGACCGGCTCCGGCGGACACTCGATCGCGCGCTCGAATTCGCCGAGCGCGTCGCTGCCGAGCCCGCGCTGGAAGCGGATGCCCGGCAGGCCGCGAGCGGCCTCTATCACGTCACCAGCGCCGTGCTGATGACCGCGGAAGCCGCCCGCGCGAGCGCCGACGCGCGGCGCGCGCTTTTTGCGCGGCTGGTGCTGGAGCATCGCCTGGGCGCGCGGGATCCGCTGGCGCCGCAATCCCACGCATGGGAACGCGCGGCGGCGGAGATGTTGTTGTCGGAGCGCAATGTTGTGATTGGCGAGATCGGAGGACTGCTGGTTTAGATGGTTATTCCGCATCATCTTCGGGCATGACGTCCGGAAATTCCTCCGTTACCCTGCGTGCCAACAAAGCCAAAATGTCCGGGGAGGACAAGCGTGCATCAAGGCCGGGTCGTATTCGGCGCCATGGATGAGGTCGTTTTCGGGCGGCCGGCCTCCGACGTCATCGTCGAACAGATCGACCGCCTCGGCGCGGCCAGGGCGTTCCTGATGGTCAGCGGCACGCTCAACCGCGAAACCGACGTGATCGAGACCATCCGCCGGGCGCTGGGGCCGCGCTGCGTGGCGACGTTCGATGCGATGCCGGCGCACACGCCGCGTTCGGCGGTGATTGCGGCCGCCAATCAGGCCCGCGCCGCAGAGGCCGATCTCATCGTCACCGTCGGCGGCGGCTCGATCACCGACGGCGCCAAGGCGGTGCAGCTCTGCCTCGCCAACGAGGTCAGGGATGTCGAAGGCATCGACCGGCTGAGAGCCGGCGCAGGCGGCGCACCGCCCGCGATGAAAGCGCCTGTCGTGCGCCAGATCAGCGCCCCGACCACGATCGCCGGCGGCGAGTTCACCTCGATCGCCGGCGTCACCAACGAGAAGACAAAAGTCAAGGAAGCGTTGCGGCATCCGCTGCTGATCCCCCGCGCGACCATTCTCGATCCGGCGCTCGGCGCCCATACGCCGGAATGGCTGTGGCTGTCGACCGGCATTCGCGCCGTCGATCATTGCGTCGAAGGCATTTGTTCGCGCGAGGCGCATCCCTATGCCGACGCCCAGGCGCTTAAAGGCCTCGCGCTGCTGGCGCAGGCGTTGCCGCGCGTAAAGGCCGACGGCAGCGATCTCGACGCGCGGATGGATTGCCAGATCGGCACCTGGCTTTCGACCGGGCCGCTCGCCTCCGGCGTGCCGATGGGCGCCAGCCATGGCATCGGCTATGTGCTGGGGGCCCAATTCGGCGTGCCGCACGGCCATACCTCCTGCGTCATGCTGCCGTTCGTGATGCGCTGGAACAAGCCTGTCAATGCCGAGCGCCAGGCGCTGGTGTCAGCCGCGATGGGACACCCTGGCAAGGATGCCGGCGACGTACTCGATGATTTCATTCGCGGCCTCGGCATGCCGCGCAGCCTGCGCGAGGTCAAAGTGGGTTCCGAACATTTCGACCGCATCGCGCTGGCTGCGATGGCAACACCATGGGTGCCGCGCAATCCGCGCAAGATCGAGGGGCCTGCGCAGGTGCGCGAGATTCTCGATTTGGCTGCTTAAGGAGACCAGAACTTATATGTATACCGGCACGCACGCTCGCCTTCGTCCGCTTCAACCCGCCTTCATCATGGCCGCGTCAGGCGAGACCGTTACCTATCGCGAGCTGGAGGCGCGCACCAACCGGCTGGCGCATCTGTTCCGCAACCGCGGCCTGCAGCGTCTCGACCACTATGCGATCTTCATGGAGAACAACAGCCGCTATCTCGAAGCCTGCGGCGCCGGCGAACGCTCCGGCCTCTATTATACCTGCGTGAATTCCTACCTGACCGCGAGCGAACTCGCCTACATCCTGACCAACAGCCAGTCGCGCATCCTCATCACGTCGAAGGAAAAACTCGAGGTCGCGCGCGAGGCATTGAAGGAGTGCCCCAAGATCGAACTCTGCATCGTCGCCGATGGCGAAGGCGAGAGCGAACGCATCGTTGGCTTGCGAGAGGTTACTTCGGGTCTGCCGAAGACGCCGATCGCCGACGAGTGCATCGGCACCGCCATGCTCTATTCGTCGGGCACCACCGGCCGCCCCAAGGGCATTTTGCGGCCGCTGCCGGAACAGCCGGCCTCGCAGCAATTGCCGCTGTTCGATTTCATCGAAAAGCTCTGGCAGTACCGCGAGGGCATGATCTATCTGTCGCCGGCGCCGCTCTACCACGCCGCACCGCAGGCCGCCGTCAACCTCACGA
>Ga0310811_10010695_pt1 | contig 11866 bp, 7 predicted proteins | sample YCmetagenome_FD_207642 | JGI IMG/M metagenome (GOLD analysis project Ga0310811, IMG submission 207642) | Soil microbial communities from experimental microcosm in Duke University, North Carolina, United States - YC | ecosystem: Engineered > Artificial ecosystem > Soil microcosm > Unclassified ...
CTCGACGCCGCGATCTCGGGCCCGCAACGCACCAACAAAGCCCGCGAGCGCGACCTCTACCGTCATCCGAAAGAAACGCTGCAATTCTTCGAACTCACGCCGTCGCAAAGCGTGCTCGAAATCGCGCCGGGCGGCGGCTGGTACACGGAAATACTCGCTCCGTATCTGCACGACCACGGCAAGCTTTACGAAGCGCAGTACGACGGCCCGCAAGGCGCGCCGTCGGCCGAGGCGCAGGCCGGGCGCGCCGCTTTCGCGCGCAAACTGGCGGCCACGCCCGCCGTCTACGGCAACGTGGTGGTCGGCACGCTGCACGCGGGCCAGTTCAGCGGCTTTCCCGCCGACGCCAGCGTCGACCGGGTGCTGACCTTCCGCAATATCCACAACTGGATCAAGGACGGCGAGATCGACGCGAACCTGCGCGCCTTTTATGCCGCGCTCAAGCCGGGCGGCATCCTCGGCGTCGAGGAACACCGCGCGGCGCCGGGCACGTCTCTGCAACAGACCATCGACAGCGGCTACGTGAGCCAGGACTACGTGATCGCCCACGCGCGGGCGGCCGGCTTCGAACTGCTCGGCGAAAGCGAAGTGAACAGCAATCCGCGCGACACGAAAAACTACCCGCACGGCGTGTGGTCGCTGCCGCCGAGCTACGAGGGCGGCGACGTCGACCGGGCGAAATACGCGGCGATCGGCGAATCGGACCGTATGACCCTGCGCTTCGCGAAACCGCTGCGTTGATCGTCGGCGCCCCTTGACGCCGTCCCGATAATATGTTCCCATTGCGCACTATGTACCGCGCCCAGACCACCCTATCGCTACTACTAGCCCGCTCTACCGGGCTAGGTCTGCTGCTGCGCGCTTCCACCTGATACACCGAAGCACCGCTTGATTCCCCAGTAACTGACCCAGCCCCGGTTTCCGACCGGCGGCCTTGTATCGCTTCTTTGTCGTCCGGTCGACTCCCAGCCTTCTGGTCTCAACCTCGGATGATGAAAATGTTGAAAAACCCTGCTACCAAATACCGTTCGTTCAAGCCCATCAATTTGACGGACCGCCAGTGGCCGTCGCGCACCATTACCCGCGCGCCGATCTGGATGAGCACCGACCTGCGCGACGGCAACCAGGCGCTGTTCGAGCCGATGAACGCGCAGCGCAAGATGCGCATGTTCAAGACGCTGGTGCAGATCGGTTTCAAGGAAATCGAAGTGGCGTTTCCGTCGGCGTCGCAGACCGATTTCAATTTCGTCCGTGAGTTGATCGAAGGCGGCCATATCCCCGACGACGTGACGATCGAAGTGTTGACGCAAGCCCGCGACGATCTCATCGAACGCACTTTCGAATCGTTGCGCGGCGCGCCGCGCGCGATCGTCCACCTGTACAACGCGACCGCGCCGGAATTCCGCAAGATCGTCTTCGGTCTGGAAAAGAGCGGCGTCAAGGAACTCGCGCAAAAAGCCGCCCGCACGATGAAGCGTCTCGCCGACGCCACGCCGCAAACGCACTTCACGTTGCAGTACAGCCCGGAAGTGTTCAGCGGCACCGAACTCGAATTCGCGAAGGAAGTGTGCGACGCGGTGTTCGACATCTGGGAACCGACGCCCGAGCACAAGGCCATCGTCAACTTGCCGGCCACCGTCGAAATGGCCACGCCGAACGTCTACGCGGACCAGATCGAATGGATGCACCGCAATCTCGCGCGCCGCGATTCGCTGATCGTGTCGGTGCACCCGCATAACGACCGCGGCACCGCGGTCGCCGCGGCGGAACTCGCGGTGATGGCCGGCGCGGATCGCGTCGAAGGCTGCCTGTTCGGCAATGGCGAGCGCACCGGCAACGTGGATCTGGTCACGCTTGCGTTGAACCTGTACACGCAGGGTGTCGACCCCGAACTGGATTTCTCGAACATCAACGAAGTCGCGCGCACCGCCGAGGAATGCACGCAGTTGCCCGTTCATCCGCGTCATCCGTATGTCGGCGATCTGGTGTTCACCGCGTTCTCCGGCTCGCATCAGGATGCGATCAAGAAGGGCTTCGCCGCGCAGAAGCCGGACGCGATCTGGGAAGTGCCGTACATGCCGATCGACCCGAGCGATCTCGGCCGCACCTACGATTCGGTGATCCGCGTGAACAGCCAGTCGGGCAAGGGCGGCATCGCCTATCTGCTCGAACAGGGCTATGGCGTCGCGTTGCCGCGCCGCCTGCAAGTCGATTTCAGCTCGGCCGTGCAGCGCTATACCGACGACAGCGGCCAGGAAGTCACGCCCGCGCAGATCTGGGAATTGTTCCAGCAGGAATATGTGCGGACCGTCGAACCGGTTCATTACATCGGCCATAGCCTCGCCGAGCGTGACGGACGCGAACATATCAAGCTCACGGTCGAAATCAACGGCACGCGCCGCGTGCTGAGCGGCGCCGGCAATGGTCCGCTCGACGCGTTGATGCACGCGATCGGCGCGCCGGTGCGGATTCAGCACTATGAGGAACGCGCGTTGACTCAAGGGGCGGACGCGCGCGCGATCGCGGTCGCCGAAATGGCCGGCCCTGATGTGCCCGGCAGTGCGTTCGGCGTCGGCATCGACGCGAATCTGGTGACGGCCTCGATTCGCGCGGTGATCAGCGGCGTGAATCGCGCGTATGCTCGCGCCAATGCGCAAGCTCAGGAGCGTTTCTTCGACGCCGCGTTGAATGACGCGACGGAGGATGTGGCGGTTTGAGGTTCGAGCGCGCTGTAGTCGCTTGACGTGTGCGAGGGGGCGCTTCGGCGTCCCCTCTTCATTTTGTGCGCCGCTTTGCGCTGCGCTTACTGGAACACGTCCCTGCCAAAATACTTCTGCGAGATTCTCGCGTAAGTACCGTCTGTCCTGAGGTCCGCAATCGCCTTGTTGAGCGCCGCGCGCAACTTCGGGCTGCCCTTGCGGATCAGCACCGCGGACTTGTCGCTGCTGTCTGGCGAAGTATCGATCGCGACGACCTTCACCTTCGCATCCGGCGCGTGCTTTTTCAGGTCGAGGAACGACAACGAGTCGTTGACCGTCGCATCGACGCGCCCCGCGCCCAGCAGTTCGATCGACTCGTTGAAGCCCTTTGCCGGGATCACTTGCGCGCCGTGCGCAGCCGCGATCCTGCCGACGTTGCTGGTCAGCGTATTGGCCGACTTCCTGCCCTTCAGGTCGTCGAAACTCCTGATCGTGGTGTTGTCCGCCGCGACGATCAGCACCGCGTGCGACGTGATGTACGGATCGGAATAATCGTATTTGAGCTTGCGCGCGTCGGTGATGGCTATTTCGTTGATCACCACGTCGTAGCGGTTCACATCGAGACCGGCGATCAGACCGTCCCATTTGCTTTCGATGAATTGCGGCTTCACGCCCAGGCGCTGCGCGATCGCCGTGCCGAGTTCCACGTCGAAGCCGGTCAGCCTGCCCGCATCGTCGTGATAGGTGAACGGCGCATAGCTGCCCTCCGTGCCGATGCGGAGCACGCCGGTAGATCTGATTTGCGCGAGTGCGTCGCCGGCGAATGCCGGGCTCGATACCGGACTCAATGCCAGGCACGCCGCCATTTGCAACAGCGTGGCCAATACCATGGAACGAATCGGCTTCATCGAGGGGCTCCGTCAGGTTTGCGACAGCGGTGGCCGGGTCTTGTATTCGACCGTTCCCACCGGAACTCGCGCCCAGCGGAATGGGCGGACTGTAGCAAACCGTCCGGATTTTTCAAAGGATCAGAATTGCCGAGGCGCGGCGCTTGCGCGGCGTGCGCGCTGTCGTGATGCGCAACGGCGGGAGATGCCGGCGCGAAGGCGAACCTCGCGAAACCGCTCGCGATGCGCGAGCAATTGCCCGATCGCAGTGGAAGCCCTGAGGTCCATCATTCTGAGTCGATGAGCGACGCTTGATCTTAAGTGTGCGCAGAGTATCAGACTGAATCGGGAACCGAAACTAGGCCCGGCCGGCTCTTGCCACTGCCTTTTCGGGGCAGGCCGGCCCAATGAACGCGTGCCGCGGCGCCCGACGCCGCACCACTGCCAACCCGGTGCAACAGCCCCTAGCGCTCCACCGGATGCGGCTCCTTCCGCTTGTTAGCAACCCGCACCGCATCGAAGTAAGCCGAATTGGGCGGCCGCTTCAGATAACGCCCCGCGCCGCGCACCGCGCGCAATTCACCGTCGGTCCACGCTAGCGCGCCGCGCGTGAGCGTATGCATCGCGACGCCCTGCACCGTCATCCCTTCGAACACGTTGAAGTCGACCTTCTGATGATGCGTGTTCACGGAAATCGTTTTGCTAGCGTTCGGGTCCCACACCACGAGGTCGGCGTCCGCGCCGACACGCACCGCGCCTTTACGCGGATACAGGTTGAAAATCTGCGCGGCATTGGTCGACGTGATGCGCACGAATTCATTCGGCGTGAGACGCCCCGAATTCACGCCGTGATGCCAGAGCACCGCCATGCGATCCTCGACACCGCCGCAGCCGTTCGGAATCTTCGTGAAGTCCTCGCGGCCCATCGCCTTCTGCGACGCGCAGAACACGCAGTGATCGGTCGCCGTGGTGTGCAGTTGGCCCGCCTGCAAGCCACGCCACAATGCCTCGCGATGTTCGGCTGAGCGAAACGGCGGGCTCATCACGTGCGCGGCCGCGCGGGTCCAGTCGGGATCGCGGTACACGGCTTCGTCGATCACCAGATGGCCCGGCAACACTTCGCCGAACACGCGCAAGCCCTCGCTGCGCGCACGCGCGATCGCATCGACCGCGTCTTTCGCGGACACGTGCACGATGTACACCGGCACGCCCAGCACCTGCGCGATGCGGATCGCGCGGTTGGCCGCTTCACCTTCAACTTCGGGCGGCCGCGACAACGGATGCGCCTCCGGACCCTTGAAGCCTTTGGCCAGCAACTGGCGCTGCAACTGGAACACCAGCTCGCCGTTTTCCGCATGCACAGTGGGCAGCGCACCGAGTTCGAGCGAACGCGAGAAGCTGTTCACCAACACTTCGTCGTCGGCCATGATCGCGTTCTTGTAGGCCATGAAGTGCTTGAAGCTCGATACGCCGTGTTCATGCACGAGCGTGCCCATGTCGCGATAGACCGACTCGTCCCACCACGTCACCGCAACGTGAAAGCCGTAGTCCGCCGACGCCTTCTCCGCCCAGCCGCGCCATTCGTTGAACGCTTCCATCAGCGGTTGCTTCGGACTCGGAATCACGAAGTCGATGATGCTGGTCGTGCCGCCCGACAAACCCGCCGCCGTACCCGTATAGAAATCGTCGCTCGCGGTAGTGCCCATGAATGGCAATTCCATGTGCGTGTGCGGATCGATGCCGCCGGGCATCACGTACTGCCCGCCCGCGTCGACGATCGTCGTGCCCGCCGGCGCCTCCAGGTCCGCGCCGATCTGCAGGATCGTGCCGCCGTCTTGCGGGTCCGCACACAACACGTCCGCACGATACGTGTTCTCCGCGTCGATAATCGTGCCGCCGCGAATCAGGGTCGTCATGTTGCCGCCTCCTTATGAACTGCTGGTTTCGATGTTGCGTACTTCATCCGTACTCAGGCGCTCGCCACGCGTGCGCTCGGTCCCTTGCTCAGCTTCATCCACGCGCTGTATACGATCGACGCCAACGCGAGTCCGACGAACCACGCGTACGTATAGAGCATGTTGAAGATTGCCGGTACGTTCGGAAACGACGCCGGAAACGCGGTGTGCAGGAAGCCCGGCAGATTCGGCAGCACGCCGACGATCAACGCGACCACCGCGCCGATGTTCCAGCCGCCGGTGTAGCTGTATTCGCCCTGCTCGTCGAACAGTTCGCGCGTGTCGAGCCGGGTGCCGCGAATCAGAAAGTAGTCGACCATCAGGATGCCGGCCACCGGACCAAGCAACGCCGAGTAACCGACCAGCCACGTGAAGATATAGCCTTGCGTGGTGGCGAGAATCTTCCACGGCATCATCACGATCGCGATGGTCGCGGTGATCATGCCGCCCACACGATACGAAATGCCCTTCGGCCACAGGCTCGAAAAATCGTAGGCGGGGCCCACGAGATTCGCCGCCAGATTGCACGACATCGTGTCGAGCGTCAGGATGATCAGCGCGACGCCGACGCCGATGCCGGTCATGCGGCTCGTCAAGTCGATCGGGTCCCAGATCGCCTTACCGTAGATCACCACGGTCGCCGACGTCACCACCACCGAGATCACCGAGAGCAAAGCCATCGGCACCGGCAAGCCGATCGTCTGGCCGATGATCTGGTCGCGCTGCGTTTTCGCGAAGCGCGTGAAGTCGGGGATATTCAGCGCGAGCGTCGCCCAGAAGCCGACCATCGCGGTGAGGCTCGGCCAGAAAGTCACCCAGAACAGGCCTTCCTTCTTGCCGCCCGGCACGAATTGCGACGGCGCCGACAGCATCGAGCCGAGGCCGCCCGCCTTCGAGGTCGCCCACCACACGAGCGCGACGCACATCACGATCTTGATCGGCGCGGACCAGCTTTCGAGCCGGCGGATCGCTTCGGTGCCGTGCACGATGAAGTAGATCTGCAGCGCCCAGAACACGAGGAAGCACGCGAGTTGCGCGAGCGAGATGTCGAGAAACGGCAGCGCCTCGCCATGCAGCGCGTTGCCGGTGAGAATGTTCAGCAGCGTATAGATCGCGCTGCCGCCGAGCCAGGTCTGAATCCCGTACCAACCGCACGCGACGATCGCCCGCAGCAAGGCCGGCAGTTTTGCGCCGCTCGTGCCGAACGACGAGCGCACCAGCACCGCATAGGGAATGCCGTGCTTCGCGCCCGCGTGACCGATCAACAGCATCGGCACCAGTACGATCAGGTTGCCGAGCAGCACGGTGACGACCGCCTGCCACGGCGACATGCCCTGCTCCGTCAAGCCGGCGGCGAGCATGTACGACGCGATGTTCATCACCATCCCCACCCACAGCGCGGCGAAGTGATACCACCGCCAGGTGCGCTGCGCGGGACCGGTCGGCGCAAGGTCGTCGTTGTAAAGACCGCTGCCCTGCGCGCCGGCCGCGAACTGCGGATCGACGGAATGCGCTGTCTGCTTCATCGAAAGATCTCCACTGGATCGTTGAGGCCCTTGCGGCTTCTGCTGGCGCGTCGGGCCTTTGGGGAAAGACAGGTTCGGTACGGCGCTGCGTTGTTATGGCTGCTTCGTGTGTCAGGCTGCCTTGGCGGTATGCGCGGGCGCGGGCGCATCTGAATGCGCTGCGGCTTCAGCGGTTTCTGCTGCCTCTGCCGGCGCGTTTTGCGCCACACCCACCCGCGCCGGATTGTTCGGATGCGTGGTCCAGTTCGCGTACCCGCCGTTATCCACGCGCTCCATCGTGATGCACTGCTCGACCGGGCACACATGCATACACAGATTGCACCCGACACATTCGGAGTCCATCACTTCAAAATGCCGGACGCCATCTTTTTCTTTCATGATCGCCTGATGAGCCGTGTCTTCGCAGGCGATATGGCACAGCCCGCATTGAATGCACTTGTCCTGATCGATGCGCGCCTTGATGTCGTACTTGAGGTTCAGGAACTTCCAGTCGGTGACGTTGGGCACCGCGCGGCCGCGAATGTCGTCGAGCGTCGCGTAGCCTTTTTCGTCCATCCAGTTCGACAGGCCATCGGCGAGATCGTCGACGATGCGAAAGCCGTAATGCATCGCGGCCGTGCACACCTGCACGCTGCCCGCGCCGAGCACGATGAACTCGGCGGCGTCGCGCCACGTCGAAATGCCGCCGATGCCGGAGATCGGCAGATTCGGCGTCTCTACATCGCGCGCGATTTCCGCGACCATGTTCAGCGCGATCGGCTTCACCGCCGGCCCGCAGTAGCCGCCATGGGTGCCTTTGCCGTCGACCATCGGCAGCGGCGACATCGCGTCGAGATCCACCGCGACGATCGAGTTGATCGTGTTGATCAGCGACACGCCATCCGCGCCGCCTTTATAGGCCGCACGCGAGCCCAATCGAATGTCGCTGATGTTCGGCGTGAGCTTCACGAGGCATGGCAGCTTCGTGCCTTCCTTGACCCAGCGCGTGACCATCTCGACATACTCGGGCACCTGGCCCACCGCCGCGCCCATGCCGCGCTCGCTCATGCCATGCGGACAACCGAAATTCAATTCGACCGCGTCGGCGCCGGTGTCTTCGACGAGCGGCAGGATCCACTTCCAGTCGCGCTCATTGCACGGCACCATCAGCGACACGATCATCGCGCGCTCGGGCCAGTCGCGTTTGACTTGCGCGATCTCGCGCAGGTTGACGTCGAGCGGACGGTCGGTGATCAGCTCGATGTTGTTCAGGCCCGCGATGCGCTGGCCGTTCCATTGCACCGCGCCGTAGCGCGAGCTGACGTTCACCACATGCGGGTCGAGGCCGAGCGTTTTCCACACCACGCCGCCCCAGCCCGCTTCGAACGCGCGGTTCACGTTGTAGGCTTTGTCGGTCGGCGGCGCGGAAGCGAGCCAGAAGGGATTCGGCGAAGTGATGCCGGCAATCGTACAGCGCAGATCGGCCATGTTCGGCTCCTTGGGGACTGCTGTGTTTTGTCTGGTTGCTCAGGCGTGAATCGAGCGGTTCTATGCGACTCTATGCAGCCTTTGCGGCAGTGCGGGCGAACTGCGCGTCGATCGCGGCGGCGGCCACCTTGCCGTCCTGCACCGCCTGCACGGTCAGGTCGACACCGCCGGTCGCAGCACAATCGCCGCCCGCCCATACACCGGCAAGCGAAGTCTGCCCGTTCGCATCGACCGCGATGCGGCTGCCGTCGAGCGTCAACAATTCGCGTTCGACACCCACCGCGACCAGCGTTTGCCCGATCGCCTTGAGCACCATGTCGGCTTCGACCACGAAGCGTTCCTTTGCACCGTCGCGTGAAGTGCGCTCGAACTCGACACCCGTGATCACGCCGTCCGCGCCGAGCAAACGCACCGGGCTCGCATGCGTGACGAGCGTGACGCCGCAGGTTTGCGCGAAGTCGCGCTCGGCCCAGGTCGCGCTCATCGACTCGACGCCGCGCCGGTACACCATCGTCACCGAGGTCGCACCGAGCTTGCGGCTTTGCACCGCCGCATCCACAGCCGTATTGCCGCCACCGATCACGACGACGCGGCGGCCCACCGGCACCGTGCCGAGGTCGCTCGCGCTGCGAAGCTGTTCGATGAAGTCCACCGCGTTCATCACGCCGCTCAGGTCCTCGCCGTCCATGGCGAGCGCGCGCACGCCGGTAAGGCCGATCGCGAGGAACACCGCGTCGTGCTGCTGGCGCAATGTCGCAAGCTGAACATCGCGTCCCAGCGCGACGCCATGCTCGATCTCGATGCCGCCGACCGAGCACAGCCATGCCACTTCACGTTGTGCAAAATCGTCGACGGTCTTGTACGCTGCGATCCCGTATTCGTTCAGGCCGCCGGCTTTTTCGCGGGCGTCGTAGATCGTCACGCGATGACCCGCGAGCGCCAGCCGATGCGCACATGCAAGCCCCGCCGGCCCCGCGCCGACCACCGCGATATGCCGCCCGGTTTCGGAGGCGCGCTTGAAGAGCGGTTCGCCGCGTGCCATCGCGTGATCGGTTGCATGCCGCTGCAACGCGCCGATCGCCACCGGCTTCGCGTCCTGATGATTACGCACGCACGCGCCTTCGCACAGAATCTCGGTCGGGCAAACGCGCGCGCACATGCCGCCGAGCGGATTGGCCGACAGAATGTCCACCGCCGCGCCCTTCAGATTGCCGTTGCTGATCTTGCGAATGAAGCTCGGAATATCGATCCGCGTCGGGCACGCATTCACGCACGGCGCGTCGTAGCAGTAGTGACAGCGGCTCGCTGCCGCGGCCGCCGCGCTCGGGTCGAGCAAGGGCGCGATGTCGGAAAACTCGCATGAGAGCTGCTCGGGCGACAGGCGCTGGGCCGCAATGTCGCCGGTTTGCTTGATGGCCATACACGTTCCTTCTTCGATGTGAGGACGTAGCCGTACCTGCCGGCTGCGCTGAAGCGGAGCCGGGACGGCATGTTTTATGGGCACTACGGGTAAGGCGAGTAAAAAGCGACTGCAACCGCTACGGCGTCATGAAACCGGCTCGCACGCTCGCTCCAGCATCGCGTGCAGCAACACGTTGGCGCCCGCTTCGATCCATTCGACGGTGGCGTCCTCGATTTCGTTGTGGCTGATCCCGTCGACGCACGGCACGAACACCATCGAAGTCGGCGCGACTTGCGACAGATAACACGCGTCGTGTCCGGCGCCTGACACCATGTCGCGATGCGAATAGCCGAAGCGCTCCGCGGCCGCGCGCACGGACTTCACGCAGGCGGCGTCGAAGGCGACCGGCGCGTAGTAAAAGATCTGTTCGAGTTCGGTTTCAAGCCCAATGCCGTCCGCGATTTCGGCCACGCCCTTGCGCAACGCGGTATCCATCTTCGCGAGCACCGCGTCATCGGGATGACGGAAGTCGACGGTGAAGAACACGCGGCCTGGAATCACGTTGCGCGAGTTCGGATGAACCTGCATCATGCCGACCGTCGCGCAGCCGAACGGCGCGTTATCGAGCCCGATGCGATTGACCAGGTCGACCACGCGCGCGGCGCCGAGCAACGCGTCGCGACGGCACGGCATCGGGGTCGGGCCCGCGTGCGCTTCCTGGCCGGTCAGCGTGATCTCATACCAGCGCTGGCCTTGCGCATCGGTCACGACGCCAATGGTTTTTTGCTCGGCCTCGAGAATCGGCCCCTGTTCGATGTGCAGTTCGAACGCCGCATGCAACGGCCGGCCGCCGCACGGCACATCGCCCGCATAGCCGATGCGCTTCAGTTCCTCGCCGATGGTCTTGCCGTCGACGTCCTTGCGCGACAGGCCGTAGTCCAGCGTGAACACGCCGGCGAACACGCCTGAGGCGACCATCGCCGGCGCGAAGCGCGAGCCTTCCTCGTTGGTCCAGATCACCACCTCGACCGGGTGCTCGGTCTCGATACCGTGATCGTTCAGACTCCGAATCACTTCAAGACCGCCCAGCACGCCGTAGATACCGTCGAAGCGGCCGCCGGTCGGCTGCGAGTCCGCATGCGAACCGGTCATTACCGGCAGCGCGGCAGGATTGCGCCCGGCGCGGCGCATGAAGACGTTGCCCATCTGATCGACCGTGACCGTGCAGCCGGCTTCCTTCGCCCAACTCACGATCAGATCGCGCCCCTCTTTGTCGAGGTCGGTAAGCGCGAGGCGGCAGACGCCGCCTTTGGGCGTCGCGCCGATTTTCGCCATCGTCATCAGGCTGTCCCACAGGCGTTTGCCATCGACCTTGATCGAGGTCGCGAGTTCTGCGCCCCCCGAGGGGGCATTCTTCTGAACCTGCTTCAGTGCTTCGGATACCGCGCTCATTCGTCTCGCTCCTTTCGGTGAACCGACATGAAACTGGTGCATCGGCGGCGGGTTTTGGGGCGTGCCCGCACGGCGGCGGTGCACGTTCGATGCGCCCGGTCGCCACTCATACAGAGGGCTAACCCTGGTCATCGCCCGCTCTCTCAATCCTGTCCAGTTGGACAGGTTGTAGCTGATTAAGCCCGCCAAATCAATGCCTTTTGTTCGATGACAAGCATAGCGAGAAGCGTGCCATTGCACTGCAGCACGACTGAACCGCACGCAAAAAAATGCGCGTGTGGACACCGCATCAACCGACTAGAATGAAGCGCGACGCGGCGCAGATGCCGCCGAAGGCGAATATGAGAGACGACGACGTGGCGGCCGGCATCATGGAAAACGACGAAACGCGCGCGCCTTTGCGGCGGCGCAAGGCGCACATTCGCGAGTCGAACGAAGCGCATCTGCTGGCGTGCGCCGAGGCGGTTTTCGCCGAACG
>Ga0310811_10010697_pt1 | contig 11865 bp, 11 predicted proteins | sample YCmetagenome_FD_207642 | JGI IMG/M metagenome (GOLD analysis project Ga0310811, IMG submission 207642) | Soil microbial communities from experimental microcosm in Duke University, North Carolina, United States - YC | ecosystem: Engineered > Artificial ecosystem > Soil microcosm > Unclassified ...
CCGACGAGCGGACGGCGCGTCGCGCGCGTGATCTCGTTCGACAAAAAGCGCCAGTCGAATCCGGCATTGTGCGCGACGAACACGCTGCCCTCGAGCGCGCCGAGAAGCTGGTCGCAAATTTCGGCGAAACGCGGCGCCCGGCGAACCATCTCCCACGTGATGTTCGTGAGCGCCATGACTGCGGGAGGAATCGGTCGGTCCGGGTTCACCAGGGTCTCGAAAATCATCTCGGCGCGTCCGTCGTGGACGCGGACGACCGCGACCTCGGTAATCCGGTCGCCGGCCATCGATCGAGAACCGGTCGTCTCGCAATCGACCACGACGAACGACTCCTGGTCGAGCGTGCGATTGACATCTACGTCGGCGACGGCGCTCGCCTCGCGGAGCATCCAGCGGCCGACGCGGTCGCGCGCGAATCGCGCGTGCCCCGCGAAGAGCGCCGTCGCCATGTGCTCGGCCACCGTCGCCGGGGCGCCGGGGAGTTGGCAGACGTACGAGATCAACGACTGCGCATCCGCGGGACCCGCGGCGAGAAAATCCGCGGCCCGGCTGGTGAGTAGGGTGTCGGAGTTGCCCAGCGTGACCGACGTCATGTCACCGCCGTGGGGCCTACGACCACGGATCGTCGCGACAGACGGGCAGCGTCATGCAGCGTGGACCGCCGCCGCCGCGCACCAGCTCCGCGCCCTCGAAGGTGATGACGGCGCGCTCACCCTCGGCGATTCGCTCCTCGCCGGTGAGGAATGACGTTCCGGTCACCAGCCGGAAACCCATGCGCTGGAGCTCGTGCAGCGTGGCTTCGTTGCGCTGATACGAGAGGATCACGCCAGGACGCATCGCCACGAAGTTACAGCCGGACGCCCACTGTTCGCGCTCCTGAAGCGTTCGCCTGTCGCCGCCGCAGAACACGGGCTCGACCGGCATGTCGCAATCCTCGAGGGCGGCGAAAATGTTTGGCCGCTCGCGAATGGTCGCTTCGCCTTTGCGCCAGTGCAGGACCGGCAGTCGTTCCGGCCCGATGAAGTGGGGCGGAAAAACCGCGCACAACTCGCGGTCGATCTGCGTGAAGATCATGTCGAGGTGGATCGCCGTGCTCTCCTTCGGCATGACGACGACGATGACGTCGCAGACCTCGGTCTGCTGAAAGAGCGTCGACGCGAGTTGGTCGATCGCCGCGGGGCTCGAGCGCTCGCTGAAGCCGATGACGACGAGATCGCGGCGCAACGGGTGTACGTCGCCCCCCTCGACGGTGTAGTTGACGCGGCGTTCCGCTGACCCATCGTACAGAATTCCGGAGTTGGCGAGCTCCGGGTGATGGACGAAGAGCGCCTTCATGATGATCGCTTCCGTCCAGCGAATGGCGTAGCGCATCGAGCCGATCATCACGTGGTTGCCGACGACCATGCAACTGTCGCGCGTGAAGAAGAGGTTCGGGAGCGGCGGAAGGACGTGGCCAGGTTCGTTGAGCGCCTTCGCGACGGGGCCCGGCGGCTCTTCCTTCCCTTCGATCAACAGCTTGACGAGGGCGGCGGCGTCGAGCTCGCTGATGTCCCGGGCTAACGGCTCGGACGGAACGATGTCCATGGTTTCCCGAACGAGGAGCTCGCGTGATTCGGGCGTCGACAAGATGTCGGCGAGTAACGAGCGCACCTGAAACACCGTCGCGAAGCGCTCGAGGATGGCAATAAAACGACGATGCTCGCGCTGCGCTGACTCGGCCTCGATGATGTCGTCGTAGAGGTAATCGGCCCGGTTGCTTGGAGTTACGGCGAGCAGCTCCGGCCCCGGCGAATGCACGAGAACGGCGCGCATCCGTCCGATTTCCGACGACACGTGGGCGGTCATGCGCCAAAGCTAACGGTGGCTGTGTAACTGGTGCAGCCGGACGGGTTCCCTTAACTTGTGAATGAATTCACAAGCCTTACGCATCTCGTGAAACGCATCGCTGACTCCACCGTTCGGCGCCTCTCGGCCTACCTCCGATTCCTGGAAGATTTCGAGAACCGTGGCCTGTCGACCATCTCCAGTGAGGAGCTGGCGAAACGGGGAGGAACCACCTCCGCTCAGGTCCGCAAAGACCTTTCCTTTTTCGGGTCGTTCGGGAAGCGCGGACTCGGTTATTCCGTGCCCGAGCTGGCCGGCCGCCTGCGCGAGATCCTCGGCCTCGGAAAAGAATGGCGAGTCTTCATCGTCGGCGCCGGGAAGATCGGCGCGGCACTCGCCCAATACCGCGGCTTTCGACAGCGCGGGTTCACCATCCTCGCCGCCTACGACAACAGCGCGGACAAGATCGGCAAGAAGCTGGACGGGGTCTCGGTTCGCGACATCGAGCACCTCGAGCGGGACATTCAGCGCGAGAAGCCGGACATCGTCGTGCTCACCGTTCCCGGCGATCAGGCGCAGAAGGTCGTCGATCGCGTGGTGAAAGCCGGCGTACGCGCCATTCTCAGCTTCGCCCCGACGCAGCTGCACGCTCCGGCCGACGTGGCCGTGAAGACCGTGAACATGGCGATGGAGCTCGAGGGACTCAGCTTCGCGCTGACGAATCGCGACTGATCGCTCGCGCAAGGCGCGCGAACGCGTCGGGACTCAAGACTTCCGGACGAACGGCGGGATCGATTTCCGCCGACGCAAGCAGCGTGTCGGCGGCGGTGGCGTCGACGTCGAGCAACTCACGGACTACTCGACGCATCTGCTTCCGGCGAAAGCCGAACGCGTCCTGAACCAACCGGCGGAACTGCGGCTGCTCGTCGTCGGCGATGACGGGATTGGCGAGTGGTGTGACGCGGACGACCGCGCTCTCGACCTTGGGGGGCGGATGAAACGAGCCCGGCGCGACGCGAAACAGGACTTCGATGCGGGCCAGTGCCTGCGCGTTGACGGAGAGCGCACCGTACTCACTCGTGCCGGGAGAGGCGCCGAGCCGTTGCGAGACTTCACGCTGCACGAGGTAGACGGCGCTGCGCGGCCGCGGTGGCTCGAGTGCTTGAAAGAGAATCGGCGTCGTGATGTAGTACGGAATGTTTCCGACGACCTTGAACGGTCCGCCGGCGACGTCGGCGAGATTGACGGTGAGCACGTCCGCTTGAACCACCGTCACCGACGCATCGTCGGCGTAACGTTTTCGCAGCGCTTCGGCGAGCGCGCGATCGTACTCGATCAGAATGAGACGGCCGACTTTTCCGTGGAGTCGCGCCGTAAGACTTCCCCGCCCCGGACCGATCTCGATCAGCGTCTCGTCGGTTGACGGCTCGACCGCGTCGACGATGCGATCGAGAATCCGTGGATCGTCGAGAAAGTGTTGGCCAAGGCTCTTTCGAATCGGCGGCATCCGGCCGCCAACACCGCGACCTCGCGCCGGCATGCGCCGATCGCTCAGCTGCGCACGAGGACGACCGTGAGGTCGTCGCGAAGCGGCGCGCCTTGCGTGTGCGCGTTGAGTGTTTCGACGATGCGCTCGAGGATCACTTTGGGTTCGGAGTCGAGGTGATCACGAATCGTCTCGATCACGCGCTCTTCCCCCAGTCGCTCGCCCGCACGGTTGCGCGCGTCGCTCACGCCGTCGGTGAACAGCACCAACAAGTCTTCGCCGCGCCGCCACGAGCGCCGCGCCGTGACGGGCGGCTGTTCGTTCATGCCGAGCGGCGGATCGATCGCCGGGAGCCGCTCGAAGCCGCGCTCGCGGTCGACGAGGAACGCATGCGGGTGCCCGGTGTTCGCGTAGTGAAGCTCTCCTTCGTCCGGATCGATGACGCCGTAGAAGGCTGAGATGAACATCTCCGTCATCGTCAGCTCGTCGCGGACGGTGGAGACGAGAGAGTTCAGCATCTCGCCGGGATCGGTCGTCGTCTGCGAGTGAATCGCCGCGGCGCTCATCGTCAGCGCCATGATGAGCGCGGCCTGATAGCCGTGCCCGGAGACGTCGCCGATCATGATTCCGGTGCGCGAGCCGCCGAGGTGGAAGAGGTGGTAGAAGTCGCCGCCGACGCTTTCCGCCGGAACGACACGCGCCGCGACCGTGGCATCCGGAGCGAGGATCGTGTCACTCGGCAGAAGCTTCATCTGAAGCTCGTGCGCGAGCTGCATCTCGTGCGACAACCGCTGCTGCTCGACCGATGCGCGAACCAGCCGCGTATTTTGAATCGCGGTTCCGATTTGCGTCGCGATGGCGGCGATGAGCTTCTGATCGCCGGCGGTGAATGGCTGACCGGAACGCCGATCGGACAGGTTGACGACGCCCAACGGCTCAGCGCCGCGCGGGGCAGGCGCGGTCCACATGATCGGAACGGAGAGCATCGCGCCGCGGCGATATCCGGCTTCTTCCGGACACGGCGACTCCCCCGCCTCGAGCAACGCGGGATGTTGGCTACGAAAAACCCGTGCGCTGACGCTGCACGGGTCGTCGACGCGGATCGGTGGAACGGTAGTCAAGTCTATTCCCAGCGCGGCGACCGCCCTTAATGTGTCGGTGGATCGCTCGTGCACGAGCACGGTCGCCTTGCGCGCGCCGACGGTCTCTGAGACTTCGGTGAGAATTGTTTTCGCCGCTTCGTCGAGCGAAACCGTTCGGCCGAGAATCTCGCTGATCGTGTAGAGAAGGTTGATCTCCTCGTATCGCTCGGCGAGCTCGTTCGCCGCGTGCTCGACTTCCAGCGCCGACTGGAGATATTGCGTGACGACTGGGAGCAAAAAGCTCATGTAGGTCCGCAGTTCCACTCCCGGCGCCGCGCAGGGACCCAAAGCAAGCCAGGCGCGATGCGGTCCCGGCACCGCGGCGACGACCACTGATCCACGATCGGATCGAACGTCGACCGGGGTGTCACCGCCGGCCGGAAACTCTGTCAGCTTGGGCGCACCCGCCGTTCGAGGATCGGCGACCGGCGCGTCGCCCGCCGATGGCCCCTGCACCCAGAGCGCCGCCTCACAGCCGGTCGCTTTGCGGAATGCATCGAGGACCTCCGCCAGGTCGCTCATTCGCGGTGCAGAGTCATGCGGACCACGCTGCCGCGCGGCGCTTCGAGGCGCTCGACGTGGTCCATCAGCTTGCGCATCAGAAAAAGCCCGCGGCCGTCTTCACGCCCGAGATTCTCGGGGGTCGTCGGATCGATCAGGGAGGCCTCGAGATCGAAGCCCGCGCCCTCGTCGCCGACCTCGACGACGAGGCGCTCCGCATCGACCTCCGCTCGCACGTGCACGTGCTTGGCCGGATCGTCGCGGTTCCCGCGCAGAATGGCATTGGACAGCGCCTCGGTGAGCGCCACGGGAACGTTGAGCATGAGCTGTCGTTGTCCATATGCCATGACCTGGCATTCGCGACGGACCAGCTCGACAACCTTCTCGATGTACCGGACGTCGTTCGGGATTTCGACGTCGACGACCCGCACGCGGCCGTCGGGCGAACGCCCGTGGCGTTCAGTTCGTGGCATCTAGAAGCTTTGCAACGCTCGCTCGCGCGTGTCGGCGATTTGGAAGAGCGTGTCGAGTTTTGTCAGCTCGAACAGCGTTTTGAGGTCGTCGTTCAGGTTGGCCAGCCGGAGCTCACCGCCCTGCTCGCGGATCTTCTTCGAAAGAGAAACCAACACGCCCAGGCCGGAGCTGTCGATGTAGCCGGTCTGCGAAAAATCGATCAAGAATTTCTTTTCACCGCGCTCGAGCTCATCGAGCACCTTCTGCTTGAGCTCCTGCCGATTCCCGACGATCAACTGACCTTCCACGTCTACCACAACCACCTCCCCTTCTTTCTTCACCGAGAAGCTCATGACGTTCTCTCCTGGCGGTCCTCGTTCGGTGCCGCCGTCGCGTCCATAGACTGGAGCGCGGTGATGGCGGCCACATTGATAATGTCCTCGGCGGTCGCGCCGCGCGAGAGATCGCTGCACGGCCGACGGAGCCCCTGCACGATCGGTCCAATCGCTTCGGCGCCGGCAAGTCGTTGCACGAGTTTGTAGGCGATATTGCCGGCATCCAGCGATGGGAAGACTAACACATTCGCCCGACCGGCCACGGTGCTGTCCGGCGCCTTGCGAGCCGCCACCGTGCTGGCGAGCGCAGCATCTCCTTGCAATTCTCCGTCCACAGCGAGGTGAGGCGCTCGCCGGCGAACTTCGTCCAGGGCACGTCGCACGAGATCGACCGATTCGCCTTCCGCGCTCCCCCTCGTACTGAATGACAGGAAGGCGACGATCGGCTCGTCGCCGACGATCCGCCGACGATCGTCGGCCGCGGCCAAGGCGATGTCAGCGAGCTGCGAGGAGGTGGGATATCGGACGACCGCCGAATCGGTGAATGTCAGCACTTCAGGCTGGGCCCCACGAAACGGCGGGACGACCATGTAGAAGGAGCTGGACACCGTCTGAACGCCTCGTGCCGGCCCGACCATCCAGAGCGCGGCTCGAAGCACGTCGCCGGTCGTGTGCACCGCGCCCGCGACGCAACCGTCGGCCTCTCCGGCAGCGACCAGCGCGTCGGCGAAGAAAAGCGGCGTGTGGAGAAGATCGGTCGCCTGCTCTTTTGTGAGACCTTTTCGTCGCCGCCGGACAAATAGATCCTCGGCGGCCGACGACGCCAGCGGGTCGTCGGCCGGATCACGAACGGCGACACCGAGGGCACGAACGGCGTCGATCGACGCCGGCGCCGCGCGATCGAGCACGACGATCGGCTCGACGATTTTCCGGCGCGCGAGCTCGCGGACCGCGGCGCGCGTCCGTTCGTCGGCGCTCTCCGGGAAGACGATGCGGCGAACCGACGCGGCCGCGCGCGTCTGAACGTCCGCGAGAAAGCTCAACGTGAATTCGAGCGCGCGCGGAGAGCGTTCGCGACCGCGGGGTGGACGAGGCTCGACACGTCGCCGCCGAAGCGGGCGATCTCGCGAACCAGACTCGCGCTGATGTAGGTCGTGTCGAGTGACGGAACCATGAATACCGTCTCGAGTTTGGGAGCGAGGTGCCGGTTCATCAGCGCCATTTGATACTCGTACTCGAAATCGCTCACGGCGCGGAGGCCGCGAATGAACAGCGTCGCGCCTTCCTGCGCGGCAAAGTCGACGAGCAGGCCGCCGAAGCTCTTCACCGCGATGCGCGGGTCGGCGCCGACCGCCGCCCGAATCAGATCGACGCGCTCATCGATCGTGAACAGCGGCTGTTTCGACGAGTTGACGGCGACCGCGACGATCAAGCGGTCCACGAACTCGAGGCTGCGCAGGACGAGGTCTTCATGCCCGCGCGTGATTGGATCGAAGCTGCCGGCGTAGATAGCGGTGCGCATGAGAAGCGTTGATCGGGTCTCGGCCGCTTCAACCGGCCGCCCCTAACATAGCAACCCTGGATGGCTCGCTCTACGCTAGGCGTCGAGCCCGAAGAAAGTTATCGCCACGCTGCCATACGTTCGGGTGTCGCCGGCGGCGATTCGCTCCCGCGCCGCGTGCTCGACGCCGAAAATCCCGGCAAAAGGCTTTTCCCGCCACGTGTCGGCGAGACGCTCGGCGAGGCCGATGCCGTACGGCGGGTCGGCGAACGCCACGTCGTAGGCGTGCGGTTCGACCCGTTCGATGAAGCGCAGGGCATCGGTGCGGTGCAGCGTGATCTGGCCGGCCGCGCTCAGACGCTCGGCGTTCGTCGCGATCGCCGCAAGGCTCTTCGGCGCGATCTCGACGAAGTCGACCGATTCGGCGCCGCGGGACAGCGCCTCGAGTCCAAGCGCTCCCGAACCGGCAAAGAGGTCGAGGACCCGCGCCCCGGGGAGCCATGAATTCACGATGCTCATCCATGCCTCGCGGACGCGGTCTCCGGTGGGGCGCACGCGGTCATCGGCCGGGGCGTCGATCCGACGACCGCGCCATTTCCCGGCGATGATGCGCACTTAAACGCGGAAGTCGGCGAGCCGCCCTTGCAGCCGCGACTCGCCGTTCCACTCATCGCGCTCGAGCCGATACGCGACGTCTACCCGCATCCCCACGTCGAGCTCGCGCGCCCGCGGCGCCATGCCCCAGCCGACCATGACGAGGGTTCGGCCTTCGTCGGAAAAGGCGACTTTGAGTCCGTCCTTGCCGACGACGCGCGGTGGAGACGCGACGACGAGCCTGCGCGACACGAGAAGCGGCGAGGGATTGCCGACGCCGCACGGTTCGATGTAGCGCAGCAGCGTCTCGAGCTCCGCGTTCGCCTCCGACAACGGCAGCTCGAGATCGACGCGCAGTTCCGGAATGAGATCATCCTCGGTCAAGCGCGACGCGGCAACCGCGTTGAACCGCGCCGCGAATTCGTCGACGCGGTCGCGCGCGATGGTGATGCCCGCCGCCGAGCGATGTCCGCCGAAGCGCTGGAGCAGATCTCGGCATTCGGTGAGCGCTCCGTGGAGATCGAACACGCTGATCGAACGCCCCGATCCCTTTCCCTGCTCTCCCTCGATCGCGATGAGCATCGTGGGACGTCCGAACTCCTCGACGATGCGCGACGCCACGATGCCGATCACGCCGGGGTGCCAGCCGTCGCCGGCGAGCGCGATGCCAAAGGTGGACGGCAGATCCATCTCGAGCACGCGCGCGCGCGCCGTCTCCAACGTCGCACGGTCGATTTCCTGGCGGCGCGCGTTGAGCTCCTCGAGCTCGCGGGCGATGGGATTCGCCTCTTCGTCCGACGTGGACATCATCAGCTCGACGCCGCGAAGCGCGCTGCCGAGCCGGCCGGCCGCGTTCAGCCGCGGCGCGAGAATGAACCCGACGCGCCCCGCGGTCAGCGATTTTCGATCGAGACCCGCGGCGCGAATCATCGCGCGCACGCCCGGCCGCTGCGGGTCGTTGAGCAGCTTGAGGCCGTAGCGAACGAGCACGCGGTTTTCACCACGCAACGGCGCCACGTCGGCGATCGTCGCGAGCGCCACGAGATCGAGCATCGCGTAGACGGCGCCGTCGTTGCCTCCAACGGCGCGCGTCAGCGCGAGCGCCAGCTTGAACGCGACGCCGACCGCGGCGAGATCCTTGTCGGTCGACGGACAGTCGGGGCGCTTCGGATTCAGCACGGCATACGCCGGCGGGAGCGGACCGCCGGGCAAGTGGTGATCGGTGACGATCACGTCGATTCCCGACGCTTGCAGCTCGGCGACCGGACCGTGCGCGCTCGTTCCACAATCGCAGGTGATCACCAGCTTGGCGCCGCATTCCTTCGCCGCGCGCACGCCGGCATCGCTGAGGTCATATCCATCCTGAAGACGCCGCGGAATGAACGGGACGGCATTGCCGCCGAGCGTGTTCAGGGTTCTCGTCATCACCGTCGTCGAACAGATGCCGTCGACGTCGTAGTCGCCGTGCACGAGAATCGTCTGGTTCTCGCGGAGCGCGACGACGATGCGTTCCACGGCGCGATCGAGATCGGCGAGGGAATTCGGTTCGTGCAGATGCTCGAGGCGCGGGCGGAGATACGCCTTCGCGTGGTCGGGCTCACCGAAGCCGCGACACGCGAGCAACCGGCAGATCGCATCCGGTAGATGCAGCTCGGCCGCGAGCTGCGCGACCGCGACCGGGTTCGGCTCGCTGGGAAGGATCCATCGGGCGCTCGGTCGAGCGCGAACGGCGGGGGCGGAGGCGGTCACCGCGGAAAGTTATGATCGCGGCGCGCCGCCAACAATCATCAATCGGCCGCGTACAGCATCACGCCGCATCCCTCGCAGATTTCCGTCGCGCCAGTCCCGAGCATTCCACTGCGGCGTTGGAGCGGGATCATCGTATCACAATTCCCGCAGCTCGCGCCGCGAAGTGGAAAAACCGCGTGCACGCGTTTTCGGGACCTGATCCGCTCGTATCGCGACAGCAGACCGTTCGGCACCACGCGGGCGCGTTCCTTCCGCGAAGCGCGCACCGTTCCCAGTTGCACTTCGATCTCCTGTTGGTCGGCGGCGAGCGATTCGTGGGCCGCGGCCTGGGCGAGCTCCAGCTCGACGGCGATCCGTTGGCGCTCTTCCACTTGTCGGCTCGCCTCGACGAGGCGTTGGCCGACGGTCGCCAGCTCTCGCTCGCATTCGTCGATCATCCGCTTGGTCTGCTCGAGCTGTGCCGTTGCCGCGGTCGCCTCGCGCATCGATGTCACCGACGACAGGGTGGCTTCGTTCTTCGCCTGTTGCGCGCGGTGCTGCGCGACGCGCGCCGCGATTTCCTGGCGGCGGCGCTCTTCGGACTCGGCGGCACTCTCGGCCTTCTTGAGGGAGGCGAGGGCGTCGTCACGCGACTTCGCGAGGGCATCGAGTCGCGGTTTCAATTCCGCTAAACGCTGCTCGAGCTGATGAATCGCAACATCTTCGTCTTGCACGGCGAGCAGGGCCGCCACGTCTGGGTGCACGAAACCTCCAGCTGGGATTAGGTGGGGGGAATCAGGGTTGCTTCGAGTTGAACGCTTTCCAGCGCGGTCGTCCGAGGGCCCGCAACTCTCCGGCGAGCCGCGTCTTTTCGCGATTGAGCTCGTCCTTCTCCGCTTCGCTTGCCAACGGCGCCAAGCGATCGATCTCGCTCATGCGGTCGGCGATGTCGCGGGCAAGCAACGCATTGATATTTGCGTCGATCGCTTGTTCGATGCGATCGAACGACACCGGCTCCTCCAATAATTCTTGCAGCACAACGACGGTGTCCTCATCGAACGTCGCCGCGAGCTCGTCGACCGAACGGTCGGGCTCCAGCGACAGCTCACGAAAGATCTCGCGATAAACGGGATCGGTGAACACCTCGGCGCCGACGCGCTCGGCCGTGGTCTCCACGTAGCGGCGGTAAGCCAACAGCAACCGGACGAGCTCTCGCTCCGCCCGGACCCCGAGTGTCTTGTGGTCAGCGCGCCGCTCGCGGCGCCGCACGGCGGGCTCCGAGCCAACCTTGGTCTCGGGGCGCGCGCCCGTCTCCGCCGGCGCGCGACGTTCTCGCGGAGCGACTTGGAGCTCACGCGTCAGTTGTTCGCGCGACACACCCGCGACCTCGCTCGTCCGGGCGACGTAGAGGTCCCGCGTGAGGTGATCCGCGGTCACTCGTAAGGTCGGAAGGAGCTTGTCGAGCGCCTGCCGCTTGCGCCGCAGGTCGGCGAACCAGCCGCCACGCTCGAGGATCTGAATCTTTCGATCGAACACATCGATCGACGCCGCGGCGGCTTTCTCGAAGGCCTCCGCGCCGAACTTGGCGACGAACGTATCCGGATCTTCGCCGGACGGTAGCGTGATCACACGAACCGAAGACCCGCCGGCGAGAAGAAGGTCGCCGGCGCGAAAGGTGGCCTTCAACCCGGCTCGGTCGCTGTCGTAGAGCAGGAAGACGTTCTTGGTGTATTTGCGCACGAGCGTCGCCTGATCGTCGGTCAGGGCGGTCCCCAGCGGCGCAACAGCTTCAGAAATGCCGGCGAGCATCAATCGGATGACGTCGAAGTACCCTTCCACGATAATGAGGCGGTCGGCCTTTCGAATGGCTTGCTTCGCCCAGTTGAGCCCGTAGAGAAGCTTGCGCTTCGCAAACGCTTCCGACTCGGCGGAGTTGAGGTACTTCGGTTCGCCCTGCCCAAGGACCCGTCCCCCGAAGCCGACGACGTGGCCCGCCCCGTCGAAGATGGGGAACATGAGCCGGTGCCGGAATCGAGCGCGCGGCTCGGGACTGCTTTCGCGGACGACGAGAAGTCCCGACGCGAGTTGGCGGTCCGGCTCGAAGCCGAGCGCCGCGAGGGAATCCCGCATCGCTTCGCGATCGGTCGGGGCATACCCGATTCCGAACCGATCGGCGTCGTCGCGTGAGAGGCCGCGCGATGTCAGATAGTCTCGCGCCGACTCGCCGTCGGGCGATTCCCAGAGGCGGCGACGAAAGAAGTCGGCCGCGGCCGCATTGATCTCCCAGAATGGTTCGCGCGG
>Ga0310811_10010698_pt1 | contig 11864 bp, 9 predicted proteins | sample YCmetagenome_FD_207642 | JGI IMG/M metagenome (GOLD analysis project Ga0310811, IMG submission 207642) | Soil microbial communities from experimental microcosm in Duke University, North Carolina, United States - YC | ecosystem: Engineered > Artificial ecosystem > Soil microcosm > Unclassified ...
TCGCGAAGTGGCGGCCTTTCACTAAGAGATTTTAAGCGGCTTCGCCCGCCGCTGATCAGACAGCCCCGCCGGGACCTTTGGGTCGCGGCGGGGCTGTTCTTTTTGAGACGATATGAAGCTGACGTGATGTGCCAGCGGGTATACTTCACGCATCTGTCCGCCGGCCTCCACCACTTGCCCGGCGGCAAAGGCAAGATGGCCGCGATAGATAAAGCGCCGATTGCCGGTCGGTATCCGGGATGCGGCCATGGCATGCAGATGCTCTGGGCCCGTGAGAGCGGCATAGGCCAGCGCCGTGAAAAGGATTGGCGGAACGCATTCGTCTACTGCTGCGAGACGGCGAGGCCTCGGCTGCCTTTCGACCAATCTCCTGGCGGGGCATTAAATAGAACCACGTTCAGGGTTCAGTTGGTGGAGTTCCGCGGCAATGTCCTCAGCGACATGTCATAAGGGAACTGGTACGCGACGGCGGTGAAACTTGCCGCGGCGGTGGCTGCAAAGCGCTCGGCGAAGGGGGCGTGATGAAGAGTAGTGACAGCTTAGCCGCGGATTTAGGCATTTATCTCCCCTCCGGTATCGCGTTTTTCTCAGGATTTTTTTGCCAATATAGAGGTGAGATCGTCACGCTATGTCGGTCTCGGGAAAAACCATGACTGTGTCATCCTAAAAAGCGAAAGCGTGGGATGGATGAGTTTTGGGATGAAACTCGATGAGTTTTTTTGCGGGTAATTTCCCTTGGTGCGCCAATGGTATTGTGACTATTGTTAACTGTCTTGATGGCCTGTGATCCAGGGAGAGGATCGCAGGGTATTGTGAACAAAGAAAAATTCCGACCCCGGAAGCGGGGCGGCAGTTAAAACATACGCTGGGAGAGCGACCATGGAACAAGACCTGAAACAGGTTCATTCATACCTGCCGACTCTGCTGTCCGACTATCAGGCGGGCAAGGTTGATCGGCGCGAATTTCTGCGGACTTCCACCTTGCTTGGTTTGTCGGCCGTCTCCGCCTACGCATTGGCGGGTGGCGTGGCCGAGGCTGACCCCGAGACCGGCAATGCGCCCGGCGAACAGATCGCCGCAGCGGGCGGCGGTACGGTCCGCGTTTCGATGCGGTGCCCGGCAATCGACAATCCGGCGACCTTCTCCTGGGTCTACGACTCCAATATTGTGCGCCAGGTTTGCGATTATCTGACGCGCACAGGTTCCGACAACGTGACGCGTCCCTGGCTGCTCGAGAAGTGGGAAGCCAGTGAAGACGTCAAGACCTGGACCTTCTATCTGAAGAAGGGGATCAAGTGGTCGAACGGTGACGAACTTGTCGCCGATCATGTTATCTGGAATCTGAAGCGCTGGGTCGACCCGGCGACCGGTTCCTCCGTTCTTTCCTTCTTCAAGGATACCCTGCTGGAGGAATACGATACCGGCGAGAAGGACGATAAGGGCAATCCGAAGAAGTCCCTCAAGCTCTATGCCGACAATGCCATCGAGAAGGTCGACGATCACACGATCCGGCTCAATGGCAAGGCCGGCAGCATCGCCATGCCGGAAGCGCTGTTCCATTATCCGGCGCTCATCCTGCATCCCAGCGAGAACGGCAAATTCGGTCCGAATTCGATCGGCACCGGTGCCTTCACCCTGGAATCCTACGAGGTCGGTAAGCGCGCAGTCCTCAAGCGCCGCGATGGCTATTGGGGCACGCCGGCCAAGCTCGAAGGCGTCGAGTTCATCGACCATGGCGACGATGCATCGGCCGGCCTGGCGGCTCTGGCATCCAAGCAGGTCCATGCCATGTACGAGGCCCAGACCACGCAATATGCGGCCTTGAAGAAGCTGAGCCATGTCGACATCAAGCAGGTCGTCACCGCCAGCACCGCGGTTGCGCGCATGCAGGAAACCAACGACATCTGGAAGGATCCGAAGGTCCGCAAGGCGATGCGCATGGCGCTCGATACGCAGAAGCTGCTGAAGATCTGCTATCTCGGCCTCGGCGCGCCGGGCGAACATCACCATGTCTGCAAGGTGCATCCGGAATATGCCGATGTCGGCTTCATGAAGCAGGATATCGCCGGCGCCAAGAAGCTGCTGGCGGAAGCCGGCAAGCCGAACGGCTTCGATGGCGAACTGATCTGCAAGTCGGAAACCGCCTGGGAACCGATCGCAGCCCAGGCGATGGCGCAGATGTGGAAGCAGATCGGTGCCAATATCAAGATCACCGTCCTGCCTGGACCGCAATATTGGGATATCTGGACCAGTCCCAAGGCGCCGTTCGCCTTGACCAATTGGCAGCACCGGCCGCTGGGGGTCATGGTTCTCAGCCTCGCTTACAAGACCGGCGTCGCCTGGAACGAATCCCATTGGTCGAATGCGACCTTCGATAAGCTGATCGCCGAGGCGGAAGCGACCCTCGATGTCGAAAAGCGCCGCGCGATCGTCGCCGATATTGAGAAGCTGATGCTTGATGAAGGACCGATTTGTCTGCCGTTGTGGCGGTCCTTCTTCACCGCCGTGGATAAGCGGGTGAAGGGCTACGTGCTCCATCCGTCCCAGTATCTGTTCATGGATGAATGGTCGCTCGAGGCCTGATCCCAACTGCTGCCCACCCTCTCTCGCCTGAACGAGAGGGGGTGGGCAGCAAATCGGCACCATCGATAGGAACCGCTCCGTTATGGTCGCGGCGCAATGGCAAGTTTCGTCTTGCCCAGCGCGCGTCGAAAACGACCGGTTCGATCGCTTCGATGCAGCGACGAACAATCCTTGCCCTGCATAAGAACTTGAAACGTGCAGCGGGACGGATTTGAATAGCTTCTGCAGACAACGATTTGCAGCATCAAAAAAACGAGCCGTAACAACCGGCAGCAACAGGGGGATGATGTAGGCGTATGCTCGCTTTTCTCGTGCGGCGCATCGTGGCCTTGATCGTGACGATGCTCGTCGTCTCGATGCTGATCTTTGCCGCATTCGAATGGACCCCTGGTCAAGTCGCCCGCAAGGTGCTTGGCCCGTTCGCCACACAGGAACAGGTTGACTTGCTGACCGAACAGATGGGGCTCAATCGACCAGCGCCGGTGCGTTACGTCGAATGGGTCGGTGGTCTCGTCAAGGGTGATCTCGGCTACTCGTCCTATTACAAGACCGATGTCGAGAACATCATCTGGGACCGGCTGGGCAATACCCTGATCATAGCATCGATCGCTTTTGCCATCATCGTGCCCTGTTCGATTCTGTTCGGTGTCTTGGCCGGCATGCGCGAGGGGTCCAAGCTCGACCGCAGCATTTCCGTCGGCGCCATCGTCACGACTTCGGTCCCGGAATTCGCGTCGGGCGTCTTCCTCTCGACGATCTTCGTCCTCTATCTCGGCTGGTTTCCCGGCGTCTCTTCGTTGGAACGCGATGGCGGCTGGTCGATTGGCTCCCAACTGGTGATGCCGGTTGCCGTCATGGTGCTGTTCGACCTCGGCTATGTCGTGCGCATGATTCGCGCGGCGATGGTCGAAGTGATGATGAAACCCTATGTCCGCACGGCGATTTTGAAGGGTATGGGTTTCCGGCAGGTGGTCATCAAGCACGCCTTGCGCAATGCCATGATCGTCTCGCTGACCGTGATCCTCCTGCAGGTCAACTATCTGATCGGCGGTGTCGTCGTCGTGGAAACGATCTTCGCCTATCCGGGCTTCGGGCGGATGATGCTCGAATCCGCCTTGTCCCAGGACGTGGCAACAGTCGAAGCGGCAACCCTGGTCATCGTCTTCATTACCGTGCTCACGCAGACCTTGGGAGATCTCGGATACATGCTGCTCAACCCGCGTATCAGGTTTGCATGACATGGCTCAGGTGGCACAAGCGATAAAGCCTCGGGTGGGCGGGCAAATCTGGAAGCGGGTCAAGTTGCTGACGGAATCGCCGGTCGGCATGGTCGGCGTTTTCTTGGTCCTGTTCTGGGTCGTCGTGGCGATCCTGGCGCCGTGGCTCGCCCCCTATGATCCCAATGCCAATGATCCAAGCACAGTGCCCGACCATATCGATCCGATGATGGATCCGACGCCGAACAGCGTCTATCTGCTGGGGACCGACAATCAGGGGCGGGACCTTCTGTCGCGCATCATCTGGGGGTCACGCACCGTATTGGTCGTGGCCCCTACGGCGACGATTTGCGCTTATGCGGTCGGTTGCCTGCTGGGATTGCTGGCGGGATATTATCGTGGCTGGGTCGATACGCTGATCAGCCGCTTTTCCGACATCGTTCTGTCGTTTCCAGCCATCGTTCTCTATATCCTGATCATCACGCGCTTGGGCCCGTCGGCCCTCAACGTCATTGTCGCCGTCATCTTCATCGCCTCGCCGCAGATCGTTCGTATCGTCCGCGGCATCACCATGGAACAGCGCGAACTGGACTATGTGACGGCTGCCAAGATGCGCGGCGAATCCTCGCTCTACATCATGATGGTGGAGATCCTGCCGAATACGCGCGGGCCGCTGATCGTCGATGCCTGCCTGCGCATGGGATATACGACGATCCAGATTGGCGTCCTCGGCTTCCTCGGTCTCGGCTTGCCACCGCCGGCGCCGGATTGGGGCGGCATGATCAAGGACGCCTATGCCATGATGTCGACGGCGCCGCATATGTCGCTGTTTCCGGCCATCGCTATTTCCTCCCTGGTGGTCGGGTTCAGCCTGCTGGCGGATGGCCTGCGTGAAATCAGCTTGCGTGATTGAGGCATGAAATGACGACGTCACAAACTGGCCAAGCATCTTCCGTCGACCGGCAGCCGGCTGCCTCGGAAGCGGCCGAGCCGATCCTGGAAATGCGTGACGTCTGCATCTCTTATGTCGTGCGTGCCGGCCAGATCGATGTGGTGCCGAATATCAGCTTCTCGCTGGCCAAAGGCGAAGCGCTTGGATTGGTCGGCGAATCAGGCTGCGGCAAGTCGACAGTTGCCTATGCGATCATGAAATATCTCGGCGGTGCGGGGCGCATCACCGGGGGCAAGATCCTGTTCGACGGACGCGATATGGGACAGATGTCGCCGGCCGAATTGCGGGATATCCGCGGCAGCCGGCTTGCCATGGTCTACCAGGACCCGATGAGCAGCCTCAATCCGACCATGCGGATCGGTACCCAGTTGGAAGAGGTGCCGATGATTCACATGGGCGCCAGTCGCGAGGTTGCACGCCAACGCGCCATTAAGATGCTGGGTGAGGTCAATCTACCCGACCCGGAGGCGATCATGGATCGCTATCCGCATCAGCTCTCCGGCGGCCAGCAGCAGCGTGTCGTGATTGCCATGGCGCTGATGGCGGAGCCGGATCTGCTGGTAATGGATGAGCCGACCACCGGCCTCGATGTGACCGTCGAAGCTGCCGTGCTCGATCTCGTGGCGCAGTTGCGCCATAAGCATGACACGGCAATCATTTTCATCAGCCACAATCTCGGCACGGTCCTGCGGGTCTGTGATCGTGTCGGCGTCATGTATTTCGGCGAGCTGGTCGAGGAAGGTCCGATCCGCGAGGTCTTCACCAATCCCCGTCATCCTTATACGCGCGGCCTGCTCGACAGTATTCCGACCATGGGTGCCGACAAGCGGTCACGGCGGTTGAGCCCGATCGCCGGCCAGGTTCCTTCCGCCTTGCTGCGGCCGGATGGATGCGGCTTTGCCTCGCGCTGCAGCTTCTGCGACCCGGCACGCTGCCTGACCGGCGAGATACCGACCATCTCCATGTCGGATACGGCGGCGCATCATGTGAAGTGTGTGCGGATCAATGAACTGCCGCAGCACCGGCGTTTTCAGGTGGTTTCCGAGAATCCGCAAGAGGCAGCGGCAGATAAGGAACGGGCCGAGGTCCTAACCATCGATCACCTGCACAAGATCTACCGTCAATCGGTTGGCCCGTTCGGTGGTGCGACCCGAGATGTACGGGCATTGACGAATATCGAGCTAGGGGCAAAACGGGGGCGGACGCTGGCGGTGGTCGGCGAGTCCGGCTGCGGCAAGTCATCCCTCGCCAAGGTGCTGACCGGCATCGAGCTGGCAACTGAAGGGAAAGTGAAGCTGATCGATTGGGATATCGGCTCGACACCGATCGAGGCGCGCAGCCAAGCGCAGAAGAAGTCGATCCAGATGGTGTTCCAGAATCCTGAGAGCACTCTCAATCCCAGCCATACGATCGGCTTTGTCATTCGCCGTGCCCTGCAGCGTCTCAAAGGTTTGACGGCGAGCGATGCCCGTAAGCAGGCGCAGGACCTGTTGCGGCAGGTCAATTTGCCGGTGGAATTTGCGGCACGGCGACCGCGCCAATTGTCCGGCGGCCAGAAGCAGCGTGTCGCCATTGCCCGCGCGTTGGCCGGCGACCCAGCCGTGGTGATCGCCGATGAACCGGTTTCCGCGCTGGACGTCTCGGTGCAGGCCGCCATCATCAACCTGCTGATCGACCTTCAGGATCAGCGTGACACGACGCTGGTCTTCATTTCCCACGATCTCGCCGTGGTCCGCTTCCTGGCCGATAGCGTCGCCGTCATGTATCTCGGCCGGGTCGTCGAATATGGCTCGGTGGAGCAGGTCTATTCGCCGCCCTTCCATCCCTATACCGAAGCACTGCTATCCGCGGCGCCGGTGGCCGAGGTCGGCAAGGAGCGGGAACGCATCATCCTCGAAGGTACCTTGCCGAGTGTCACCAAGCCGATTCCCGGCTGCGCCTTTGCGACCCGCTGCCCGCGCAAGCTGGGCGGCATCTGCGACAGTGAACCGCCGCCCGAGCAGGTCACACCGCAGGGACACCGCATCCTCTGTCACATCCCCATGTCGGATCTCATCAAGCTCAACTACCAGGCGGCTGAATAACCAGTCCTTCCTTTCACCAAGCGGCCGCTCGTCTTTCTCAACCCATCGTGTCGGGGGCTATTGTCATGAGTGTCTTTCATAAGTCGGCGGTCGATCGGCCCAAATTGCGGGCTTATCGTCTGGAACGTCTGCGCCAGCAATTGCGCGCCCGGGATTATGCCGGTCTCCTGCTGCTGGATCCGATCAATATCCGTTACGCGACCGATGTCGCGAACATGCAGGTCTGGGTCCTGCACAACAAAACGCGCTATGTCTTCATCGCCACCGAAGGCCCGGTGATCCTGTTCGATTACGGTGTGGCGACGCATCTCAGCGCCGGTGTCGAGGTGATCGACGAGACGCGTCCGGCCATCGGCCATACCTTTTTCACCAATGGTCCACGCCATCACGAGATGCTGAGCAACTGGGCGGCGGAGATCGCCGATCTGGTGAAGAAACATGGCGGCGGCAACAATCGTCTGGCGATCGACAAGCTCGACCCGCAGGCGACCTTCCTGCTTCAGGCCCGGGGTGTCGAGATCACCGATGGCGAGGAGGTGACTGAGTATGCGCGCGCCATCAAGAGTCCGGAGGAGATGGTCGCCGTTCGCGAAGCCATTGCCGGCTGCGAGGCGGGTATCCGGGCGATGTATGAAGTGATGCAGCCCGGCATGACCGAGAACGAGCTTTGGGCGCATCTGCACCGGGTCAATATCGAGCAAGGTGGCGAGTGGATCGAATGCCGCTTGCTGGCCTCAGGCGAGCGCACCAATCCCTGGTTCCAGGAATGCTCCGACAAGGTGATCCAGAAGGGCGACATGGTCTCCTTCGATACCGACCTGATCGGCCCCAATGGCTACTGCGCCGATATTTCCCGTAGCTGGATCTGCGGCGCTAAGCCGTCCGACGAACAGCATCGCCTCTATCAGACGGCACTCGACAATCTTCATCACAATCTCGCTTTGGTGAAAGCCGGTTTGAGCTTTCGCGAATTCACTGAGCGCAGCTTCAAGCTGACACCAGAGTTCGTCGACCGGCGCTATTCCTGCATCATGCATGGCGTTGGCCTCTGCGACGAATATCCCTTCGCCGTCTATCGTGAGGACTATGCCAAGCACGGCTTCGATGCGCCTTTCGAGGCAGGACAGACGGTCTGTGTCGAGGCTTTGATCGGTGTCGTTGGCGGCAAGGAATGCGTCAAGCTGGAACAGCAGATCCTGGTGACCGAGACCGGCTACGAGTTGTTGTCGCATGCGCCTTTGGGTTTGCGACCGGAATACTGATCCGGTCACAGGCTTGGAACATCACGCGGGATCACTGCGATAAGGCTATGCCTGCAAGGCGTGCTTGATCGCATTGATCCCGGTGAGGGTGCGGCGAACCCGCGCCGGATGGCTGAATTCCGGCCAGCTCGACAATTTGACGGCGACGAAATCGGCATCGGGATCGATATAGATCATCTGCCCGAAGACGCCGCGTGCCATGTAGGCGCGTCGCGACACGTCTTCGATCCAGAACTGATGCTTGTAGGCGCCGTTGGGCAGGACAGCGCGGTAATCGCCCTGGAATTTGTCGTGATCGCCCTGCTGTGTTGCAGATATCCATTCGTAGGGGATGACCTGCCGGCCTTGTGCCACACCGCCAGCGGCATGCAGCAGGCCGAAGCGGGCATAATCGCGGAGGGTGGCATTGAAGCCGCCATCGGCCAGGGCATAGCCGGACCGGTCGACGGTGAAATAGCCGTCCTCCTCGGCACCCATGGGTGCCCAGATATGGCGGCTGACCAGATCGGCGAGCCGGGCACCGCTGGCCCGTTCCAGCACGAAGGCCAGCACATCGGTCTCGATCGAGCGATAGCGGAAGCGCGCGCCATGGTCGCATTCCTGGCGGGTGAGGCCGAGGATCACTTGCCACATGGTGCGGGGCCAACCCGGCTGTCCGGCCATCTTCCAGCCGCAGGCGACATCGACCTTGGCGATATCTGACTCGAGACTGGTATATTCCTCGTCGAAGACGACACCGCTGGTCATGTCGAGGACATGCTGGACCAGCGCGCCGCGATAGGCCGTGGGTTCCAGCTCCGGCAGATATTCTGTGATCGGCGCCTGCGGGTCGATCAGCCCCTGATCGATGAGAATGCCGGCGACGCTTCCCGTCACCGACTTGGCAACCGATTGCGAGAGATGCGGCGTATGCTCGGTCATGCCGTTCATGTAGCGCTCGGCGATGATCCGGCCACGATGCAGCACGATGAAGCCATCGGTGTAGGTCGTGTCGAGCAGCTTGCCGACCGTGTCCGTCTTGCCATCGGCGCTGAAGGAAATTGCGTCGATCGCCTGCAGGTCGCGGGCGAGGGGCGAGACCGGCCCTGGTCCGCGCCAGACCGCGGTGGTCGGCACGATCTCGCGGACATGCTGGAAGCTCCAGCGGTTCCAGGGCGCGCGGTCCCAATCCTCGCGCGGCACATCCTCGCCGCGAATGGTCGGTGATGTCGGCGTGTTCAGCATCATCTCTCCCCTGGCAGACGTGTTCGGTTTCTTCGCCCGGGTCTGCGCGCCGCTAATCGGCAGCGGCACGCAGGCTGGTCAGAACCGATTGGACGCCGACGATACCGCGGAACTGCATGGCGATGTGATCGCTGGTTACGCAATCCAGCCCTGCGACCTGGATGTCGATCACGGCTTCCGCCGGCTGTCCGGGCAGATCGCTGCTCAGCGCCTGACTATAAAATTTGGACGGCCAGAGGCCGCGCTTGGCAAAGGGCTCCAGCAGGCGCGGCAGCAGCCCCGGATCGAGATCGGCGCGCACCGAGAAACAATACACGGCGGCAGCCGGTGCGGTGAAAGGATGAGAAGGGGAAAGGGCACCCGCGGATCGTTCCGGGGCGACGGAATCAGCCGAGACGGCTTTCAAAGAGGACATGATCAACAGCTCTCATTTCTGCATCAAGACGCGACAAAGCGACCGGACGTCCGAGGACGATCCGGCTGCTAATTCGCGTCAGGCGCGCCAGGAGCAGCTGATTGATCATGGGTAAAAGCTAATGGCTGCGCCGGCAGCCGTCAACCGTCAGACCGATGGCCACGACGGATGCCCTGATTTTTGGCCAAAACCCCGGCTATTACGCTGCAACTCTTTGTCAGGGCTGGAAAATTTTCCCGAAGGCTTGACCTTTGGCGAGGTGGCAGGCAGCTTCATGGGCACCGGGACAGGGTGGGGCGAGTCGTGTTAGCCGAGGCGCGGCAGAATTTCATTCTCAAGCGATTGGACCAGGAAGGATCGGTGTCGATCGCCGATCTGGCACGGGTCCTGGGCGCCTCGCGCGAGACCATTCGCCGCGATCTGAAATTGCTGGCGACCAAGGAATTGCTGCGCCAGACCCATGGCGGCGCCGTCATCATGGCGCCGAACGAGCCCGACATCGCTGATCGGCTGGTGGTCAATAGCCACGAGAAAGAAGTCATCGGCCGCCGCGCGGCGCAGCTTGTCACCGACGGGGCCAGCCTGATCATCGATTCCGGCAGCACCACCTGGCCGCTGGTCGAGGCTCTGGACGAGCGCCGGTCGCTGACCGTCTATACCAACAGCCTGCGGGTGGCGCAGCGCCTCTGGCGCCGTAACAACAATCGCATCTACCTGCTGGGCGGCGAGATCCAGCCCTATGAGGATATGACGGCCGGCTGGGACGCGACCCGCATGCTGGAGCGTTATCACGCGGAACTTGCCTTCATCAGCGTCAATGGCCTTTGTGCCGCCGGCGATACCCAGGACGCCGGCGCGCAAAGCAGCATTCTTGGCGGGGTGCAGGGGGGCATCGTGCTCAGCGACTATCATCGTGATGTTGCCGAGTTGCATGGCCGCATGATCCTGGCGGCGGACCGTCCGATCCTGCTCTGCGATCACAGCAAGATCGGTCGCATGCAGCCATTCCCGGTCGAACATGTCGGCAAGCTGGCCTGCTTGATCACGGACCGTGACCCGGATGCGCCACTCGCCAAGTCCCTGCATGTCCAGAACACCAATTGCCTGGTGGCGAAGTAGGGGCGCCTATGCGACAGACAGTTTCTGCAGCTCTGCCGCTGACATTGTTGCTGCTTACCGCCTGCAGCGACCAGCCAGTCACGCAAAAGGCTGATCTCCGCCAAGCCGCCGATGCGGCGAAGATTGCCGGCGAAGCCGAGACCAAGCAGAAATATGCGCCGTTCCAGCTTGGTCCATCGAAGCAGGCCGTGGTCCAGAAGCCTGCTGCTGCTCCCGCACCACTGCAACCGACGGTGAACGACAGCCAGTCGGCGCATCCCGCGACCACCGCTGCAGCGCCGGCAACCGCTCAACCGGTGATCGCCCAGTCCGTCACTGTCCCGTCGAAGGTCGCCCAATCGACGATTACGCAGCCGGCGATTGCACAGGCGGCGATCACGCAGCCGATCGCCGCTGGACCGGCGCCATCGCCTGACAGCGTGCCATCGGTGCAGCCGGCCCAAGCCGTGGATAAGACGCCGGTCAATGGCACGGCCATTCATCTCGCCAGCTATCGCGAGATCGCCTCGGCACAACGTGGTTGGCAGATTCTCAGCAAGAATTATCGCGAGCTGGCGCCGTTGCAACCGCTCTATGTCGCGGTTGACGTGCCAGGCAAAGGGCATGTGCTGCGCCTCTATGGCACCGGTGCCGATAGCCGGACATTGAAAGAGATTTGCCGCGAAATGCAGGCCGCCGGCGCTTACTGCGCCGACAATATCGCCTTCTGAACAAGCTTGGGATTGCAGGCCTGTGCGTCGTGCGCTGGCGCGCCGGTAAGCTCTCAGACGCCGGAGGCTTCCGAGAATTCGCGGGTGCGCAGGCTGATGCGGCGGATGATTTCCGCCACCGGCGAGTTCGCATTGGCAACACCGCTGGCGCCGGCTTCGATCAGCGCCTTCTCGGCATCGAGCAGCGCCGTTACTAGCGTCTCATCCTGATGCATGGCGATGGGCTGTGCCTTCGCCTCGGCGACAACCGTTGGCGCCGTGGCTTCAGCCTCATGGGCTTCAGGCTCGCTGGCCTCGA
>Ga0310811_10010699_pt1 | contig 11864 bp, 9 predicted proteins | sample YCmetagenome_FD_207642 | JGI IMG/M metagenome (GOLD analysis project Ga0310811, IMG submission 207642) | Soil microbial communities from experimental microcosm in Duke University, North Carolina, United States - YC | ecosystem: Engineered > Artificial ecosystem > Soil microcosm > Unclassified ...
CTGCGACCGAAGCTAGTAATCGCTCGATGCCCGGTCGGTCTCCGGTCGTCCAGACGGTCGAAGCGAGCCCGTCCGCGCCGGTGACAGCGGAATCAGGGCGCGCCGTTCCTGCCCCTTCTTCGGGTCCGAAGCGCACCACGATGCCGGCCATTGGACGGCCAACCCGCGACTCGACCCGGACCACGACCGGCTCAGAGAGCCGGCTTTCGACGCTGCCATGCTGCTCGCTTCCCTTCGCTACAACAACCCGACCGGGAACCGGCACTACCTCGACTGCGATGCTGTCACGAGCACCGTCCAACTCGGCGATCAGAAAAGTGCGTCCGGCCACTCGCCCAATGACGTCGGATCCTTCGACCCGTGCAAACGCAGTGTCGGGAGTGTGCAGGCTGGTGGCGGAACGAAGGACGGCATGCCCGCGCGCATCCAGCGGCCTGACCGTCGCAGCAGTGCGTCCGCCCTCGGGAACGCGCAGCACACTGTCAGTGCCGAACTCGAACTGCGCGGCCCTCGGTCGGACCACGACGCGCGCCCGGGCGACCTTTTCCCCCACCGCTGCAGTGAGCCCGGTTGCCCCCGGGGCCCGAGCGACGACGAAGCCGGCGCTGTCTACCGTGGCTACCGACGAGTCTTCGGTCTTCCACTCGATCGTGGCACCGACAAGCGCAGTCCCCCGACGATCGGTGACCGTCGCGACGTAGCGGAGCGTGTCGCCCAGCGACGCGGCGGTGTCGCTCGCAGGCGTGAGCCCAATCCAGCTCACGGCGAGGTTGGCCACGGACAGCCGCGTGCCCTGGTCGCCGATGAGGCCGCAGGAGTGTGCCGAGGCAAGGATGGTCGCCAACGCGGCACCCAGACCGATGCCCCCGCTGATCCAGCGGCGAGTCTGGTGCAGTGGCTGCAAAGGGTTGCGTTTCGGCACAGGTCGATGGGATAGGGACAACATCAGGACTCTGCACGGATCGAACCAGCCAGGCAGAGCCGACCACTCATCCTAATGCACGTTCCTACAAGGGCTTAACAGGGCGCGGGCCGGTCGCCGCCAGGGCCGGTGTCAGGCAAGTTGCGACCCGGCTCGCGGAACGGCCCCGACCGATCAGCGGGAGGCGGCGAGGGCCTGTTCTACGTCCGCGATAACGTCATCCACATGTTCCAGCCCGACGGATATGCGGATCATGCCGGGAACGATGCCGACCCGGCTCCTCTCCTCCTCCGTGAGCTTCGAGTGAGTGGTGGACGTGGGATGGGTGACGATGCTGCGGGTATCACCCAGGTTCGGACTGTGCGACAGCAGCCGCACTGCATCGAGAAACCGGCGGGCACGCTCGAGTCCCCCGCGCACCACCAGCACGACGATGCCGCCCCCCTGGCACATCTGCCGGCGGGCCAGCTCGTGCTGCGGATGCGACAGAAGGAATGGATAACGCACTCGCTCGAGGTCAGGGTGTCCCTCGAAGTGCTGGGCCAACGCCAGCGCGTTGCTGCAGTGCCGATCCATCCGGACCGCGAGGGTTTCCAGGCTCTTGGACAGGACCCAGGCATTGAAGGCGGAAAGCGCCGGGCCGGTGTGTCGCGCGAAGAAGCGGATTTCGGAAATAAGCGCCTGCGGGCCCACGACCACCCCGCCGAGCGTACGTCCCTGCCCGTCGAGGTACTTGGTGGCGGAATGAATGACCAGGTCGGCGCCATGGTTGATGGGCTGCTGGAGATACGGGGTGGTAAAGCAGTTGTCCACCGCCAATGGAGTCCCGTGGGCGTGAGCCAGCTCCGCCAGCCAGCGAAGGTCCACCAGCTCGAGTCCGGGATTGGAGGGTGTTTCTACGAAGACGAGCCGAGTGTTGGGACGGAACGCTGCTTCCCAGCTTCCCGGCTCGGTCAGCTCAGCGTAACTGTGCTCGATTCCCCAACGCGGCAGCAATCGGGTGAGTATTTGGTGGGTCGAGCCGAACAGGGCTCGACCGGCCACGACATGGTCGCCGGCCTTCAGCAGGGCGGCAAAGGTCGCAAACACCGCCGCCATACCCGAGGCAGTTGCCACGCCGTCCGCCGCGCCTTCCAGCTTGCAGATCTTCTCAACGAATTCGTCCACGTTCGGGTTCGAGTAACGGCTGTAGATGTTGCCCTGGATCTCCTCGGCGAATAGCGCGCGAGCCTGCTCCGCACTCTCGAACACGAAGCTGGAGGTGAGAAACAGGGGCACTGAGTGCTCCCGCTCGGGGCTGACCCGCACCTGCGTGCGAATCGCGCTCGTTTCCGGGTGTTCGGACGGCGGTGTCATAACGGCCTGGACGCCTGTGTCGCTGCCACAGCGGGCGCAATCGCGTGGCTATAGGTGATGGAGGCGGTGTGCTCGAGTACCCGCGCAACGGAACAGTATTTCTCCATGGACAGTTCAACGGCACGTCGTAGCGCAGCCTCGTCAACCGGGCCGGTGGCCGCGAAGTGAACCTGAATCCGGGTGAACAACGAGGGTTCGCCGGGCGCGCGTTCGCCTTCGACCGTCACGGTCAGATCGTCCAACGCCTGCCGCTGCTTGGCGAGAATTCCGACGACGTCGATGCCGGCGCAGCCGCCGAGCGCCGAGAGCAGCAACTCCATGGGCCGAGCGCCAAGACCCTCTCCGCCGATCGCCGGTGCGCCATCGATGGGCACGACGCCGCCGTTTCCGGTCTCGGCCACGAAATGGACCGCACCGTTTCGGCGGCGCACCACTGCACGCATGGTTCGGCCCGAGTCGCTCATCGATTCGGTTGTGGCGTCACGCGCAGATACGGCTTCCTGGCCACGAACCCCTTGGGGAAACGGACCCGCGCGTCTTCGTCCGAAATCGCCGGCACCACGATGACATCGTCACCGTCCTGCCAATCTGCCGGGGTGGCGACACCGTGGTTTGCCGTGAGCTGAAGCGAGTCGATGACCCGGAGCAGCTCCTGAAAGTTGCGCCCGGTGGCGGCCGGATAGGTGAGCGTCAGCTTCACCTTGTTATCCGGACCGATCACGAATACCGAGCGCACGGTCACCGTCTCGCTGGCGCTCGGATGAATCATGTCGTACAACCCGGAGATGGTCCGGTCCGGGTCGGCGATCAGCGGGAAATTGAGCGCGTGACCGGTGACGTCCTCGATATCTCCGGTCCATTTCTGGTGTGACTCCAGCGGGTCGACGCTCAAGCCGATCACCTTGACACCCCGCCGGTCGAACTCGGATCGGAGCGCGGCAAGGCTGCCCAGCTCGGTGGTACAGACCGGAGTAAAGTCCTTCGGGTGCGAGAAGAGAACGGCCCACTGGCCCGCCTTCCACTCGTGGAATTGAACCGGCCCATCGGTCGTTTGGGCCAGGAAGTCGGGCGCGTCGTCTCCCAGACGGATTGCCATTGCTGCCTCCCTCGAGCAGTGTGCGGCGCGGCGGTTCCCCCCGTCCGGAACGCGAAGCGGCCCGCGAAAACTGTCGCGGGCCGCTTGCCGCGACTTAGATGGTGATGCCGGAAGCGTCCGGCCGCGCGGCCCATCAAGTCGGGGAAATCGCCGCGCTGAGTGATTATGCGACTTCGGGCTCTATCCGTCAAGTACGCCCGATACGCAGCAGGATCAGGAAGGATCGGGTCTCATAGCTTTCGGCACTGGTGATGGTGGACAGATTGAGATCCTTGAGACCATATACGTAGCGCCCTTCCAGACTCAGCCCGCCGAAGCCTATCCCTGCCCCGAAGATCATTGCGTAGTCGTGCTTCTCATGCCCGGACGGGCAGTCCTGGCCATTTGCCGTACGGCAACGGACCTCGAACGACACCTGCGGCCCGGCATAGACAAAAGGTTGAATGAGATCGATCGGTATGAGGACCTTGGCGTAGACCGGCACGTCGATGTAATCCAGCTTGGTGGGTGCGACTGCGTTTACGGAATCGGACTCCGCACCGCGCTGCGCATAAAGGCCCTCGATACCGAAGCCGAGAATGCCCGATCGATAGCCAATGTACAGGCCAGCCGCAAAGCCGGTCCTCTTGTCCAGATTGCCCGGCAGCAAGCCCTTGTTGGAGATGTCTCCGAACGACGGGCCGACTTTGATCCCAAGCTCACCCTGAGCGAAAAGGGCTGTGGGTGCAACGAGCGCCACGAGCGCAAGGACCGACGACCAACGGAGGCGCATAGGAATTCCCTGGCTAGTTGCCCGGCGGGGCCCACGAGCGAAGAGCTCCGAAGGCGTCGAGAAGGGCCGGCAATAGCAGAAGGGTTACGCCGGTCGAGATCGTAAGTCCACCCACCACTGCCAATGCAAGCGGACGTTGGAGCTCCGCTCCAGCCCCAAAGCCGAGTGCCAGCGGCGCCAGCCCGGCCAAAGTGCAGAGGGTCGTCATGAGAATCGGACGTAGACGCACCCGCCCGGCGTCGACCAGCGCGCCACGATCGGACGTTCCTGACCCACGGTCGCGTCGAGCGGCGTCGAGCAGGAGAATGCCGTTCTTCACGACCAGTCCCACCAGCAGGATGACCCCCATGAAGCTCGAGACGTTGAACGGCACGCCGGCGGCGAGAAGCAGGAGCAGCGTGCCAATCAGTCCGAGCGGAGCGACCAGCACGATCGCCAAGGGGCCCCGAAATCCATCGAACTGAGCGACCAGGACCAGGAGCACCGCGCCGGTACCGAGGGCGAAAATACCGAGCAACTGGCGAAACGCGGTGCGCTGGCTCGCGTATTGGCCACCGACCTCCATGCTCACGCCGGCGGGGAGCGGTACCTGCGCCGCTGCGGCCCGTACATCGGCCATGACCGCGCCCAGACTGCGGCCGCTGGTCCGGCCGGTTACCGGCACATATGGCCGGAGGTTCTCGCGACGCAGCTCGCTCGCGCCCGCTGTGTCGTACACCGAGCCAAGGGTGCCGAGCTGGGTCCAACCGGCCGGCCCGACGATCGGCACCTGGGCCATCAGATCCCGGCTGTAGCGAACGCTATCCGGCAGACGCACCCGAATCGGAATCAGGCGATCGGGCTCCCGAGCGGTTCCCGCCTCGGCCCCAAACAGAGCCGACCGAGCCTGAGCCTCGACTTCTGCTGCGCTCAAGCCCAGGCGCGCGACCCGTACCGGGTCAAGCTGCAGCCGAAGCTCGGGGCTCGGACCCTGCACCCCGTTGAAGAGGTCCACCAACCCGGGAGTCTGTTCGACCGCCTTCGCAACGGCCACCGCCGCGCGCTCGGAGGCGTCGTGGTCGCTGCTGAACAGCTTGAGCTCGACCGGCTCCGGGGAGCCGGCCAGGTCACCAATGACGTCCTGAAGGAGTTGTACGAACTCCACCCGCACGGCGGGCGCTTCCGCCTCTGCTGACGCCCGGACCCGATCGATGACCTCGTACACGGAGGCGGAGCGGCGCCCCCGCGGTTTGAGCAGCACCGTGAAGTCGCCGGTGTTCGGGGCCGTCGCGGCGAACCCCAGCTCGCTTCCGGTCCGCCTGGTGAATGCCTGGACGTCCGGATCGTGGAGCAGAATCCGCTCCAGGACACCGATCTGCCGATTGGTTTCGCTGAGGGCGGTTCCGGCGGGCGCCCAATAGTCAAGGATGAAACCACCCTCATCCATTTCGGGCAGAAACCCGGTACCGACAAATCGGGTCAGCGCAAATCCGGAGACCGCGAGCCCGGCAGCGACGCCAAGCGCGACGGCGCGATGCTCGAGCAGCCACGCAACCAGACGCCCATACCGCTCCCCCAGGCGCTCGAGCGACAGTCGCCGGGGTCGTTGCTCGTGCGCGACAACCCCAGAGCGCGCCACCAGCGTCGGGATGAGCGTCATGGCGAGCCCCAGTGACAGCAGGACTGCCACGGTGAGCGCGAGCGCGAACGAGCGAAAGAACTCGCCCACGACGCCTTCGAGCAGCCCGAGCGGCACGAAGACCACCACCGTCGTGAGGGTGGACCCCGCCACGGGGCCGAAGATTTCGTCGGTCGCTTCCCGGACGACTCGCAGCGGGGGCTCGCCGGGGTGAAGCTCGAGCCGCCGTTCGATATTCTCTACCACGACGACGGCGTCGTCGATCACCAGCCCGATCGCGACGGCCAGACCACCCAGGCTCATGAGGTTGAGCGAGTCGCCGAACAGCGCGAGACCGAGGATCGTGATAGCCACTGTCAGCGGAAGGACGACGGCCGCGGCCAGCGTCGTCCGCCAGTTGCCGAGAAAGGCGAGCAGCACCAGCACGGCCAGCACACCACCCACCAGCATCGCGTCGCGCACGCTCCTGATTGAATCGCGGACCAGCGCGGCCTGGTCGTACACGGCTTCAAGCCGGACGCCTTGCGGAAGCAGCGGCCGGATGGCCGCGATCGCGGCGCTGGCTTCCGACTGCAGTCGCAGCGTATTGCCGTTGGGCTGGCGGGCGACGTTTATCAGCGCCGCCGGCCGGCCGTTGCCTGCGACGATCTGAAATAGGTCTTCCGCCCCGTAGCTCACGCTGCCGAGGTCGGCGACGCGGAGCGGACGGTCCGCCGCCTGGCGGACCACTACGTGTCCCACCGCCTCCGGGGTGTTGGTGAGACCCGACACGACAATTCCATACTGGCGATAGTCGCGGTCCACCCGCCCGACCGTCTCCGCCTGATCCTGCGCCGTGATTGCCTGCACGACCTCGTCGGCGGTGACGCGATTCGCGACCAGACGAACCGGATCCAGCTGGACGCTGATCTCCCGCACCCGCCCGCCCTGCACGTCCACCAGGCCGGCGTCGGGAAGCCCGGTAAGACGCGGACGCACGACGAACTCAGCAAGGTCACGCAGTACGAGTGGGTCAGCTCCCGTCAGCTCGTACTGCAGCATCGGGAAGACCGACGGCGTGAGCCGCTCCGCCGTCACGTTGATGCCACCTGGGAGAGAGCCGCGCACGGCATCGAGCCGACCCTGCACCTGGCTGAGCGCAAACTGCATGTCGGCGCGCGGGCTGAAGTCGAGGCTCAGCTCGGACCCGCCGCGCACCGTGCGGGCACGAATTCGGCGCAGGTCCACGATTCCGCTCACGGCCTGCTCCAGCGGGCGCGTCACCGCGACCGTCATCTCCTCGGCCTCGAACGTGCCGCCCCGCGCAACTACCGCAATCCGGGGATAAGTGACCTCGGGATAGATACCGGCGGGCAGGGTTAACAGCGCCCAGACCCCACCGGCAGCCAGGAGACCGATGCAGAGATAGAGAGCAGCGCGATGGCGAAGGGCGAGACCGGCGACGCTCACCGGGTTCGGGCTCCGGAGGGGGCGACCCGCATGCCGTCCTGCAGGCCGAAGGCGCCAGTGGTCACGATCTGATCGCCCGGCGCGAGGTTGCCGCGAACTTCGGTGCGCCCGCCCTGGTGCGCACCACGAGCCACGGCACGTGCGTGGGCGACTGAATCACGGCCTACTACGAAGACCATGCTGCTGTCGCCTTCGAGAACGATGGCCGAGTCGGGAACGACGAGCGCATCATGCCGAACGCCAAGTCGGATCCAACCCTGGGCGCCGGCACCGGCCCGCAACGCGCCGTCCGGGTTGGGCACGCGCAGGACGACCTGGCCCGCCCCGGTGGCGGAATCGACGCCCGGCGCGAGGGCGGCGACCCAAGCGCGGTGTCGCGACGTATCGCCCTCCTGGGCGATGACGGCCTCCTGTCCCTGCCGCAGCCGACTCAGGCCCGCAACCGGCACAGCGACGATGAGATCCAGCGTGTCTCCCGCAATGACCTGGGCCAGTGGCTTGCCTGCGTCCACTCGCTCACCACGCTGTACCAGGATCTGCTGAACTCGCCCCGCGATGGGGCTGGAGACGCGAGTGCGCGCGAGCAGATTCTTCGCCGCCTCTGCAGCGGTCGCGGCCTGCCTGGCGGCGGCGTTCGCTTCCTCGGCCTGGCGCGCCGAGGTAATCCCGTCCGCCAGGAGGCTTCGCTGGCGCTTGGCCTCCCGCTCGGCCTGTGCGGCCGCTGAAGCGCGCTGATCGGCCTCGGCAACGAGCTCGGGAACCTCTAGCTCGAGGATCGTCTGACCTCGCTGAACGCGATCGCCGATCTGGGCGCGAACGGCGCTCACGACTCCGGCCGCCGGCGAGGCGAGGAGCGCTGCACCCCCGGGACGTGGTGTAAGCCTGCCGGTCACTGTCAGCTCTTCGACCACGGAATCACGAACTACGCGGCCGAGACCGACGGGAACCCGCGTGGCATCAGGGGAACTGCCTTCGTCCTCAGACCCTGCGTGGCTGCACGCCGCGGTCAGGATTGCCGCGGCCGCCAGCGCAGGCCAACGCCGCATCACTCGGCTCTCCCGAGCAACGCGCCCCAGTCGGCGAGGGCTTCCTGAAAGGCCAGCTCGTCCTGGATCGCACCGAGTGTCACCTCGCGCTCGCCGCGAAGGGCGTCGAGAACCGGAAGGATTCCGGTCTCGCCTGCCTGGTACGCACGGACCGCGCGCGCGCGAACGCTCGCAGCCGCGGGCAAGATCGAATCGCGAGCGAAGCGAGCCCGCTGACCACTCTCCGCGAGCCTGGTGCGGGCTTCGCTCAGGGCGCGGACCGCCTCGAGCCGGGTCTCGCCGGAGAGGGCGGCTGCGGCCCGCGCCCGCGCTCTGGCCTCATCCGCGGGTCCCCCCCCGCTTTGCCAAAGCGGAAGCGGAACGGCAACACCCAGCACCGCCAGCGTACCGGGCTGACTGGGGTCATTCCATTCGGCTCCGCCTTGCAACGTGGGCATCGGGATTCGGGCCACGGCGGCGCTCCGCGCGAGCGCGGCGGTGGCCGACGACTCCGCGACCGCGGTGCGAACTGCGGGCAGGCTGTCTACGGGTGGCAGGTCGGGCAGCGGAAGTGAGAGGTCGGCCTCCAGCGACCCGCTGGGCGCCGGAAGACCGGCCCCCGGCCAGGCAATTGCCCGGCCCAGCGCCGCCTGCGCGATGCGCACGGCCTCCCTTGCTGCCGATCGTGCCTGCCGCGCCCGAGCGGCTTCGAGTGCTGCTTGCTCCTGCTCGAGCACCGAGATGTCGCCGGCCCGGAGTCGCGCTGCGGCAATCCCCGCCACCGAGTCAGCCTGTGCCGACTGAGCCGCGACCAATCGCTCGGAGATGCTCGCGGCGAGCGCGCCGTAGAAGGTGGCACGGACGTCACGAACCAGCTCTGCCATCGTGCGGCTGGAATCGGCCTGGGCGCCGACGATGCGTGCCTCTGCGCCGGACCGCTCCGGGCTTCGCCGCAGCAGATAGTCCAACGGCTGGTCAACCAGCAGGTGTTCTTTAGGAACCGCCCCGCTATGGCTGTAGGACACGGTTGGGTTAGTGATCGCGCCGGCGCTCCGGAGGGCCGCACGGGCCTCCGCGACCTGCGCCGCCGTCACCGTCACCTGGCCACGCGCCGCTCGCGCTCGGGCAAGTGCGTCGCTCAGAGACAAAGAGTCCTGCGGACCCTGCGCAAGCACCAGCAGCACAGCGGTGATCACCATGGCAGGATCGAGCCTCAGGGGCCGTATTCGAGCAAGGTGAACGTACCCGGCACCGGCTGCGGCCTGGAGCCCGGCGGGGTGCCCGCCGTTGCCGGCTGGAATTGTGCGGTGACAAGGAAGACGTGGTGAGTAGCCGGATCGAGCGCGAGCGTGCGGGCTCCGAGGGCCGTCGGCACCGTCTGCACCACGCTGTACCACCCGGATGGATCCGGCGCGACGACGGTCAAGGTTCCATCGCCGTTGGCGCTCAGCGCTCGCTGGAAGGTAGAGTCGAACACCACTCCATCGACCCCGGCACCGATTGGCAGTGTCGTTACCTCGTTGCCTCGATCCGCGTCGAGGATCGCGAGGATGCGGTTGCGGCAGCCGATGAATAGTTGCCGCTGCTTTCGAGCCAACGCCATCGCGGTCGGCTCGTTGCACGAAGGCACCGCCCAGCGTGATTGTAGCGCAAGCGTGCGCGTATCAATGCTGGCCACGGAGTCGCGGTCCTCCAGGTTCACGAACAGCCGGCCGCGTCCATCTGCGACCGCGAACTCGGGTGTGCCGCTGAGATCGATGGTGCCCACCACGCGGCCGGTCGCCGCATCGAGAGCCGTCGCGTTGGCGCTGCCACCATTCATCGTGAAGACCCGCCGGGTGACGGAGTCGTACACGATCGCGTCCGGCTTCTGTCCGGTCACTTGTATTCGGTTGACGGTTTGGAGCGATTCGAGGTCAAAGATGGTGACGCTGGAGTCGCGCCCATTGCTGGTGTAGCCGCGTCCCACCTCTGGAGCCAAGGCCACACCGTGCACCCCCCACGTGTCCGGAATGTGACCGACCACTCTCCCCGAATCAGCCTCGAGCACAAGTACTTCGGTGTCATGGGCGATGAAAAGCCGGCGCCGGCTCGGGTCCACCGCCAGGTAGTCCCAGTGCACGGCACCCGGCAGCGGCAACCGGCGTATCAGGTGATAGCCGGGAGTCTGGGCGGCGGCAGGCCGGCCCAGAGGCAAGGCAGCCGCCAGCACGGCGAGCAATAAGGGGCGGCGCATGGCCGAAATCTGCCACGATCGGGGTGACTTCACTGCGATGCACGACACGCGGTCAACCTACCTCGGCCAACCGGCGCTCGAGAAACCGGCGCTCGGGCTCCAGTCGAACCAGTTCGAGAGCCGCGCGATAGGCATCGGCAGCTTCGGCGTTACGCCCCAATCGTCGGAGCAGCTCGCCCCGGGCAGCGGGCAGGAGGTGATATCGCGGCAGACCACCCGTTGCTTCGATCCGGTCCAGGAGCACGAGTCCGTGTTCGGGCCCATCCGTCATGGACACCGCCACCGCATGGTTCAGCTCGACCACGGGGCCGGGCTGAAGTCGGAGCAACAGCTGATACAGGGCCACGATCTGGCGCCAATCCGTATCGGCCGGCGTCGGCGCCCGAGCATGCACGGCAGCGATCGCCGCCTGGACAGTGTAGGGCCCCGCTCTGCTCGACCCGATTGCGACATTCACCAGCTCGAGGCCCTCGCGAATCTCCGCCTGGTTCCATTGTCGCCGATCCTGGTCGTCGAGCAGTACGAGGTCCCCGCTCGGCGTCGCACGCGCTTCCCGTCGTGAGTGATGCAGCAGCATCAGAGCAAGCAGGCCGGTCACCTCGGGCCGATCGGGGAGCAGCTCGCGAATCAGGCGGCCCAGCCGGATCGCTTCGGAGCACAGATCGCGTCGCACCAGCTCGTCACCGCTGGTGGCGGTATAGCCTTCGTTGAAGACCAGGTAGATCACCGCAAGGACCGCGTCGACCCGGGCGGGCAGCTGGTCGAGCCCGGGGACTTCGTACGGGATGCCGGCATCCCGGATCTTGATCTTGGCTCGCACCAGCCGTTGCGCAATCGTCGGCACCGGTGCCAGAAAGGCTCGCGCTATCTCTTCGGTCGAGAGCCCGCATACCGTCTTCAGCGTGAGCGCGACCTGGGCCTCGACCGCCAGTGCCGGATGACAGCAGGTGAATACCAAGCGGAGCCGGTCGTCGGGAATGGCGCTGTCCTCTTCGCCGAGACCAGGGTCTGGCGCTACGTCCGCGGCAAGCGACCGCTGCAGCTCGGCGAGCTTCTCCGAGCCACGCTTGGCCCGGCGGAGGCGGTCGAGCCCTTTGTGTCGGCCCGTGCCCACGAGCCAGGCGCGCGGTTGCCTCGGCACCCCGTCCGCCGGCCACCGTTCCAGCGCGGTCGTGAACGCGTCGTGCAGGGCCTCTTCGGCCAGATCGAAGTCGCCCAGAAGCCCGATCAGGCTGGCCAGAATGCGGCCTGAGTCCGCGCGATAGATCCGCTCGACAGCAAGGGCCACAGATTGGCCGGCGGACGCCTCGGTCATTCCTCTATATAGCGATATTGATTTCCGGTGCCCTCTATGGCCAGCTTACGGCCTCCGTGCAACCGACCTCGAATG
>Ga0310811_10010700_pt1 | contig 11863 bp, 11 predicted proteins | sample YCmetagenome_FD_207642 | JGI IMG/M metagenome (GOLD analysis project Ga0310811, IMG submission 207642) | Soil microbial communities from experimental microcosm in Duke University, North Carolina, United States - YC | ecosystem: Engineered > Artificial ecosystem > Soil microcosm > Unclassified ...
GGAGAAATGACGGACAGTATATCTATAGCGAAAGGGACATTGATTACGATATCAGGGGCGTCGATTAATCGCTCTTTGGCCATCTGGGGACCTGATGCAAAGGAATTCAAGCCCGACCGTTGGCTGAATAAAGACGGCATCAGTGGGAAGGCCAAGGAAGTCCAAGGTCATAGACATCTGCTGACATTCGTCGACGGCCCGAGGACGTGTCTTGGGAAAGAGTTTGCACTCACAGAATTCAAGGTGAGTGATATGAATCAGCCAGTTTTGACATTATTCACAGTGCTATAGGCGGTCTTATCGGTTCTCGTGAAGAACTTTGTGTTTGAGATGCGGGATGGACCTGATACTCCAGTCGAAGTTGTGAGGGGGATTTCACCCCGTCCACGGGTTGTTGGAGAGGATGGCATTGGAGTGCCTTTGAGAGTCTGTCGGTATGAATGATTGGTTGCCCTGTACTAGCAATTTTATTATATACTCTCCTATTTATTCGTGACTGAAACTGTATTCATGATTGGTTGCCTTGTACTAGCAATTTTATTATGTACTCTCCTATTTATTCGCGACTGAAACTGTATTCAGATCATAATATAAAACACTATATAGTTCTGTACATGCTATCCTTGCTATTCTTTCAACTGCTAGCAAGCAGAGCATTCCCAAACTCGTTGTGCGAAAGCTCATAAATTACATCTAACAATATTCTGATCGATTTGCTCGTCTTCTTTCCCTGTTTGGGACTTCGTTTCTGGCATCGGCTGGTTGGGTGTGTTACTAAGTAGTTGCGGGCTGCATGGGTGAGGTTGATGAAGCACGACGTGCAAAAAATCGGGCTTCGGCCATTTGTGACGTGGACGGTTATTTCCATCAGACACGACGATGTATGATGGTAGCCCAGTTTCGTTCTCTTGCCCGTGCTAGTAGGACCGTTGTCAGTCCAGTAACGCTCTCTGCATCCTCGGAAAGTGCGGAAAGTGGGCAGTCTGATCAGACAACCAATTCGCAATCGTATTAGCAAAAGAATCAGGATCATCAATACCACGCTCGCACGAAGCACATCGACATGCGTTTTCATTTCATTCGTTGGGTCATAGAATAAGGCAAACTACACTTCGTATTCCGCACAAAAAGGCAATACCAAGCAATGTCCAGGCAAGATGCTTTGCGACAGCTCATAGATGATAATCGAGAAAGAACGATTGCCTTCCCTCTATATGATTTGACTGGGGGAGACTGATAGACAATGCACTATTTCGGATGATATAGCGAACGAGCGAGAAAGGTTATAATTGCTGGTGGTAGTAAGTCAGGAGCGATATCCACAGGCAGGCTGCAGCATGTAGATGAGTTGTCCGCAAGAACGTATGTAGGAAGAATGAAGCGAGTAAGATCAACTTGAAGAAGCGACGTCTGTACTGCGGCATGTGTTCGTAAGGCGCCACTATCCGTTAGGCACGACTCAGTTGTTGGTGGTGGACTCGGAGTACTTGATGTTGGAGACCTACACCTTGTGTGTCGACTGTTGTTGGCAGTTGCTGAAATACTTGCTTGGCTGGGGTCCGGGGAGAGGCGGGCAAGACGGCAAATACAGCGGATGATGTGGGCAAACAGATTTCCAAATAGGTGGCTGACTCCGCGCGCTGGCCGGAAACTCCCCGGATGCTGACACAGACCTGTAGGCAGAGACCGTGGCGCTTGCATGCAGAGTCTGCGTCAAGTCCACATACATAGATCTCTGCTCAATTCCTACAACTTTCCCCTGCACTCCTCCAGGACGTCGTACATGTTGTGGCCAGACGTTTTCACTAGACGTGACCTGCCACCTACTAGCATGAGGGTGAATTACTACTGCAGCACGGACTTATCATGGTGACTACGCTGCGTAATTGCAACATTCAACTGCTCGTATCACATCCAAGCTTAAATGGGCTCCCACTCAGTCTTTACAATGTATGCTATCCTCTTCACTCTTGCAGGCTGACTAGCCTACCCACTTAAGTCGGACCGTCGAAGTGACGCTCAGCAATTTGAATTCAAATTTCAGACACCTGACCGGGTTTACATTTTCATGATTAATACTTGCTGACAAAACATCAAAGATGCCGTTTCCGTAGTCAACAGTCCTGTGCCTGCACTGCGAAAGCCGTTCAACTACGTAGCCATGCTGCCGCTGCTACAGAAATGGCCATAAATCTCCCAACAAATGCAATCAAATAGCAAGCATGAAGGTATTTACCATCTCTGTGCCCTCTCCATTAACTCTTTGGACAACCGTACATTCGGTTGACGTATTCAATGTTACTTGCTCGTTTGTTGCATTGTGGACTTTTGTTAAAATCCTAAGGGCTCTTCGCTGGCGATTGAAGACGACTCAACTGCGGGGTCCGCCTCGCACTAGCTTCATATATGGTGTTTCGCACGACCTCACCTCATCTCAAGATAGTGCTGGAATGTATGAACATTGGGCGACAGAATATGGGGTCGCGTATATGATTCCGAGTGTCCTCGGGCAGACTAAAATTGTGTTGTGTGACCCAAGAGCCATAGCGCATTTCTATGCCCAAGAGACATGGACATATGTGCAGACTCCACTTTCGTTGGTAACTCTGGAGGCATTCGTATGTTAACGTCATCATCTTACCTTGTCTGTCTGACATCTCTTGTCAGATTGGCAGAGGATTATTATGGTCTCAGGGTGAAGACCACAGGAGGTACTGTTAAGCTCTTGGCCTCTCCACAGCGACCCATGTACTACTTGTAAATTAGGCAGCGGAAGGCTCTCACTCCAGCATTCAGCAATGCCGCGATTCGGAAACTCACGTCAGTGTTTTATGATTCAGCATACAAGGCAAGGATTTGCGATGTGGGCAATATAGCATCTCTGAAATTGATTCTTTACAGGCCAAAGGCGCATGGGACGTTGCTGTAGAATCGAGCAAAGATGGTGACTCCGTCATCGAGGTTCAGAACTGGTGCGTAGCTTTATTGGCTTGTCGACTGTCATTCCTAATCAAATCGACTCAAAGGATGAATCATATATCGTAAGCGAGGATATTTTTACCATTGACGCCTCTATCTGACTGGCATTATAAGTCTAGATACTATTGGCATTGCTGGTTTCTCCCATGATTTTGGCTCGCTCGATGGAAAGCGCGCCAGCGTGACTGAAGTATTTGATACTTTCGGAAACAACCAACAGGCTTCAGCACTGAACCAAGTTCTACTCCTTCTCGCATCGGTATATCCTATCATTACCAAGATCCCCACTGAGCGGAGTAATCTGATCGAGAAACTTGGCGTAGCCATGGAAAAAATATCTGACGAATTATTGACTCGGAGCCGCCGGGAGAAGGATGTGAATATGAGCGAGAGAGATGAGAAGTCCGTCATCGGATTGTTGAGTACGCTCTCCAATAAATTTATCATGGTTTCTTGATTGACGCGACGATCAGTTAAATCTGAAGGTCAGGATGCTGAGCTTCGTATGTCGGGGGAGGAAATAATGGCTCAGGTCTGAAGCTATGTATCACGGTCATTATTTTCGAGCTCATATCTCGCAGATGAAGGTCTTGCTTCTTGCTGGTTATGAGACGACATCGAGTGAGTTGATTTATTGTCTGTTGCTCGTATTGGCTAACTTTTCATCCACGGTCAGTCTTACGGTAAGCCTACTGTGGGATAATGTCTGTGCACACTATTCATGTGATGATCAGTGGACACTGATCGAGCTGTCGCGACACCCCGATATCCAAACCAGACTCAGAGAGGAACTGCTTGCATTTGGTGGTGAACCAACATATGACCAATTAAAGGCCAACCTCCCATACTTGGATGCGGTTGTCCATGAAAATCTACGGCTCCATCCTCCACTGGGCGAGTTCACTCGTCTCGTGAGTATTCATGTCTGCATGTGAATATACACTCACAATAGGTCTACAGGCAGCTAAAGATGACGTTATTCCCTTGAGTGAACCTGTACGCACGGAGTCCGGGGAAATGACGGACAATATAACCGTAGCGAAAGGGACTTTAATCACGATACCGGTGGCGGCGATCAATCGCTCTTCGGCCATCTGGGGACCTGATGCAAAGGAATTCAAGCCTGATCGTTGGTTGAGTGAAGATGGCATCAGTGGGAAGGCCAAGGAAGTCCAAGGTCATAGGCATTTGCTGACATTCGTCGACGGCCCGAGGACGTGTCTTGGAAAAGATTTTGCGATCACGGAAATTAAGGTGAGTGATATGAATCGGCTAGTTTGGATGTTATTCACTGCGATACAGACTGTTTTATCTGTTCTGGTGAAGAACTTTGTATTCGAGATGCGAAATGGACAGGATACTCCAGTCGAAGTTGTGAGGGGAATTTTTCCCCGTCCACGGGTTGTTGGAGAGGATGGTATTGGGGTACCTTTGAGAGTTCGTCGCTATGGATGATTGGTTTGCGTACCTTGCGTTGCAGTAGCAATTTTGCAATATTTTCTCTTGCTTAATAAATAATGGTACTACTATTGACTTCATCGCTTTTCCTACAGATTTGTACCGCACTCCGCATTCACGTCTGCCAAAAGACGCGCCCATCGTCCGTCATTCCAAGAATGTAGTTCTCGGACTTGATCTTCGTCAAAGATTGTGTTCCACCACATTATTCTGCAAGCCACCACCATATCCGCGAACGAAAAGGTATCCCCCATAATCCACTTCCCGCCACTTTTCTGGTACCATTTATCGATTTCATCAAGACCCTTCTTCAAGTCTTCCCACTGCTGCTGTACGTTCTCTTCTGACACAACTTCCCAGCGCGTTTCGCCGAGCAGCTCCAAGCGCGTCCGAATGAAATACTCCCTGTTTGAATCGTTCATGATTTCGAGGGTCTTCGTCAAGATAAGCTTCACTGCTTTTCCGTAGGCAACCCTGCAATATGCAGGTTCGAATAATGGCATAAGAACGTTGGCGCCGCGTGGTATGATCGGCTTCTCTGGATAAGTCTTGTCCAGGTACTCAGCGATCGCTAGCGAATCGGCAACGACGGATCCAGTGTTGGGATCCTTGATCACTGGAAGGGTGTACCTGCCCCCTTCCGTAGTCGAAGCGCCAACTTTGCATTTCATAGTCATTGGAATATCCTTGAACTCCACCCAAACGATCGTATACGGGAGACCCTTGTATTCTAGACAAAACCTATCGTCTGCATGTTAACAACATCCAACAATGGCTCTGGCTGCGCGACTTGCCTGGTCTTTGCAGGGTTTGGAGCCCATATATAATTTGGGGCCTTGCTTGGTGTGTCGTACAGTATGATGGGCTGCATTGAAAATCTGAAGGTTGACTTGACTGGTTAATCTAGTGTTGAACCTATGGACGCTGCACTATATACTTTTCTCTGCATAGGGTGTGTAAAGTTGTTCATCTCAATTCTTAATGGATGACGATGTATAACCCCAACAATGAAATCTGATTAGTGATGAGTGATTGGTGTCATCCCACAATTGCCAACCTAGACACCACCAATCATTTGCCAACTCATCGATGCCACGACCCCGATGTCCAAATCTGCCCAAATTGACTTTTGCGTCACCTTTACGTGGAGGGCTTGTACAGACTGCGGTACCACTCCGGTCTTTGGCGCATCCGCATGTCATTCATTTTCGCTGGCAGGGTGATGTCCGGTACGAGCTGACTGGACACTTCCTCGTATTGCCAGTACTAAACAAGAAGCCAAGATCAAAACTTTGCCAGCTTATGCGTTGTGACGGCTACTGTACTGTATGCGCCTAGCCTGGTGTGCTACATGACGTGGCAAAACCTCTACCTGGGCTCACTCGTTCCCTTCAAGTTCGAAATCAAAGTATACTCCAGCATTTTCAATGTGAATATTGGTATAACATCTACTGGCCTTCTTTCAGCATTTAGCCAGATGGACCTGACTCTGGATTTCATCAATCTTTTTTTATATACAGATTTCAGCCAACCCTCCGCGTCCATGTCCACTGAATCGAATTGGAATGGAACTGAATTCAAATGGATTTGCCAACTTTTGGAGCATCCAGCTGTCCCGGTTCTCACCAGTACGCGGATCCAGTGGTTGCCCAGGTGCGAGAGCTTGTCACCCAAGCTCAATGCTGGCTGCGGAGTCCCTGCGATTTATACGTGTCTTGCTGCAATTTTATCATCGAATGTATTGGGCCAGTTTTGTTTGGTGTCGAATGATCGATGATTCACAACTTCGGTGCGCTAGTACACTTGTCGCTATATACTATAGACATAGTCGCCGTATTTGCAGGCGAGGTCTTCAACTGAAGTGACTTGTGAAGCATTCATTACCGCTTCCACGCCCCTGAAGTGAATAATTCTATACATGCAAATCTTCTAAGCCAATTTACACTCTTTCTCAACATCTGCAAGGACTTGGGCCCATTTCCCTCCATTCCAAGAACTGATCATGACCCACTCATCCGCCTTCAGCACTCGTTTGAACGCGAGCAACCAACAAGCAACGATGATGTCTGCATATGAAAAGGTGTTGCCCATAATCCACTTCCCGTCAGTCTTCTGGTACCATTCGTATGCAGTATTGTACCCCTTCTCTAGTAGCTCCCAGTCTGCATCACGGCTCACATCCCAGGGCAACGAGGCGTCTCCCGTACGAGCTCCGATGAAGAACTTGGCACTGGCGGGACTCAATATTTCTGTGGTGCGCAGGAACACGGTCCTAATGCCAGGTAGAAGAAGGCTCATATAGGCAGAGTCGAACGCGCGAATCAGGGATTCTGAGTTGTTTGGAAAGATGGGCTTCTCGGGATATGTCTTCTCGAGGTAGGAGACAATTTCGAGGGAGTCGCTGATGAGGGTACCAGTGTTAGGGTCGCTGAGGACGGGGATAGTATAGACTTCTGAGCCATCTCGGCGTTTGCTTGGCTTTGAACCAATGGCCTTCATAGCGATGGAAATATCTGAGTATTCGACCCAGATGGTCACGAATGGAATCTCCTTGTAGCTCAAAACGAACCTAAGGTAATAGGCTTTGGTCAGACATTAAAGCCTCTAGCGGCATGCATGATATGAGCTACTGACCTCGGTTTCGCGGGGTTGGGTGAAAAGTTATTTCCTGGGAGATTAGAGAGAATATCATACAAGACAAGCGGCTGCATCGTGGAGTACTGGGACATGGGGTATGGTGAAGCAAGTGCGAAATGCTGTGGCACGATGTTAAAACTCTTTTGCGGTGCGCAAGGCTGGGCTTCGTTCGTAACCGCTGAATCATCTAAGCTTGGTTAGCGCACGTTGACGTGATGCATACTTACGCATTAAAGCCCTCAAGCCTCATGCGCAAAGGACGGTCACGTACAGATATCGGTGACCGCGGCAAGTATCGTTAGAATTCTACCCAGTAGTATTAACACATTAAGTCGTGACAAAGCAAGATCGCCAATTGAGCCTGGTCCAGTCGTTTTCCTGTGAGTTTCTTTGTTTCTCCCTACGAGCTCTCGGATTCGGGGTGAAGCAGAGTAATGTAACAGCTTTAAAGTTCGATAATAAGTTGCTGCGCTTCAAATTCCAACAAGGCCGATTCAATAGTCACCGGCACTACTAGGCCGCATCATGAAAACGTAATTTGCCAGAGACAGAGCACTCCGTAACACTCTGTAGCAAATTACGTTTTTCTGATGCCAGTCGAGGCGTAGTCATCGGACTTCCGGTTAAAATAAGAGTGCCAGAAGCGTGATGCAGACTGCAGCTGGGAGCTCCTAGAGAAAGGGTACGATACGGTTTATGAATGGTACGTACCGGAGAGATGGGTACAAGTCAGCTTGCAGATGCTCGAGGACTGGCAGGAGTGCAAACGGTGTTTCGATCTATTTCAGGGACATTTGAAATGCCGAATGACAAATCCCTTTAATACGTGTTGCAAACCACCACTGCCACAAAGCGCACATAGAAGAAAAATACTTGGATGCCTCCCTCGTGCTTGTGTGTCATGGCCCATGGGTTAATGTCCTCAGCTGCCCGATGTGGACTAGTATGCATCTAAGATCAATATCAGTCCTATACCGACGTTCAAGGACATTGATGTGCGCTATTCAGGCTCAGATGGATTCAGTGCTTATGAATGGCTTTCAACCTTGAATAAGAGATTCAGCTTTCAAATTTGGCCGCAGCATCTCAAACCCCACATCTCAGTACTCCACGATGCAGCCGCTTGTCCTGTATGATATTCTCTCTGAGCTACCAGGCAATAACTGGTCAGCCAACCCTGCAAAGCCGAGGTCAATACTTCATGTTCTGCATGCCAAGTTTTAGTATCTGACCAAAATCTGCTGCGCCCCAGGTTCGTTTTGAGCTACAAGGAGATTCCATTCGTGACCCTCTGGGTCGAATACTCAGACATCCCCATCGCTATGAAGTCCATCGGTGCAAAGCTAAACAAACGCCCAGATGGCTCGGACGTCTACACCGTCCCGGTCCTCAGCGACCCCAACACTGGTGCCCTCATCACCGACTCCTACGAAATCGCCTGCTACCTCGAAAAGACATACCCCGAGAAGCCTATCTTCCCAAACAACTCAGAATCAATGATTCGCGCGTTCGACTCTGCCTATATGGACCTTATTCTGCCTGCTATTAAGTCTATGTTCATACGCTGCACAGAAATATTGAGTCCCGCCAGTGCTAAGTTCTTCATCGAAGCTCGTTCGATTGCCGTCCCACTGCCTTGGGATGCCACGTACGATGAAGACTGGGAATTACTAGAGAAGGGGTACAATACCGCGTACGAATGGTACCAGAAGACTGACGGGAAGTGGATCATGGGCAACACGTTTTCATATGCAGACATCATTGTTGCTTGTTGGTTGCTTGGGTTCAAACGAGTGCTGAAGGCGGATGAATGGGTCTTGGTCAGTTCTTGGAACGGGGGGAAATGGGCCCAACTCCTTGCAGATGTCGAGAAAGAGTGCAATTTGGCCTGAAAGACTACGTACCACATAGGAATTATTTCAGGGATATTTGAGATAATGATAAATTCTTTCAACGGATAAATTAATAACCCAAGCCTTCATCGTAGTCACAAAGTGCGCACCACACAGCAATGCTGGCTTAGGTTTATGGCCTAGGCCAATGGTCGTGTATGGCGTGCCCAAGCTAGGCTAAGCAAGCCCATAGCGACACAAGGATTGCAGCGGGATCAGTAATAACTCACGACCTGGAAAGAGAACATTAGAAATAACAAGGCCCGACCATTTGCATCAAAATCGCCATTGCCTTGGTCCAAACACCCCATGAATCAGGCCAATAGGAACGTGCATGTTGTCCTTGATTACGCCATGCTGCTGCTCGCACAGAGCTACTGAGTGCGCCAAAGACCATGACACCTAGAAATCATTGTGTGATTGGGGTCTTGGGACCACAAGGCCTCATCAACATACCTTTCGAGAGCCGCGTCCTGCTCCATATCTCATTCTTAAAATTGCAATCAACGTCTTTTCAGAGCCTGCATCCAGTGAGTGATAAAATATTTTTTCCTTCGAGGGAAGATGAATGTAGAAGCACACCATGATACGGGGAAAACGGGTATATGTCAGCTTGTAGCAGGAGTGCAGTGCCACAGAATTTCTAGACTCGTGATCTATTTTAGGGATATTTAAAATGACAAATCCCTTCAACGGTGCAAGTAAACTCAAACCACCATCGCCACAAAGCACACACATGAATGGGTGCTTTCCTTGTGTGTTATGGGTTGGGAGACTGTCACTGGCAATGTCTAAGCGTCTGAGACCTGCATGGAAACCTTTCTCCTAATGGCTTCACAGGTGACAATATTAATGCCCTCTGCCCGATGTGGACTAGTATGCATCTATGATCAATACCAGTGCCATTCCGATGTTCAAGGACATCCGAGTCGATGTGCGCTATTCATGCTCAGATGGATCCAGTGCTTACGAGTGGATTCCAGCCTTCAAATAGAGTTTCAGCTTCAAGGTTGGCCACAGCACCTCAAACCCCACATCTCCACAATGCTGCCGCTTGTCCTGTATGATATCCTCTCTGAACTACCAGGCAATAACTGGTCAGCCAACCCTGCAAAGCCGAGGTCAGTACTTCATGTCCTACATGCCAAGTTTTGGTATCTGACCAAATCTGCTGCACCCCAGGTTCGCTTTGGGCTACAAGGAACTTCCATTCGTGACCCTCTGGGTGGAGTACTCAGATATCCCCATCGCTATGAAGTCCATCGGTGCAAAGCCAAACAAACGCCCAGATGGCTCGGACGTCTACACCGTCCCGGTCCTCAGCGACCCTAACACTGGTGCCCTCATCACCGACTCCTACGAAATTGCCTGCTACCTCGAAAAGACATATCCCGAGAAGCCTATCTTCCCAAACAACTCAGAACCAATGATACACGCGTTCAACTCCGCCCATGAAAGTCTCATTCGACCTGCTCTTAAGTCTATATTCGCACGCTGCCCAGAAATATTGAGTCCCGCTAGTGCCAAGTTCTTCGTCGAAGCTCGTTCGATAACCGTCCCGCTGCCTTGGGATGCCACGTACGATGAAGACTGGGAAATTCTAGAGAAGGGGTACAATACCGCGTACGAATGGTACCAGAAGACTGATGGGAAGTGGATCATGGGTGACACTTTGTCTTACGCAGACATCGTTATTGCTGCCCACTTGCTGTGGTACAAACGAGTGCTGAAGGAGGATGAGTGGGCCAAGATCAGTTCTTGGAATGGGGGAAAATGGGCCCAACTCCTTGCAGATGCCGAGAAGGAGTGCAATTTGGCCTGAAAGACTACGTATCCCATAGGAATTATTTCAACGGGTGAATTAATAACCCAAGCCTTCATCGTAGTCACAAATGGCCCGTGGCGACACAGATTAATATTGCAGTGGGGCCAGTAGTAACTTACGACCTGGAAGAAACAAAACATTAGAAGTAGCAAGGCCCAAGGCTCGCACTTCCATCATACAGCCCTTCTTGTTTCTTGTACTTCGTGTTTCCGTTTCTTTGTATCAAAATCGCCATTAATATTGCCCTGGGGCAAGCGCCTCATGAATCAGGCCAATAGAAACCTACATGTTGTGCTTGATTATGCTATGCTGTTGCTGGCACAGAGCTACTGTGTGCGCCAAAAACTATGACACCCAGTAATATTAATCATTGTGTCTTGTGACCACAAGACATCATCAACGTACCTTTTGAGAGCCGCATTCCACTCCATATCTCATCCTTAAAATCACAATCAACGTCTTTCCAGAGCCAGTGTCCAGTGAATAATGATTAATGATTATATTTTCCTTCGAGGGAAGATGAATGTACAAGACGCCAGCCTAGTAACATTATTTACAGTTTGAGTGGATGCAAGAAAAGAGTGTACACAGGTTCATGAACGCTGCTACAGACGGATCTACTGGTATCATTCTTCTGGTGACAGCCAGTTCAACTGGATACCACGAGCAGCACATACGCTATGTAGCTCATCCCTATATTCTGCAACCGCAGCGATCCACTCCTCGGAGTAGTATATGCTCATTGGCATACGATAAACGTCCAGCGATTGTAAGGAGGGTTGCCAATTCGCATGTAGCAGCGTCAGCATGGTACGCATGCTTGATATATCCTCAGAGAACGTGAACGCCTCCAATGATGATTGTAGATCAAGCAAACATTCTTTGTCGAATGTCGATCCGTCAACGCGAAGTCTTCGCAAGCCTGCAAACCCAGATAACGCCGAGATAGTCTCCGAGTCGCCGTGTGCTATAGAATTAACCAAAATTTTGACGTGGACTTCCTTCACAGAACCTCCAATGACCTTGGCTAAGTGACCTAGGCTCGCGCCTACTTCCTGCACCACCAAGCACT
>Ga0310811_10010701_pt1 | contig 11862 bp, 13 predicted proteins | sample YCmetagenome_FD_207642 | JGI IMG/M metagenome (GOLD analysis project Ga0310811, IMG submission 207642) | Soil microbial communities from experimental microcosm in Duke University, North Carolina, United States - YC | ecosystem: Engineered > Artificial ecosystem > Soil microcosm > Unclassified ...
TAACAAATAAATGACAACCGCTTAACGTTTATATGAAGGCTTATCGCTTATTTTTATAGACCTGAAACACAGGTCAGTTAAAATTAACCTAAATAAATTTTATGACCTGGAGAAAATTTAGCGGCGAGATCATCCATTCGCCAATCCTCGAAGAAGTAGAACAAGCTATTGAAAGAGAAAGTCTGCTGGGCAACAAACTCAAAGTTTGCATTGGTACCGACTCGCAGGTAAAAGGCAACGTTACCGATTTTGCAACCGTGATCGTGTTCCTTCGCGAAGGGCGCGGCGGCTTCATGTTCATCCACCAGGAGCGTACCGGGCAAAAGATGAGCATCAAAGAGCGTATGCTTAGCGAGGTGCAAAAATCCATTGACATTGCTTATAAATTGTGCGACCTGCTCGATCTGTATGATGTTGACCTGGAAGTTCATGCCGATATCAATACCAACCCGATGTTCAAATCGAACCAGGCTTTGCACGAAGCAATGGGGTACATCCTGAGCATGGGCTTTGTATTCAAGGCAAAACCTGAAGCCTTTGCCAGTTCATATTGCGCTAATAAAATAGTGCAGTAATCCGGGTAAAAGATTTGCATTTGGCGGCTCATTTATATCTTTGGAGATATAAATACAGATACCATGTCGCCATTAATTGAGATTGAAGAACTAAGGTCTGAAAAGGGCCCTATCATACTTATCGACGCTCGTGCCGGGGCCGATGCCCGCCAGCGCTACGATGCCGGACACCTGGAAGGCGCCCAATTTGCCGACCTTGATAAGGATCTTACCCTCCTGCCCGAAAATGCCGCCAACGGCGGACGCCATCCTTTGCCCCCAATCGAAAGCTTTTCAAAGAAACTAGGTGAGTGGGGAATTACACCCGATAGCCATGTCGTAGTGTACGACGACAAAGCTGCCGCCTTTGGCGGAGCAAGGCTTTGGTGGATGCTGCGTGCCATCGGTCATAAAAAAGTGCAGGTATTAAACGGCGGATTAAAAGCAGCTATGGATGCGGGTGTTCCATTAAGCACTGAACCCTATACTGTAACCCCAGTTGCACCATATCCGGTACCAAATAGTTTTGCCGGAACTGTAGATATTGAAGAAACCGGCAAAGCAGCAAAGGACAGTCACAAAATGGTGATCGATGTGCGGGAGACGCCACGATATCTTGGCCAAATGGAACCTATCGACCTGATAGCTGGCCATATTCCGGGAGCGGAAAATATGCCTTATACGCTTAACCTGGATGCCAATGGTAAATACAAATCTCCGGAAGAGTTGAAGGCTGCTTATGAAAAGCTATTGGGGGATGTTAAGCCGGATGAAGTAATTGTTCATTGCGGCTCAGGTGTTACGGCTTGTCATACTTTATTGGGTATGGATTATGCAGGTATTACCGGACCGAAAATGTATGTAGGCTCATGGAGCGAGTGGTCGAGAAGGGATTTACCAATTGCGACTGATCAGAAATAAATGATATTATTCATTGCCCTGGCCTTTAGGCCGGGGATAGTGAATCGACACTAAGAGGCTTTAGCCAAAACATAGCGGACTATTTCGGCTAAAGCCATTGTACTATTTACCTATATCCCCGCGCTAAAGCGCAGGGCAATGAAGTTTTAAGCTACAGCCTATTAATGGAGCAGATCATCACCCGCACAGCAACGCTTGCTGACCTTGATACTTTATTGCAGTTTGAACAGGGAATCGTTCAAACAGAACGTCCGTTTGACCCAACTTTAAAAGATGGTCGTATTCATTACTACGATCTCGCGGCGATGATCGAGGCATCGCATATTGAAGTGATGGTAGCGGAAGTAGGTTCTGAGATTATCGGCAGCGGCTATGCGCGCATTGAGGATTCAAAGGTTTATTTAAAACATCCAAAACATGCGTACCTCGGCTTCATGTATGTAAAGCCGGAACACCGCGGAAAAGGCGTAAACAAGAAAGTTATCGCAGCATTGCAAGGATGGGCGATAGGGCAGGGAATAACTGAATTCAGACTGGATGTTTATAGCGAGAATCTGCCGGCAGTAAAAGCTTATGAAAAAATAGGTTTCAGCAAACATTTGATAGAAATGCGGATGGAACTGCCTGCTAAAGATCCGTAAGCACAAAACCTTACCCTGTAATATCCCGTTAGTTCTATAGTGAAAAGCTACACCCTCAAATACGAAACATTTATTCCAACCACATTGGATAAGGCCTGGGATTTCTTTACCTCGCCGCTAAACCTGGTAAAGATCACTCCGCCGGATATGAATTTTGTTGTTACGTCGGAATACAAGGCAACAGATAAAGTGTACCCTGGTATGATCATCACCTATTTTATTTCCCCGTTGTTGGGTATTAAGCTGAGATGGATGACAGAGATCACTCACGTAAAAGAGAAAGAGTATTTTGTTGATGAGCAGCGCTTCGGGCCGTACGCTTTATGGCATCATCAGCATCATTTTAAACAGGTTGAGGGCGGTATTATGATGACAGATATTGTGAATTATGCTGTTCCATATGGGATTTTTGGGCGGATGGCTAATGGACTTTTTGTTAAGAAAAAGTTGAAAGAGGTGTTTGGGTTTAGGGAGGATGTGATAGGGGATTTGTTTGGAAAATCAAATGCTAAATAATCCTGTCAAATGATAATTGTCCCTTTAGCTTGTCATGCTGAACGATAGTGAAGTATCTGTCGCGAGTTATATTTCAAGTGCCGTGCATTTATTGTTGGACTCTTCATCATTTTTAGGTTAGGTATCACTGTCTATTTTCTTGGCGGCCATTCCATAATATCATAATTTAAAAATCGCCATTCCGGGTTTTCCAGTTCTATTAATTTGTTCTTCTTACTTCTGGTCCAACCTTTTATTTCTTTTTCTCTTTCAATAGCGTGATTGACATATTGATATCTTTCAAACCATACTAAGAAAAAGCATTTGTATTTACTCGTGAAGCTTTCTTTCTGATCGATTCCAAAATAGTGCTCATATAAGCGTCGGTCTAAGTCATTCGTGACGCCGGTATACAATACAGTTTTGTTATAGTTAGTAAGGATATAGGTATAAAAGTTATATTGGCGCATATGGTTCAGGTTCAATTATAAGTTTTAGGTAATAACAAATTCACGTAATGGATTCTTCGCTATCGCTCAGAATGACAATCCGGGGAAATCAATGACAATACTTCTTCAAAGCCTCCACAGCTGCTTTTGAGCCCAATTGCAATGCCTTATTCATATCAGCACATGCACCGGTATTATCCCTGCCAGCTTTTGCCAACCCACGGTTAAGATAAGGAGCTGCATCTTGTGGATCTAAAGCAATGGCGGCATCATAATCTTTTATTGCACCGTTAACATCTTTCAGATTGAACTTCGCTTGTCCGCGAAGATTCAAAAAATCTTCATTTTTTGGGTCGATGCGCATGGCTTCGGCTAGGTCGGCATTGGCGCCTTCGGCGTCGTTCAAATAGCTTTTAGCCAATCCACGGTAAGCGAAAACTTTGGTGTTAGTGATATCGAGATACAATGCGCTGTTGTAATCATCTATAGCGCGTTCATAATTTTTAAGGGCTACGCGCACATTTCCACGCACAAAATAAGCTTCACCGTCTTCTTCTTTGCTGATCTTAATAGCCTGGTTAATGTCCTTTAATGCGCCGTCATAATCTCCCCTCATCAGTTTGGCATTTCCTCTATTATAATAAGCAGCACCTGACGCTGTATCTAAACGCATGGCCATATCGTAATCGGCAATAGCTTCATTGATATTCCCAAGGTTCTGTTTAGCTACGCCACGCTCAACATAAAAGTCGGCGTTTTTAGGATGGGCTTTGATCATTTTATCATACAGATCCTGCGCCTCTTTATAGAATTTCGCATCGATTAGAATTTTACCCAACTCCACATACAGACGCTGGAACCTTGAGTTCAGATCGATCATATCCTTTGTATCTTCCAAAGCACCTTTACGGTCGCCAAGCTTTATTCTGCCTTTAATCCTTCGCAGGTAGTTCTCGGCGTTTGACGCACCGAAATCCATCATTTTATTATAGTCTGCCATCGCAGCGGTGTACTGCTTAAGCGAGTATTTCATATCGCCACGGATGGCATAAGCATAATCATTTTTGGGCGCGACTTCAATCGCCTTATTCAAATCAGCCATCGCGCCTGTGGTATCATGCTGAAATGCTTTTATACGGGCGCGGGATATATAGGCATAACTGTTTTTAGCATCCAGTTTCACAGCCATTTCTGCATCTTCCATCGCGCCGGTATATTCTTTCAATCCATAACGGGCATCCGAGCGGTTCTGATAAGCATCCGAACTTTTGGGATCAAGCTCAATCGCCTTGTTAAATTCAGCAACGGCTTCACTTTTCCGGTTCATATTGCTTTTTACCAGGCCATCGTATATGTATAATTCTGCGTTGTTCGGATCTTTCTTTATCTGGTTACCAAAGTATTCCAGAGCGGCCGGTTCGTTGTCGTCATTAGCCAGTGCGTGTGCCAGGTATTTATATACGTTCGGCATTTTGAGATCCATCTCGACGGTCTTCTTATAATCAGCAACGGCAGCTTTATAATCACCCAGGTTGCCTTCTGCGTTACCGCGATAAAACACGGCATGTGCATTTTTAGGATCAAGGCTAAGTGTAGTATTGTAATCTTCAATAGCGCCTTTAAAATCACCAATGTTACCTTTTGAGTTGGCGCGGTAATAGATCAGGTCGGCATTCTTTGGGTCGAGTTTAACCGCTTTATTGTAATCAACAATAGCTTCCCTATCCTGGTGCAAATTGGCTTTGGCAACGCCGCGGTACTCATATAATTGAGGATCGTTTGGTGCAAACTCCATCGCCTTGGTGAAATCTTCAACCGCACCCGTATAATCGCCTAAGTTTGATTTTGCATTAGCGCGATAATGGTACATATCAGCATTGCGCGAATTCATGGAGATTGCCTTATCAAAATCTTCGATGGCACCCTTGTAATCTTTTACAGCATTTTTCGCGTTAGCACGATAAAACCAGGCATTGGTATTATTAGGATCGAGCTCGATTACCTTATTGTAATCTGCAATGGCCGCGTTATGATCATCGATATTTCCTTCTGCATTAGCACGATAAAAGTAGGCCTTTGATGCTTTATCATTTAGCTGAACAGCTTTGGTAAAGTCGGCAATGGCGCCTTTGTAATCTTTATGATTGCTTTTCTCGTTGCCGGCTTGTATATACTTGTCGGCCGTTTGCGCCAAACAGTAAAAAGGTAAAAGGAATAATATGATGAGTAACCTGGTCATTGTTAATGTTTATGTCTTAAAACGGTCTCAGTACCAGCGAAACTGTGCCGCTTGCTCCGTCGCCTGTATTACGTCCGTTTATAAATTTACCTCCGGTTAAAAATATAGAGAATTCCCTGCTAAACGAGTGCCCGTAGCTGAGTGAAACCTGGTTGAATGAAAAATCCTTGTTCGCGTACTGCACATACGAAAACTGTTTATTGGTACTGGTTGAATAAAAACCACCTACAGAAACCGAGATCTGGTTTTTGAATTGCTTATCAAGGTTAAAGCCTAATGTGCCGCTATACCTATCCTGAAAAGGACCGGTGCTGCCAATATACTGTCTAAAGCCATTCTCCAACGTGAAGTAAGCATTGGTTCCAAACATCTTACTACCCGAAAACATCAACTTCAATTCTCCACCCGTCAATCCATAACCTAAGCTTGGGTTATTGACATACAATGGTGTAATAACCGTACCCTGCACCATAAAGTAAAATCGGTAATCAATATTGGCTACATACCAACGGATTCCTGTTTCCAGGTCAGTCAACCCTGCAGCTGTGTTTTTATAGTTGCCTTGTACAAAAGTGTTGGTTACATAGGGGAGTTGAGCCACTAATGTAAAACGACGGCTCAAGCCATATTCGGCATATAGCTGGTAAGTTAGTGACGAGAAATGGCCGTTGCTCGGAAAAGAGGCGAGGTGACCAATCGAATCCCAAGCCTTATTCGCATAAAAGTAACTTACCGATGGCGATAGCAGCAAACTATGCGGCCTTACCGGGAAACCGCCAGCATAGCTGTTGCCGCGCAATGCCCCGATCAGCAAAAACGCAATCAGCAGCGGCTTATATTTTATAGGTGTAAATTTCTTTGTCATATCTTAAAATAGTGCAAAGGCGTCGCGCATCCATCTGCCTTCCAATTCCTTATATTTTGAACTGATCTCGTGCCCCAGGTTTTTGAAAACCATTATCCGTTTTCTGCCCGGAATAAGGTTATAAGTAGCATACTCATTATTTGGTGGTGCAAATGGGTCGAGCAGACCGATACCCATTAAAAAAGGGCATTTTACATTCGCGGCGAAGTTTCTGCCATCAAAATAATCAAGGTTGCTTAATACTTTGTCCATGGTCAGCCCCGGTTGGGTTGCTGCATATTTTTTAAAACTGCTTATCGGCCAGTCCACCTCACCAACCAATCCACGGATATCACAAAGAATCGGGTTTTGAGCAGATGCCAGGTTAACACGGCTATCTACACCTGCTAAAGCAATGGCTAAATATCCACCCATACTACCGCCAGTAGCCAGGATGTTATCATGCCTTAAATTGGGTTGACTGTATATAAAGTCAATACAACGCACGCAATCCATGATCACGCCGCGCATCACATATTTTTCTTTGTTCTCGATGCGGTAAGTCAAAAACTCATCACGACGGGTATCTATCTCACCGCGACTGGTCCCTTGCCCGCGCGTATTTAGGGTAATAATGGCCAGGTCCGGATCAGTACCAACCATTGGCGAAAGGTCAACCTGGTATCCTGGCAAACCTAATAACACAGAAAATTTGCGGCTCTTATTTTTTGTCTTTGGCAAGGTCATGTAACCTTTAATGAGGTAATTATCCAGCGACCGCATTTGTATCTCGTATACCTCACGGTTTTCCGTATTCTGTTTTGGCAACGAGATCACTTTGAAATCCGGGTTTACCTTAGCCAGTTCATCTTTAGTTTTTTGCCAGAACTCATCAAAATCAGCAGGGCGGGAATAAGAAGATTGTATTTCCTTTGGCCTGATACCGAAAGCACGTACGGTGGTATCGTCATACTCACTTACATTGATCATGAAAGTGAGCTTATAAAAGCCGGCTTTCAGATCGGGGGTGCTGAAGCTGTAATCTTCAGAGCTGTTACTCCCGATTTTAACCCTTACGGTTTTTGAAGATACCTTTTCGCCTTTTTCGGTAGTTAACTGGTAGGAAACGGTACCAGATTGCTCAGTTTCTAAACCGTTCTTTACAGAGAATGTAAAAGATGCCGCTCCGCTGAAAATACCATCACTATCATGAATTTTGAGATCTGTGCTTACCTCGCCGTCGGCCCGGGATTTTATTCCTCCAGCCTCTGCCTTGCTAAAGATGAGCAGGGAAAGCAATCCGCAAATGATAACTAAAAATCTACCTTTTTTCACAGTCAATATTTTTATTCCTAAGAAAAGTATTTAAATGTAAAGTATATAATATCAAGTTGTTGGCTTATTAATAAGAAAGTTTGATTTCCGGATAAAATGGTTCAAAGGTTCTTCAATAAACTTAAATAATACTATTGAAATACAGTTTAATACGATAAATGCGAACAATAAGTTCAGGGCATCATACTGGAACGGTGAATGCCAGTCCACCTCCCATTTATCATATAAAGCAAATACCTCGTCGTTCAACCAGTTAAATGCGTGATGTATCATGTTGTACATATAGCCCAAATGGATCAGGTAAAATATGTAAGAGCTCTTGCCGAGTAGCTCGATAAATGGATTTGCGAGTACTTTTTTAAGGTTGCTACCCTCTGTTATCAAACCGTAGAAAAACATGGCAATAAATATGGGCAGGATGTAGTTATTGGTGATAATACCCAGCGGATTATGCAAGCCTGCCGACCAGCCCATCGGGATAGTATACCTCGACATGGCGCCTATACAGGCAAAAATTCCGACAAAACCTAAGTAAGTAAAACGGATAGCATTTTTGCGCTCCAACCCATGCTGACGAACATATAGTGCTAGTTTGATCCCCACAAAAAACTCGAAGCAACGGCCGAAGTAGGTATATAGCTCCATGAAGGTGAAGTTGCCGAAGAAACCATACCAATCTACATTACGGAATATCAACACCATCAAAAAGCCGAACGCAGTTATGGCGAATATTTGCGCATAGAACTTATTGTATTTTTTAATAATAAAGAATGCGATAGGCGCCGAAAAGTAAAAGCATTCTTCTACTGTAAGCGACCATCCCGGACCGATACCAGTAAAGTTGAGATCGTAAAAGAAGCCACGCACAAAGGTGATGTGCATAAAGAAAAGCCCGATTGCACTCGGAAATTTCCCTACAATAGCAGGCTCACGGGTAAAATAATAATATACAAAAGCACCGATAGTGAGCAGGAAATACATGGGGTAGATACGCGCCACCCGGTTCTTGAGGTATTGTTTAAACCAGTCGCCGGTAAGATGGAAATTATCAAAGTACCTGAAAGCGATCAGGAAGCCCGAAAGCACAAAGAATATGGTTACCCCTATATGAAACTCAGTAAAAAAGCGCTGGAATGCATGGGGCATTTCGCCGTCAAAAACATCGGCGTAATGCGAAATAAAAACAAGGTAGGCAGCAAGTGCACGTACGCCCGTTAAGGCCGGAATATAGTTTTTCAGGTCGATGCGTGGCAAAACTTTTTTATTGGTTTTTAACGGAGCTACGCACTCCAAAGTTTTGATAACACGCTAAAATAAAGCATTATTATTGAATTATATAAAGGCCGAGCCCTGAATAATTCCGCGGTCGGAAATGGTTTTGTCGATATAGTGCTGAATCTCAGACTTCTTCAAACCCCAGTTAGGTGCAATTAATAATTCCATATCCGAAAGGCCGAACAAGCGTTGTATCACCACATCCGGGCGGACAAGTGGTAACAACTCGCATAGAAAATCAGTGTACTCCGGCAGTGTGAACAGTTTAAAAGGTTCCCGTTTATATTTCACACCCATTACCGAACCTTCTACAATATGCAGGTGATGGAATTTAACAAATTTGATCTGCGGGTGGTGGTTGATCTCGTCCGCATATTTCAGCATCATCTCTTTTGTCTCCCATGGGAAACCGAATATGGTATGCACGCAAATATCAAGTGGACTATTTTCTACCAGCTTCAAAGCCTTTAATAAATCCTCATGATCACAGCCACGGTTGATCTGTGAAAGGGTATCATTATAGATAGACTCCATGCCCATTTCCAGGTCCACGTCGAAACGATCAGTATAGCTTTCCAACAAGGCGATCTTTTCAGCGTCGATACAATCCGGGCGCGTGCCTACTGATAGACCAACGATATCTTCAGTATGGTAGCTCAGCGCCTCATCATACATCATCTTTAAATAATGCGCCGGGGCATAAGTATTGGTGTTGGGCTGAAAGTATATAATAAATTTATCGGCCCTGTTGCCTTTGCGGGCACGTTCAACACCCTGTATTACCTGCTCGCGGATGGAAGGGTTTTTACGCGATACCGAAGGCGTAAACGAATCAACATTACAATAGGTACAACCGCCATAACCCTTAGAGCCATCACGGTTGGGGCAGGTAAAGCCACCATCGATGATCACTTTGAACACGCGCTGCCCTTTGTACTTTTCGCGCAGCCATGCACCGTAGTTGTTATATCCCTTTATTCCCTGCTGTAGTTGCGATTCCACTGATATTGATTTGATTACACCGATGGGGCAAAGATACGATTTTGTGGTGATTAGGCCACCCTCCTTCCGCGTAGCGAAGGGAGGGTCGAATAGCGTAGCGTATTCGGGGTGGGTAAACGATGCTATGCATTTGCGTTAATGCCGCCCGTAGATTTACTCACCCGGTCATTGCTACGCTCGACCACCCTCTCTACCGCAAGCGGTAAAGAGGAGATTCTTTTATTTTTTTTCTTCACCCTCTTTCCGCGCAGCGAAGAGAGGGTCGAACAGCGTAGCGCATTCGGGGTGAGTAAATGGCCGCCATCCAAGTACTTTTACTTGCGGCTGTTACGTAAAAATTACCGTTAAAAAACGAATTGCGGCGTGTCGCTATTTGAGCCAACTTTGGGTTGTTCGAAAACCTAAAAATTAAAACGATGACAACTTACACGACACGGATTGAATTAGTTAACCCCGATTCGGATGATTATGAATTGCTGCACCAGGAAATGCGTGACAGGGAATTTTATCGCGCTATAGACTATTGCGGCGTCTGGCACGATCTGCCTACCGCTGAGTACGACCGTACATCGGCTGCGTTGCTATCACAAATTTATAGCGATGCCGGTGCTGCTGCACAAGCGGTAATCAATAATAAACCCCTTAATAATAAACAGGAGAAAAAGAGTTATTACCTGCTGGTCACTGAAGCAGTAGAAAGGGCTTATATTTTGCCCCAAACTACTGATGTTGCCAAATTGCCTCCGGGTGCAAGCCTCTGATTAAGGCACCAATCTTGTGACCCAGGCTGATCGTCTACATGATTGGACATTCAGGGGACATAAAAACCACGCCATTTTTTTGAGAATTCGCTGCGTAGATTGTAATTAACTATTGCATAATTATTTAAATTAAAAATAAATTTTATGCCGATTGAATCTCGTTAAGGCATGGTTTTGACGTGGGTATAGGCAATTAACCAAAATGTTAACCTTTTAAATTTTTTTAGTTATGCCTACCACAAAAAATCCCGAAAGTACAAGGGAAAATGAAAACTCAAGAAGAATGGGAGGACAACAATCTTCAAATTCATCAGGTAATAGCAGTCGCCAAAAAAGCAACGAAAGAAGCGACCAAAACAGGCAACAGGGTAATCAAAACTCCAGGAGCCACCGGTGAGTTGGTTAAGGAACAGCAGTGATGCTGTATAACAGCAAGGATCAATCCGATCCAAAACGGGACCTGCAATCGGCAGATCCCGTTTTTTATTGCTGATTGCCAGCTTTTAACATAAGAAGTAAAACCTCCGGCCAAACATTTTCTTTGCCTTCTGGTTAAGTATAGATTACAAAACATTAATAATCAACACTATGAAAAATCAGATTAAAGCATCGTTTCTTGCCGCGGCGGTATGTTTTTCTTTAGCGGCATGTAAAGGCAACAGTTCGAGCTCAAGTTCAGACTCATCAAAAACCGTGGATTCGACGTCTACAACAAAAGTAGACACCGCTGTAAAAGCTGACACCAGCAAAAAAGACACCGGTATGAAAATGGGCGCAGACACCTCGAAAAAGGTAGACACCGTAAAGAAAACCACGGTTAAAACTGAAAAGAAAAAGACTAAGAAGACTGAATAATTCGTCGTTATCAAATAGTAGGAGCTTTGACAACTTTTAAAAAGTTGTCAAAGCTTTGATGTGGCTCAATCATTTGCACATCTGCACATCCACACATCTGCACATTAACCTACCAGCTTCTTATATTTTATCCTGTGCGGCGTTACATCGCCAATTCGTTTCTTCCGGTTTTCCTCATATGCGGTGTAATCACCTTCGAAGAAATAAACCTGCGAGTTGCCTTCAAATGCCAGTATGTGGGTACAAACACGGTCGAGGAACCAGCGGTCGTGGCTGATGATAACGGCACAGCCGCCAAAGTTTTCCAGTGCTTCTTCCAGTGAACGTAAAGTATTAACGTCAATATCGTTGGTAGGCTCATCGAGCAGCAGCACGTTCGATCCTTTTTTTAATGTGATAGACAAGTGTACCCGGTTACGCTCTCCACCTGATAACACACCAACTTTCTTCTGCTGATCGGCACCGTTAAAGTTAAACTTAGATACATAGGC
>Ga0310811_10010702_pt1 | contig 11862 bp, 9 predicted proteins | sample YCmetagenome_FD_207642 | JGI IMG/M metagenome (GOLD analysis project Ga0310811, IMG submission 207642) | Soil microbial communities from experimental microcosm in Duke University, North Carolina, United States - YC | ecosystem: Engineered > Artificial ecosystem > Soil microcosm > Unclassified ...
CATGCCATATAATCTAACGGCATATATATAGGCAGGAATGTAGTGGTTGAAGGTTACAGCGTCGCTCTTTCGGGCGGCGCTTTTTTATTCTATCCATTCGCCGGCGCCTTGCCTCACCAGAACCGGTTCCTCCTTTGTACAATCAATAACGGTAGAAGGAATTGTACCGCCAATTCCGCCATCTACAATAATGTCAGCCTCATTCCCGAAATTTTCATACATGATCTCGGGATCAGTATAGTCTTCTACTGACTCGCCAGGCAGTGACGCGCTTAGCAGAGGATGACCAAGTTCCTTTACTATCGCCCGCACAATATTGTTGCCGGGAATGCGAAGACCTATTGTATCCTTTTTGCTTTGGAGGATCCTGGGCACTTGTTTACTTGCCGGTAAAATAAAAGTATAAGGACCCGGCAAATATTCTTTAAGTAAGCGAAAGGTTTTTCGTGAGAGTTGTTTTGAGAAGTCACTAAGATCGCTGAGGTCATAACAAATGAATGAGAGCTGCGCCTTTGGCGGATCAATCTTTTTAATACGACAGATTTTTTCAATGGCCTTGTGTTGAAAAATATCACAGCCTAGACCATAAATAGTATCAGTGGGATAAATGATCACACCTCCCTTTTGAAGAACATCGACGATCGTTTTTATATGCCGGGGTTGCGGATCCTCCGGATGAATGTGCAGCAGCATATGAACTTATTCTTCTTTACTTCCCTTTTCTCCCACAAACCAATGTTCCTTGTTTTTAAACAAAACATTAAAGGTGGTGAGTGATCCATAAATCCGCGTTACGTATTGCTGAAGGTTTACCTTATCCTCATCGCTGAGTTGTTTATGGGCATTGATATTTTGCTCCAGCACTCTTAACCTGTCCCGAAGCATAACGACCTTGTGAAAGAAAACATCAATGGGAATTTCTTTTGGTTTCTGGGTTTTGTCAGCGGGCTGCAAAAGCATGGTACCATTTTTCCAGCGATCACCCAATGGAACAACTTCAGATAAACCTCCCCACAACCTTAAGATTTTTAGCAGTGATTTCTCCACCTCAGAATGCGTTTCAATTTCTTCTGTCACATTTTCCGGGATGATCTCATCGAGGTGTGGATCCGTCTTATCAATTTCTTTTATTCCGTGATTCATGAACGCGATGAGATAGGTCGCATACTTCACACCGACAATTACTCCTGGACCTTGTTGCGTGTGTTGGAGACGGGTTCCTATTCCAAGTGTTGTTTGATCAATATCCATAATATTATTTTTTTGTGAATTCATAAGGATTATATTCTACAAAGTCTGCCACCTTCACTGTCACTGATGTTACTTTTCCATTGGCAACGTGGAAGGGGAATATAGCTTTATTGAATTCAGGATCAGTAAATGTTGCGTAAAAGCGATTTCCACCCAATGATTCAAGTCTTGCATACATATTTGGATGGTGTGAAAATTTCATCTTTAATTCGCCATTTTCCGAGACCACACTCATGTTTCCATAGACGTCATTAAAATAACTGCCTTCATACGCTGAAATTGGTAATTCTGTTTTTAGATGCAGAGCAGCAGAATCTTTAAGCACCTGGTCTTTTTTCTGCTCTGATGCTGACTGTGCTTTATAAGTAGTAAGATAGACATTGCTGTAGTTGCGATAAGGTTTGCCGAAATAGGCATCCATGATGTCCCATTTCAGGGCGTCATAAAACAAATTCTGATCGGTATTTGTAAAAACAATGATGCCCAATTTGTCTTCAGGAACCAGGGTAACGCTGGTCACAAAGCCGTTTACGCCACCAGTATGTTCAACAATTTTTCTTCCGCAATACTCCTGCAGAAACCAGCCAAGGCCATACAATGCAAAGTGACCTTCATTAAAAAGTACTCCTCCATTTCCCAAAATGGAATGCGGAAGCCTGGTTTGTGCAATGGCGGATACAGGAACAACCACCTGGTCTTTGTATTTGCCATTGTCTAATTGCATCATCACCCAATGACTCATGTCATTCACGGATGAACTAATGCTGCCTGCCGGGGCCAGGTTATCTATTAGACAGAATGGGATTTTCATCAGCTTCCCTTCGGCCTTTGTATATGGAGAACATTTGTTGGCAGCATTTGGAAAATCTTTGCTCAATGCCAGCGTATTTTTCATTTCAAGGGGCTCAAAAATCTTTGACTTTATAAAGTCTTCCCATTGCATGCCCGTGGCTTTTGGAATAATTTCTCCGGCAGTTAAAAAAGCTGCATTTGTGTATCCCCATATTGTTCTGAATGGATAGGTAGCTTTAATATGACTCATTTTTTCGATCACGTCTTTTCTTGTAAGATCAGAAGTCCAGTAGGTAAAATCTCCCTGGAAAGTTCTGAACCCAATACGATGGCAAAGGAGATCACGAATGATGGCTTGCTCCCCAGCCGCTTTGTTATCCAGCTTGAATTCAGGGATCCATTTAGTGACATTATCGTCGAGGGATAATTTTTTATCTGCGTCAAGAATAGCCAGTGCTGTTGCGGTAAACGCTTTCGTGTTACTGCCGATCATGAACAAGGTATTCTCATCAACCTTTTCTTTGGTATCATAATCTTTTACTCCATATCCCTTCATAAGAATCACTTTCCCATTCTTAACTACGCATACAGCAATACCCGGAATTTGCCAGTCAGTCAGGGCCCTGTTCACATATGTATCTAAACTATCCTTTATAAACGAAGGGATCTCTGCCTGACCGGCAGGTAGGGAGTCCGCCTGTGAAAAAACTTTCAGCGAGCTTGTCAGCAATAATCCAAGAAGAATATTTTTCATAAAATTATTTTTGAGCGTGAATTTTTTCATGCCTTTTGCCAATTTGTTTCTTAAGGATACGGATAGCGACAGGTATCAACATTGGAACATACACTGCAAAAAGAACATTGATAAAGTAAGCAACGGGCAGCATCAATAAAAAAAGAAAAGGAACCACCAGCGCTCGGGCATAAGCCAATTTCAACACAAATGGATCTATTGGAGGCTCCGACAATTTGTTTTTTTCATTCCCAAGACGGCGCCACATGAAATAGTTGACGAAACCAACACCGCAAAAATTCAACACGTAAAACGTCATCGGAACTTTCAATTGCTTTTCGAATAACTCGCTGCCGGCATATTCGCTATAGAAGCCGGTGCTAAATGGCATTAGCGCCACAAAAAAAAGGAAAAGAAGGTTAAGAAAGAGAAGCTTTCTGTCATAGTTTGTTACAAATCCAAACATCCGATGATGAATCGACCAGTAAAGACCGATAAGGCAAAAACTGATCAAATACCCAATGAATTTTGGCACCAGCTCGTCTAATGCATGTAGTAAAGTTTTATCTGAAAGCCCCCCGTGTTCTTTCAAATATTCTTTATCGGGGATTTTAATTTCAATGACCAGTAAGGTGATGGCAATGGCAAATACAGCGTCACTGAATAAGATCAATCTTTCAAGCTGGAATTCCCTTCTTAATTCATTATGCAGTTGATTGGGCACTGAAAAAAAATTTGAATAGCGGAACCATCAATTAATGGCCTGGTACACCAACGCCTTAAATTTATCATGGATGTCACTATGACTGTTCGGAAATTGCTGGAGAAAAAACTGTGCTATGATCTTTTCTTTTGGATCGATCCAATAAGAGGAACTGAACATGCCTCCCCAACTAAATGTCCCGGGTGAAACCGGTGTTTTAGCTGAACCGCGTTCGGTTACTATACCGAAGCCAAGTCCAAACTTATCATCGCCGAAGGCGATATCGCCGATCTGGTTAGAGGTCATCATACGAACAGAAGATCGGCTCAGGATTCGCTTTCCGTTATACTCACCACCATTCAACATCATTTGCATAAAAATGCCGTAGTCGTAGGCTGTGGATGATAAACCTCCGCCGCCGGAATAATAAGTGCCATCCATATTTGGATAATTCACATATATGGTTCCGTTTAATTCATAAGTTTCGCCGTCTTTAATTATATGCTTTGTCGAATCTTCGGTATATAATGTCGCAAGACGATTTCTCTTTTCTTTGGGCAAATAAAAATAAGTGTCCTTCATGCCCAGTGGTTCAAAAATTTTCTTCTTAAAAAATTGGTCAAGACTCATTCCGCTTACCAGTTCAATTAAATAACCAAGCAAATCAGTATTCAACCCATAAGTCCATTTTTCTCCGGGTTGGTGCATGAGTGGGAGGCCCCCAAGAATCTTCATTTTGTCAGCCAAAAGAATTTTATTGACTCCGATCCCTCCAACAAGGCCGGCCTTGTAATAAATAGCGTTCGCTTCCTTCGATCCTATTTGGGCGTAGTCGATGCCCGACGTATGAGTAAGCAGGTCACGAATTGTTAGCTCGCGTTTAGCAGGTACAGTTGTATAAGTAGTATCGGCGGGATTGAATTTGTCCAGAACTCTTGGGTTCTTAAATTCGGGGATATAGTTACTCACAGGATCGTTCAATAAAATTTTCCCTTCTTCATACAGCATCATTACAGCAACACTTGTGATGGCCTTGGTTTGCGATGCAATACGGCAGATCGCATCTTTTTTCATGGGAGTTTTTTTGTCAATATCGTCGTAACCCAATCCTTTATAATAAACGATCTTTCCATCCCTTGCGACCAGGACGGCCGCCCCTGCTATCCATTTTTTGTCAACATATTCTTTGACGAGGTTATCAATCCTTGACAAACGTTCCGTTGACATACCCACTGATTCAGGTGGCGCCATGCTAAGTGTTTCAACGATTTCTGTTTTTGTACTTATTGCCGACGATTGAGCAGCAAGAGGTGAGCTGCTGTGCAGAAAAACAAAGATGGCAAAAAGCGATGCCCGGACCAATGAAAAAACAGGTTGCACTCTCATAAGCAAGTGGAATTTATGCAGAAAGTTATGACTTAATTGAATTGAAATCTGACTAAATTCTAATGGCAGGAACTAAAAAGATTTTTCCTTTTTTGCTTCCGGAGCATTGAATTGCTCGTAACATTTTTTGATGTACGATTGAAAATCATAATCAGAGGTCAGCAGCGCGAATTCATAACTCGGCCTGTACATCACCATAAAACTATCCAATGGTTCACCCGTCAGGTTAGTAAGTCTTCGTACCAATTGCTTATTGAAACGGTGATCAACGAACTTATCCCGTTCCTGTTGCATCAGTCGCTCCTGGAATGCCAGCATGTTCTTATTTTTCCTGAACTGGAACATTCTTATGATCTCATCAAGGTCAAACCCAACACCTACCTGGTTAGCCGGGCCCGACATGGTGGCCCTTAATTTTGGTTTTTCGTAGTCGAAAATTTTTGCGTAATCGCGACGGTTTTGAATAGAGTCAAGGCGGTAATTGCGCGGTGATACCGTTACTCCCTTTAAGACCAAAATATTGACCTGGATCGAAATATCGAAGTGTAATGGGTCGGTCATTTTCAAAACTGGAAATTTGACCGTAGGCTTGCCCAGGTAGGAGAACCAGACAGAATCCTTTTCGCCGACTTCAATTTCGTAGTCCCCATTCGTATCGGTAAATGTTCCTTTTCCTCCCGTGCTGACCACCGTCACGGATTGCACGGGATATAATCTTGAGCTGTCGTAGACAGTTCCCCTTACCTTAAACTGCGCCTCCGCTTGGGGTGTAAACAACATTAGCAGGATCGTGCAACCAACGCAAAGAATATGGAAAATCTTTTTCTTCACTTAATATGCAAGTAACAGAACAAAAAGCAAATAGAAATCTAAAGTATAGCCTCCGGGTTCCGGCTCTACGCCGCAAGTCTTGAGGTCATTGCTTTTCGCTAGTAGCTTGCAGCTTTTTTACGAGATCTTCAATGACCACTGGATAATTCGCATGTTCCAACGCATGAATCCGATGAGCCAGTGATTCGGCCGTATCGCCTTCAAGCACCGGGCATTTTACCTGCAAAATAATATCGCCATTGTCATAGCGTTCATCCACATAATGAATGGTGATACCGCTTTCTTTTTCCCGCGCATTGATCACCGCTTCGTGCACATAGTTTCCATACATTCCCTTTCCGCCGTATCCAGGTAGCAATGCCGGATGGATATTTATAATGCGTTTGGGAAATGCCCTGATTAACACTTCTGGAACCTTCCAAAGGAAACCGGCCAAAACGATAAATCCAATTTTTCTTGACGCCAATTCGTCCAAATATCCACCGCCTGAAAAAAATTTCTCTTTTTCAATAACCAGGGCCGGAATATTTTCTTTTTCAGCGATTAGCAGCACACCTGCTTTCTTTTTATTGCAAACGATCAAAGAAATTTCCACAGAAGACGAATTACGAAAATGGTCAATGATCTTTTGGGCGTTAGAGCCGGCACCGGAGGCGAAGATGGCGACATTAATTGGGGAATGGTGAGTGGCGCGTGGAGAGTTGGGAGCAGTGAATTCCTCAGAGGAGTTAGGAGTCGGGAGTCGGGAAGTTGTAATATTGAATTCTGAACTCTGAACGCGGATCTTTGGTCCGGGGGCGGACACAGAACTCTGAACTGCCAGCCGGGAACTGCCAACTATTCCTATTTTTTGTCCAAGTCTTGTCACGTAACCTCTAAAAAAACTGAATTGGCCGAAAAAAATACTGACCGTAAGCACTGCCAGCGGCCAAATTGCGGTAACTAATAAAATATATACAATGGTCCAGAGCCAATCTTTTTCAACTGGAAGCATATCCACGATCTTTTTGGCTGTGTAGCCCGTCAAACTTCCACCCAGGGCAAAACAAATAATGATCAGCACAATTTGAAGAGGCCCAACTTTCCATTTTTGCTGCAGTTTTTCAAACATTTTTAGTGATTGGCACCTTAAATGAGGGTTCAAATATCGGTGAAATGAAACTGGAAAAATGTTCAGTTGCAAACATTTCAAAGCTTGATTGACCAAGAAATGACACGGACAAACAAATAGATTTTTTTTTTGAATAATTCTTTGAAATGCATACTGGTAAAGGCTTAAAAAAATTTTATTATCAATGTTTTTTTATAGTGCTACTGACTTATTTTTGCAGCCAATTGGAGATTTATCCACATTAGCTTAACCGAGACTATGATTCCAGGTAACCCAATCAACAGGAAAATTGCTCTGATAGTTTTTGCTCTCTCTTTGTTTTGTTTTTCAAAAATATCTGCGCAAGACGGTCGGCAGCTTTTTAATAATAATTGTGCAAGTTGTCATAGTTTAACAAAGGACATGACGGGTCCTAAATTAGGTGGACTTTTGGAGAGGGATCCTTACAATGGAGATGTTAACAAAGTACTTCACTGGGTTCATAACGCAGATAAACTCACAAACACTGATCCCTATTATAAAGCTCTTAAGGCGCAGTTCGGTACGCAAATGACTGCTTTCCCTGCCATGCCTGATAAGGATATCGAGGCGATTGTTAAGTATGTCAGCACACCAGTAGCTGCTCCTACGCCGGGCACACCCACCGCAACTCCAACGGGAGACAGAACCTGGATCATCTTTGGTATCATTTCACTTATCATGGCAATCATTGCCCTGATTTTAATGCAGGTAAATAATAATCTGAAAAAACTTTCGGATGACAGGGAAGGCATTCTTCGCCCTGAGCCTGTTCCCTTTTACAAAAACAAAGTTTACATTTCTCTTCTTACTATTATAATATTTATTGTGTGTGGGTTCTATATTACAAAAGGGGCAATCGGGCTGGGCCGCCAGAAGGCTTATGAACCAAAACAACCTATTTATTATTCTCACAAAGTACACGCGGGTATCAACCAAATTAGTTGCTTATACTGTCACGGCAATGCGTGGGAAAGTCGGCACGCAGCTATTCCTTCAGTGAACGTTTGTATGAATTGTCACAAAGCGATCCAGAGCTATGAAAAAGGTCCGAAGCTTTATGATGAAGCCGGTAATGAGATAAATGGAACGATGGAGATTCAGAAACTGTATAAATATGCGGGATTTGATCCGGCCAACGCAACAAAATGGACCCCATCAATGATAAAACAGCCGGTGGAATGGACAAAGATCCACAATCTTCCTGACCACGTGTTCTTCAGTCATGCCCAGCACATTCGTGCAGGAAAAGTGCAATGTCAAACATGCCATGGCTCGATCACAGAAATGGATGAAGTAAAACAGTTTGCTGAGCTGAGCATGAGCTGGTGTATCAATTGTCACCGCGAAACAAAAGTGAATTTCAATTATAATGACAGCACAGGCAATAAATTTTACAGCATCTATGAAAAATTCCATAATGATTTCAAATCCGGGAAAATGGATAGTGTAAGGGTCAGAGATATTGGTGGAATCGAATGTCAGAAATGTCATTATTAAAACCCTCTGTTCTTCCTGAAGGAAGGACGAAGGTGGATAAGTTCTTTAATTTTTTCGATTTTTCCAGCGGCAGACTTATTGGTGTGGTACCAGCGATTTCGCTTTGATTAAACTTTGTTGCGTCGTCCACTTCTGCTGATAGTTCTATATTTTACAATTAATAAACCCTCTTCGGTTAACGGAGAGCATCAAAACTCCCCTTTAGGGGTGGGGGTATTATGGCAAAAAAAATTTGGCAAAAGTTTGGTGAGCTGACTAACGAAGAAGCCGTTAACTTGCCTGCCGGTCAGGCAGGGAAATTAGGGGAAGATGAGTTTAGGGAAGAATTACCTTTTGAAGATATTGATGGTGGCGTGATGGATGCCGCTACGCCGCGCCGAGATTTTTTGAAATATCTTGGCTTTAGTACCGCCGCTGCCGCTCTCGCTGCCAGTTGTAAAATCCCTTCACGCAAGGTTGTTCCCTTTGCTAATAAACCTGCAGACGTTTTTCCTGGTGTTGCAAAATATTATGCTACTACTTATGTGCAGGATGGTGACGTGTTGCCGGTGATCGCCAAAGTAAGAGATGGACGCCCCATCAAAATAGAAGGAAATGACCTCTGCTCATTTACAAAAGGAGGAACCTCACCAAGAGCACAAGCTTCCGTTCTTGATCTGTATGATATGTATCGCCTGCCGCATCCAAAAAGAAAAGTAGGCGATCAATTTCAAGAGATCCCCACTTTTGATCAGCTTGATAAAATGGTAGGTGATGCGATGGCCGGTTTGGGTGGTGCGCCGGTAGTCTTGCTTACAAGCACCGTTACTTCACCAACTACTAAACAAGTCATTGCTGAATTCTTAGCAAAATATCCCGGCGGCAAGCATGTGCAGTATGACGCTGTTTCATACAGCGGTATGCTGCAAGCTAATGAAGCGACTTTTGGAAGTCGAGCCATTCCTTCTTATAATTTTCAGGCCGCGAAAGTGATTGTGAGTTTTGGTGCAGATTTTTTGGGGACATGGTTAAGCCCCGTTGAATTTGCGCGGGGATATTCTTACGGTCGCAAGATTGATGAGAAGAATCCATCAATGAGCAAACACTATCAGTTTGAAAGTTTCCTGAGTATGACGGGTGCCAATGCCGATGAACGCTTCACTCATCGTCCATCCGAAACGAGCTCAGTGATACTGGCTCTTTATGCTGCCTTGGGCGGAAGCGCTTCGGCTCCACAATTAAATGGCAAACTTCAACAAGCCATTAATAAAGTTGCAGCAGATCTTAAAAATGCAAATGGGGCAGCCCTGGTTGTTGCGAGAAGCAACGATGTGAATGTTCAGACCATTATCAATGCGATCAACCAGCAAATAGGTGCTTATGGAAAAACAATTGATTGGTCTGTCTCTGTAAATTACCGCCAGGGTGTTGATAAGGATATCAATGACCTGGTAACTGCGATGCAAAATGGACAGGTTGGTGCGCTGTTAGTTTATGGCGCGAATCCTGTCTATGACCATTACAATGCCGAAGCATTTAAAGCCGGATTGAAAAAAGTAAAGCTGAGCGTTTCATTTACAGAGAAAATTGACGAGACTTCTGAGCTCTGCCAATATCTTGTTCCCAGTCACCATTACTTAGAAAGTTGGGGCGATGCCGAACCCAAAGCAGGATATACGAGTTTTATTCAGCCTACTATCTATCCTCTTTTCAAAACAAGATATTTTCAAACTTCATTGCTCAAATGGAGTGGCAATGCGACTCCGGATTACGAAACCTATTTTAAAAATTACTGGACGACAAAACTTGGTGGCGAAAATGCCTTTGACGTGGTATTGCAAAATGGTGTGATAGAGTCTGCACCTGTCGCAGTTACTGCAGGTACATTTAATGGTGGCTCAGTTTCCGCCGCATCTGCCGCCATTGGGGCTGCTAAAAAAGGCGGCAAAGACGAATTGATTTTATATCAAAAGGTCTCTCTTGGAACAGGAAAGCAAGCTGGTAACCCGTGGTTGCAGGAATTACCTGACCCTATTTCCAAGGCCACGTGGGACAACTATGCATTGATCTCGATTGCGAAGGCAAAAGAACTAAATATTGATTTTGATAGTGTAGACTATGAGTACTATCCGTCAAAACCAGTGATCAGTATCAAGGCTGGTAATAAAGAATTAAAGCTTCCCGTTCTAGTTATTCCTGGAATGAATGAAAATACTATTGCCGTTGCAGTTGGTTATGGCAGAACAAAAACATTGGGGAAAGCGGCAGAAGGTGTTGGTCAAAATGCTTATCCGTTTGCCACATTCAATGGTACCAATGTTCTTTACTCTTCAACGGATGTAGCGATTTCTAAAACCGGCGACACCATGAAGGTCGCCCAAATGCAGATCCAGAATTCTTATGCGGGTCGTGAAGAAGTAGTAAGGGAAACCACACTGGCATCATTTAAAAAATATCCGGAACAATACAAAGAATACCGAGAAGAGCTTGTAAGGGAATTCGCACCCATTACTAAGGATTATAGAAAAGAAGGAACGATTTACCCGGATTATGACAAGCCGGGTCTGAAATGGGGAATGAGCATTGACATGAATAGCTGCACTGGTTGCAATGCTTGTGTCGTTGCTTGTCATGCTGAAAACAATGTACCCGTCGTAGGAAAAAGAGAGGTCCTTCGCTATCATGATATGCATTGGTTGCGTATTGACCGGTATTTTGTAAGCAATGAAAAAAATCCTGATGAACTGGAAGCGGTGGTTTTCCAGCCGATGCTTTGCCAGCATTGTGACAATGCCCCTTGCGAAAATGTTTGCCCGGTATCAGCCACAAACCATAGCAGTGAAGGAATTAACCAAATGGCTTACAATCGCTGCATCGGTACGAGGTATTGTGCCAACAACTGTCCTTACAAAGTGCGCAGGTTTAACTGGGCTGATTATACAGGTGCCGACAGCTTCCCACACAACCAGGATCAATGGATAGTTGGTAAGCTGGACGAAGTGGTGACTGAACAGATGATGGATGATCTCACTCGCATGGTATTAAATCCGGATGTCACTGTTCGCAGCCGTGGTGTGATGGAAAAATGTTCATTCTGCATTCAACGTATGCAGGATGCAAAACTAACTGCTAAAAAAGAAGATCGTGTATTAAGGGATGGTGAAGCAAAGACAGCTTGTATGCAGGCCTGTCCAACAGATGCCATTGTTTTTGGTAATCTGGGCGATAAAGAAAGCAGGGTGTCAAAGACGAGAGAGGAAAATGAATTAAGAACTTTCTATGTGATCGAGCAAGTACATACGCTACCAAATATTAATTACCTGGCAAGGATTAGAAATACAGATGAAATCATTGAACCGAAGCATGAAGGTTGATCAGATAATAGATAAAAGTTAATAGTTAATAGATAAAAAGCTTGCAGCAATAGCTCGCGGCTTAAAGCTTGAAAAATATGGCATTACTCCGGTACGAATCACAGGTTAGAGCACCGCTGATAGAAGATAATAAAGATTATCATCAGGTCACTGTAGACATTTGCAGACCAGTGGAAGCAAGACC
>Ga0310811_10010703_pt1 | contig 11861 bp, 14 predicted proteins | sample YCmetagenome_FD_207642 | JGI IMG/M metagenome (GOLD analysis project Ga0310811, IMG submission 207642) | Soil microbial communities from experimental microcosm in Duke University, North Carolina, United States - YC | ecosystem: Engineered > Artificial ecosystem > Soil microcosm > Unclassified ...
CAGTGCGCACGCGCATGGCCGAGTATCGCGCCAAGACCGAGCCGATCCTGCCTTATTACGAGCAACGCGGCCTCGTCCGCCGTGTCGACGGCATGGCCTCGGTCGAGGATGTCGCTGCCGAGATCGACGCGATTCTGGACGGCGCGGCCTAGCTGCGGCATCCTCCCAATACTGGGGAGGGCCGATGAAATATCTCGCTCTATTGGCGATTGCGGTTTCGGCGCCGGCTTCCGCCGAAGTCGTCAGCGCGTCCTCGAACGGCTTCGAGGTGCGCGAGACGGTTCCGCTCGTCGTTCCCCCCGACGTCGCCTGGTCGTCGTTCGCCAACATCAGTCAATGGTGGGACCCCGACCACACCTATAGCGGCAAGTCGGAGAACCTGACGCTGAGCCTGCAGCCCGGCGGCTGCTTGTGCGAACGCTTCCCGAAAGGCGGCGGCGTCGAGCATCTGCGCGTCACCTACGTCGAGCCGGGCAAGCATGCGGTGTTGACCGGAGCACTCGGTCCGCTGCTGTATGAGGGGACCGTCGGCGTGATGGATGTCCAGGTGAAGCAGGTCGCGGGCGGCGCGCAGCTGACGCTCGATTACAAGGTCGCTGGCTTCGCCAACGGCGGCGCCGACAAGCTCGCGCCGGATGTTGATGGCATGCTCGCCGCGCAAATGACTCGGCTTCGCGCCTACGCGGCGCGCAGGCCGCGGACCTAGGCGCGCTCCAGGGTCACGAAGCGGAACGGCGGCCGGCCGTCCTCGGAAGCGTGATCTTCGCTGCTCACCTCACGCCATTCTCCTGACGAACGCGGATCGGGCATGGTCGTATCGCCAGGAATATCGGCGAGCACTTCGGTGAGTTCGAGTCGATCGGCGAGCGGAAGGAACAGCCCGAAAATCTCGGCCCCGCCGATCACCGACACACGCTCGCCCCTCGCGAGCCGGAGCGCCTCATCCACGTCGTGCGCGACCTCGGCGCCTTCCACCGACCAGCCGCGATCGCGCGTCAGCACCACGTGCCGCCTTCCCGGTAGCAAACCCGGCAGGCTGTCGAACGTCCTTCGTCCCATCACCATGACGCTGCCCATCGTCAGCGCCTTGAAGCGCTTGAGGTCCGCCGGAATATGCCACGGCAGTTTGCCGGCGCGGCCGATCACGCCGTTTTGCGCGCGCGCGACGATGAGCGTGATTGGCGGCTTCTCCATGCGCGTGCTTTGACGCCAGCGGCGGCGCGTGCCAAGCCGCAGCCGCCATGGACGCAGTCGCCGAGCTCATTTCGGAAGCCGGGCAGAGGCTCGGGCCGAAGGCCATTGTCACCGATCCCAAGGAAATCGAACCGTGGGCCACCGACTGGCGAGGCCGCGTCCACGGCGCCGCGCGCGCAATGATCGCGCCTTCATCGACCGAGGAAGTCGTCGAGATCGTTCGCCTCGCGGCCGAGCATCGCGTGCCGCTGGTTCCACAGGGTGGAAACACAGGCATGGCCGCCGGAGCGACGCCGCCTGCCGACGGCTCGGCGCTCCTCCTATCGATGCGGCGCATGAACCGCATCCGCTCGATTAGTGCCGAGAACCGGCTTGCAGTCGCCGAAGCCGGCGTCGTGCTGGCGACTCTGCATGACGCCGCACACGAAATCGGAATGCGTTTTCCGCTGACTCTCGGCGCGCGCGGGAGCTGCACCATCGGCGGCCTCACCTCCACCAATGCGGGCGGGACGCAGGTGTTGAAGTTCGGCACGATGCGCTCGCTGATTGCGGGCGTCGAAGCGGTGCTGCCCGACGGCTCGATCCACGACGGGCTCTCTGGCCTCAAGAAGGACAACCGCGGCTACAGCCTCGACCAGCTGATGATCGGCGCGGAGGGTACTCTCGGCGTGGTCACTGCCGTCGCGCTTCGCCTGGTCTCGAACGTCGCAACGCGCGCCGTGGCCTGGGCGGGGGTCGAAAGTCCGCAGCGCGCGCTGGAGCTGCTTCGCTTCCTCGAGGCGCGCACCAACGCCGTGGAGGGATTCGAGCTGGTGCCGGAGGATTCGCTCCGGCTGGTGCTGAGGCATATCCCTGGCACGCGCGCTCCGCTTTCCGGAGAGCATCGCTGGCATGTCCTCGTCGAAGCGACCACGCCCGACGGGGAGCACGACGTCTCCGCCGAGCTCGAACGCCTCCTCGGCGCCGCTCTGGAGCAGGGCGTCATCCAAGACGCCGTCCTCGCCTCGAACGAAAGTCAGGCCGAAGCCTTCTGGAAAATCCGCGATGAGATTTCCGAGGCGGAGCGCCTCGAAGGCCAGACGCTGGCGCACGACGTCTCGGTCGCTGTCGCCGACATGCCGCGCTTCGTCGTCGAGGCGACCGAGCAGGTCGAACGCGCCTTTCCCGGAGTGATCGCGAGCGGCTTCGGCCACCTCGGCGACGGCAACATCCATTTCCACGTTCGCGCCGGCGCTCATGCGGCGCCCGACTGGTACGAGTGCGAAGGCGCCGAAATCACGCGCTTCGTCGACGACCTCGTGGCCGCCGCCGGCGGTTCGATCTCGGCCGAACATGGCATCGGCCAGCTCAAGCTGAGCGAGTTCGCGCGCCTCGGCCCGCCCGCGCGCGTCCACGCGCTCCGCGCGATCAAGCATGCGCTCGACCCGCTCGGAATCATGAACCCGGGAAAGCTGGTCCCATGAGGAAATGGCGCGCCCGGCAGGACTCGAACCTGCGGCCTGAAGCTTAGAAGGCTCCTGCTCTATCCGGCTGAGCTACGGGCGCGCGACGCGCAAATGACTAACCTCAATTGACGTGCGAAGGAACCGCGCTACCCCTCTCGCGATGAAAGCGGGGGGGGAGGGGCTGCAGCGCGTCGAAGCGCGAAACCTGCGCGGCGCGCACTTCCGCTTCTTCGACTTTGTCCTCGTCGCGTTCGTCGTCGACATCCTGCTCTCCAACGTCATCGGCGCGGAGAAGCGCTCTTTCGTGACTCTTCCCGGGATCGGCGCATGGCCGTTCGGCGCCGGAATCCTGTTCTTCCCCATCTCCTACCTCATCGATGACGTGATGACCGAGGTATACGGCTACGCCCGCGCCCGCCGCGCGATCTGGACCGGCTTCATCGCGCTTCTCTTCATGGCGCTGATGGAATGGACCGTCGTGCATCTGCCGGTCGCGCCCGGCTGGACCGGGCAGGAAGCCTATGAGCGCGTGTTCGGCTCCGGGTGGCGGATCATCCTCGCGTCCATGACGGCGTTCTTCGTCGGCGACTTCCTAGAATCCGTCACGATGGCGAAGATGAAAATCTGGAGCCAGGGCCGCAGGCTGTGGATGCGCTTCTGGGGAAGCACGATCGTCGGCGAGGGGATCGACAGCCTGATCTTCTACCCCATCGCCTTCTACGGGATGACCGATTGGCCGGTGAGCACGCTGGGGCAGGTGATGCTGAGCCAGTTCATCCTCAAGGTGATCTGGGAAATCCTGTTGACGCCCGTCACCTATGCGGTGGTCGGCTGGCTCAAGCGCAAGGAAGGTCTCGACGTTTACGACGTCGGCACGAACTTCACCCCTTTCGCCACGGCCGTCTGACGCTGTTCATCTGGCGTTCAATCGCCGGACAGAAACATCGCACTGACAGGGGGACGTCGAGTGCGCAGTCTTCGCATTGCCATTGCAGCCGGAGCGCTCGCCTGCGCCGGCACGGCCCAAGCCACCACGGTCATCGTTTTCGTCGACCCGATGACGTTCGAAAAGCATACGCGCGTCTATGACACGCCCGGGCCCGACCATATGTTCATCTGCGTCGAGCCGCCGGGAACCGCCGGCTGCACCGAAATCCCGATGAAGAAGAGCCACCGCTAGGCGACGGTTGCGAGCAATCCTTCGAACAGCCGCCGGCCATCCGTCCCGCCATGCGCGGGCTCGATGACACGTTCCGGGTGCGGCATCAGGCCGAGCACGTTGCCGGCATCGTTCAGGATACCGGCAATGTTCCGCGCCGACCCGTTCACTGCGTCCAGATAGCGGAACGCGACGCGTCCTTGGCCTTCGAGCCGATCCAGCGTGGCTTCGTCGGCCTGGTAATTACCGTCGTGGTGAGCAACCGGAAAGAGGATCTCCTCGCGCGAATCATATTGCGACGTGAACAGGCTCTGGCTGTTCTCGACACGGAGGCGCACCGGGCGGCAGACGAAGCTCAGCCCGGCGTTGCGCATCAGGGCCCCGGGTAGAAGCCCGGTCTCGGTCAGCACCTGGAAGCCATTGCAGATGCCGATCACTGGCACCCCGCGCGCGGCCGCATCCGTGACTGCGCGCATGATTGGCGAGCGCGCCGCCATTGCGCCCGAGCGCAGGTAATCGCCGTAAGAAAAGCCGCCTGGGATGCCGATGAAGTCCGTGCCTTCGGGAAGCTCGGTCTCCTTGTGCCACACCATCGCGGGCTTGCGCCCTGTCACCTGCTCGAGCGCGACGGCGAGGTCGCGGTCGCAGTTGGACCCGGGGAAGACGATGACTGCGCTATTCATGGCTGGCTCTTAGCGGCGAAATATGCGGGAAACGTGGCAGTCAGGCGTCTTCGAGCCGCTCGATCCGGAAATTCTCGATGACCGTGTTGGCGAGCAGTTTCCGGCACATGTCCTCGATGTCGGAATCGCTCGTGCCGTCGGCCAGGTCCAGTTCGATGAGCTTGCCGGCGCGAACGTCGTTCACGCCCGAAAAGCCCAAGCCCTCCAACGCGTGATGGATCGCCTTGCCCTGCGGGTCGAGGACGCCGGCCTTGAGAGTGATGAAGACGCGCGCTTTCATGAGTCTCGCCTGACTGTTTCGTGCTGCGGGGCCCCTATGGTCATGCTCTGAGGCAGGGGCAAGCTTTACCCCAGGCTCACGCCGCCCAAATCCCTATCAGCGCGGCGATCACCACCAACATCAGGACTGCATTGGTCGGAATGAGCACCGCGTTGGGAATCGGGCGAATGTCGGGATGCGGCGGCGGAGAGACGCCCTGCAACTGGCGCCACACTGCCGCGATGACGCACAGGGCGGCGAACAGCACGAGTATCGACGCGATGACCTTGGCGGCGATCCCCGGAAGGATGTCGTGCATGACGGCGCGCGCTCCGATTCCGCTGGCGAGCGCCGCGAGCGCAGTACGCATCCAGGCCGCATAGGTCCGCTCGGAAGCGAGATAGGTTCGGTCGGTAGCAAGGACCGTCCGCCGGTCCGCATCCGCGGTCAGGCTGACGGCGACGTCCTCTACTGCCTCGGCGCTTCGCTGGATCTGCGCGGTTTCTTTTCGGACCTCGCCCGATCTGGGTTGGGATTCATCCATGCGGCGTTCCTCGCGAGGAAGACGGGCGAATAGCTGGGCGTTCGCGCCACTTGCAAGGCTGTAAGCCCGGACGTAGCGGCTCATGCCGGAGACACGACATGACCGACGTCCTCGAAAAGCCCCAGACCAACCCGATCTCGACTCAAAAGCACGGCGACGTCCTGATCGTCTTGTCCAACAATCCGCCGGTGAACGCCCTGTCGACGCCCGTCCGGCAGGGACTGGTCGACGCGATTGCGCAGGCCGAGGCGGACGAGGGCGTGAACGCGGTCGTCATTGCGTGCGAGGGCCAGACCTTCTTCGCCGGGGCGGATATCACCGAGTTCGGCAAGCCGCCGCAGCAGCCGTGGCTGCCGGTGGTCGTGGACACGATCGAAAATTGCACGAAGCCTGTTGTCGCGGCGATCCATGGGACCGCGCTCGGCGGCGGCCTCGAGGTTGCGCTCGCCTGTCACTACCGCGTCGCCGACAAGAGCGCGAAGCTGGGCACGCCGGAAGTGAAGCTTGGGCTCTTGCCTGGTGCGGGCGGGACGCAGCGGCTGCCGCGTGTCGCCGGAGTTCGGAAGGCGCTGGAGATGACCGCGACCGGCAATCCGATCGGCGCGAAGCAGGCGTTCGATTGCGGGCTGGTCGACCGGCTCGTCGAAGGCGAGCTCATTCCCCATGCTGTCGGCTACGCCGAGGAAGTGCGGGAGGTGCGGCCGCTGCCCAAGTCCTCAGAGCGGCAGGACCGGATCGCTGACGCCGATCCGGCGATCTTCGACGAATTCCGCAAGGAGAATGCGAAGCGCTTCCGCGGCTTCGAGGCGCCGCTCAAGAATATCGAGGCGGTGAAGGTCGCCTGCGAGAAGCCATACAGCGAGGGCGTCATCGAAGAGCGAAAGCTGTTCATGGAACTGATGGGCGGGGAGCAATCGGCGGCGCAGCGCTATTTCTTCTTCGCCGAGCGCAAGGCGGCGAAGATCGAAGGCCTGCCGGAGAACACCGAGCCGCGCCCGGTCCGCAAGGTCGGAGTGATCGGCGCCGGAACAATGGGCGGCGGCATTTCGATGAACTTCCTGTCAGCGGGTTTCCCAGTGACGATCATCGAAATGAGCCAGGAGGCGCTCGACCGCGGCACCGGCGTGATGCGCAAGAATTACGAAGCCAGCGCGGCCAAGGGGAAACTGACGCCCGAGCAGGTCGAAAAGGCGATGGGCTATCTTCAGCCGACGCTCGATTTCGCGGCGCTCGCCGATTGCGATCTCATCATCGAGGCGGTCTACGAGAATATGGACGTGAAGAAGGAGGTCTTCGGCCGGATCGACAAGATCGCCAAGCCGGGCGCGATCCTCGCTTCCAACACCTCCTACCTCAACATCAACGACATCGCCGCGAGCATCTCGCGTCCGGGGGACGTCGTCGGGATGCACTTCTTCTCGCCGGCGAACATCATGAAGCTGCTCGAGGTGGTGCGCGGCGACAAGACCGCGCCCGACGTGCTTCTCACCGCGATGCAGATCGGGAAGAAGATCCGAAAGGTGCCGGTCGTCGCGGGCGTCTGCCACGGCTTCATCGGCAACCGCATGCTGATGCCGCGCCAGATCGAAGCGACCAAGCTGCTGCTCGAGGGCGCGACTCCCGAGCAGGTCGACCGTGTCCATGTCGAGTTCGGAATGCCGATGGGCCCGTTCCAGATGGCCGACCTCGCCGGCGTCGACATCGGCTGGCACCGCGACCCGAGCCGGATCGAAACGATCCGTGATGCGCTGTGCGCGATCGACCGCTGGGGGCAGAAGAAAGGCGCGGGCTTCTACGATTATGACGAGAAGCGCCGGCCGACGCCGTCGCCGGTGGTGCAGCAGATCATCGAGGAGTTCGCCAGCAAGCAGGGCGTCGAGCGGCGCCAGATCAGCGACGAAGAAATCGTCGAGCGCACGCTCTACACGATGGTCAACGAGGGCGCGAAAATCCTCGAGGAGCATGTCGCCCAACGCGCGTCCGACATCGATGTCGTGTGGGTCTATGGCTACGGCTGGCCGGTCTATCGCGGCGGCCCGATGTACTGGGCGGACAGCGTCGGCCTGCAGAAGATCGTCGACGGCCTCAAGCGCCACGAAGAGCGGATGAAGCCGGAGTTCAGCTTCTCCAAGCTTCTGCTCGACAAGGCCGAGAAGGGCGAGAGCTTCACGCGTTGATGCGCCGGCTCCTCGCCGTGATTGCCGCAGCCGTGGTCGGCATCCCGGTATTCCTCGGGTTCGCCGCCGGCATGGCGGGCGTCGCCTGGATTTTCCTGTTCGGCGACGACCCCTGGCCGTGGTGGAGCTCGGCTGTGATCTTCGTTCCTGCAGGCATGGTCGCTCTTGCCGCCGCGGTGTCGCTCTACCGCACCATCATGACTTGGCGGGCTCCTCCTCGAGCAGGCTGAGCATCGCGAGCGCGACCGCTGCGACGGCGGCGCTGGTGACGAACGTCGCCGACGGTCCCTGACGATCCCACATCCACCCCGCGCCCAGGCTCGCAAGCAGTGAGGCAATCCCCGTGGCGAACCAGAAGGCGCCGAAGCTCGTCGCGCGCAGCTCCCCCGGCGCGCTGTCGGCGATCATTCGCGAGAAGATGCCCTGCGTCAGCGCCATGTGCGCGCCCCACAGGACGACGCCGACCGCGAGCAGTGCAAAGTTGTCCGCCTTCGCAAGAATGAGGTTGCCGGCGATCAGCGCGGCCATCCCGCCGAACAGGATCGTGCGCGGGCTCATCCGGTCGCTGAGCGCGCCTGCGGGATAGGCGAGCGCGACATAAGCGAGGTTGAAGATCGCGAGCGTCACCGGGGACATGGCTTCGCTGAGCCCGATGTCGATCCCCTTGAGGATGAGGAACCCTTCGGAGAAGCGGGCGAGCGTGAACAGGAAGCCGACCTGGAGCAGCCGCTTCGTGCCTTTGTCGAGCTGCTTGAACCCGGCGAAGAATGGTGAGCGCTTGATCGGAGCGAGATGCTGCTCCGGCTCCCGCAACGCGAGCCACGCCAGCAGGAACGAGATCGCCGCCGGAACGATCGCGATCCAATAGACGGCGCGGATGTCGCTCGCGAACCACGCCATAAGCCCGATCGCAGCGAGCGGAGCGAGGAGTGCGCCGACCGTGTCGAGCGCCTGCCTCAGCCCGAAGGCGCGGCCGCGGATTTCCGGTGGAGTCTCGTCGGCGACCATCGCGTCGCGGGGACTGCCGCGAATGCCCTTGCCGATGCGGTCGGCGAAGCGGGCGAGCATCACCGTCGGCGCGCTCGTCGCCAGCGGGAACAAAGGTTTCGACAGCGCGGCGAGCCCGTAGCCGCCTATGATCCACGGCTTGCGCCTCAAGCTCCGGTCGGAAAATCGCCCCGAGAAGAGCTTGGCGAAATTGGCCGTCGCTTCTGCCACGCCGTCGATCGCGCCGAGCGCGGTCGCCGGAAGCCCCAGCACCATCGTGATGAACGCCGGCAGAAGCGCGTGATAAATCTCGCTCGACAGGTCCATGAACAGGCTGACGAAGCCGAGGACCCAGACGTTGCGGGGGAGGGGCGGCCGCGTGGATGGCATGATCATGCGCGTAGCGGGGAAGCCGCTACCCGCCAACCGTCGCATGCGCTTCTCGCAACAACGCATATTGGGAAAAGCAATGTTGCGCGCTTCCCAACATTTGTTAGTCTGCAATCATGTTCTGGGGAGGGACACCTGAGGCGCTTTCCGCGCGGTTCGCGGCGGTTGCGCAGCACTTCATCGCCGACGGGCCAGCCGAGCGCGCCGATCGCGCCAAGCGCAACCTGCTCGCCGCCGTGGCTTCGCACGAGCCGGCCACGCTCAATCAGGTCGCGAAGACAGTGGGGCGCGGCGCTCCCGCCGTGAGCCGCTCAATCGATGCCCTCGTCCGGGTGGGTTTCATCGAGCGCACGGCCGATCCCAACAACCGCCGCCGTCTCGCGATGCGGCTGACCGAAAGCGGCCGGGAAATGCTGACCAAGCGCCCCAAAGGCGGCGCGGGCCTGTTTTCCAAGCTCGAACGCCTCGCGCCCAGCGAGCTTCGCGCCGTCGAACGCGCGATCGAGATTCTGGAGCGCAGCTGACCGGCTCCGTCAGCCGCGCTCCATCGTTACTTGTCCTGCTTGTTCACCGTCGCCCAGGCGCGGCTCTCGGCCTCGCGGTGGGAAACGCCCTTCTTCTCATAGCCCTTCTCGATATGGCGGGCCTTGCGTTTTTCCTTGGACGTATGTTTGCCAGGCATGACAATCTCCTTCCCGTTCAAAAAACGTGTGAGGGCGACAGCCGTTGCCATGCTGCATTGCAACATGAGGCTCAAACGACTACATGGCGCGTCGAATTTCTCCGGGAAAATGTGAATGAAACTGCGTAACGTCGCGATCATCGCGCACGTCGATCACGGCAAGACGACGCTCGTCGACCAGCTCTTCCGCCAGTCGGGCACTTTCCGCGACAACCAGCGCGTCGAGGAGCGGGCGATGGATTCGAACGACCTCGAGAAGGAGCGGGGCATCACCATCCTCGCCAAGTGCACGAGCGTCGAATGGCACGGCACGCATATCAACATCGTCGACACGCCCGGCCACGCCGACTTCGGCGCGGAAGTAGAGCGCATCCTCTCGATGGTCGACGGCGTGATCCTGCTGGTCGACGCCGCCGAGGGCCCGATGCCGCAGACCAAGTTCGTCACCGGCAAGGCGCTTGCCCTCGGCTTGAGGCCGATCGTCGTCGTCAACAAGATCGATCGTCCCGACGCGCGTCCCGCCGAAGTCCTGGACGAGGTGTTCGAGCTGTTCCTCAACCTCGACGCCAATGACGACCAGCTCGATTTCCCGACGCTCTACGCCAGCGGCCGCGCCGGTTACGCCGGACTCACCGATGACGTCCGCGAGGGCGACCTGACGCCGCTGTTCGACACGATTGTCAGCCACGTCCCGCCGCCGCGCGTCGACGCCGGCCCGTTCCGCATGCTCGCCACCCTGCTCGACCGCGACCCGTTCCTCGGGCGGATCCTCACCGGCCGCATCGAGAGCGGCAAATTGAGCGTCAACATGCCGATCAAGGCGCTGGACGTGAACGGCAACGTCGTCGAGGAGGGCCGCGCGACCAAGGTCTTCGCCTTCCGCGGCCTCGAGCGCGTTCCGGTCGAGAGCGCCGAAGCGGGCGAGATCGTCGCCATCGCGGGCCTCATCAAGGCGACCGTCTCAAACACCTTCGCCGACCCCTCGGTCCAAGCCCCGCTGCACGCGCGGCCCATCGACCCGCCGACTCTGGCAATGAGCTTTTCGGTCAACGACAGCCCCTTCGCTGGCAAGGACGGCGACAAGGTCCAGAGCCGAGTCATCCGCGAGCGGCTCGAGCGGGAGGCGGAGGGCAATGTCGCGATCCGCGTGACGACGTCGGCGGACAACGACAGCTTCGAGGTGGCGGGCCGCGGCGAGCTCCAGCTCGGCGTCCTCATCGAGACCCTGCGCCGCGAAGGCTTCGAGCTCGGCATCAGCCGCCCGCGAGTCCTCTTCCGCGACGGCCCGAATGGCCGCGAGGAGCCCTACGAAACCGTCGTCATCGACGTTGACGACGAATTTTCCGGAACCGTCATCGATAAGATGGCGATGCGCAAAGGCGAGATGACCGACATGCGTCCCTCGGGCGGCGGCAAGACCCGGCTGACCTTCAGCGCGCCGAGCCGCGGCCTTATCGGCTATCACGGCGAGTTCCTGTCCGACACGCGCGGCACCGGAGTCATGAACCGGCTGTTCGAGAAATACGGCCCCTACAAGGGCCCGATCGCCGGCCGCGCGAACGGAGTCCTCATCTCGATGGAGCAGGGCCCCGCCGTCGCCTACGCGCTGAATGCGCTGGAGGAGCGCGGCATCCTCTTCGTCTCCCCCGGCGAGATGCTCTACGAAGGCATGGTCATCGGCGAGAACGCCAAGCCCCAGGACCTCGAGGTCAACCCCTTGAAGTCCAAGCAGCTCACCAACTTCCGCGCCAGCGGCAAGGACGAAGGGATTCGCCTCACCCCGCCGAGGCGCATGACCCTCGAGCAAGCGATCGCCTACATCGAAGACGACGAGCTGGTCGAGGTAACGCCCAAGGCGGTGCGGATCCGCAAGCGGTATCTCGATCCGCATGAGCGCAAGCGTGCGGCGCGGCGGGCCGAGGCGGCCTAAAGGCGGTCGCGAACGTCCGTTTTCGACCCAAAGTTACCCTTAGCTTTCGGCTTCAACGCTCTTTCCAGTTCGAGCCTGGAGGGGCACTATGGCGGGGGGGAACGCGATGATCCTTCGCCGGCTTACGACCAGCTTGAAACAGCAGCATTGGATGACCATTGCCATTGAGCTGGTCATCGTCATCGTCGGCGTGTTCATCGGCACCTGGGTCGCAAACCGCAACCAGGAGGCCGTCGAACGGCGCAGCGCGGAGCAAATGGTCACGGAGGTTCGTCCCGGCCTTGCGCTCTTTGAGCTCGCGCTGGCGTCGGCGCAGGATTATCTCGCGACCGCGACGCAATATGGCAACATCGCCTTCGCCGGTTGGGCCGGCAATCCCAAGGTCAGCGATGAACGCTTCGTCATTTCCGC
>Ga0310811_10010705_pt1 | contig 11861 bp, 13 predicted proteins | sample YCmetagenome_FD_207642 | JGI IMG/M metagenome (GOLD analysis project Ga0310811, IMG submission 207642) | Soil microbial communities from experimental microcosm in Duke University, North Carolina, United States - YC | ecosystem: Engineered > Artificial ecosystem > Soil microcosm > Unclassified ...
TAACACCGCCCCGCGTCACATCAATAACCCCCGGTGTGACCTACCCGTCAGGTCGCAGTCAGGTCGCAGTCAGGTCGCCCTCACGTGGGCAGCCGCACCACACTCACGAAGAAGTGATCGATCTGGCGGATGGCGGCGATGAATCCGTCCAGCTCCACGGGCTTGGTCACGTACGCGTTCGCGTGCGCCCGGTAGGAGCCCAGCACGTCCTCCTCGGCGGCCGAGGTGGTCAGCACCACGACGGGGATGTGCGAGATCCGCTCGTCGGACTTGATCTCGGCGAGGATGTCGCGGCCGTCGCGCCCGGGCAGGTTCAGGTCCAGCAGGATCAGATCGGGGGTGGCGACGTCGGTGTGGGGCGGTTCCTTGCGCAGGAACTTCAGGGCCTCGATACCGTCCCCGACCACGTCGAGCCGATTGTGCAGGTACTCGTCGAACGCCTCCCGGGTGAGCACCACGTCGCCCTCGTCGTCCTCGACGAGCAGGACGTTGATGGGCCGGGCGGGCTCACCGGCGGTAGGGGAGTCTGTCACAGGTGGGCCTCCTGCAGGTCTTCACGATCTTTGCGCCATCCAGCCTATGCGTTGGGCTCGTTGGTCAGGACCACGATGGCCACATCGTCGGTGAGTGGTCCCCCGTTGAGCTGCTCTGCCCGCTCCACCAGCCGGGTGGGCAGCCCGCTCAGGCCGGGGCCGCGGACGTCGCCGGCCTCGCCGATCAGGCGCAGCAGGCCGGTGTTCCACAGCCGCCCCTGGTTCCCCTCACTGTCGAGGCCCTCGATGAGGCCGTCGGTGTAGAGCAGCAGGGTCCACGTGGCGGGCAGGCTCACCGTGGTCAGCGGCCACTGCGCGTCGGTGAGCACACCCAGCGGCGGGCCGATCGAATGCGGCAGCTCGCCGGGCAGCTCCCCTTCGAACCGCAGCTGGATGGGCGGCGGGTGCCCGGCGATCCGGATGCGAGCCTGCCCGTCGGAGAAGGCGATCGTGCACAGGGTCGTGAACAGGCCGGGTGCGTGGCGCTCGCTGACGAACACCTGCTGCAGCGCGGGCAGCACCCGAGGCTCGCCGACCCCGCTGAGCACCAGCGCCCGCCAGGCCACGCGCACCTGAGCGCCCAGGGCGGCCTCGTCGGGCCCGTGACCGGCCACGTCGCCGATGATGGCGTGTACCGACCCGTCCGGGCAGGCCACCACGTCGTAGAAGTCCCCGCCGAGCAGGGCCCGGCCCCGGCCCGACCGGTAGAACGGGCGCGCCCTGATGTCGCACCCGTTCAGCAGCGGGCGGGGCAGCAGGCCGCGCTCCACCCGGATCGACTCGGCCTGCTCGCGCTGCGCCTCGGCCAGCCGGACGGCGGTGCGCTCGCCGCGCTTGCGTTCCATGGAGTAGCGGACGGTGCGGCTCAGCAGCTCTCCGTCGACCTTGCCCTTCACCAGGTAGTCCTGCGCTCCGGCGGCCATCGCGGCGGCCCCGAGGTGCTCGTCGTCCAGACCGGTGAGCACGCAGATCGCGCTGTGCGGGTCGGCCTCACGCAGCTGGCGCAGGGCATCGAGCCGGTCGGTGCCGCCACCGGTGCCGGGTAGCTGCAGGTCGAGCAGCACACAGTCGACGACGGCCAGCAGCCCCGAGGAGATGGCCTCGGCGATGGAGGTGGCGTGGATGAGCTCGATCCGCGAGAAGTCGGACAGCAGCTCTCGCACGAGCAGCGCATCGCCCGCGTCGTCCTCGACCAAAAGCACACGTCGAGGGGTGTCCGTGAGCTCGGGCGTAATCGTCAAGCCCTGACCCTCCCTTGGCCGCCACCTTGGCGGAGGCCCTCCAGCCTGCGGGGAGTCTATGTGGTGCCCTGTAGAGTTCGCGGAGGCATCGAGTACCCCGTCTGGAGGTCACCGCCTTGCGCTGGATGCGTCCCATCGTCGCCATCGCCGCTGCCGGCGGTGTCGCCCTGACGCTCGGAGTAGCCCCGGCGTCTGCGGCGGAGACGAGCCCGGCCGGCTGCGTGGCCGCCGGATACCGCGCGCAGGCGAAGATCACCTATCGGCGCACCGCGACCGAGTCCTATATCGACAGCATCTCGGTGAACGTCGACAAGCGGGCCGGCGCGCACAACGAGGTCCGCATCGTGGTCAAGGACGGCGACCGGACCGTCTTCTACTACGCCTCGGCCAACACCGTCACCGCCGGGCCGTTCCTGTTCGACTACAGCGACAACCCGATCCCCCTGCACCAGACCAAGCCGTCGGACCAGTACCGCGCCGATGTCACCGTCGACTTCGACCGGGGCGCCACGGGCGACGGGTCGTCCCCGGACAGCGCCTCGAACAACCCCGACGCCGTCGACGGGGCCGATGGCGCCGACGGTGGGGACGACGGTGCTGATGGCGGCGCCGACGCCGGGGCGGCCGACGCCCGCAGGTCCGGCCACCGGCACGCCGACGCCAGCCCGGCCAGCGCCGAGGCGCCGACCCGGTGCACGGCCACCGTCCGCTTCTGAGCCGCCTCGCCCGCTGAGCCGCCTCGCCCGCTGAGGCGGGCGCTGCGGCGGGCTCAGCCCGCGGCGGTGACCAGCGCGTTCAGCACCGAGGTGACGACGCCCAGGCCGTCCGCCGACGGGCCCGTGGCGGACTCGATCGCGTGCTCCGGGTGCGGCATCAGCCCGACGACCCGGCCGTCCGCCGAGGTCACCCCGGCGATGTCGCGCATGGCCCCGTTGAGGGCGGCGTCGCGGTAACGGAAGACGACCCGGTTCTCCGCCTCGAGGGCGTCCAGGGTGGCCTGGTCGGCCACGTAGCGGCCCTCACCGGACTTCAGCGGCACCAGGATCTCCTGGCCGGCGCTGTAGGCCGAGCTCCAGGCGGTGTCGGCGTTCTCCACGCGCAACCACACGTCCCGGCAGATGAAGCGCAGCCGGGCGTTACGGGTCAGCGCACCGGGCAGCAGCCCGGCCTCGCAGAGGATCTGGAACCCGTTGCAGATGCCCAGCACCGGCATCCCGTCGCGGGCCGCCTCGATCACCGGGCGCATCACCGGGGCGAACGAGGCGATGGCCCCGGCCCGCAGGTAGTCGCCGTAGGAGAACCCGCCGGGCACGATGACCGCGTCGACCCCGTGCAGGTCGGCGTCGGCGTGCCACAGCGGCACCGCCTCGGCACCGGCCAGCCGGACCGCGCGGGCCGCGTCGACGTCGTCCAGGGTTCCGGGGAAGGTGATGACCCCGATCCGGGCGTTCACGCCGTCTCCGACGAAGAGCTCTCCGGCACCCGGGTGATCCGCCAGTCCTCGATCACCGGGTTGGCCAGCAGCGTCGCGGCGATCTGGTGCACCGTCTCGTCGTCCACGCCGTCGTCCAGCTCGAGCTCGAAGTGCTTGCCCTGACGCACCTCACGCACCCCGTCGAACCCCAGCCGCGGCAGCGCTCCGGCCACCGCCTGCCCCTGCGGGTCGAGGATCTCCGGCTTGGGCATCACGTCCACCACTACACGCGCCATGGGTGCAGCGTAGAACGTCTCAGCCGCCGACAGCGCCGGACGAGACGCGCGGCACGGGGACGACGTGGTTTCCGGCCGGCGTCCCGGCCCCGGCGGTGGGTCCGGCGGTGGGTCCGGCGGTGGGTTCGGCAGCGGCCTCCACCCGGGGGACGGGCACCCGGTCGGCGACCGGTGCGGCGTAGGTGGAGGGCAGTGCGCCGGCGTCCAGGGCGGCGTCGATCGCGTCCAGGATCGCCCGGCGGGTGACCGGGCGGGTGCCCAGGTCGGCGGCCTCGACCGCGATGCGGACCACCTGGCCGCGGCGGGCGGAGCGGGCGGCGGTCACCACGAGCCCACGGCAGCGCAGGGTCTCGGCGCCGTCCCCGTTCCCGACCGAGAGCAGCCGCCCGCGCAGCACCACGTCACGCCCGGAGCCCGACCGCATCAGCCGGATCCGTGAACCGTCCGCGCAGACCCGGAACCCCCGGCGGCGCAGCGCCTCGAGCGTGCCGTCGGAGACCAGCCAGCGGGGCGGCGCGAACACGTCCGAGCGCAACCCCAGCTCGTCGAACGCCCGGACCGCCGCCACCAGCCGCAGCCCCGCCTCGTGACCGGGCAGCGACGCGAACTCACCCCGCCGTCCCACCCAGGGCAGCTGGGAGGGCAGGGCCGGCCAGCTGGACCCGTTCACGGTGGTGGCGTGGTCGTATCCGTGCATGACCAGCGCGTCGGAGGTGAACAGGCCGGCCCCGGACAGCCCCACACCCTTCAGCCGGGAACGCAGCCAGCCGATCTCGGGCCCACCGGCGTGGCGACGGCCGGCACCGGGGCGCGGGCGGAGAAGCCACGACGCCGGGACGCGGCGGGTGTCGAGCTCGTCGGCGAACCGGGCGCAGTCCTCGAGGGTGGTGGAGCCCAGCCCGGACACCGACACGAGCAGCGTTGCGGTCATGTCTCCATGAAGCCCGATCTACATGTCCTGAGTTTGACGGGCGCGATACGTGTCCACGTCGGTCGCGCGAAGACGGCGCGCCGTCAGCCGATGAGCGACCAGATCAGCAGGTCGTGCAGCTGCCTGGCCTCCTCCGGCTTCGCGCAGATCATCATGTGCTTGCCGCCGAGCACGGCGATCCCCACGGTGGTGGCGGTCAGCGCGGACTCACCCTCGCCGACCAGGACGCTGACGCTCGACACCCCCTTGAGCGGCACCGACACCAGCGCGGTGTGGTCGTCGAACATCGATCGGTCGACGAACATCAACCTCGAGTTCGTCACCACCAGCAGGGGTATGCCGGGTGACTTGCCTCGGAACACCGCCTCCACCGACTCGCCGTTGAAGATGTTGCCGCGCAGCGTCTCGAGCTCGTCCTCCAGGCCGCGGTCGTCGATCTCGAACTCCGAGGGCGGCTTGGAGTCGACGTGCAGCGAACTCGCGGGAATCCGGGCCACCGGGAGCCTCCAGTCGGTCGATCTGCTGGAGGGGTGGGTACCCCGTGCGGGTGACGGCTAACCGCGCTCAGGACCAGGTGCGGCCGGTGAGGCGTTCGTAGAGGTCGACGTAGCGCGACCGGGTCAGCTCGAGCACGTCCTGGGGTACCTCCGGGCCGGGCGGGGTCTTGTCCCAGCCGGTGCCGGCCGCCCAGTCGCGGACGATCTGCTTGTCGAACGAACGCTGCGGGCGGCCCGGTTCCCAGTCGTCGGCCGGCCAGTAGCGGGAGGAGTCGGAGGTCAGGATCTCGTCGCCGAGCACCAGCTCGCCGGACTCGTCGGTGCCGAACTCGAACTTGGTGTCTGCGAGCAGCACGCCGTGCGCCTCGGCGGTCTCCGCGCCCCGGCGGTAGAGCTCCAGGGTCGCGCTCCGCAGCCGCGCGGCGGTGTCGCCGCCGACCAGGGCGACCACGTCGTCGTAGGTGATCGCCTCGTCGTGCTGGCCCATCGGGGCCTTGCTGGACGGGGTGAAGATCGGCTCGGGCAGCCGGGACCCGTCGGTCAACCCGGGCGGCAGCGCAACCCCGGACACCGTCCCGGTACGCCGGTAGTCGCTCAGGCCCGAGCCGGTCAGGTACCCGCGCGCCACACACTCCACCGGCAGCATCCGCAGGCGCCGGCAGCGGATCGCGCGGCCCTTGAACTCCTCGGGCACATCGTCGGCGGAGATCACGTGGTTGGGCACCACGTCGGCCGTCCGCTCGAACCACCACAGCGACAGGGCCGTGAGCAGCGCGCCCTTGTCCCGGATCGGCGTCGGCAGCACCACGTCGTAGACCGACACCCGGTCGGAGGCGACCAGCACGATGTCGCCCCGGTCGGCGTAGACCTCGCGGACCTTGCCCGAGTGCAGCAGTTCCATGCCGACGATCGTAGGAGCGTCAGGGTGGCTGCCCCGGCCGTACCCTGCCTTTGCCGAAATCTCCGTAGGCGTCCCGCGAGCTGGTCTCCGGCTTCGCTGAGGTAGATCTCGGCGAAACCGCCCCACAGCGGGCGACCGATTGGCCACGGTAGGAACATGCTGGATGAACCTTTTCGGGGGTCGGCGGCGGTAGCGGACGGCGCGGTCACCAAGAACGAGCTGCGCGGTCCCCGCTATCAGCGACTGTTCCCCGATGTCTACCTGCCGGCCTCCGATCAACCGCCTGGACTGATCACCCGCTCCCGCGCGGCCTACCTGTTGGTCGAGCACCGCGACGGCGTGCTCGGCGGGTACTCCGCGGCTGCGTTGCTCGGTGCCGGGTGCGCGCCCCGGGGAGCCCCCGCCGAGGTGATCGTGGCCGGTTCCCAGCGTGCGCACCCCGGGCTGCGGGTCGTCCGGGCCGAGGTCCCACCGGCCGACCGGCTCCTGGCCCGGGGGTGCCGCGTCACCACACCGGAACGCACGGCCTGGGATCTGGTGCGGCGGCTGGACGTCGTCGAGGGCGTCGTCGTGCTCGACGCGATCGGCCGCCTGCGCATCCCGGGCACCCGGCCCGTGGCGCTGGCGGACCTGCTCGCCCGGCGTGAGCGTGAGCCCGGCGCTCGTGGTTGCCGCCGGCTCGAGCAGGCGGTGGCGCTGGCCGATCCGCGCGCCGAGTCGCCGATGGAGACCCGGCTGCGGCTGCTGCTGGTGCGCGGCGGGCTGCCGGCCCCCGAGGTCCAGTACGAGCTGGTCGACCAGTACGGGTTCGTGGTGGCGCGGTTCGACCTGGCCTATCCGGAGGCCCGGCTGGCCATCGAGTACGACGTGCAGGACCCGTCGCGCCGCGAGTACTCCTTCGACGACCGCTGGCGTGACGGCGGCACCACCGAGGCCGGCTGGCAGGTCATGCGTTTCGGGTACGACGACGTGATGCTCAACCGGCCGCGCACCGTGCAGCTCGTGCGCAACCAGCTGGTCTCCCGCACGGGCGTCCGCCACCCCGGCCACCCCGGTCGGCGGCCCGCCATCGACGTGCCCAGGCCCCGAGATCTACCTCAGCGTGCCCACGAGTGGGGGCGGGCCACGCCTGAGTAGATCTCGGAGCTACAGGATCGGGGCGGGGGTGTACGTGGCCGCGTCCGGGTTGCGCTTGACGATCTCGTCGACCAGCGCGATCACGTCGTCGGTCTGCGCCACGGCCGCCCCGGTGTAGCCGAGCGGATCGCCGAGGCTCAGCGTCCCGGGCGGTAGGTTCAGGCGCGGGTCGGCGGAGAGGCGCTCGAGCAGGTCGTTCTCGGCCTGCCCCTTCTCCCGCATGGCCAGCGCGACGGCGACCGCGTGCTCCTTGATCGCCTCGTGCGCGGTCTCCCGGCCCACCCCGGCGCGGACGGCGGCCATCAGGACCGACGTGGTGGCCAGGAACGGCAGGTACCGGTCCAGCTCGCGGGCGATGACGGCCGGGTAGGCGCCGAACTCGTCGAGCACGGTCAGGAACGTCTCGATGAGCCCGTCGAGCGCGAAGAAGGCGTCCGGCAAGGCCACCCGCCGGACCACCGAGCACGACACGTCGCCCTCGTTCCACTGGTTGCCGGCCAGCTCGCCGACCATGGACGAGTAGCCGCGCAGGATCACCGCCAGCCCGTTGACCCGCTCGCATGAACGGGTATTCATCTTGTGCGGCATCGCGGAGCTGCCGACCTGCCCGGGCTGGAAGCCCTCGGTGACCAGCTCGTTCCCGGCCATCAGCCGGATCGTGGTGGCCAGGCTCGACGGCCCGGCCGCTGACTGCACCAGCGCGGTGAGCACGTCGTAGTCCAGGCTGCGCGGGTACACCTGCCCGACGCTGTGCAGCACGTGCTCGAAGCCGAGATGGGCGGCCACCCGCCGTTCCAGCTCCGCCAGCTTCGAGGTGTCGCCGCCGAGCAGGTCGAGCATGTCCTGCCCGGTGCCCATTGGCCCCTTGATGCCCCGCAGCGGGTAACGCTCGATCAGCTCGATCAACCGCCGCTGCGCGATCATCAACTCGTTGGCGGCACCGGCGAACCGCTTACCCAGCGTGGTGGCCTGCGCGGCGACGTTGTGGCTGCGGCCGGCCAGCGCCAGCGTCCGGTACTCCCCGGCCCGCCGGGCCAGCCGCGCGAGCACGGCGACGTTACGGTCGGCGATCAGCTTGAGCGCGCCCAGGATCTGCGCCTGCTCGACGTTCTCGGTGAGATCGCGGCTGGTCATGCCCTTGTGGACGTGCTCGTGGCCGGCGAGGGCGTTGAACTCCTCGATGCGCGCCTTCACGTCGTGGCGGGTGACCCGCTCACGCTCGGCGATGCTCGTGAGGTCGACGACCTCGACCACCCGCTCGTAGTCGGCGATGGCCTGCGCGGGCACCTCGATGCCCAGCTCAGCCTGCGCGCGCAGCACCGCCAGCCACAGCCGGCGTTCCAGGACGATCTTGTGCTCCGGGGAGAACAGCGCCGTCATCTCGGCGCTGGCATACCGGGCGGCGAGCACGTTGGGGATCACGGGCTCCACCCTACGGTGGCGCGGCCGCCGGCCCTCTGAGGTGCGGACGACCTCACAAAAGGAGCACACAAGATGCATGAAACGCATGCACTTCGTGTGCTCATTTCCCCGACCCGACCCGACCCGACCCGACCCGACCCGACCCGCTGCCCCCTTCCAGCTCGACCTCGCACCCCGACCTGTCACCTCGCACCGTCTGCGACCTGTGCGGAGGAGGCCGGCGGGGTGCGAGCTGCACCCAGGGCGGACGGGGCTAGAGGTGGGCGGCGAGGGCGGCGGCCAACTCGGCAAGCCGGGACCGGTAGGGGATCGCGCCGGGTCGGGCGCCCACCGCCGTCAGGCGCAGCACGCCGCCGGACGGGGTGCGCGCGGTCGCGCTGGCCTGGGCGGCCGTGTCGGGCGCTACCGCGTTGTCGACCGTCGGCGGAGTCGACACCGCCACCAGCGTTCCTGCCGCGCCGGCGTCGTTCACCTCGACCGCCACCCCGGCACCACCGGGCGCGCATCCACCGGGCACCGCGTGCGGCTGGGCGGCCGCCGCGGCGGGCAGGACGGCGGTGAGCTGGGTGAACACCCGGGCATCGGGTGCGGCACAGCCGGTGACGGCCTTGCCTCGGGCGGACGGGCCCGCCGAGTCCGCCGCGAACGGCGCTCCGCTGGCGGCCGCGTTCGGCGCTTCGCCGGCGGCCGCGTCGGGCGCCGCACCGGCGGGTGGTGCCGACTTGGCCGCGTACGGCGCCGGAGCCATCTGTGGCGCCAGCCCGGGCGCGACCCCCGGCACCGGAGCGACGGGCGCCAACCCCGGCGCACCGGCAGCCTCCCCCGCGACCCTCGAGTCCTCGGGCGCCGCCGCCGACGATGCGGGCGGACGCTCGGCCAGCGCAGAGGTCTGGGACGGCCCCCGCAGCACCCCCGAGAACACCGCGCCGACGCTGACCACCACCATCGCCACGACCGCCACCGCCACGGTCGCCCGCTGCCGGCGCGCCATTCGGTGCGAGCCCGCGAGCACGTCGTCATGGTCGAACGTGGGCGGCGGGGCGGCCGCACCGGCGTCGTCGGCGGCCGTCCGGAACAGGTCGGTGAGCTGCTTGTCGTCCATCGCGCTCACCCCGCCGGCCTCAGGTCGTCCAACTCGGAGCCCAGCAGGGTCCGCAACGTCGCCAGACCGGCCGAGCACTGACTCTTCACCGTGCCCTCCCGGCAGCCCAGCGCCGCCGCCGTCGCCGCCACGTCCAACCCCTCCAGGAACCGGAGCACCAGCACGGCCCGCTGTCGCGGTGGAACCCGGCGCAGCGCGTCCACCAGCGCGTGCCGGGTCACCACCTCGTCGGCGTGGCCTCCGCCGGAAGGCGCGGCGCCACCGTCCGGCTCGGGTGCCTCGGCGACGGACCGCTCCCGGCGCCAGGGCCGGCGGGTCTCGTCGATCATGGCCCGGACCAGGGTCTTGCGCAGGTAGGCGTCGATGGCCTGCGGTTCGCGGATCGAGCTCCAGCGGCGGTGCAGCCGGACGAACGCGGTCTGGGCCAGGTCGTCGGCCCGGTGCCAGTCGCCGCACAGCAGGTAGGCGCTGCGCCGCACGCGATCACGCCGCAGCCGGAAGTACTGCTCGAACGTGATGCCGTCCAGAGCGTCATCGGTGTCCGCATCATCCGCAGGGCCGTCCACAGGAGAGTCAACGAGTGGGTCCACGTCGTGTGTCACCGCTCCTTTCCTCTCGCCTGGGATGACGGACGGGCGGCCCGTACCGGTTGTATCGACGGCCCGGCCGTAATGGTTTCGTTACCCCGCCGCGATATTTCGTGGCGCGTGCTGATTCAATCTCAGAGTGCGGAGCACCACACGACCTGGGTCCCGGACCAGCCGGCGTACCGGTACGGCTCGCTCGGCCCGGCGTACCGGCCCGATCGACCTTCGCTCGGACACTGTCACCCAACCGACCAAGGAGATGCGGGCCGCGATGGCCGCCGCCGAGGTCGGGGACGACGTGCTCGACGGCGATCCCACCATGGAAAAGCTGCAGGAACGGGTCGCCGGGCTGGTCGGCGCGGCGGACGCGCTGTGGGTGCCCAGCGGTTCGATGGGCAACCTCATCGCCCTGATGGCTCACCTCCAGCGCGGTGACGCGTTCCTGGCGCCCGCCGGCTCGCACGTGCTCGACGCCGAACTGGGCACCGCGGCCTGGCTGGCGGGCGGCATGCCGCGCCCGCTCGAACACGACGCCGGACCGGGCAAGATCTCGCCGCAGGCCGTCCGCCGCGCCGCCGGCCGCCCCGGGCCCTACTACACGCTGCGCACCACCCTGCTGTGCCTGGAGAACACCCACATGTCCTCCGGCGGGGTCGTGACCACCGCCGACGAGCACGCCTCGCTGGCCTCGGTCGCCCGCCAGGCCAAGCTGAAGCTGCACCTCGACGGCGCGCGGCTGTGGCACGCGGCGGTGGCGCTGGAGTTGCCGCCGGCGGCGCTGACGGTCGGGGTCGACACCGTGCAGGTGTGCCTGAGCAAGGGGCTGGGCGCCCCGGTCGGATCGGTCGTGGCCGGGTCGGAGGAGTTCGTCGCCGAGGCGCGGCGGATCCGCAAGATGCTCGGTGGTGGGGTGCGCCAGGGCGGTGTGCTGGCCGCCGCCGGGCTCGTCGCGCTGGACAACCTCGAGCGGCTGGCCGACGACCACCGTCGCGCCGCCGCGCTGGCCGCCGGGCTCGCCGAGCGCGGTTGGCGGGTGACCACCCCGCAGACGAACATCGTGCTGCTCACCCCGGCCGACCTGCCCAGCATGCTGCTGCGGCTGGAGAAGGAGGAGGTGCGGGTCGGCCCGGTCGGCAACGACATCCGGTTCGTCACCCACAACGGCCTCACCGACGCCGACATCACCACCGCGCTGGACCGCATCGGCGCGGTCGACGACTAGCTCGGCGTGCCTAGGCCGGCTCCGTGACGCCGCCGACCTGGGTCCGCAGCGCCGCGACCTGCGCGACCAGGGCGTCATGGTCGGCCCGGCTGACCGGCTCCGGCTCAGGTTCCTCCTGGGCGACGGCGTTCAGCAGCATCCTCAGCATGACCGCGAACCAGATGACGAACGCGGCCAGCGGCAGCCACCAGGCGAACAGCCCGTTCCAGGCGAACGGTCCGTCCTTGAAGAACACCATGACCCCGGCCGGCAGGATGACGATGCAGGCCCAGACGTTCAGGTAGCCGGCCCAGCGCGGGAAGACCGGCCGCTCGCGGCGGTCCTGCAGGATCGCCAGCCCGATGGCCAGCGTCTGCAGGTTCACCAGGGCCGGCACCCCGATGAACGGCACCCAGAACATGTCGTTCATGAGCTGGATCAGCTCCGGGCTGCGGTCCAGCCGGAACGACGCGATCTGCAGGTACATGACCGGGAACGTGAGGAACACCGCGCCGGCGGCGGCAGCCGCGAGCTGGGTGTAAGCCAGCGGCGCGGACCGTCCTTCGATCCGCTTCATCTGGACGGTGAGCACCGCGCCC
>Ga0310811_10010706_pt1 | contig 11860 bp, 11 predicted proteins | sample YCmetagenome_FD_207642 | JGI IMG/M metagenome (GOLD analysis project Ga0310811, IMG submission 207642) | Soil microbial communities from experimental microcosm in Duke University, North Carolina, United States - YC | ecosystem: Engineered > Artificial ecosystem > Soil microcosm > Unclassified ...
TCCCCGCCGCACCGAATTCGCTTCTCCGGCCTCGATCATCGATGCCTGGCATGGCGGGATGCGTCATGGCGCGGCCGGGTCGCGGCGTCTTTCGCCGATTCGCAACGTGACGCGTACCCGTTGTTCATGATCAACCCCCATTATGCAAGAATGCTTACACGTCGAATGTTCATGCGGCTGATGAGCGCATCGGCCGGCTTCGCCGCGGTGACCGGGCCCGAGCTGCTCGCGCGCGCGGCGGCCAGCGCCTCTCCCGCGATCCGGCCCCACGGCTCCAACGGCATCGAGCACATCGTGGTGCTGATGATGGAGAACCGTTCGTTCGACCACTTCCTCGGCTGGCTGCCGGGCGCCGACGGCCGGCACGACATGGTCTTCCCGGCCGCCGACGGCAACGCCTACCCCAACTACCCGCTGGCGCCCGACTTCCAGGGCTGCGGCTACAGCGATCCCGACCACAGCTGGGAGGGATTCCTGGTCCAGTACGACAACGGCCGGATGGACGGGTTCCTGCAGCGGCCCACCACCCCCGAGCCCAACCCGGGCGTGACCCTGGCCGCGGCGAACACGTTCCCCGTCGGCTACTACACGAACCTCGAGCCGAACGGCCGGCCCAAGGCGGTGCCCGATCTGCCCGTCATCGGGGCGCTCGCGCAGCACTACACCGTGCTCGACCGCTACTTCGCCTCGTTCGCCGGGGAGACCTTCCCGAACCGCTTCTACCAGCACGCGGCCCGCACCGACCGCGACCACAACTCGAACAACATCTCGGCCATGCCGACGATCTGGGACCAGCTCTCGCCGATCCCGAACACGCAGGGCATACCCACCGGCGGGTACTTCTTCCGGGACTCGCCGTTCCTGGCGCTGTGGGGTACCAAGTACCTGCCGTTCTGGCACCCGTTCGCCGACGGAGACACCGACGCCCTCGGCATCCCCGTGACCACGCCGTCGTTCCTGGACACCGTGGCCAGGGGCGAACTGCCCAACGTCAGCTTCATCGACCCGGCCTTCGACACCGAGTCCACCGGCACCTCCGCCGACGACCACCCGATGGCGGACATCAGACTCGGCGAACGCTTCATCGCAGACACCTACCACGCCCTCGCGAACGCCGGCTACCTCGACAACACGGTGCTGATCGTGACGTTCGACGAGTGGGGCGGCTTCTACGACCACGTTCCCCCGCCCCGCGTCGTCGACGACACGGACCCGGCGGACGTGGACCACACCGGCGACGGCACGACGCCCACCGAAGGGCGCACGATCCCCGACTACCGGCAGCTGGGCTTCCGCGTGCCGGCCGTCGTCGTGTCCAACCTGGCTCCGGCCCGCGTCGTCAAGCACGGCCCGTACGAGCACACCTCGACGCTGAAGCTGATCGAGTCGACCTTCGGACTGCACGCGCTCACCGCGCGCGACGCCCATGCGAACGACCTCGGCGAGGTCCTCGAGCACCACCCGCGCCGCCCGGTCGCGCCCGGGACGATCCCGACCAGCGCCGAGGTTCCCGGCCCGGCCGACGACGCCGCCGCGGTCTGCGGCATCCACAGCGTCCAGTCCGTCGCCCCCGCCCCGGTGACGATCGGCCACCACCGGCACGGCCTGACCTTCGCACCCCAGATCGCCGGCATGGACGTGCTGGGACGCGAGCTCCGGCAGAACGGCAAGCAGGGCGAATAAGGAGAGGAGAAGCCGGATCGCCGGGGGACGGAACCCGACGGGTTCCGTCACGAACTGCTCTGGCGCGGTGTAGAGGCCGCGGGCGGCACGGCGGACGCCACCTCCGCCGTGCTCACCGGGCTCGGCCGCGTGCTGGCCGGCGCGACCGGCTCGCACGGGGACCCGGCACTCGATCCGGCGCTCGTCTCGCAGGCGTCGAAACTGGCCGAAGCGGACGGCCGGGGCGAGGTCGTCGAGCGACTGCTGGACCGGTATGTCAGCGCCTATATGAAGGATCGCGACACCGGCAGTGCCGGCGGGCCGCTGGCCCGTCTCATGGCCGACCTCGCGGCGCCGCCGCACACGTCCACGCCCACTCCTCCGGTTCTCGTCTACGACCCCTGCTGCGGCACCGGGTTCCTCCTCGCCGCCGCGGTACACGAGGTGCGACCTCACTCGCCGGTCAGACGGCGGAGCCGATACTCGTCCCCCTCGTGGCCGCACGCCTCACGCTTCTAGCGGACGACCTCGGCATCGACATCCGATCCGGCGACGCGCTGCTCGCCGATGCCCGCCCCGCGCTCGCCGCCGACGCAGTGCTCTGTCAGCCGCCCGTCGCGCAGCGCGAGTGGGGCTTCGACGGCCTCGCCTACGACCCGCGCTGGGAGTACGGCATGCCGCCGCGCGCGGAGTCGGAGCTCGCGTGGGTCCAGCACGCGCTGGCCCGCCTCCGCCCCGGGGGGATCGCCGTGATCCTGCTCCCCGCCGGCGTCGCCGTGCGCCGCCCGGGCCGCCGGATCCGGGCCGAACTGCTCCGCCGCGGCGCCCTGCGCGCCGTCGTCGGGCTGCCCGCGTCGTGGGCGGCGCCGTACGGCCCCGCGCCCCATCTCTGGATTCTGCGACGCCCGGAACTCTCGAGCCCCGCACCGAACAGCGTGCTGTTCGTCGACCAGTCCCCGCCGGCCGACGCCGCGGTTCTCGCCGGGACCGCCGAGCGCATCCTCGCGGCCTGGCACGCCTTCGAGCGATCGCCGGACGGGACGGCGCTCGATCGGATCGCCTTCAGGAAGAGGACGGCCGCGGGGTGGCTGTGGTTCGCGGGGTCCGCCGCGGGGACGGTGCTCGTCATCGTGCTGGCGGAAGCGGCGCCGAAGGACCATGCGCCGGCCTGGATCGGCCTGATCATGGTCGTCTGCATCATCTTCATGGTTGTCTATACGAGGGTTGCCAGCAGGGCACTCACACCGAAGCCCGGAAGACCGTTCCAGCCGCCGGCGCAGGTGCAGGAGGCCTACGGCTACATCTACGGCGCCGAGAACGGCCGGTATCCCGGACAGCCGGCGCCCTACTTCCTGCCGCCGCACACCGACGTGCCTCCGGTCGCCGGGCCTCCGATCCACGACGCGCCGCCTGCTTTCGCGCCGCCGCCCGCGAAGCCGTCGTTCACCGCGCCGCCCGCCTTCGCACCTCCCGTCACCGCACCGCCCGCCTTCGCACCTCCCGTCACCGCACCGCCCGCCTTCGCACCTCCCGTCACCGCACCGCCCGCCTTCACACCGCCCGTCATCGCGCCGCCGGCTGCCGCGCCGAACGCCGTCGACCCCGCCGCCGCCGAGCTCCAGGCCGAACTCAGGGAGCTGCGGGACTTCCTCGGCGAGTCGGAGGGCGGCCGAGCGCGCGACGGGCGCGACCGGCGGGGCGAGCGGTGAATCAGGGCCGTGTGATCGCGGGCCGGTACCGGTTGGACGTCCCCCTCGGGCGCGGCGGCATGGGCGAGGTCTGGCGCGCGTACGACGAGCGCCTCGACCGGCACGTGGCGGTCAGGCTCATCTCCACCGCGCTGCAGGCCACCCGGAAGCCGGCCGAGGAACTGGCCGCACGCTTCTCCCGCGAATGCCGCGCGCTGGCCCGCATCGACCATCCCGGTGTCGTCGCGATCCACGACGCGGGCCGCGACCCCGACCTCGACGGCGGTGAACTCTACCTGGTCATGCAGCGCATCGACGGCATGGGCCTGGCGGACTTCGTCGCGGAGAGCGAACAGATCCCCTGGTGGCAGGCGGCCGCTCTGGGCGCCCAGGTCGCCACGATCCTGGCGGCCGTCCATGCGATCCCGGTGGTGCACCGCGACCGGGCAACGTCATGCTGCGCCCGGACTCACCGTGGTCCTACTGGACCTGGGCATCGCAGCAGTCTTCGATCCTGATCTCAGTAGGCTCACACGAACCGGTGAGTCGCTCGGCAGCCCCGGATACATGGCTCCGGAACAGGCGACGTCGGGCCTCGCGGGTCCGCACAGCGACCTCTACGCGTTGGGCTGCATCCTGCACGAAGTGCTGACCGGGCACCCGGTCTTCAGTGCGCCGACGCCGTACGCGCTGTTCGCCAAGCACGCCGGCGAACCGCCCACGCCGGTCCGCGTGCTGCGCCCTGACGTGCCGGAAGCCCTGGAAGCGCTGATCCTGGAGCTGCTGGCCAAGCAGCCGGAGTCGCGTCCGGCCACCGCCCGCACGGTCTACCAGCGCTTGGCCGTGCTCCTGCCACGCTCTGCGCCGGGCTCGCAGCACCCGGACGGTCCGTTCGACCCGCTGCGTCCGTTCCATACGCCGATGGCCCCGCCGCCGGGGCCGGGCGGGCTGAGCACCGCGTTCGTCGCGCAGGCGGCGCCTGCACCGCGGGACGTCGACCTCGCCTCGGCTCTCGCGGAGGCCGACGAGCTGATCGGCGCGGGCAAGCACGCTCCGGCCGTGCACATCCTGGGCGCCGCGCTCGGTTCGGCCCAGCGGCAGCACGACCCGCACGGCCCGGTGGTGCGCTCGCTCCGTAAGCAGCACGCCAGGATCCTGATGCTGGACGGCCAGGTGGGCCCGGCCCGGACGGAGTTCCTCCGGCTGGCGCAGACCGCGGCCGCGGACCACGGTCCGGTCAGCGCCGAGGCGCTCGGCTACAGGTTCCTGGCCGCCCAGTGCAGCGAGCAGGCCGGCGAGATCTCGGCCGCCCTGGCCGAGTACCAGGCGATCCTCCCCGCCTACGCGGCGCAGGCGAACCGAGACCCGGGCCAGGCCCTGGCCGTGCGCGACCGCATCGGCAAGCTGCTGCTCGCCACCGGACGCCCGCGAAGCCTGGCCGGTTCTCCTCGGCCTGCTCCAGGACCAGGAGCGCATGCTCGGCCCGCACCATCCCGACACGCTCGCGCTGCGGTCGCGACTCGAGCAGCTCAGCGCCGACACCCGACCGTGGTAGCGCCGGGCCGGGGGACAGGCGACTCGGAGCGTCAGGCGTTCACGGCGGCTCGTTCCGCCGCGCTGCGCAGAACGCAGAACTCGTTGCCTTCCGGATCGGCGAGCACCGCCCAGCCGGAGCCGTCGGGATTCCGGTGATCGGCGACGAAGGCGGCGCCGAGGGCCAGCAGCCGTTCCACCTCCTGCTCTCGCGAGGTGTCCGGGCGCAGGAACAGATGGATCCGGTTCTTGATCGTCTTGGTTTCCGGCACCTGGTTGAAGTGAAGCACCGGGCCCTGCGCCAGCAGCACCTGAGCCGCCGGATCGCCCGGCTTGTCCTCCGGATGCATGGGACGGCCGGCCACCCCGCTCCAGAAGCGGGCCAGCTCGTAGGCATCCGCACAGTCGATCGCCACGTTCTGCACTACCGAGACCATGTGCTCCAGCGTTCCCGATTCTCCGTGCTCCGACGCCACCGTGGCGCGCGCCGGGTGCATCTTGTGTGGTGGTCTTTACCCTTCGCGACCGTGTCTCTACGGTGAACGCATCAGAGGCCTGCAGGACGACCGCTCGACGCTCGACGCTCCGGCGGGCCCTGTCGCAGGCCACGATCGCGTGCCAGGGGAGAGAGCATGGCCGACACCACGGGCGTATCCGATCTGCCGTCCTTTCCGTTCCGCAGCCACTCGCTCACCCCGCCGGCCGAATACGCCGAGCGCCGGGCGACGTGCCCTTTCGGGCAGGTGCGGCTGCCGAGCGGCGATCCGGCGATCCTGCTGCTGACGTACCGGGACGTGGCCGCGGCGATGGCCGATCCGCGGCTGTCGCACGACCTGACCGCGCCCGGCGCGCCGCGGATGACCGTGGAGCCGAGCTTCCTGCAGGATCCTGACATCCTGCTCAACAAGGACGGCGAGGACCACCTGCGCATCCGGCGCATCGTCGCGGCAGCGTTCACCCCGCGCCGGGTCGAGCGCTGGAAGCCGGTGATCGAGCAGGTCGCCGGCGAGCTGATCGACGACCTGGAGCAGGTCGGCCCGCCGGCCGACCTGGTGGCCGGGTACTGCTTCGCCCTGCCGGTGCGCATCATCTGCCGGCTGCTCGGCGTGCCGGAGCAGGACGCGCTGCGGTTCCGCGCCTGGTCCAACGCCTTCTCCTCCGGCGCGCAGATGGCGCCCGAGGAGCTCACGGCGCAGGTCGGCGCTTTCCTCGAATACGTCAGTGAGCTGATCGCCGCGAAGCGGGCGGAGCCCGGCGAGGAGCTGATCGACGACCTGATCGCGGCGCGGGACGGCGCGGACCGGCTGACCGAGCACGAACTGCTGGACCTGGTGACCGGGTTGATCGCGGTCGGCAACGAGACCACCTCGACGGCGCTGAGCCGCTTCCTGGCCGAGCTGCTCGACGACGACCGCAGGCTGTGGAGGCAGTTGCTCGACGACCCCGGTCTGCTGCCGGCCGCGGTCGACGAACTGCTGCGCTTCACCGGGCTGAGCAACAGCGCGCTGCTGCGCCTCGCCGTCGAGGACGTCGAGCTGCCCTCCGGAACGGTCAAGGCCGGACAGGCGATCGCGATCGCCAGCAACGGCGCGCTGCGCGACCCCGAGGCTTATCCTGACCCTGATACGATCCGGTTCGACCGGGACGCCCCGCCGAGCCTGATCTTCGGCGGCGGCCCGCACTACTGCCTGGGCGCGCACCTGGCCCTCGCCGAGCTGAACGTCGGTCTCGGCACGCTTCTCAAGCGCCTGCCGACCCTGCGGCTGACCGCCACCCGTGACGAACTCTCGTTCAGCGGCGGCGAGATCGTCGACTCGATGATCGCCCTGCCCGCGGCCTGGTGACGCCGATCCCGGCGGAGCCACCCCTCGTCGGAGTGGCACCGCCGGGATCAAAGAACCCTGCGTTACAGGCCGGACGCGAAGCCGGGGTGCGTGAGCTCGAGTCGGCGCCGGTCCTGCACCTGTCCGTTTCGAACGCGGCTGGAGCGGAGTGCCGCACCCCCTCCATGCGGCACTCCGCTTCGCTTCGGACGGCGGAGCGCCGTCAGTTGTTCGAGATGCGGACCGGGACGTCGGTGAAGGCGTTGCCGTGTGCGCCCTCGACGGTGGCAGGGCCGGTGGTCCAGATGCCGAAGTGGTCGTCGGTGATGACGTTGCCGGTCACGGTGATCGAGAGCGGGGTGACGGTGGCGACGAGGACGCCGGTTGTCTGGGTGTCGACGGCGGGGGAGAAGTCCCTGTCGCCGTTGAGGTTGTTGGTGGCGATGAGGTTGCCGCGGATGACGTTGCCGTCGAGGTACTGGCCGGGCACGTGGCTGTGCACGGTCACGCCGGACATGCCGTTGCCGCTGATGTAGTTGCCTTGGACGGTGTTGTCGTAGACGGCGCCGCCGGGCAGGCCGGTGGCGAGTACGACGCCGGCTCCCTCGCCCTGGGTGCCGTTGCCCTCGATGGTGTTGCCGACGACATCGTTGTCGTAGACGCCTGCGGCGCTGGGGGCCGGCACGCCGCCGGGTGCGCCCTTCGGGCTGTGCGCGACCACGGTGATCCCACAGTCGAACAGGTTGTCCTGTACCCGGTTGCCGCTGATCACGTTGTGCGCGCTCGGGCCGGTCTCGTCGCTGACCAGGATGCCGCCGCTGTTGCCGCGGCTGACGTTGCCGGCGATCGTGTCGTAGGAGCTGCCCATCAGGTGGATGCCTTCGCCGCAGTCGCCGGGCACGCCCTGTGCGGCCGCGCATTCGGCGTAGGTGTTGGGCACCGGGTTGGTCGGTGTGCCGCCGAGGTCGTTGTGTGCGACGGTGTTGCCGCTCAGGGTGACGTGGTCGGCGCCGGTGATCAGCACACCTTCGCCGGTCGCGTTCTCGATGGTCAGGCCCTTGACAGTGGCGTGCGAGGCGGTGACGAGCACGCCGTTGGTCTGGCCGGAGGCGTTGACGGTCGCGCCGTCGCGTCCTTCGAGGGTGACCTGCTTGGTGATCGTGACCTGGGTGGCGTAGGTGCCGCCGCAGACGACGACGGTGCCGCCGGCTCGCACGGCGTTCAGTGCGGTCTCGATGTTCCCGAACGCGGCGGATGAGCAGTTGTGGTCGCCCGCCCGCGCGCCGGCACGGGGCGCGACGTACACCGTGTGCGGCGCGGTGGCGGCGTGGGCCGCGCCGGCCGTGATGATCGGCGCGAGGACCCCGGTCGCGCCCAAGGCGAGTGCGGTGAACACTTTCTGACTTTTCACGCGATGCTCCATCTGATGTGCGTAGGTGGGACCAGTCGGATCCACCAAGAAATACAACTGACTGGCCGAAACACAGCCTAAGATCCTGCGTCCGTTACGGGCTTATGTCATGTCTTGATTTCGTCACGGCGGCGTCATCGACGTGTACGAGTTCCGCGGCAGCGATGTCTGTCCAGGTCAGAGGGCTGTTGATAGGTGGCGGGGCGGTGAACTTCAGATGTCTACCAGGTTCCGTGCCTACGACGGCGGAGTTCATGGCCGAATCGGTACCGGCGAGCGCAAGCGCTGCGCCGAGGGCGTATATCGGGTTCATAAAGTCCGATAACGATTCGTGGGTCATTTCGCCCGCCGGCGCGATCGGGCCGTGCCTACGCCGGTGTTCACCGGCACCGTGTACGTGCAAGCGATGACGGTGCCGGCGGACGACGTGCCGGCGCTGCCGGCGAGCCCGCGGATTTCGCAGAGGGTGTATGCAACCTCCCGGCGTCCGGCGGCATCTGTTTTGCATGACACCGACATGGAAGCCGCCGGGCGCCGGGGGGCGTGGATGAACGACGAGGAAGCCGAGCGCGCCTTCACCGAGTACTTCTCCTCGCGGCAGACGTGGCTGCGCGGCGTCGCGTACCTCCTGTGCCAGGACTCCCATCGGGCCGACGATCTTCTGCAGACCACGGCGATAAAGCTGTACACGTACTGGCACCGCACCGCGCAGATCCAGAACCTGGACTCCTACGTGCGCCGGATCCTGATCCACGTCTACCTGGCGGAACTGCGCTCGCCGTGGTGGAAGAGGGTCCTGCCGCACTGGGAACTCGACGGGGCCGTGGACGCCCCGGACCCGGCCGAAGCGCTCGATCTGCGCGCCGCGCTGCGCGCACTGCCGCCGCGGCAGCGCGCCACCGTGGTCCTGCGGTACTACGACGAACTGTCCGTGCAGGAGACGGCCGACGTCCTGCGCTGCTCGACCGGGACGGTCAAGAGCCAGACCGCGCGTGCCCTCGCCGCGCTGCGCCGGACGCTGAGCGACTCCGACGACGACGCAGCCGATGTTCCCAGCACCTTCACTGTGGCCAACACGGCCCATACAGCCGCCGCTCGCGCGGAAGGGAGTAAGGCATGACGTACCGCAGCACCGACTTGACCGAGGAGCTCCGGGCTCTGGTCGAGAGCAGCAGTCTGCCGCCGAGCGCGCTCGACCTCGGCGAGGCGTGCGCCCGCGGCCGTTCCGCCCGGCGCCGCCGACGAGCGGCCGGCGTCGGCGGCGGCGTGGCCGGCACGTGTCTCGCCGTCGCCCTGGCCGTCGCGCTCCTGCCGGGCGCCTCGCCCGTGGCGCACCCGCCCGCCCCGGCGGCCGGCACGGCCGCGTCGCCGACCGGGGATCCGCTCGCCACCACGATCACCTTCGGCTGGCTGCCGGACGGCCTGCACTTCTCCGGTGCCATCGTCGGGAGTGACACCGGGCAAGATAGCGTCGAGGCGAGCAACGGCACCACCGAGTTCGACGTCACCGCGCTCAAGGCCGGCGAGCGGCCGCCGCAGACCTGTGGCGATGTGACGATCGTTCCGGCGGGGGCCTACACTCCGCCGCCTTGCTACCAGAAGGCGCCTGATGTAGGCGGCCGCGAGGCATACTGGTCCCTGGCCCCGGACGACGCGGATGCGCACTTCGACGGCTACGTCGAACTGGACTGGGAGTACGCGCCGAACGCGTGGGCGTATCTCGACGCCAACGTCGGTTCGGACACCTCCAACGACATCGTCGCGACCGTGTACAGGGTCGCCGAGGGTGTCCGCTTCGGCAACGCCAAGCCGATCCCGCTGCCGTTCCATCTCCCGGCCGCTCCGGCCGACATGCCCAACACCGGGGCGATCTGGGTGGAGGCGCCCACTGCCGCCCGGGGCCCGCAGCCGCGCAACAACTGGATCGGTGTCCAGCTGACATGGGCCGAGCCGGTTTCGAAGACGGCCGACTCCTCGGCCCTCGGTTTCATTCTCACGCCTTCCACCTCGACGTTCCCGACCGCGGCCGAGCTCAAGATCGGCGGGAACGCCGTCCCGGCGCAGGGAGTCAAGCACATCACCGTCGACGGGCACGAGGCGCTTGTGCTCACCGCGACCTCGGACGGCGAGCCCGACCAGGCGCTCGTCGTGCACGACGTCGGAGGCGGGGACTTCACCCTCACCGCCTTCAACTCGCTGGCGATCCACGAGCTCGACGCCGCCGGCGGCATCGTCGCCTACTACAAGTCGATGCAGGTGCTCGGCATGGACCGGAGCGATTGGACCACCGACGTCATCGGATAGGGCGTCGTCTTCAGTCGGAGCAGCGCAAGGAAGGGCGCACGAGCGCAGAGCGTGGGGGCGGGGCCGGGGGGGCCGGGCGCGCGGCGGAGCCGGATCGGCCGGCTCCGGCGCACGCTCTGCGCTCAGCGGTGCTGTCGACCACCCTGCTCAGGAGATCGAGTACGTGTACCAGTAGTGCCACTCGGTGGCGCCGCCGATGAGGACCGTCTCGCACGGATACGCGTAGACGTCGGGCGGGTCGTTGCGGGCGGCGGACGCCGCGGCGCACGCGGCCTGCGTGGTGAACGGGATCGAATACTGACCCCGGTACGCGAGAGGGGTGGCCGTGGCGTTCGCCACCCCGGTGGAAAGGGCGAACAGGCTGACGGCGGCGGCCGTGACCGCCGCGACGCGTTGTCTCGTCAAGAGCTCTCCTCGGTGGAGGGCGTTGCGGGCGTATCGCCATCCTGACACGCCGATCTTCTGTGTGTAAGTCCCGTCGGCTGTGTAAGCGTGCGCTGTTGCCCGGGTTGATACCCGGGCGCGTCATCCCGGATTGACTCTGATCGTCACACGCGACACACAGAGAACGTCCAGCACCGCGTGATTCGAATAACGTCGGCCGTCCGTAAAACTAAGGAAGGTTACACGGTCGGCGGGTGGCGGGAAACTGTACGGCGGATACTTCCAAGCGAATTCCGCACGGCTGTCGGACCGGTCCTCGGCGCAGCACGCGGGTCCTTGCGCCGCGCGTCAGATCAGGCCCTCCCGGATGGCGTACGCGACGGCGTGCGTGCGATTGCGCAGGTTGTAACGGGCGGTCACATCGTGCAGCACGCCCGTCACGGTGCGTCTGGAGTAGGCGAGCTCGGCCGCGATCTCGTCGGTGTCTAGGCCGATGGCGGCCAGACGCAGCACCCTGCGTTCGCGCTCGGACAGGCCGTTGGTGGGCAGGTTCTGGGAGCGCAGGACGTGCTGCTGCAGCCGTCCCACCTGCTTGAGCAGCCGGGCCAGCAGGTCGGGCGGCAGCGCCGAGTCGCCCTCGGCAGCCTTGAGCACCACCTTGACCAGCCACGCCGTCGTCGCCTCCCTGCGCCACAGCACCGAGCAGGCGCCCGACTCGACGACGGCCAGCAGGTCGTCGTCGGTCAGCGCGGAGACGATCAGCACGGCCTGCGCGCCGTCCTTCAGCCGCGCCGCCCTGATCAGGTCGAAGGTGGCCTCGGTCAGCGACTCGAACGCGAAGACGACGACCTGTGGCTGGGCGCCGAGGGCCGGGTCGACGAGTTCGATCTCCGGGCGCTGGCGTAACTCGCTGGTGAGCCCCGACCGGGTGATCGGGTCGTCGGCGTGTATGGATACCGAGATGCGGCCGTGCAAGATGACCTCACTCCCCGCGACAAGGCTTTCCGGCATGGCGGAGACGCCGGCCGCCGAGCGTTGTGCCGCGCCGCGCCTAT
>Ga0310811_10010707_pt1 | contig 11860 bp, 11 predicted proteins | sample YCmetagenome_FD_207642 | JGI IMG/M metagenome (GOLD analysis project Ga0310811, IMG submission 207642) | Soil microbial communities from experimental microcosm in Duke University, North Carolina, United States - YC | ecosystem: Engineered > Artificial ecosystem > Soil microcosm > Unclassified ...
GCCCCTCCAACGATAAAGGCTCCGGTACATACCGAGAACAGGTAACCTGACGTCGAGGATTGCAGCCAGCTCATCACTTTCGGGTCGCTCGCCGCCACCCCGGCGTTGCCGCCAAAGAAAGCGAGGATGTCCGCGCTGGGCGCGTCGTCGATACTATAGTCCGGTATGATCTTCAGGATGCCTTGCGAAACGATGGGGTCCTTCGTCCTCGATACCACCGAGACGTCGAAACCGGCGTAGGAGAATACTTCCATGGGCCCGGCGAAGTCCAGGACCTCGACGCCATTCTGCAGGTAGAACAGTACCTTCAGACGCCGCACGGTGTCCGTCTTCCGGTAGTCTTTTATGAGGGTCATGCCACAATGGGTACACTTCCCCGGAGTGTCGTACGCGATCTTGTCGCAATCGCCGCCGCAAAAGGGGCAATACCAGGCGGAATCCGTTTTCGCGGCGGCTTGGCTTTGGGCGGCATCGCTTTGCGCGCGGCTGATCTTCGCGGCCGACAGCAGGGGCGCCATCAGGAGGATGGCTTGCCAGAAAGGTTTCATGTGTTTTGCTTTGCGACAAAGCTATCGCGGTGCGACGCGGCGGGCAAGGACATAGGAGCGCAGTTTTGGGACATAGGCGCGTCCGCCTCACCGGGTCTCCCCCGTCATCTCGGCTCCCCCTCACCGCGGCTCGCGGTGCCTCCGCAGGAGGCTGCGCAACTGGTTGGTGCTCTTCAGCCCGCAATGGAGCGCCGCCGACTGGACCGTCTGCCCGTCGCCGATAAGCTGCTCCGCGCGCTCCACGCGCAATTTCTCCAGGTAGTCGCCGATGGTGATCTGGGTCGTTTTCTTAAAAAGCCGCGTGAGGTTCCTGGGCGACATGCTCACGGCCTCCGCCAGGTCCTCGACGGTCAGTTTCTCGTCGAGGGACTGCGCCAGCCTGTCCTGGATGGCATGGATCCGGTGGTCGAGGTGGTTGCGGTATTGAATAAAAACGCTGAACTGTGGATCGTCCGGTCCCCGCCGGAAAAACACCACCACTTCCTTGGCGATCTGCGCCGCGAAGTAGGGTCCCCAAAACTCCTGGACGAGGTGCAACGCCAGGTCGATCCCCGAGCTGACCCCCGCGCTCGTGAATATCAGCTCCTCCCGCACAAAAAGCCGGTTGGCCAGCAACCGCACCCCCGGATACCTGAGCGCGAAACGTTCCGCGTATTTCCAGTGCGTGGTGCACGACAACCCATCGAGCAAACCCGATTCCGCCAGCAAAAACGAACCCGTACACACCGAACAGATCGTCACGCCCTTTTTGTGCTGCGCTACCAGCCACTCCAGAAAGGGCTTCGCCGACCGCATAAAATCATCCGTCAAGAGCAGCGTACCCTCCAACCCGGGTAAAAAAACCATATCCCCTTTTTCCAACGCCAGCTGGCCGAACGGCGTCAACCGCCCAAAAGCCAACGTACTGCTGCTAACCGCCGTCTCCTGCCCCGCATACATGCTACCGAACAGCGATCGTACCGGCGCGCCATAACAAGCCGCCTCGTAAAAAATATGCGCCGGCCCCGTAATGTCGAGCAGGTGCACCCCCGGCGGCAATATAAAAACGGCCGTCATCGGCCGCCCATCCGCCGCCGCGCTCCACGCCCCGTCCTTCATGGCTGAAAAGTTTATACCGAATGTAGGAAATTCCTATATTTGCCGTCCCAAACGGCCCCGGTTACCGGTCCCCGCGGGAAAAAGGATCTTTAGCTCAGTTGGTTAGAGCGCTTCCTTGACATGGAAGAGGTCGTTGGTTCGAATCCAATAGGATCCACTGCGAAAGCCCGCCTAACGGTGGGCTTTTTTGCATAAGTACCATTTTATAAAGTAACTTTGTAAAGCTACTCTATAAAATATGTCCACCCCGGAAGATAGATACCTCGCGCATGGCATCCGTGATTTCGTGACGCAGATGAAGCGCCGGTTGCGCAAGACGTTGAGCAACCCCGAGCAGTTGTCGGTGGCGGAGCTGAACGTGGTGTCGCTCCTGATGGACGCGCCGGAGATGCGGCCTTCGGAGCTGGGGGAACAGCTCCATATTTCCTCGCAGTTTATGTCGCAGGTGCTGAACAGGCTGCATGAGCTTGGTTATATCTCGCGCAAACCTTCGCCGGCGGACCGGCGGAAAATGTTGGTGTCCCTGACGCAAAGGGGGAGGAACAAGGTGCTGCAGACCCGGCAGGAACGGGAAGACTGGCTGACGGAACTGATCGCGCGGCGATATACGGCGGAAGAAAAAGCTACTATTCAACGGGCTATCGAGCTGCTCTCGATATTGCCCAACCCTTAAAATAACCGGCACCATTGTTGGATTTCATATAGGTAAAACCTATATGAACACCTTTCTCAGGCCGGCGAGGTTTGTGGCTATATCCATCCTCGCCGGCTCTTTTCTCACCGCGACTGCGACCGCATCCGCGCAATCCACGACCAAGAAGGTCGAAACAAAAACCGACACCGCCGCTCACCGTGTAGGCCGCGCCACGACCACCACCGCCAAAAAAGTGGGCCGTGCCACGGCGGCAGGCGCGAAGGACGTAGGCCACGCCACCGCCTCCACCGCCGTCAAGGGCGCCTCCGCCGTCACCGACCGTGTCTATAAGGGCAAGGAAGGCCCCAAGGGTCAAACCCTCTACATCGATAAAAGCGACCGTAAGTATTATGTAGACGACAAGGGTAAAAAAGTATACGTTAAATCCACACAAATAAGGAATAAAAAGGAAAGCTAGGCTAAACCCCTGGCGCTAAACAAGGTCAGAAGGGCGACGCATGAAGCGATTATCACTACTATATCTCTTTCTGACCTTACTTACGGCTGCCCGGGCGCAAACGACAGGCTCAACACAAACGACGGACTCGACGCAAACGACAGCCCCGGCGCAAAAAAGCGATTCCATCATCCATGCCGCCTACTACCGCACACAGCGAGACCTAATCGACCTGGGTCTCCTCATACTAGGGAAAAATCCGGACAAACGCCTCCTGAAGAAGGGGGGCGAGGGACCCCGCCTCCATATCTCGGCGGCACCGGCGGTGGAATATTCCCTGGACATCGGGATCGGACTGGAGCTGGCGGGGAACGCCGGTTTCTACCTGGTCCACGACACGACCACCAATATGTCCCAGGTCAACGCCTCGGTGACGGTCACCCAGAACCAGCAATTGATCGTACCGCTGCAGACGTCGATCTGGACCAAAAACAATAAGTACAACTTCGTCGGAGACTGGCGGTACCTGGAATTTCCGGAGAAAACATACGGGCTGGGCGGTCATACGACACCCGACGACGCTGTAGGCCTCGACTACAACTACCTCCGGTTCTATCAATATGTGCTACGCAAGGTCGCCAAAGACCTTTACCTCGGACCGGGCTGGGCGTTGGACATCCACTACGATATCCAGCAATTGAACCTGAAACCGGGGGAGGTTACCGACTTCGACAAATACGGCTTTAATACGTCCTCCTATTCTTCGGGGCCGGCGGTAAACCTGCTCTACGATACGCGCAAAAACTCGATCAACCCTGAAGGCGGGTCGTTCTATGCGGACGTGATCTACCGGCAGAACCTGAAGGTCTTTGGTAGCGACGGGAACTGGAATTCCCTTTTGTTCGACGTACGCAAGTACTTCAGCGTTGGCCATAAGGACAACGTGCTGGCGTTTTGGACTTATGACTGGTTTACGCTTTCCGGTAACCCGCCATACCTGGACCTGCCCAGCACCGCCTGGGACTCCTACGACAATACCGGCCGCGGTTATGTGCAAAGCCGGTTCAGGGCAAAGAGTATGCTCGACCTGGAGGGGGAATTCCGGTTTGGCCTGATGCACGACGGTCTGATCGGCGGCGTCGTATTCGCTAACTGCCAGTCGTTTTCCGATCCGGGCACCGGTAATTTCGAGGTTTTCTCACCGGGCGCCGGCGCAGGGGTGCGCATCAAGTTCAACAAGTTTTCGAAGACGAATATCTGCGTCGACTACGCCTTTGGATTGAATGGTTCGCGGGGTTTATTTCTGAACCTCGGAGAAGTTTTCTGATGTACCTTGCAGGTACATTCCTGTTTTATGAGCGTCGAAATACTTTCCAGGATACAGTTCGCGTTCACCATCTCCTTCCATTACATCTACCCCCCTTTGAGTATCGGCCTCGGCCTCGTGATGGTCTGCATGGAAGCGATGTATCTCCGCACCGGCAACAAGCTCTATGAGACCATGACCAAATTCTATACGCGTGTCTTCGCCCTCATTTTCGGGATCGGCGTGGCCACGGGGATCGTCATGGAATTTGAGTTCGGGACGAACTGGGCGACTTATTCCAAATACGTGGGGGACGTCTTCGGGAGCGCCTTGTCGGCGGAAGGTATTTTTGCGTTCGCGCTGGAATCGGGTTTCCTCGGGCTTCTCCTGTTCGGATGGAATCGCGTGAAACCCCGCACGCACTTCTTTGCTACAGTCATGGTGACGCTGGGCTCTATGTTTTCGGCCATCTGGATCGTGGTGGCCAACTCCTGGCAACAGACGCCCGCCGGGTTCCACATCGTGGGTTCGGGGATGAACGCCCGGGCGGAGATCACGGATTTCTGGGCGATGGTGTTCAACCCCTCGGCCGTGGACCGGGTGTTGCACGTATGGGTGGGTGCGTTCCTCGCGGGCTCCTTCTTAGTGCTCAGCATCAGCGCCTGGTACCTGCTGCATCGTAAATACCAGGATTTCGCAAAGGCCTCCTTCAGAATCGCGCTGGTCGTGGCGCTGGTCTCCTCCTGGACGCAATTGTTCCTGGGGGACCGCTCCGCCAAGGTCGTCGCGCGTTATCAACCGGTAAAGCTGGCCGCTATGGAAGGGCACTTCGATTCTCTGGCGCCCGCTCCGATGTATTTGTTCGGCTGGGTCGACCAGAACAAAGAGCAGGTACACGGCCTGGGTGTCCCGGGAGGTCTGAGCTTCCTTACCTATGGCAATTTTCACGCGCCCATACAAGGGCTTAACGCCACGGCGCCGGAGAACCGACCGGGCCAGGTCAACGGCGTTTTCCAAGTCTACCACCTGATGATCGCGGTAGGATCGTTGATGATCCTGCTGACGACCATCGCGGCCTTTTGGTTCCGCCGGGACACATTGTTCAATAAACGCTGGGTGCTTTGGATTTTCGTCTGGTCGGTACTGTTACCCCAGCTCGGCAACCAGGCGGGCTGGTTCACCGCCGAAATGGGTCGCCAGCCCTGGGTGGTGTACGGCTTGCTCCGTACGTCCAACGCCTTGTCGCAGGCGGTGCGCGCAAACCAGGTCGTTTTTTCGCTGATCCTGTTCGTCTTTGTCTATATGGGACTCTTCGCCCTCTTCCTATTCCTGCTCAACCGTAAGATCCAGCACGGACCTTACTGGGCGACGGAGGAGATGCACAGTTCCATGCACAAGGACATGGCGGAGCATTTTGGTCACGGGAAGGGGCAACCGGCGGAACAATAAACCAACCGGGACGCAACCCACAAAAACATGCACGATGAGCACATTCTTGGGACTTGACTATGCCACCTGGTGGTACCTCGTCGTAGGCGCCTCCTTTTCCGGTTACGCCATCCTGGACGGCTTCGACCTGGGAGCGGGGGCGATCCATCTTTTTTTTAATAAAGAAGAAAGCCGGCGGACAGCGCTCAACGCCATCGGTCCGGTGTGGGATGGTAACGAAGTCTGGCTGGTCATCGGCGGGGGTGCATTGTTCGCGGGGTTCCCGAAGGTGTATGCCGCCGTTTTCTCCGCATTCTATATCCCCTTCACCTTGTTTCTGATCGCGCTGATCACCCGGGCCATCTCCATCGAATTCCGGAGCAAGGAACCCATGCTTTGGTGGCGGAAGTGCTGGGACATCTGCTATTGCGGTTCGAGTATCACCGTCACTTTCGCACTGGGGCTGATCCTGGGAAACTGTCTGCTGGGATTGCCCATCGACCAGGACGGCGTCTACCGCGGGGGGACATTTGATTTCCTAAACCCCTATGCGGTCATGGTCGGGATCACGACGCTCGCCCTGTTTATGATGCACGGCGCGATCTACCTCGTCATGAAGACGGAAAAACGGCTATATACCAAGCTCACCATCATCGTCCGCAACACGACCATCAGCTTCGTGATCTGCGTGCTGCTGCTGAGCTTCTACACCATCCTCTACATCCCCCACCTCTCCCACCAGATCAAATCCCACGTCTGGCTGTTCGGAGTCCCCGTCATTATGGTGCTGGCCATCGCCAACATCACCCGCTCTATCACCAAGCAGAAATACCTCCCGGCGTTCTTCTCCTCGGCGCTGACCATCAGCCTTCTGCTCGTCATCGTTGCCATCGAGCTCTACCCGAACCTGGTGCTGTCTTCGCTGAACGAATCGTGGAACCTGACGGTGCACAACGCCGCATCCTCCGAGAAGACGTTGGGAATTCTTTTGGTAATCGCCGCCATCGGGGTGCCCCTCGTCGCGACGTATACGACGTTTGTGTTTTGGACTTTCAAGGGGAAGGTGAGGCTCGATGAGATGAGTTATTAGGAATATGGTCCTATATTCGTCTATATTGTTCTATATCAACTACTTGAGCAGGTTTTTGAAAAAAGCATTTTACCTTTGCTTTCCTAACAATTGGGAACCCCCGAACCCAATGTCTACTACCTTGCGTTCGGGGATTTGCTAGAGGATGGCAGTATAGATGATATGGCTAATTCAAATAACGGGGATATGGTAAAAGTCATGGCAACTCTTGTCGCTATTTTGAAAGATTTTCTTGCCTGGTATCCTCATGCAACAGTGTATTTCAGAGGAAGCACGCCAACGCGAACGGCATTGTATAACCGCATTCTTCGAATGCACTATGAAATGTTTACAAAAGAATATGTCGTCATAGCATTAATAGACGACAATAGTATCGTATTTAAGGAAGAGGTTTATAACCCCTCAAGCGGAGGGAACTGTGTGGGATTTTACATAAAAACAATTGTATAACTTTACCACATGAGACTAACTAAAAAAAAGATTGCGCCTTATGTGCATTCCGAAAAGAAAATCCTCAATGGGGTAGAAGTCACGATAACCCGGACCAATATTAGGACTGAACCGCTCTCGCAGGAATACCTGGACGCGATCGAATTCCTAAAGCGTACAAGTCTCTGGAAAAAAAATAGGTCCTAGCGCTGCGGCGCGACGGCATCGGAATAAATCTTATCAATCGCCGCCGCGTAATGCTCCGTAATCACCTTCCGCTTCATCGAAAGCTTCGGCGTCATCTCCCCCTTATCCACCGTCCACTCCTGCGGCAGCAATTCAAACTTCTTCACCTGTTCGATGTGGTTGAGCGTCTGGTTGGCCCGCTCGACTTCGGCGGCAAAAAGCTCCAGCACCCGCGGCTCGCGGATGACCTGCTCGTTGGAGGTATAGGGTATGCCGTTGGTGGCGGTCCACTTTTTTAACGCGGTAAATGACGGCACGATCAGGGCGCCGACGAATTTCCGTTCGGGGCCGACGACCAGGACCTGTTCGATGAAGGAGCTTCCCAGCATCTTTCCTTCGACGGCCTGGGGAGCGACGTATTTCCCGCCGCTGGTTTTGAATAGTTCCTTTTTGCGGTCGGTGATGCGCAGGAAGACGTTGTCTTCCAGGATGCCGATATCGCCGGTGTGGAGCCAGCCGTCGATGATGGTTTCGGCGGTGAGGTCGGGGCGTTTGTAATAACCCATCATGACGCTGGGGGACTTCACGCATATTTCTCCATCGGGGGCGAGCTTAAGCTCCGTTCCGTTGATGATCGGGCCGACGGTACCGAAGCGCGTCATGCCTTCGGGGGCGCGGCGGTTGACGCTGATGACGGGGCTGTGCTCGGTGGGGCCATAGCCTTCATACACCGGGATGCCGCCGGCGTTGAAGATGCGCAACAAGCGCTCCTGGCACGCGGCGCCACCGGTGACGATAAAGGTGATGCGGCCGCCGAGCGCGGCGCGCCATTTGGAAAAGACCAGCTTGTTCGCCAGAGACAACTGGAGGCGATAGCCCAGGGAGCCATGCTTATTGTTGTCATATTTCTCCCCGAGCGCCAGCGCCCAGAAGAAAAGCGTTTTCTTGATCCCTTTGAGCTCGTGCGCGGTCGCCATGATCCGCTCATAAACCTTCTCCAGCAATCGGGGGACGGTGGTAAAACCGTCGGGGTTTATTTCCCGGAGGTTGGCGGCGATGGTGTCGTTGCTCTCCGCGTAATAGATGCTGATGCCGCTAAAGATATAGATGAAGGTAACGCAACGCTCGAAGATATGGTTGAGGGGCAGGAAGCTCAACGCCTTTGTCTGCGGGTCGTCGGGGAAGGGGAAGCTTTCCTTGGCCATCATGACGTTGGTTACGATGTTGCGGTGGCTGAGCATTACCCCCTTGGGCGTCCCGGTCGTGCCGGAGGTGTAGATGATGGTCGCCATGTGGTCGGGGAGGATGGCGTCGCGCAAAGCCTTCAACCGCGCGGCCTCTTCCGCTGAAGCATCGACCAGGAGCGAAGTCCAGGAGGTAGCCCCGTCAACCGCGTCAAAAGCAAAAACCTGCCGTAAAGAAGGCACCTTCGGCCGCAGCGCCTCCACCTTGTCAAACTGCTCCTTGTTGTTGACAAACATATATTCCACCCGGGCGTCATTCAGGATGAACTCCAGCTCCACCGGGTTGGTAGTAGGATAGATGGGCGTCAGCACGGCCCCGAGCTGCTGGACCGCCAGGTCGGTAACCACCCATTCGGGCCGGTTGTTGCTGATGATGGCGATCTTGTCCTGGCCTTCGGGGGTCATGTCCTTGCCGCTGACCCCCAGCCGGGACAGCCCTGTGCTCAGGCGATCGACGAGCCCCTTGATCTCCGCGGTCGAATAGGAACGCCATGCGCCATTTTCCTTGGCGGAGAGCATGTTTGGTTTGTTGTAGCGTTCCAGCTGGTAGTCCAGGCCATCAAATAGACGCGTCGCGGTGGTTGTCATACGGCAACAATTAGGGTAGGAATATACGGGTTTTTATGGGAAGCGCGCGCAAGGCCGCCGGGAAGTCCCAACGGGCCGCCGGAAACGGGCCGCACATGCAGCTAGTCCTTCGCCTTGGTCTGATAATATTGCCCCTTGGGTATCTTGAACACCCTCCCCCGGGCAAATCCGTAAAAGTTGTTGAACTCCGTATTGTGCGCGCTCACCCAGGCATTGTAGGTCTTTTCGTCTCCGGCAGAACCAAAAATCCACTGGTTATACGCCGTGAACATCCCTTGCTGCAGCAGCTGGCGCTGGTAGTCGAAGAGCCGGCAGGGGAATTGGGTAGCATACTTGCTGAACCAGTCCAGCACAAAACGGCTGCGCATCGCCGTGAGCGACTCGGCATCGATGCCGCCGGTGAGGGCGGACGCCTGCGCTTTGAGGGTGGCGCGGAGGGCGTTCTCAAAGGCATTCGCGGGGCGGCCCTTTTTATCGGTCAGCGGGCTGAGGTAGTCATCCTTGGAGTATACTTTTTTATAGCTGTCCAGCACGAGCGCCTTGATTTCCGGCGTGCGGCGGGTAAGGCTCTCCATGTCGACGAATATCTCGCCATAGAAAAGACTCCAGACCGGGTCGATGGGGTAATAATATTTGGAGGCGTAGTAGTAGTTCCCGGGATAGCTCGGGTCCGCTTCGATCCCCTGCTCCCAAACCTTGATGGCGTCCGCGCCTTCCGCGAGGCTGCCCAGGAAGATGCCGTAGTCGGCGTACAGGGGGCCGGAGTCGGGGAACTTCTTAATGGCTTTTTTATAGAGCTTTTCGGCTTCCTTGTTTTCGCCAAGGGCCACATAGATGTTTCCCGCGACCTGGTAACAGGCGTCGTCACCATTGTCGGAGGAGACCATCGGTTCGATCACCTGCAAAGCCTTCGAATAGTCCTTGTTGAGGTAGTAGCAGAATGCCAGGGACTTTACCACTTCTATATTGCCGGCGTCCTGGTTGTAAGCTTTGTTGAGCACCGCGATGGCGTTGGTAAAGTCTCCGCCCTGCATGAGGGAGTTCCCCGTTTCCAGCTCCTCCTTCACCGTCTGGGCATGGGCGAACGTCGCCGCCAGGAGCAACCCAAACAACATAGTGGTCCTAATTATCTGCATCGATTGAAAGTGTTTTAGTGGATCAGGTGGGTCAGCAGACCGTCCCGCAATTTAGGTTCGAACCAGGTGCTTTTCGGCGGCATGACCTCACCGCTGTCGGCAATGTCAAACAATTGCCCTATGGTCACCGGGTGCAGGCTGAAGGCTACGGCCATGTCGCCGCTGTTGACACGCGACTCCAGCTCCCCCAAACCGCGTATGCCGCCCACGAAGTCGATCCGGTTGTTGGTCCGCGGGTCGTCGATACCCAGAATGGGCTTTAGTAGCCGTTCCTGGAGGATGGTCACGTCCAGGACGCCGATCGGGTCGCTGGTAAAGGTGCCGGGTTTCGCAGTCAGCCTGTACCACTTGCCGCCCAGGTACATGCCGAACTCGTGGAGCTCCGCCGGCAGTACGGCCGAGGCGGAGGGCTCGACGTCGAAAGAGTCCCCCACGCGCTCCAGGAAGGCGCCGGCGCTCAGACCGTTCAGGTCTTTTACCACCCGGTTGTAGTCCATGATCCTGAGCTGGCTGGCCGGGAACAAGGTCGTCAGGAAATAGCCGGACGCCTCGGTGGGCGCGGTGCTCATTTCCATGCGGACCTTGGAAGCGGAGGCTGCCCGGTGGTGACCGTCGGCGATATAGGTACAGCCGCAGCTGTGCGCGAACAATCCCGTGATCTGGGCAATGACGGGTTCGTCGTTGACCACCCAGACCGTATGACGGACCTGGTCATCGGCTTCGAAGTCGTAGACCGGGGTTTTGTCCCTGATCCATTTATCGATCAGTTGTTCGACGGCGGGGATGTCCTTGTATGCCAGGAAAACATTCCCCGTCTGCGCGCCCGTGACCTTGATGTGGTTGATCCGGTCCAGTTCTTTTTCGGGACGCGTCAGCTCGTGCTTCTTGATCACCCCCGTCATATAGTCCTGTATGGCGCTGGCGCAGACGAGCCCGGTCTGGCTGCGGCCGTTCATAACAAGCTGGTAAATATAGTAGCAAGGCTTCGTCTCCTGGAATACGATTTCCCGCTGGAGGAACGCGTAGAGGTTTTCCTTTGCTTTCACATATACTTCGGGGGAGTGAACGTCCGTCCCCTCCGGGAGATCGATCTCCGATTTCGTGACGTGCAGGAATGAATTCGGGTTACCCTGGGCTTCTACTTTCGCCTCCCGGGAGCTCAACACGTCGTACGGTTTGGAAGCTACCAGCCGGGCAAATTGCGCCTGGGGTCTAAGTGCTTTAAAAGGTGCGATGACTGCCATTATCCATGTTGTTTAGCAAAGTCTTCCATAAGGGAGACTATATCTTTCACACTGCTCAGCGGCAGGGCGTTGTATAAACTGATCCTGAAACCACCCACGCTCCGGTGGCCCTTTATGCCGTACATGCCGGCCTCCTTACAGCGCGCGGCAAAGGCCTGTTCCAGGGCGGGATCCTTCATCACGAAACAAGCGTTCATCCGGCTCCGGTCTTCTTTTACCACCGTAGGCGAGAACACGGGCAAGCGGTCCAGGGCGCCGTACAAAAGGGCGGCCTTTTGCGTGTTGGCCTGGTCGATGGCCGCTACGCCCCCTTGCGCCTTCAACCAACGCAGCGTCAGCATGCTGACGTAGATGGCAAAAACGGGAGGCGTATTGAGCATGGACCCTGCCTCGATATGTTTCTGGTAATCAAGGATACCGGGTATCTTTCGTTGGACATGACCCAGCGCGGAGCGTTTAACCACGGTCAAAG
>Ga0310811_10010708_pt1 | contig 11859 bp, 13 predicted proteins | sample YCmetagenome_FD_207642 | JGI IMG/M metagenome (GOLD analysis project Ga0310811, IMG submission 207642) | Soil microbial communities from experimental microcosm in Duke University, North Carolina, United States - YC | ecosystem: Engineered > Artificial ecosystem > Soil microcosm > Unclassified ...
CATCGTCATCGAGCGCACACTGATCCGCTGGTTGTATGGCCGGCCGCTGGAGACGTTGCTCGCGACCTGGGGCCTGTCGCTGGTCCTGCAACAGGCCGTGCGCTCGATCTTCGGCGCCGACAACCGCGGTGTCAGCACACCCGACTGGATGAGCGGTGCAACGCAATGGGGCGGGCTGACCGTTACTTACAACCGCCTCTACATTATCGTCTTCGCCGCGCTTGTGTTGATGGCCTTGATGGCGGCGCTACGCTACACACCACTTGGCCTGCAGATGCGCGCGGTGACGCAGAACCGGCGCATGGCAGCGGCAATGGGCATCCGCACGCCCTGGATCGATGCGCTGACTTTCGGGCTGGGATCGGGCGTGGCTGGCATGGCTGGCGTGGCTCTGAGCCAGATCGACAACGTTTCCCCCAACCTGGGCCAGGGCTACATTATCGACAGCTTCATGGTTGTCGTGTTTGGCGGCGTCGGCAATCTGTGGGGAACTGTGGTCGGCGCCCTGACCTTGGGCGTGGTGAACAAGTTCCTTGAACCGTTCGCCGGCGCGGTCCTCGGCAAGATCGTCGTGCTGATCCTGTTGATCCTGTTCATCCAGAGGCGCCCGCGCGGCATGTTCCCGCTCAAGGGTAGGGCGGTGGAAGCGTGATCTCGGCCCGTACGAGCTGGGCAACGCTGGTGTTGGTGCTTGGGGGGGCCGTGCTGCTCGCCGTGCTGAACCTGACGACGCCAGCAACGTCCGGGCTTCATGTCACGACCTATGTCATCTCCCTTGTCGGCAAGTATCTTTGCTACGCGATGCTGGCGTTGGCTGTGGACCTGGTATGGGGCTACGCTGGCATTCTGTCGCTCGGCCACGCGGCCTTCTTCGCGCTCGGCGGCTACGCGATGGGGATGTACCTGATGCGCTCCATCGGTGCACGCGGCGTATACGGCAATGCGACGCTTCCCGACTTCATGGTCTTCCTGGGTTGGCATGAATTGCCCTGGTATTGGCATGGCTTCGACTGGTTCGTGTTCGCTGCCGTGATGGTGGTACTCGTGCCTGGCATCCTGGCACTGGTGTTCGGTTGGCTGGCGTTCCGTTCGCGCGTCACCGGTGTCTATCTGTCGATCATCACCCAGGCGCTGACATACGCGCTGTTGCTGGCGTTCTTCCGCAACGACATGGGCTTCGGCGGCAACAATGGGATGACCGACTTCAAGACCATCCTCGGCTACGATGTGCAGTCCGAGGAAACCCGCTGTGGCTTGCTGGTCGTGACCGCCACAATCCTGTGCGGCCAGTTTCTCCTGGCCCGCTATATCGTCACATCACGCTTCGGCAAAGTGCTGATCGCGGTGCGTGATGCCGAGGCGCGCACACGGTTCCTGGGATATCGGCCGGAGTCCTACAAGCTGGTGGTGTGGGTGCTGTCGGCCGTGATGGCGGGCATCGGTGGGGCGCTGTATGTGCCGCAGGTCGGCATCATCAATCCGTCGGAATTTTCGCCGGCCAACTCAATCGAGGCGGTGATCTGGGTTGCGGTCGGTGGCCGAGGCACGCTCGCCGGCGCGATCCTCGGCGCGGTGCTGGTCAATCTTGGCAAGACGTATTTCACCAGCGTGTTCCCAGAATTCTGGCTATACGCCCTCGGTGCGGTGTTCATCTTCGTCACGCTGTTGCTGCCACGCGGCGTGATGGGATTGTTCCTGCGCCGTAAGCCCGCCGATGTACCGGAACCGACGCCGGTTGAAGCCGCAGCGCGGGAGGCAACCGGATGAGCGATGTCAGTGCCGAGCTGCACGATACGCTTCTGTATCTCGACGGCGTGACGGTCACGTTCGATGGGTTCCGTGCGCTGAATGCTCTGTCGTTGGTGCTGGAAGCTGGCGAAATGCGCGCGGTCATCGGTCCGAACGGCGCCGGCAAGACCACGATGATGGACGTAATCACGGGCAAGACTCGACCCGATGAAGGAAAGGTGGTGTTCGGCAAGGACACCGACCTGACGCGGCTGGATGAACCAGCGATTGCCTCGCTCGGTATTGGACGGAAGTTCCAGAAGCCGACGGTGTTCGAGCCGCATACCGTGTGGGACAATCTGCTGCTCTCGCTTGCCGAGGACCGCAAGCCCAGTTTCACCTTGTGGGCGCGCGAGACGGCGGATGAGCGCGACCGCATCGAGGAGATCCTCGCCACGACGCGCCTGGAAGATCAGCGCTACCGGCCAGCAGGCGATCTGTCGCACGGGCAGAAGCAATGGCTGGAGATCGGCATGCTGCTGGCGCAGGAGCCGCAATTGCTCCTCGTGGATGAACCAGTGGCCGGCATGACGGATGCCGAGACCGAGCAGACAGCCGAGCTGCTCCGCGAAATCAACCGCACGCGGAGTGTCGTGGTGGTCGAGCACGACATGGCCTTCGTGCGGGCGCTGGATGTGAAGGTGACCGTCTTGCATGAGGGATCGGTACTGTCGGAGGGGTCGATCGACCATGTCAGCAACGACCCGCGCGTGGTCGAAGTGTATCTCGGACGATGATGCTTGAAGTCGATCACGTGGACCTGCATTACGGCGCGGCGATCGCGTTGCGGCAGGTCTCCATCACCGCACAGGCGGGCACTGTCACGTGCCTGCTCGGGCGCAACGGCGTGGGTAAGACCAGTCTGTTGCGGGCGATTACAGGCGCGCATCCGATCAGCGCCGGCACCATTCGCTGGGAAGGTGAGGAGATCAGCAAGCTGCCCCTTCACGATCGCGCGCGACGGGGCATCGCGTGGGTGCCGCAGGGTCGTGATATCTTCCCGCTGCTCACTGTACGAGAAAACCTTGAGACCGGCTTTGCGGTGCTGCCGCGCGGCGAGCGCAAGGTGCCGGACGATGTGTTCGACCTGTTCCCTGTTCTGAAGACGATGCTGCGCCGCCGTGGTGGCGATCTGTCGGGCGGGCAGCAACAGCAACTGGCGATTGCGCGCGCGCTGGTGATGAGGCCTCGGCTGCTGGTGCTGGACGAGCCGACCGAGGGGATTCAGCCGAGCATCATCAAAGATATCGGCCGGGTCATCGCGCTGTTGCGGTCGCAGGGTAAGATGGCCATCCTGCTGGTGGAGCAATACTTCGATTTTGCGCAGGAACTGGCCCAATTCATCGCGGTGATGGACCGTGGCGATATCGTGCTGTCCGGGCGTCGGGAGGAACTGGACGAGGAGGATGTACGACGCCGCCTCTCTGTCTGACGCGCCAGTGCTGCAACGTGCAAGAGGCGAACTGCGCGTGGGTGTCCGCGTGCGTGATGCGCGCACGGTGCTGGAAGGACTGCGCCAGGCGGGCTGCCTGAAGGCGCGGTTTCCGCGCTCCGACGATTGGTTGAATGTTGTGACGCTGAATACGTCGGGTGGCATTGCAGGGGGCGATGAACTGGACAGCTTGTTCACCATCGGCACTGGCGCGCGTGCGACAATAGCCGCACAGGCAGCCGAGCGGTTCTATCGGGCATTGCCCGGGACAAGTCCTTCGCGGGTTCGCACGCGGGTTGTCGTGGCAGACGGTGCAGCAGCGGAATGGCTGCCGCAGGAAACCATCCTGTTCGATCACTGCGCGGTGGATCGTGCGTTGCGCATTGACGTTGCCGACGACGCCTGGTTTCTGGGAGTGGAAAGCCTGGTGTTCGGCCGTGCAGCGATGGGCGAGGTGGTGGACCGTGGCTTTCTGCGAGATCGCTTCGAAGTGTGGCGCGGCGGGCGCCCGCTGCTGCACGATGCAATCAGACTGGAAGGACAGGTGGCGGAGACATTGCGGCGTCCGGCTGTGGCCAATGGAGCGTGGGCGATGGCGACGCTGGTGCATGTGGCGCCGGATGTGGACGCTAAGGTCGCGGCCGTGCGCGCAGCATCGACTGGTGCGAGTGCTTGGGATGGCATGCTGGTCGCACGTATTCTTGCACAGAATGATGCCTCACTGAGACGATCGGTGGTCAAGGTGTTGGATGTCTTGCGTGGCGGGCGGGCCCTCCCGCGCGTGTGGATGTGTTGAAGGGAAACCCATGAACCTCACTCCGAGGGAGAAGGACAAGCTGCTGATCAGCATGGCTGCGATGGTCGCGCGCCGCCGGCTGGAGCGGGGCGTGAAGTTGAATCACCCGGAGGCGGTGGCGCTGATCACGGACTTCGTCGTGGAAGGCGCGCGCGATGGCCGCAGCGTTGCCGATCTGATGGAAGCCGGCGGCATGGTGCTGACCCGCTCGCAGGTGATGGAGGGAGTCGCCGACATGATACATGATGTGCAGGTCGAAGCGACTTTCCCCGACGGTACCAAGCTCGTTACCGTACACGAGCCAATCCGATGATCCCCGGTGAAATCCTCTCCGCTCCTGGCCACATCGAACTGAACGCCGGTTTGCCTCGCACCACGTTGGCAGTGGCCAACACCGGTGACCGACCTATCCAGGTTGGCAGCCACTACCATTTCGCGGAAACCAACCCCGCGCTGTTATTCGACCGCACCGCTGCACGCGGCCAACGGCTGGATATAACTGCCGGCACGGCAGTGCGATTCGAACCCGGCCAGACGCGCGAAGTCACGCTTGTGCCGTTCCGTGGCAAACGCATCGTGCAAGGTTTCCGCGCCGACGTCATGGGAGCACTCGACTGATGGCCCGCATCCCCCGCGCTGCCTATGTCGAGATGTTCGGCCCGACCACCGGCGATCGCATCCGGCTGGCCGACACTGACCTGATCGTGGAAGTGGAACGCGACCTTACCGTCTATGGCGAGGAGGTAAAGTTCGGCGGCGGCAAGGTGATCCGCGATGGCATGGGTCAGTCACAGGCCTCGCAAGCGGAAGGTGCTGTCGATACGGTGATCACCAATGCGCTCATCATCGACCATTGGGGCATCGTGAAGGCCGACGTGGCCATCACCAACGGCCGTATCGCCAGGATTGGCAAAGCCGGCAATCCCGACATTCAGCCCAACGTCGATATCGTGATTGGCCCCGGCACTGAGATCATAGCCGGCGAAGGCAAGATTCTGACCGCAGGCGGTATAGACGCACATATCCACTTCATCTGCCCGCAGCAGGTCGAGGAGGCGATCGCATCCGGTATCACCACGATGGTCGGCGGTGGCACCGGTCCCGCGACTGGCACCGCGGCGACAACGTGCACACCAGGGCCATGGCATCTCGCGCGAATGCTCCAGGCGGCGGAGGGCTTGCCGGTGAATCTGGCGTTCGCCGCGAAGGGGAACGCCTCGCGTCCAGCGGCGCTCGAGGAGATGCTGCGCGCCGGTGCATCGTGCATGAAACTGCACGAAGACTGGGGCACAACGCCGGCTGCAATAGACTGTGCTCTGTCGGTGGCGGACCGGTTCGACGTCCAGGTCATGATCCACACCGATACTTTGAACGAATCCGGTTTTGTTGAAGATACCATCGCCGCATTCAAGGGCCGCACGATCCACGCGTTCCATACCGAGGGCGCTGGCGGCGGTCATGCTCCCGACATCATCAAGGTGGCGTCGCTGCATAATGTGCTGCCGAGCTCGACCAATCCTACGCGTCCTTATACGGTGAACACGCTGGACGAGCACCTGGACATGCTGATGGTGTGCCATCATCTCGACAGCTTGATCCCCGAAGACTTGGCGTTCGCCGAAAGCCGCATCCGCAAGGAGACCATCGCCGCCGAGGACATTCTGCACGACCTTGGCGCAATATCCATGATGTCATCGGACAGCCAGGCGATGGGCCGAGTCGGCGAAGTGATCATCCGCACATGGCAGACCGCGCACAAGATGAAGGTGCAGCGCGGTCCCCTGCCAGGTGACAGCGACCGCAACGATAATGCACGGGTGAAACGCTATATCGCGAAATACACCATCAATCCCGCGATTGCGCAGGGGTTTGCGCACGAGGTCGGCTCGGTCGAGGAGGGCAAACTGGCCGATCTCGTGCTGTGGTCTCCAGCGTTCTTTGGCGTGAAACCCGATCTGGTGATCAAGGGAGGCTCGATCGCCTGCGCACCGATGGGTGATCCGAACGCCTCGATACCAACACCACAGCCAGTCCACTACAGGCCGATGTTCGGCGTGTACGGGCGCGCGCTTGCGGAGCATTGCCTGACATTCATATCCACGGCAGCCCTGGATGCCGGTATTGGAGAGACACTGAAGCTTCAGCGCCAGCTGGTACCAGTCGCCAATGTGCGCGGTGGCATCAGCAAGAAATCGATGATCCACAACGATGCTACACCGTCGATCGAGGTTGATGCCGAGACCTACGAAGTCCGTGCCGACGGCATGCTGCTGACCTGTGAGCCGGCGACGGTGCTGCCCATGGCGCAGCGCTACTTCCTGTTTTGATGCGCTCGCAGACCATCCTGCCAGCCGGCACCTGGGACGCGGCGGCGGAGATCGACCGTGTGGTTGTGGATTTCGATCTGCGGTATCGGCGGCGGATCGTCTTGCGCACGGAGCAGGGCAGGGAGGTGCTGCTCGATCTGCCCCAGGCGGCGCGCCTGCGCGAAGGTGACGGGCTCGCTGTGGACACTGGCGTGGTTCGCGTCTGCGCGCGGGCGGAGAGGCTGCTGGAAATCCATGCGCATGATGGGGGCGAGATCGTGCGCATCGCCTGGCATCTCGGCAACCGGCACCTTCCGGTGCAGTTGCTAGGCGACCGGATCCGCATCCGCGACGACCATGTGATCCGCGATATGGTCGTGGGCCTGGGCGGCCATGTGGACGAAGTAGAGGCGCCGTTCGATCCGGAAACGGGGGCCTATACCGGCGGCCATCACCATCATCACGATGATGACTAAGCCGACGGTGGACACGGACGACAACACTCAGTCAAAGTTGCTGCGGCTGCTCGCCTGGCTTTCGCCTGCCTTCCCGACTGGCGCCTATGCTTATTCGCATGGCCTGGAGCAGGCGGTGGAAGATGGCGACATCGCCAACGGTGACACACTGCGCAACTGGGTCACCGACATTTTGCACCACGGTTCCGGTCGCAACGACGTGATCCTGCTGCGTCATGCTCACCGCACAGGCACCGACGTGACCATGTTGAATGACCTTGCCGTCGCCCTGGCTTCATCGCGCGAACGGCGCATCGAAACACTGGATCAGGGAACAGCATTTGTCGCTGCAGCGGCGCCGTGGCAGGTGCCGCGTTTGCCGGATCGCGTCGCCTACCCGATCGCCGTTGGCTCAATCGCTGGCCATCATGGCATCGACGAGGACACGACAGCTCCCGCGTATCTACAGGCGTTTGCCGCAAACCTCATATCTGCGGCCGTCCGCCTTGTTCCTCTTGGCCAGACCGCCGGACTGCGCGTGCTCGCCGCGCTCGAGCCGGCTATTCTGCAAGTCGCGTCTGCGACGCGCACCGCCACCCTCAACGACCTGGGCGGCTGTGCGTTCCGATCGGATATCGCCGCGATGCGCCACGAAACCCAATATACAAGGCTGTTCCGCTCATGATGGCACAGACATGACAAATTCACCCAATGGCCCGCTGCGCGTGGGTATCGGCGGCCCCGTCGGCACCGGCAAGACAGCGTTGATGGATGCGTTGTGCAAGCGTCTCAGTGCGAACTACGAGGTCGCCGCGATCACCAACGATATTTACACCAAGGAAGATGCCGAATTCCTTACCCGCGCCGGCTCGCTGCCTCCGGAACGCATTCTGGGCATCGAGACCGGCGGCTGCCCCCACACGGCAATCCGAGAGGATGCCTCGATCAACCTTGCCGGCGTCGCGGAGCTCAACCGGCGCTTTCCGGATCTCGACATCATCCTGATCGAGTCAGGAGGTGATAACCTGGCCGCAACGTTCAGCCCGGAGCTGGCCGACCTGACGATTTACGTGATCGACGTCTCTGCCGGTGACAAGATTCCGCGCAAAGGCGGACCCGGCATCACGCGCAGTGATCTGCTCGTGATCAACAAGATCGACCTCGCACCATTCGTTGGTGCCAGCCTGGAAGTCATGGATCGCGATTCCCGCAAGATGCGCGGCGAGCGGCCGTTTGTGTTTGCCAATATCCGGGCTGGCACCGGCGTGGCCGATATCGCCAGGTTCATCCAGAGTGAGGGTGGTCTCGACTAGCCTACGCCTTGTGGATGAGTGACACGCGCCAGTAGCCCCCGCCGGCAACCCTCACCTCACGCATTGCCTGGGAGGCACGTCGCGCCAAGTCGGCGAAGCCCTCGCCGCTCCCTCGCGTGGCGATGCCGATGGAGAAGCTGACCTCGGGGACGCCGCCGTCGGGCTGCGCGATCATCTTGGCGGGCGCCTCAAGGCACAGGCTCTCGGCGCGCTCTGCTGCCGTCAGGTAGTCGGCGCCGCTCAGCCACATGGCGAACTCGGCATCACCGGTGCGGCCGAGCAGATCCGTTGGCCGGATCGCGGCCTGCAGCAGCATGGCAGCGCGACGCAGCACCAATTCGCCGGCGCCGGTACCGTGGACCAGCTTGGTGTTCTCCAGGTTGTCGACATCAGCCAACATCAGAGTGCCCGGCAAGTCGTCGCGTTCCAGGCGAGCGATGTGACGCGTGGCTTCGGCAACGAAAGAGCGCTGATTGAGCAGAGCGGTCAGCGGATCCATGCGTGTGGAACGGGCGACGTCATGCTGGCTGGCCTCTCGTTCAAGCAACAACCAGATGATCCCCGCAACGCAATCCATCAGTGGAATATCTTCACCGCTCCAGCCTCGCGCGCCCCGGCGGCGCCATAACACCAGCCCAAGCTTTTCGGCGGAGACCTGGCGGCAGACAGCCACAGCGATCGGTCGACCGTTCTCTTCGTGTGACAGCGCCGGAGTGCCAACCTCGGCCTGCCAAAGCAGCGTGGCCGCGGTTGCCGCCGGGAAACCGATCATGCCAGCGCGGTGGACGATCTCGGGTTCGTCCTCGGCAGCGGGGGATCCCCGAATGATCGCGGCTCCCTCGGCACCCAACGACGCCATGATGGATTCGAGGCCCAGCGCCAACATCGCCGGCACACGCGACTCGCGGCGCAGGCTTCGAAGGATACCGGACAGTTCCGCGTTCATGCGTGCTTCCGCCGCACGTTCCGCCTGTGTCGCCATTGATTTATCTTTATTGTTCGCTGAGGGTCGGGATGAACCGTTCCGCTGCATCGAAATGTGCGGGCAACGGCCGAGGATCGAGCAGGAGCGTGCGCTCCGACGGTGAGACGGAACTCATAGTGCAAACGGCGCCGCCTCGCGTCGGATCGGACTGCATCCTGCAATGTCCCTCTGATTTCGTCGCGGTTGGTAATGTGGCTTGAGTTGCAGCAACGTTTCGGTGTGTGATTCAAAACGCTGCCATGCTGCGGGTTCATGAGGAACATGTGGGATTCAGCGAAAACGGAGCGCATTGCCGATCACGGGTACGGAGCTCAGCGACACCACAGCCGCGGCGATCACCGGGCTGAGCAGGATGCGAGGCGCGGGCAGAACTCCACGTCCCCCACTGCGTCGCGGACGCTTTGCGTCGGCCGATACGGTGGCGCAGTGCCACGAACTGGAGGAACTAGTCCAGACGATCGGGCGGATGACCTGATAGCCCGCGCACCGTCCCGCTTAACCAGCCCCCTCTGTCAGACGTAGCGTAACCCAGCGAGGGCCCGGGATCGTGCGGACCTTGGGCAGCACAAGCAGCAGCACGAAGGGGCGCTTTTCGCTGCGAGCCTCGGCAATGCCGTGCAGGACCTCGGCCGGCGAAGCAACTGGTTTGTCGAACACCCGCAAGATAATGTCGCCAGAGACTGCGCCGCGACGAGCGGCATCGGAGTTCGCCAGCACCTTTGTGATCAGTACACCGTTCAGGCCATCTGCGAGATCCAGTTTGGATCGCTGTTCCTTCGGGATCGCAGTAAGCGTCAGGCCAAGATCTGGCGGGATCTTCCCCATCGGCTGCAAGGCCGCCGTGGGCGCATCTCGCTCCTCCCAGCGTTGGCGCGGCCAAGGCGCAACCGTCACCGGCAAGACCTGCTGCTCGCCCTTGCGCAGGACCGTCATATTCACCGTCTTGCCCACATCGGTCTGACCGATGTCGCGCAGCAGTGCACGCTCATCCGAGGGTGTGTCGTCACCGTATTTCAGGATCACGTCACCGATCTCGATCCCGGCCTTGCTTGCTGGGCTGTCAGGCATGATCCAGGAGACCAGCGAGCCCACTGGCTGTGTTTGCCCCATTGCCTCTGCGATATCGCGTGTCACCTGCTGAACCTTTACGCCGACCCAGCCAGGACGAATCCAGCCGTACTTCAACAGCCGTTCAACGACGAAACGGGCATCGTCAGAGGGAATGGCGAGGCCAAGTCCGGAGAAGCTCTCGGTGGGCGAGACCATGGCGGAGTCGACCCCGACAACCTTGCCCTCCATGTCAAACAGCGGTCCACCGGAGTTCCCATGGTTGATCGCCGCATCAGTCTGAATGAAGTTGTCGTAGGGCGATTCCTGGGCATCGCGATTGAGGCCGCTGACGATTCCGCCACTCACGGAAGTGCCGAGCCCGAGCGGATTGCCGATCGCGAACACCTGATCGCCGATGCGGAGCTTGTTGCTCTCGCCCCACTGAACAGGAGTCAGCGGATGAGACGCCTTCACCTGCACGATCGCGAGGTCGGCCACGCGTGAGGCATGCAGCACCTTGCCAGGCAGCAGCGTGCCATCAGATAGCGTGACGGTGATATCGAAGGCGTTCTCGACCACGTGGTAGTTCGTGACGATCAGTCCGGACGGATCGATGATGAAGCCAGAGCCGACATAGGCCTTCACCTCGCTATGGCCGCCACCCGAAGCCGATGTAGAGGCTGTGTTGACCTTCGTCACTACATCCTTGCGGACCGCGATGTTGACCACGGTGGGGAGCAGACTGCGGATCATTTCGGAACGGCTTGCAGTCGCATCTTCCGCCATAGCGTAGGGGGCCGAACAGGCCAGCGCGATCAGCGCGACGGCAAGCAGATGGCGGATCCGGCGGGGTGAAGCGGGATGGGGCAGCATCGGTGTTCCTCGTAGCGGCAAGCAGAGCCGCTGTAGCGGCCGGGCCAACCAAACTTATAGCAGGAAAGCAGCGGGAATTTACCAATTGTGAGCGGCGAGCTCGAGCGGTGCAAACCGCTGCTCCCGCCGCCAGGCGCCAGGGCTGACGCCCATCCACCGCGTGAACGTGTTGGCGAAATGGCTCTGGTCGGCGAAGCCGATGGAAATCGCGATTTCGGCCAGCGGCTGTTGCGTGTCGCGGATGAGTTGCTGAGCGCGACGAATACGGGCGCTGAGGTGCCAGCGGTGCGGCGGGACGCCTGTGGAGCGGCGGAAGGCGCGGGTGAACTGGGAAGCAGACAAGCCAGCGAGCTGGGCCAATTCATCCACCTTTATGGGGTCGGCAAGGCGAGACTCTATGTGGTCGATCACACGGTCGAGCTGCCATTTGGCGAGCCCGCCACGCACCTTGGTTCTGGTGATCGGCCCATGCAGTTGTTGCACGGGGAACCTCCTGATTTCGGCCGGATCATCCGGTTGCGCGCCGAAATGGTGTCGTTCGGTGCCAGCCAAAACGGTGGGTTGCCGCAATTCATTCTTTCAAAAAGTGCGGAAATCCTCCGGAAAGCCCAGAGCCTCCTCCCTGTATCCGCCCCAGTGAGAACAGCGCCCTGATGATATCGACCAGCACAACGAGACAAACAGGTTGGAAGCTAGTCCTGTCGTACCATCCCTGCTTCCGCGGCCATGCGCTATAAGCACCATCATGCCGCCGGACCCCCGCGCCAACCCGTCACTGCTCGGCCATGAGGCCGCCGAAGCACTGCTGCTCGAGGCAATGCGTTCAAGGCGGATGCATCATGCCTGGCTGATCACCGGACC
>Ga0310811_10010709_pt1 | contig 11858 bp, 9 predicted proteins | sample YCmetagenome_FD_207642 | JGI IMG/M metagenome (GOLD analysis project Ga0310811, IMG submission 207642) | Soil microbial communities from experimental microcosm in Duke University, North Carolina, United States - YC | ecosystem: Engineered > Artificial ecosystem > Soil microcosm > Unclassified ...
AGGGCAAGCCGGTGGCCTGGCTGCACCGTTCGGTCGCGCCGACGATCATCTCGACCTTCGATCCGACGGCCAAGAACGAGGCGGCGCTGGAGCTCGGCATGGGCGTCATCAACGTGCCGTTCGCCATCCCCAACGTGCGGATCGAGAACCCCGAGGCGATCGCCCACACGCGGATCGGCTGGTTCCGGTCGGTGTCGAACATCCCGCACGCCTTCGCGGTGCAGTCGTTCGTCGCCGAGCTGGCCGCGGCGGCGGGCCGCGATCAGAAGGACTACCTGCTGGAGGTCATCGGGCCGGCGCGGCAGGTGAGCCCGGACACCCTGGGCGATACCTGGAACCACGGGGAGTCGCCGGAGCGGTATCCGGTGGACACGGGCCGGCTGCGCCGGGTCATCGAGACGGCGGCCCGGGCCGCCGGCTGGGGTCGCAAGCTCCCCAAGGGCCACGGCCTCGGCATCGCCGGCCACTATAGCTTCGTGAGCTACGTCGCCACGGTCGTGGAGGTGGCGGTCGACGACAAGGGCACCCTGACGATCCCGCGCGTGGACGTCGCGGTGGACTGCGGCGCCACCGTCAATCCCGACCGCGTGCGCGCCCAGATGGAGGGCGCGTGCGTGATGGGCGTGGGTGTCGCCACGCTCGGCGAGATCAGCTTCAAGGACGGGCGGGTCGAGCAGAACAACTTCGATTCATACCAGGTCACCCGGATGGATGCGGCACCGCGGGAGATCCGCGTGCACATCGTCCCCGGTGACTATGCCAAGCCGCTGGGCGGCGTCGGTGAGCCGGGCGTGCCGCCGATTCCTCCGGCGCTCTGCAACGCGATCTTCGCGGCCACCGGCAAGCGGATTCGCCGCCTGCCGATCCGCGACCAGCTCCAGGCCTAGGTCCGGATTCCACCAACCCGGTGCGGGCGTCGCTCACGCGGCGCCCGTACCGGCGGCTCGCTCGCGGCATGCCCGGCCCGGCGGCGTGTGCTGCTATAGTGCTTGGCGATGAGCACCGGGCCGCGCTGCTTCGTGATCGTTCCCAACACCACGCCCGACCTGCACACCAGGCTGGCCTCGGCGTTTGCCGACGATGCGCGCGTGTTCGTCCTGCGCGATCGCCGCACCGATGACAAGGCCATCACGAAGGTGGGCATCTTCGCCGTCGGCGGGGGCCCGCTCGACCCGGCGCTGCGCCGGGCGGTCGAGGACAAGCTCCGCGCCCTCGGCGTCGCCTGAGCCTGGGCCAAGCCGCGCCCGAGCGCCGCTACTTCGCGTCGTACACGCGCAGCGTGAAGTCGGAGTTGCCGGCGGCGTTCAGCCCCGCGCCAGCGACGAAGGCGCGCCCGCCATCGACCGCCACCGCGAGCCCGCCCGTCATTCCGAACGGCGAGGACCCCACGCCGCCGACCGGCTGGAACTCGTCGTCGAAGAGAATGTCGCCGTTTCGCGCGTCGTAGGAGCGCACCACCCAGGTGCCCAGCGGACCCGCGTTGAACGCTCCGATGCCCACGGCGAACACGCGGTGGTTCTGGGTCACGAGATCGCGGGCGTGGCACAGGCAGCGCTGAACGAAGGGATTCGAGCCCGGGAACTGGTCCTCCCAGCGCAGTATCCCCGTGGCGCTGTCGTACGCTTGCACAAGAAAAGCCTCCTGGTTGAACGACCCGGGCACCCAGCGGATCCATCCGGCCACGAAGGTGAGTCGATGCTCGAGGTCCGCGGCAATCACCGCATTCGCGAAGCCCGTGCCCACGCCCGAGCGCATCTCCCAGAGGAAGCCGCCGTTGTCGGCGTCGTAGGCCTGCACGTGGAGGTCGTCGAGGGCGATCGACCCCTGACCGGCGACGATCACGCGCCGTCCGTCGGCGGCGATCGCCAGCGCCCGGCAGGGCGAGACGTGCACGGTTGCCCAGTTCAGATCGCCATCCGGGGCGTCGTACGAGCGCACGTGACACGAGGTGGTCGCCCCCGGCCCGGTGACGGTGCCCGTGACGTACGCGTTGTGGCCGCTCACCACCAGACCGCGAGGCGCGCCGACGACGTTGTCGTAGCCGACCGGCGGCGCCGGCCTGTCCTGCCAGGCGATCACGCCGGTCTTCGTCACGTACCCGCGGACGAACAGCCGCGTCGCCCCCGTGGTCGTGGCGGTGGTTCCCGTGATCAGCACGCGTGAGCCCACGGAGGCGAGGCCGTTGAAGCTCTGCAGGGCCGAGCGGTCCTCCCACGCGAGCTTGCCGTTCTTGACGGCGTAGGCTCTCAGGATCAGACGCGGGCTGCCCGTCACTGGCTGCGACGTGCCCCCGACGACGACCACATCGCCCTCGATCACCACCGCGGAGGCCGCGTCATTGGCCCCGCCCGCGTTCACCTGATCCTTCCAGAGGAGAGCGCCGGTCTTGGCGTCGTAGGCGCGCACCACGAAATCCGTGTTCCCGGCGGCGTTCTGGGCCGAGCCCACAGCCACCACCCGCTCGCCGGCGGCCGCCACTGCCAGCGCAGCATCAGCACCACCGGCAAAATCGACCTGGTCCTGCCACAACAGGTCTCCCGCTTCTGTCTTGGCCCAGGCCTCGGGTGCGGTGAGCAACAGGAGGCTCCCGAGAAGCAGGGCGGGCAAGCGGCGAGTCATGGCGCACCTCCGAGGCTGGAGAGTACCGCGGTTGGGCCGGCAAGCGTACATTCTTGCTGCCGCCGACACGACTTCGTCACGCACGGACGTGTGCTCCCCACCGGTCTTCCGCGCTCGGCCTTGCGGCCCGCGCACTTTCCCTCCAGTCGTCACCTGTGTCCCGATGGCCCAGCCATGATGAGGAGTGCCGCTCGCTCGCCGCGCCCGTCTCTCAGAACCTTCGTATACTCCTCGCGCATGTCGACGCCCCCGGCCGTTCGCGATGCCGCCGACGCCCCACGCGTGCGCGGCCTTCCGCTCCTGGGCGTCGGCTGGGCCGCCGCGCGCGATCCCTGCCGCTTCTTCGTCCGCTGCCACGCCGACTATGGTCCCGTCTTCCGTGTGTCCTATCCAGGCCGCACCATCACGCTCATGGCGGGCCTGGAGGCCAACGCGCTGTTCGCGACCGAGGGCGCACGCATCTTCAGCGCCGGGCTGACCTACGCGCGCGTCACGCGCGAGCTCGGCACGTCGCTGTATCCCAACGCCCACGACGGCGCGCGGCACCACGACCTGCGGCAGCTCCTGGCCCCCAGTCTCTCGGCGCTGGCCGTCGAGCCCTTCCTGCCGCGCCTCTTCGCGATGATCCGCGAGCGCGTCCGGGCCTGGCCGGTCGGCTCGGTCACCTCCGTCGGCCGCGCGCTCTCGACCTTGGTCTGCGACGTCGTCGGCGTCTGCACGACCAACCGTCCGGTCGGCCGGCCGCTGTCGCGCGACATCGCGCTGTGGGCCACGCTCATGGGCGCGATCGGGGTGGGCGGTGCGTTTCCCGAGTGGCTGCTCTACGTGCCGCCGGTGCGTGCCGCCCGCAGCCGCTTCGCGGCCTTTCTCCGGGCGGCACTCGACGAGCATCGCGCGCATCCGCCCGGCCTGGATCGCGAGCCCGATGCGCTCGACTCGCTGCTGGCCGCCGCGGCGCGCGTGCCCGAGCTGAACGAGCCCACGGCGCTGCTGGGACTGGCGATGATCCCGATGAAGAACGCGGGGATCTATCTCTACCGGCTCGTGAGCTTCGTGCTCTACGAGCTGCTGCGACATCCGGCCCTCCTGGAGGCGGTGAGCGCCGAGGTCGACGCCGCCTTCGCGAGCGGCTCGCCCGGCCTCGAGGAGCTGCGACGGATGCCGACCTTGCACGGCACGATCCTCGAATCGCTGCGGCTCTACCCGATGGCGGTGGCGCTGCCCCGTGTGGTCGCCGAGCCGTACGAGCTCGCCGGCTTTCGCTTCAAGTCGGGCCAGACGGTATACATCGCCGGCCCGGTCACGCACTTCGACGGCTCGCTGTTCCCCGAGCCCGAGCGCTTCGAGCCGGCTCGCTACGAGCCGGCGCGCTCGGAGCATCGCCGGCCCCACGCCTACGCGCCGTTCGGTCTCGGCGCCCACGCGTGCCTGGCCCGCGGCTACTCACAGACGCTCACCGCGGCCATCGTGGCCGGCGTGCTCGAGGCGGCGCGGCTGCGGCTGGAGCCGCCGGGCTACACGATCCGCGTCCGCGCCATCCCGGTGCCGATCCCGGAGGCGCGCTTCAAGTTCCGGACGCTCGCGCAGCGTGACCGGCCGTCCGCACCGCCGCGCGAGGCCACCCTGCGCGAGGGACTGTCGAGCATGCTGGGGGAGCTCAGTCTGGAGCAGCGCGAGTCGGTCTTCGCCGACCTCGCGACGTACACCTTCGAGGCGGGAACCACGATCTTTCGCCAGGGTGATCGCGCCGACCGGTTCTACGTCGTCCGGCGCGGCATGCTGGAGGTGGAGCAGGTGGAGCCGGGCCGGGCGCCGCGCGTGCTCACGCGGCTCGCTCCCGGCGATGCCTTCGGCGAGATCGGGCTGCTGCAGGGCGTGCGGCGCACCGCCACCGTGCGTGCGATCACGCGGGTCACGCTGCTGGGGCTGGGCCGGGAGGCGTTCAACACCCTCGCGGTCCACGGCGACGTCACCCGTAGCGAGGTCGTGCGTCTGATCGAGCGGCGGGTGCTCGTCACGAACCTGGCGCACGCGCTGCCGGCGCTCGAGGGCCCGGCGCTGCAGCGCCTGGCCGGTACCGGGCAGATGCGCACCTTCGCGCCGGGGGAGCTGATCGTGCGCCAGGGCGAGCCGGCCGATCGCTTCTACGTGCTCACCCAGGGGCGCGTCGAGGTCGTGGTGGCCCCGCCGGCCGGCGCGGAGTTCGTCGTCGCCGAGCTCGGCGCGGTCGAGTGCTTCGGCGAGATCGGGCTCTTGCAGCGACGGCCCCGCACCGCGACCGTGCGGGCCGGGCGCGCGCCGGTGCAGGTGCTGGAAATCCCGCGCGAGCGGTTCGAGGAGCTGCTGGCGGGCTCGACGCCGACCGCCGAGGATCTCGCGCACGTGGCGGGCGAGCGCCTGCTCGCGCTCGTCAAGGCGGGCGCCGTCCCGGCCGAGTGAATGCCCGCACGAGCCGGCACAGCTCCCGGGTGCCAGTGGGGCGGCGCCGCGGCGCGTTACGGGCTGGTTGCGAGGCGGCGGGCTACCTCGCGGTGGGCGCGGCGGTCCAGCGCTGACCGGTGACCGCGGTCACCACCGCCGGGCCGGCGGCGTGCGTGGCGATCACCCCGGCGATGTCGCGACAGCGCGTGATCCGCGTGGCGCGTGCGATCAGGCCGGTGTCCGGCTTGTCGCCGTCGTGCGTGGAGAGCACGTAGCGCGGGTGCAGGCGGGCCGCGACGGCCGCCGTGGCCTCGGGCCCCAGGTTCGCGACGCCGCCCAGGTGCCCGGGCAGGTCGACCAGCGAGAAGGTGCAGAGCAGCGCATCGACGCGGCCGAGGCTCTGTCGCTCGACGGCGTCGATCGTGGGACCGCTCGGCAGCAGGCCGTGCGGTGAGTACACGAGCGTCGTGCCGCTGCGCTCGCCGCGAATGACGAGCGCGTTGTGCGTGGTGTCGAAGAGCGCGGCGGCTCGACACCACGCGAGCGTCACGCTTCCGACCGACACCGCGCGCTCCCGCCGCGTGCAGTTGCCGAGCGCGGCGACGCGGTGGAACCGACCGAGCGCTTTCACGAAGGGCCAGGCCACGGTCGGTGTGAAGGCCGGCAGGTCCCGGGGCAGGGTGCGCAGGGTCGTGCGGTTGCAGTGATCGGGGAAGGGATGGGTGATGATCAGCGCATCCACCGGCGGCACCTCCTCCGGGCGCAGCGCCGGCGTGCCGAGGTAGGCGCGATGCACCGCCGGATGGCCGACGGTCGCCGGGCCCAGCAGCCAGGGATCCAGCAACAGGCGCAGGCCGTCGAGCTCGATCAGCCAGCTGGTGTCGCCGTTGAGGAGAGTGAGGCTCAGCGCGGTGGTACTATCCGCCGAGGTCTGGGGCCGTGACGACTCGCTCATCAGCGCCCCGGGGGGCGGCGGGCCAGGGTGAAGAAGCTCGGCGTGAAGATGCCGGCCTCGCCGGCGCGCACCATCACGGTCGCCGTGCGATTCAGGAAGCGGCTGACCTCGCCGGCGCCGCGCGGCACGGCCCCCACCGTCTCGAGCCCGCGCACCAGCACGTTGGTGAGGCTCCGCCCGAGCGGGCTCGAGCGAAAGCCGCTCAGCGTGAACCAGCGCCGCCCGGACAGCGGCAGGTACCACGGCGTCTCGGGATCGGAGCGCGCCGCCATGTCCTCGCTCTCGAGCGTCTCGAAGCCGGCCGCGGCCAGCGCGGCGAGCACGTCGCAGGGCCGGCGCAGGCGGGGCAGCCCGTTGCCGATCTCGATCGCCTCTCGCAGCGCCCGGTGCTCGGCACGGTCGTCCTCGTAGACGTCGGTCAGGCACCACTCGTAGCCGGCGAAGCAGGCCCCCGGCTTGAGCACGCGATGGAGCTCGGCGTACACGCCCGCCAGGTCCGGGGCGTGCGGCGTCGCCTCGATCTGGTAGGCGGCGTCGAGGCTGGCGCTGGCCAGAGGCAGCGCCATGAAGTCGCCCTGCACGACACGGCAGAGATCGTCCAGTCGCGCCGCGCGGTTGTGCAGGCGGGCCCGGGCGACGTGGTAGGCGTTGTTCGTCACGCCCACGATGCTGGCGTGCGAGGCCCGCGCGATCGTGCGCATCGGCCCGCCGACGCCGCAGCCGGCGTCCAGCACGGACATGCCCGCGTGCAGGCCGAGGCGCAGGGCCACGTAGAGCTCGCTCCGCGCGATCGAGGCCGCGAAGTCCTCGCCCCGGTGCCGCGGCGCGAAGTGGAAGGACTGGCCCCAGCCGTACTCGTAGAAGTCGGTGACGAGGTTGAAGAAGCGATTGGTGGTGGCGCCGTAGTCGGCGCGGCGGGCCTCGGCGTCGACCTGCGCCTGATAAGTGCTCGCCGCCGCCTGCACGGCATCGCGGGGCAGCGCGCTGCGGTACAGATCGGTCAGCTTCGGCGTCGTCATGGGTTCCGGCGATTGTACTCGACTGATGCGAGGGGCGGGCAGCGCGGGGGACCCGCGTGAAGACGCCGCGCCTGTCCGATCTCGGCCGCGGGACCCTGCCGTCCTCGCGCGTGCAGGGCGTCGTCGACGCCTACGCCACCTCGCACGCGGGTGCGGTGGCCGCGCGCACGGCGCACTACGCGGAGGTCGTCAACCAGTACTACGACCTGGTGACCGACTTCTACGAGTACGGCTGGGGCCAGTCCTTCCACTTCGCGCCCCGACTGCGCGGCGAGTCGCTGGCCGCCTCGCTCGCGCGCCACCAGTTCCATCTGGCCCTGGCGCTCGCCCTCGCGCCCGGCATGCGCGTGCTGGACCTGGGCTGCGGCGTCGGTGGGCCGATGCGCGCCATCGCCCGCTTCTCGGGCGCGCGCATCGTCGGCGTCAACAACAACGCCTACCAGGTGGACCGCGCCCGCGCCTACAACGCGCGGGCCGGGCTGGCCGCACAGTGCGAGGTCGTGCACGGCGACGTCATGGCGCTGCCGTTCCCGGACGCCAGCTTCGACGGCGTCTACGGGTTGCAGGCGATGTGTCATCTGCCCGACTGGCGGGCGCTGTTCACGGGTGTGCGGCGCGTGATGAAGCCGGGCGCGCGACTGGCCGCCTCGGACTGGGTGCTGACCGAGCGCTACGACGACGGCGCCGAGCACCGCGCGATCCGGAAGGGAATCGAGGTCGGCGGCGGCCTGCCCGACCTTCATACCGCCTCGGAGGCGCTCGCCGCGATCGAGGCAGCCGGCCTCACGATCCTCGAGCATCGCGACCTGGCCGGCGAGTCCGATCCCGAGACCCCCTGGTACCAGCCGCTGGCCGCCGGCTGGTCGATGTCCGGGCTCATGCACACACGCCTGGGGCGCTGGCTGACGAACCGGACGGTGCGTGTCCTCGAGACCGCGCGGATCGCACCCCGCGGTGCCACCGCGGTCAGCACCTTTCTGAATGCCGGCGCCGACGCCATGGTGGCCGGGGGGCGGACGGGCATCTTCACGCCGCTCCTCTACCTCGTCGCCGTCCGCTCGTGACGCATCGCACGGGGAGCCCCACGTTTGGACTCACGGCATCGGGGGGTGCGCCCGTAAAATGGCGGGCATGAGCCACTCAGTGGGGTTCCGGACGATCGCCCTGGTGCTGGTCGCGGTGCTCATGGTCATCGTGGCCACGCCGGCCCGATCGGAGGCGATGGAGCCGACGACGATCCTGGCCATCGCCAGCCTTGCCACCGGGGGCCTCGTGCTGATCGCCTACCTGATCGTCGCCAACATGCACGACAGCGACAAGAGCGCGCAGAACGGCGCCATGGCGCGGACCGGGCGTGTCGTGTGGATGTCCTGCGACGGAGACGAGTGCAACGAGGTGCCGGCCAGTGTCGCGGCCGAGATGGGAGCAAAGCTCCCAGAGACCGCGCTCGCTCCCGCCGCCGCGGCCAGCGCCGGCGAGGGCCCCTAGCCTCCTTCAGTCCAGCGGCAGCGCGACGACCCGCCGGTGTGCGCTGGCCATCAGCGCCGCCGTGATGATCTCCTGGACGTCCCGCCCGATGTCGGCGGCGCACAGGTCCGTGACCTCGCCGCCACCCCGCAGACACGACAGGAAGTGCGTCGGACCGTCGCGCTCGTCGGCGGGCAAGAGCGGGGGCTCGATGTCGCGACTCCCCGCCGGCGTGACCAGCTGAACCCGGCCCCCTGCGACGCGCTGGCTCTCGTGAGTGGCGCGCGGCTGGTGGACGATCAACGTCCCGCGATCGCCGTAGACGACCATCGCGAAGCCCGGCTCGCCCCCGATCTGGGTCCAGCTCGCCTCCAGCAGCCCGATGGCCTTGCGATAGGACAGCACGGCGACCGCGTTGTCCTCGGCGATCAGGTCGGGCTTGCGCGGCGCCGGCGTCACCGCGGTCACGCGCTCGGGCTGGCCCAGCACCAGCCGGCAGAGCAGCGCGCCGTAGCCGCAGTAGTCGATGAGCGCGCCGCCGCCGTTGCGCTTGGGATCGTAGAGCCACTCGCTGAACTGCGGGGAGCACCCGAACTCACGCGGGCCCGCGTGCCCGCCGCGATGGTTGAGCTGGATCGGCTCGCCGACCGCGCCGCCCGCGACCATGTCGAGGCCGTGGCGCAGCGCCGGCCGCCAGGCCGTGGGCCAGTTGACCATCAGCGGCGTGCGCGTGCGGCGCGCGGCGCTCATCAGCGCCTCCGCGCCCGGCAGGTCCGCGGCCATCGGCTTCTCGATCATCACCGGCAGGCGCCGCTCCAGCGCGCGCACGCCGAGCTCCGCCGAGGTCCGGTTGTCGGAGAAGACGAAGACCGCGTCGAGGTCGCGCCGCTCGAGGAGATCGTCGAAGCTCGTGTGGACGGCGGTGTCGCCGTACAGGCCGCGCAGCCGCTCGCGCAGCGCGGGGTCCGGCTCGGCCGCCGCGACGAGGCGGCCCAGGTCACCGCCGGTGAGCGCGCTCAGATTGGACCAGACGTGATCGTGGCTGAGTCCGAGGACCCCGACGTTGAGTCGTGCCATCGGCTCAGCGGGCCGTCCCGGCGAGCCAGTCCCACATCCTGCCTGCCATGGTAACCGAGAGCTCGACGTCTTCGTCGAGCATGTAGCGCGCTGCGACAAGATCGCGCGCGGCGACCCGCACGCGCTCCAGGTACGCCTCGCGCGAGGCGTAGCGCTCCTCGACCGATGGACGCGGATCGTTTGCGGCGAGGCGCTCGCTCCGGGTGCGCGCGAACGGCAGGGTCCCGCCCGCGAAGACCAGCAGCTGCTCGGCGCCGCCGATCTCGGGATGGCGCAAGGTCCAGCCGGTGTGGGCGGCCAGCGGCACGCGCACCTCCGGGAGCGCGATGCCGGCGACCTCGTTGCCGTCGGCGTCGACCGCGGAGACGAGCGAGCCGAACGCCTGACCCTCGCGCGGCGGCGCCAGCGACATGACGCGCCCGGTGGGGTCGGCGCCGAAGTCCTGGCGGCGCGGGCGGGCGTGGTGGCGCGGGAAGTGTGCGCCGGGGATCGAGCCGAAGACCTTGGCGAGCGATTCCGGCGGCACCGCCGTGCCGTCGTCCAGGCGCGGATACCGGCTGGGCGGAGGCGCCACACCCTCGGTCACCCAGCGATCCAGGTTCTCGAGACAGGCGCGCAGGAGGCGGCCGTAGTGGAGGACGCCGCGCAGGTTCTGCGAGCGCTCGCTCCAGCCCGACGGATCGGCGGCGATCGGCGTGGTGTCCGTGGGTGGCCACACGCCGGTGCCGTGCTCGGTGCCCGTGAAGTGATAGACCCGCGTGTGCGGCCCGAGGACGACGTCGCGCAGCCCGTCGGGGTCGGTGTGGTTCAGCGAGGCATCGCCGCGGTGGTACTCGGCCGAGGTGTTCGTGTAGAAGACCTTGAGCCGGCTGCCACGGGCGTCGATGCGCCCGTGCAGGGCGTCGGTGACGCCGGTGGTGGTGTCGGTCGAGGCCACGTCGGTCGAGGGAAAGACGTGGGCCATCATCTGTGGCCGGTCCTTGGAGTTCTGGCCGAAGCGCTGGTTGAACTCGCCGCGCATCCCACCCGCCACATTGGCGATGACCCCGTCGAGCGACTCGCGACCGTCCTCGTCGACGTTGAGGTCCCAGTACACGAGCGTGCGCAGGAAGCGTCCGGTCTGCGAGCGGCCGTAGGCGTATGCCCAGTGCAGGTGCCCCTCGGCGGGGCTCTGCGGATCGTGCTTGAGCCAGGAGGCGCAGTCGCGCAGGGCGGCGAAGCTCAGCCCGAGCACCGGCGCGCCGACCGCCGTGTAGGCGACCTGGTAGAGGCGCCCCTTCTCGAAACCGCCCTGCAGCCACACGTAGCGCGGGTCGGCGATGACCCGGCCGTCGGCCTCGCGCCCGAAGCGCCACCGCGAGCGGGCAATCGTGTACGGCTCGCCGTCGAGCTGGTCGCGGACGAGCAGGACGGCGTTCGGATCGTCGAGCTCCGCGGCCGGGTAGGCGAGGTGGCCGCGGTCCGAGAGCAGGAAGTGGGGGACCGGCTCGGGCGCCTGGAGATTGACGTAAACGCGGCCGCGCAGCGGGCGGCCCTCGGCGCTGCGGGCCTCGGGCGCGTAGAGGCGAAAGAGGCCGGGCAGCTCGGGAACGTCGCACTGCCAGCCGCACGAGACCACGGTGTAGCCGCGGCGCATCAGGAAGCCGTCCCCCACGTCGATCGGCGGGTGCGGGTCGCTCGCGCCCGGCCCGAAGACCGGGCGCGTGGCGTGATTGAAGTTCGGCATCGTGACGGTGTTGCCCCGGTTGACGACGTCGACGATCATGCGGCCGTTGGCGCGTGCACGGTCCACCGGCAGCAGGATCGAGACGTCGGCGGCGAACTCCACGCGGCCCTCGCGGTTGCGCGGCGCGCGCTCGACGTCGGTGATCGCGGCGTTGGCCGCGTGCGTGGGATCGACGCTGAAGCGGAGCCGGCCCTTCAGCTCCTCGTAGGGACCGATGCTGCCGAAGCTCTGGCCGTTGGCGAGGGGACGTCGGAACGTGAGGTCGAGCTGGGTGACGGGCATCGTGTGAACAGTCTAACCGACCTGGCCGGACACGGCCGGGTGAAGGAGCGCGCATGAGACTCGCGGGCAAGACGGCGGTGGTGACGGGCGCGCAGCAGGGCATCGGGGAGGCCATCGCCGTTGCCCTGGCCCGGGACGGCGCCGACGTGGCGATCAATTACCTCGACGACGAGGGTGCGGCCTCGCGCGTGGCCGGCCGCGTGCGCGCGCAGGGCCGGCGGGCGATCGTCGTGCGCGGCGACATCTCCCGTCCGGTCGACGTCGAGGCGCTGATGGCGGCCGTGGGCCGTGA
>Ga0310811_10010710_pt1 | contig 11858 bp, 6 predicted proteins | sample YCmetagenome_FD_207642 | JGI IMG/M metagenome (GOLD analysis project Ga0310811, IMG submission 207642) | Soil microbial communities from experimental microcosm in Duke University, North Carolina, United States - YC | ecosystem: Engineered > Artificial ecosystem > Soil microcosm > Unclassified ...
TCTGATAGAACGCGCACAGGACGTCGACGTCGGTCGGCTGCGCCCGAAATGCCGCGATCATCCAAACCACCGTTGTCACGGCAATCGTCGCGAGCAGGCCGACGTCCTCGCGGATCGCGACTCCGCTCCGATGCGCCGCGAACAGGACGACCGCGAGGAGAAACGAGCTGGCCATCGCGGCGATTTCGCACCAGGCATTGATGCGCCACCAGAACCAGCGCAGCAGGTAGATGAGGCCGGTGCCGGCCCCGACGGAGAGCAGAAGATTGAAGCTGTCGCGCGCGTTGTCGAGGACGAAGGTGAAGAGCGCCGCCAGCAGCATCAACACGCCGCTCACGATGCGCCCGACGAGCACGTAGTGCCGTTCGGGCTCACCGGATCGCACGAACCGCCGGTAGAAGTCGTGAACGAGATATGACGTCCCCCAGTTCAGATGGGTCGAGATCGTGGAGACATACGCCGCGAGCAGCCCCGCGATCATGACGCCCATCATGCCCTCGGGCAGGAACGTGAGCATCGCCGGGTACGCCAGGTCGTGGCCGATGAGGCGCGGGTCGACGTTCGGCAGCGCGCGCGAGAGGTCGGCGAGCGTCGGGAACACGAGCATCGAGCTCAAGGCGACGATGATCCAGGGCCACGGCCGCAGCGCGTAATGGGCGACGTTGAAGAAGAGCGTCCCCGTCAACGCGTCGCGCTCCGTCCGCGCGGCCAGCATCCGCTGGGCGATGTAGCTGCCGCCTCCGGGCTCGGCGCCGGGATACCACGTCGCCCACCACTGGACAGCGAGCGGCACCACGAAAATCGGCAGCACGACGTTCCAGTTACCGAGGTCGGGCACCATCCGCATCACGGACGGACTGGTCTTCTCGATCAATCCGTGAAGGCCGCCGACTTCCGGCCGGCCGACCGCATAATACGCCGCGGCGAACGAGCCGGTCATCGCAATTCCGAACTGTATGAAGTCGGTAACGAGTACACCCCATAGACCGGACGTCGCTGCGAACGCGACGTTGAGCAGGCTGCATGTGAGGAGCGTTCGCGCCATCGGCCAGCCGAGCAGTACGTTGGCGATCTTGGCCGCCGCCAGGTTCACCGCCGCCATGATCACGATGTTGAAGAAGAGTCCAAGGTAAACCGCGCGGAATCCCCGGACCCAACGCGCCGGCGCTCCGGAATAGCGCAGCTCGTAGAACTCGAGGTCGGTGAGGACCCCGATGCGGCGCCACAACCGCGCGTAGAAGAACACGGTCGTCATGCCGGTGAGCAGGAAGGCCCACCAGACCCAGTTCGCGGCGATGCCGCCTTCGCGGACGAGGTTCGTGACGAGATTCGGTGTGTCGGTGCTGAACGTCGTGGCGACCATCGAGACTCCGATGAGCCACCACGGCGCCGCACGGCCGGAGGTGAAGAACTCCGCCGTGTTCCGCCCGGCGCGCCGCGCCATCCACAGCGCCGGGAGGAAGGATCCGACGATCGAGATGAGAACGATCGTCCAGTCGAATGATGTCAGGCGCAAGGGAATTATCGATGCGCTATTTCACGATCACATAAGCAAGCCCCAGCTGCTGGGCGCGCTGGTTGACGGATGCGACATCCTGCGACAGGAACTGCTGCACCTCGCCGCCGAGCGTCGTGAGTTCCTGCTCCTCTTCCTCGAGGACGCTCTTCATGCCAAGCGTGGGAAGTCCTTCGTCTTCGACGGCCCACATTTCGAGCGGTGCGAGTCGCGAATACAGCCGCGTGCCGCCTCGCATGGCGAGGATGTCGTACACCACTTCGGCGGTGGGATTGTGCAGCTTGTCTTCGAGCGCGTCAGCCTTCTTGATCGTGGATTCCGACGCCGCGATCAGGTCGGCCACGCCCTTCTCCGATTTGCGCGTCTCCAGCGCGGCGTTGCGCGCTTTCAACTGATCGCGCACCGAGCGGAGCTGGCTGACCAGATCCGTCACGCGGGAAATGTCGTCGCGCACGCGGAGTCCGAACTGAGCCTGCGCCTCGAGCACGTCCTGCGGCAGGTCACCGCGCGGATCGGGTACGACCTTCAGCGGCGCCGTCAGCGTCTCGCCCGCGGCCGTCAACCGTACGGTGTAGTTGCCTGGCGCCGCGCGTGGGCCATTTGCGGGGTCCCCGGTATCAATCTTCCCGTTCTTGATCTTGCGCGCACCCTCGTAGGCCAGGTCCCACACGGCGCGCTGCACGCCGACGCCCTTCGCGAGCGCGAGATCCTTGAAGTCGTCCGGACTCTCGTTGTCATCGCTGTAGTCGGGCTCGCGCACGGTGCTGCTCAACGTCCGGATCACCTTGTTCTGCGCGTCCAGGATCTCGATCCTGACGTCGTTCTTGTCGGCGTCTTTCAGGTAGTAGTAGATCGACGCGCCCTGCGGACCGTTCGAGAAGCTGCCGGCGCGGCCGCCGTAGCTGCCCGATCCGGTGCGCCAGCGAACTGCGTCCACCGGCGCGAAGAGGTAAGCGTTCTGCGACGCGATCTGCGGGTTGAACGCACGAATCGGTTGCAGGTCGTCGAGAATCCACAGCGACCGTCCGTGCGTCGCGAGCACGAGATCATCGTCTTTCACGACCAGATCGTGCACGGCAACCGTCGGGAGATTCAGCTGAAGCGGTTGCCACGTCTGGCCGTCGTCGGTGGAGAACATGACGCCGCGCTCGGTTCCGAGATAGAGCTGTCCGCGCTTCTTCGGATCTTCCTTCACGGAGTGCAGATAGACGTCCTGCGCGAGCGAGCCGTCCAGACGCTTCCACGTCTTGCCGAGGTCCGTCGTCTTGTACAAGTAGGGTTTCGTGTTGTCGAGCCGGTGCGCGTCGATCGTGACGTACGCGGCGTTCGCGTCGAACGGCGACGGCTCGATCATGCTGACGGTCGCCCATTCCGGGAACCCCGGCATCGCGGACGTCACGTCCTTCCAGTTCTTCCCGTCGTCCGTCGTGACGTGGACGAGCCCGTCGTCGCTGCCGGCCCAGATCAGCCCTTTCTGCTTCGGAGATTCCGCAATCACGAAGACCGTGTCGTAGGTTTCGACGCCGGTGTTGTCGCCTGTAATCGGTCCGCCAGCCCATTTCTGCTTCGATTTGTCGTTGCGCGTGAGATCCGGGCTGATCACCTCCCAGTTCTGACCACCGTCGCGTGTGCGGAAGATGACCTGCGCTCCGTGATAAACGACTTTTGGATCGTGCGGCGAGCCCGCGATCGGCGCGGTCCACTGGAAGCGGTACTTCATGTCCTCGCCGCCGTGTCCCGACGGATTCTCGGGCCACGCGCTGACGTTGCGCGACGAGCGCGTCCGATAGTCGTACCGCGTGATGATGCCCAGATACTCGCCCGCATAGACGATGTCGGGATCGCTCGGGTCGGAGACCACCCACCCGGCTTCGCCTCCGCCCACCTCGTGCCAGGCGCTGAGCGGGATGTTGCCTGTCGTCGTCTGGCTCGGACCCTGCGCGGTACCCAGATCCTGCATCGCGCCGGCGACCCAATAGGGCTGCCGGTTGTCGGCGGACACGTGATAGAACTGCGAGATGGGCAGCGGCGGCGTGAACCACGTCTCGCCGCCGTTCCGGCTGATGTGCACGCCGCCGTCGTTCGACGCGATCATGCGTTTGGGATCGCGCGGATCGATCCAGATGTCGTGGTTGTCTCCATGCGGCAGCCCCTTCACGTACTGAATCGTCTTGCCGCCGTCGATCGTGTGGAGCATCGGGACCTGCGGGAACCACACATCGTTTGCGTTCGACGGGTTGACGGTGATCGTCGTGTAGTACCACGCGCGCTGCCGCAGCGCGTGATTGGCGCTCACCAGCGTCCAGTTCTCGCCGCCGTCGTCTGATCGGAAGAGCCCGCCCTTTTCCGCTTCGATCAGCGCGTAGACCCGCTGACCGTCCGACGGCGCGACCGCCACGCCGACTTTGCCCCAGATGCCGTCGGGCAGGCCGCTGCCCGTGATTTGCTTCCACGTGTCGCCGCCGTCGCGCGAGACGTAGAGACCGCTGCCGGGGCCGCCGCTGCGCAGGTCCCACGGATATCGCCGCGCCTGCCAGAACCCGGCAAACAGCACGTTTGGATTCGACGGATCCATCGCGACATCGGACGCGCCGGTGTCAGCGTCCTTCTTCAGGACTTGCTGCCAGGTCTTGCCGCCGTCGCGGGTGCGATACACGCCGCGCTCCGGGTTCGGCCCGAACGCGTGGCCGAGTACCGCGGCAAAAGCGATATCGGGATCCGTCGGATGGACGACCATCGTACCGATCTGGCCCACCTGCGTCCACACGTGCATCCAGTTCTTGCCGCCGTCCGTGGACTTGTAGATCCCGTTGCCATCGCCCACGTTGCCGCGGATGTTCGCTTCGCCGGATCCGACGTAAATGACGTTGGGGTCGCTCGGCGCAATCGCGATGGATCCAATCGACGAAACGGGCTGATCGTCGAAGATCGATTGCCACATCGTCCCGCCGTCGGTGCTCTTCCAGACCCCGCCCGACGCCGTGGCGGCGTAGAAAATCAACGGGTTCCCGGGGACGCCGGCCGCGCGCGACACGCGCCCTCCCGCCGCAGGCCCGATGTTCCGATATTTGAGTGCTTTGAATTCCTTGGGTCCGTCCGCGGAGGACTTCGAGCCGTCCTGGGCGGCGGGAACGGAGACGAACACGAACGTCACGAGCAGAGCGATGGCGGCACGCTGAAAACGCATGCCGCGCAGTTTACCTGTCAATTCCAGATCTTCACAATGGCCGGACGCCGGCCAGTCATTCGGCTCGCAGGGCGACGAGCGGATCCACTCGCAGCGCGCGACGCGACGGGAGGTAGCTGGCGGCAACCGCCGCGGCGAGCAGCAGCGCGCCGACGGTGACGAAGACCAGCGGATCGGTCGCGCCGACTTCGAAGAGAAAACTGCGCAGCAGGCGCGTGGATGCCACCGCGACGATCGTTCCCGCGGCGATGCCGCCGACCGCCAGCACCGCGGCCTCACGGATCAGCGGCGTCAGCACCTGCGACGGGCTCGCGCCGAGCGCAATCCGGATCCCGATCTCGCGGGTGCGTTGCGCGACCGAGAAGCTGATGAGACCGTAGACGCCGACGATCGCGAGAATCAGGGCGAGTACGGCAAAGGCGCCAATCGTCGTGAGGCGGAATCGCGGCTCTCCCAGATAACGGCCAAACACCTCGCGCAACGTTTCGATATCGGTGAAGGCCAGATCGGGATCGATCGACGCCAGCGCCGATCGCATCAGCGGAGTCGTGGCGGACGCAGGAAGCGTGCTCCGGATCGCGACCGTCGTGAACGGCAGCGGGAGGGCCTGGTACGGCACATACAGGATCGGCGGCGGATCCTTGTCGAGGCCAAGCTGTCGCGCATCGCCGACGAGGCCCACGATCGTCGTCCATGGGTCGCCGTCGTCGAACCGTACGCGCTTTCCTATCGGGCTCTGTCCGGGCCAGTATCTGCGGGCGAGCGCAGCGTTGACTATCGCCACGGGCGGCGCAGCCAGCCCGTGACCGCCGGCTGCCTCGCTCGTGTCGGTGTTCGCAAACGTTCGCCCCGACAAGACCGGTATCCCCATCGTCGCGAAGTAGCCACCTGACACCGCGCCGAGATTCGCCGACGGCGCCTCGCCGCGGTCCGGCGTTCGACCCTCGATGTTGAAAGACCCGTGCGCGCTGCCGCCGTGGAGCGGGCCGGGGAACCCAACGGATACAGCTTCGAATTCGGGCCGTGCGCTCAACGTTTCGAGCAGCCGGTCGAAGACCCGCGCCTGATCGGCACCTTTCGGATAGCGCGTTTGCGGAACGGTGAGGCTTGCGACCGTCACGTGATCGGGGTTGAACCCGCTCGATACGTTCTGAAGGCGCAGGAAGCTCGCCATCAGCAGCCCGGCGCCGACGAGGAGCACGAGCGTCAGGGCGATTTCGGCGACCACGAGCGCCGACCGGCCGCGATTGCGCGCCGACCCCCGACCGCCGCCTTCTTTCATCGCGTTCACGGCGTCGGCGCGGGAGGCCTGAATGGCAGGTAGAATGCCAAACAGCACTCCGGTTCCGAGCGACGCCGCCAGCGTCGCGAAAACGACGGTGGGGTCCATGCGAATGGACTCCACCAGCGGCATACCTTCGGGCAGCAGCGGGAGGAGCGCGTGAATCAGCCACGATCCCGCGATGAGACCGAGCAGCCCGCCCATCACACCGAGCAGTAGACTCTCGGTCAGGAGTTGCCGGACCAGATGGCCGCGACTCGCGCCAATGGCCGCCCGCACGGCCAATTCGCGGCGCCGTCCGGTGGCGCGCGCGATCAAAAGGCTCGACACATTGGCGCACGCGATCAGCAGGACCAGGCCTACGGCGGTCTGGATGACGAGAAGCGCCGGCCGCACGTCCCCCGTCTCGGCAGTTCGAATCGGCACGACGGCGTAATCACGCCCGCTGCCGCCCGAATCGTGCTGCTGATGAATCGTCTGGGCGACGGCGTGCAGATCCGCCCGTGCGTGCGCGACAGTCGTGCCGGGCTTCAATCTGCCGACCGCCTCGAAGTACCGGACATCGCGCTCCTTCAACGGATCCTGCGTATCGCCGCGATCCAGCGGCGACGGAGGCACCGGCCCATGCGAGAGCAGCCATAGCTCCGTCGGGTCCGGCCATTCGAAGCCGCGGGACATGACGCCGACAACGATATATGGCAGTCCATTAATCCGGAGCGGCATGCCGATCGATCTGTTCGCGCCCGCATGCTCCCATGCCGATGCGCTCAATACGACGAGCCGCTCGCGTGCCGCGCCATCCTGCGCCTGCGTGAACGTTCGTCCTTCACGCGCCGAGGCGCCGAGCACGTCGAAGAAATTCGCCGTCACGTAAGAAGCCGTCAACTGCTCGGCCTCGCCGCCTCCGGACGGCGCCACCGCGGCCAGCTCCTGCCGCCAGCCCGCAATGCCCGACAGCGTCCGGTTCATCGTCTGCAGATCGAGGAAGTCAGCCGCGGAATGACTGCCGCGCGGCTCGTCCGGAGAGGATGTCCAGATGCGCACGATCGCCGATTCATCGTGAAACGGCAGCGGCCGCAGCAGCACGGCGTTGACGACGCTGAAAATAGCGGTGTTGGCGGCAATGCCCAGCGCAATCGTCAGCACGGCGATTGCGGAAAAGCTGGGAGCGTTGAGCAGCGTGCGGATAGATTGGCGGAACATAGGCGATGAACGATGGTCGATGGTCGATGGTCGATTCTGTCGTACTTCGGGCGTTGCCGGGATGGCTGGATTTGGCCCGGCTGGCGCCTCGACATTACGATTGAGCGGCCATGTCCCTCTTCGTCGGCACGTCCGGGTACAACTACCCCGAATGGCGCGGCAGCTTCTATCCCGAGAAATTTCCCACCTCGAAGATGCTGCCCTACTACTCCGAACGGTTCAACAGCGTCGAAGTCAACTACACCTTCTATCGTGTTCCCACCGCGGCGCTTCTGGATGGCTGGGCGAATCAGACGCCGGAAAACTTCGTGTTCACGCTGAAGGCGCCGCGGCGCATCACCCACGACTCGAAGCTGCGCCGCTGTGAGGAGTTGACGCAGAACTTCTGCCGGACGGCGCGGGCCCTGGGACCGAAACTCGGTGTGCTCCTCTTTCAGTTGCCGCCGACCTTCAAACGCGACGATGCGGTACTGAACGATTTCCTCGAACTCGTCCCTGAAGGAACACGGGCCGCTTTCGAGTTTCGCCACCCGTCATGGCACGATCCGACCGTGTTCGATCTGCTGCGGACCCACGACATCGCCCTGTGCATCGCCGACAGCGAGAAGATGAGCACTCCCGTCGTTGCGACTGCAAGTTACACCTATTTTCGACTTCGAGATGAAGGCTACCAGCCGGCCGACGTCGTGAAATGGGCGGAAACAGTCCGCGACGCGTCCGGCTCTCGCGACGCGTTCGTGTACTTCAAGCATGAAGAAGAAGGAAAGGGTCCTGCGTTCGCCAAGATGCTCGTCGACGCGATGAGCCGCTGACAGCTCCTGAACTGTCAGCGCTCAGCTGCGAAGTTCACCACTGCGGACTCCGCCCAGTACCCGTCGTCCTCTCCCTTCGTGGGGGCGAGGAATCCGCAGTGCCCGCCGTGGTCCGTGATGAGGAGCGTGACGTGAGGGTTCGACGCGACCGCCGGGTCCGCGAAGGGCGCGACGGGCACGAAGGGGTCGTCCTTCGCGGTGATGATCAGCGCGGGAATCTGGATGTGCGATGCCTTCCGCAGCGCCGACGCGCGATAGTAGTAGTCCTCCGCGCTTTGAAACCCGAAGTGGGGCGCCGTATACGCGGCGTCGAACGCGCGAACGCTGTGGATCGTCTGCAGGCGGGACAGGTCGAAACCGCCGGGAAAGCGCTCCCCCTTGCGCCGCATGCGGCCTTTCAGGTTCCGCACGAAATTCCATTGATAGACGGCGTTCGACGGCCGTTCGAGCGCGCGTACGCACGCGTCGAGCTCGAGCACGGGCGAGACCGCGCAGACCTTTTTCAGCGATGGGAGGGTCTGCGGCGTGTACTCGCCTGCGAGCTTGAGCGCGAGATTCCCGCCGAGCGAATAGCCGGCGACCGCCACCCACGTCAGGCCCTCGCGGGCGATCGTCCGGATCACGTGTGCCGCGTCCTCGGTCAGTCCCGAATGATAAAGGCCCGGGCCGAGATGTTCCGTGCCGCCGCAATTCCGCTGGTTCAGCAGGATGACGTTGAAACCCGCGGCGAGCGCCTTGTGGGCGATCCCGAGCATGTAATGGGCGGTGCTCGACCCTTCGAGGCCGTGCAGCGCGAGCAGGGTGCGACGGCTCGCGCGGTCCGCCTGCCAGTAACAATGTGCCAGGACCTGGGTGTCGGTGGCCACCTGGAACAGCCGGTCCTCCGGCGCGGGCAGGGAGAAGCGCCGCCGCGCCGCCCAGCAGTAAACCGTCATCAGGTGGCCTGACCGAAGGCCCCGGCGGGGGGTGTACGGAGAGAACACGTCAGCGAAGTCGATAAATGTGCAGCGATCCCGACCGGTGCGCTTCGACGAGCGGCAGTGCGCGATCGATCACGAGGTAGTCGAGCCCATACATACGCGCGAGTGCCTGCGCCCCATCGGCCGTGTCCCACGGATGCGCGGCGAGCGCCTGCTCGCGGTCTGCCACTCGCATGGCAATGTTCCGATCGTACATCGCGATCGATGAATCCTTCACGTGCTCGAGCAGCACATCGCGATGACCGGCGGTCCGCAGGCTCGAGCCGTAGCGCACCGCATGCATGGGGTCGGCAAGCCAGCCTGATCCCGGCGGCGTCGACTGCGCCCATTCCATGGCGTTACCCCAATCGCCTGCGATGTGCACCGCAAACAGCGGCCGGTCGGGAAATTCGACCAGGATCGAGTAGGCGCCGCGCGCCACCGACAGCGCGACGAGGACGAACGCGACCACCTTCGACCGGGATGCCGACCTACGGAATTCCGCGATCGCCCAGAGGAGGTACACGATCGCGAGGAAATCCAGTACCCAGAAGAGCCGGCTCACCTGCAGCTGTACGGCGAGCGCGACATGCGCCGCGTCGAACGGCAGCCACAGGACGAAGACGGCTGCGAGCGCGACAGCGCCGCCGACCAGCGCGTCTTCGCCCTCGAACGTTCGCTGCCGCCGACGCCGCGCGCGCCAGCAGACGACAATTACGACGATCGTCGCGAGATTCGTCAGCCATGCATCGAACGGCCAGTGGAGCGGAAACAGATAGTCCTTCTCCGCGATCACCGCGAGCCACGCGGCGTCCATTCGTCCAAACCGCCCCCTGAGCGGACCGGCCGTCGTCAGTGCGATGCCACACACGGCCAGTGCGGCCACTCCGGCGATCAGCGGCCAGGACAGGCGGCGGCGCATCAGCGAGGCCGCGCCCACCAGGATCACGAACCAGAGGGCTGTCGTCGGATGTACGGCGGCTGCAACGACGAGGAGCACCGCGCTCGAAGCGCCGCGCCGTTCGATCCACCAGGCAACCGCCCACACGCCGATGGCAAATGCCAGCTCGCGGGGATGGAAATAGGCCTCCAGGGAGTTGGCGCCGGTCTTCGCAATGGCGTGGCGCAGCGTGAGCGTTGCCGCCAGCGCGGCGAGGCTCCATCCTTCCGACAGGAAGTGGCTGCCCAGCCGCATGGCTCCCGCAAGCAGCAGCAGGAGCGTCGCGACGTACAGCAGCAGGAACAGGATCGGCAACGACACGTGCGTCACCCGCACGATCGATCCCAGCGTTTCGTCGACGACCGTCAGCCGCGCCTGTGAGTCGATGAGCGGGGCATCACGCGGGAAGAGCGCCGGATCGAGATGCCGCAGCACGGCGGGCACGTAGAACGCCTGGTCCGATGCGCCGTATCGATAGCCCGAGCTGTTGGCAGTGGCGAGCAGCACGAACGCGCCGGCTACGAGCGCCCGCCGGACCGCAGACGTCGTCATTCGTCCGCAGTCGGCCCGTACATGGCGGGAAGCGGCACGTTGCGCAGACGCAGGTAGACCGTGAGTTGCCCGCGGTGATGTATCAGGTGGCTCAGCACGAAGCCGCGAAGCACTGCCGACTTGGGCATCGTGAAGATCTCCTGCGTTCCCTGCTTCAGCGTCCACGGCGCGGCGAGCGACGCGTCCGTCTGCTCCACGAGACGCGCACGCGCGGCGGCGACGTTGGCGTCGAATCGTTTCAACAGCGCGGCGACCGAATCCGGTACCGTCGGCCGCACCGCCGCCCCTGCCGCCGCAGCGTCGAACTGAGACGTGTCGCACGTCACCTGCGCCCAGTAAGGGATGCTCGCGATGTGCGCGGCCAGTTGTCCCAGCGTGTACGACTTCGGATGCGGCGCCCAGCTGAACTCGGATGCCGGCACGCGCTCGAACAATCTGCGCGTCGTTCCCATCTCGTGATCGAACTCGGGAAGCAGAGTGTCCTTGATGGCCACGAGAAGAGTATAGGGGGTCGAAGGCTGCGAAGGCTGGAGCGCCGCAACTGGCAACTGATTATTGCGCGAATCCCGCCGCCCGCCAGAGCGGCGCCGTCTCATACAACCGGCCGGCGGTCGCCACCATGGTGACCCTGCGCAGATCCGAGATGCGTGCGAGCGGGTTGCCGTCGACGACGATGAGGTCGGCGCGGAGGCCGGGGGCGATCGTGCCGGTGTCGTGATCGAGTCCCATGACGCGCGCAGGAATTGCCGTCGCGGCGCGGATCGCATCGATCGGCGGAAGGCCCGCCTGGACGTAGAGCTCGATTTCGCGCTGCACGCTCGCGCCGGGGACGCCCTTGTCGGTGCCGGCGACGAACGGCACGCCGGCATCGTAAAGTCCCTTTACGATCGCCAGCTGGCGATCCAGCCGCGCGCGGGCCTGCTCCGGCGTCACGTCTCCGCCGTTGGCCCCTTCGAGGAGCCGTCGAAGCTGCGGCGGCACGCGCGTGATGCCCGGTTGAAAGCTCTCGATGGGAGTCTGCGCGCTGCGGCCGAGCAGCTCGTTCCATGAAATCGTCGGATCCATCACGGTGCCGTGCTGCTTCAGCATGGCGGCCGTCTCCGTGAACTGCGGTGTGCCGGGCGCGTCGCGCACGACCAGGTGCGCCACCTGATCGATCCCCATCTCGACCACGTCGCGCAGGGTGAGCCCATTCGGAATATGGCCCGTGACCTTCATGCCATTCGCGTGCGCCGACTCGATGATGGCCTTTGTCGTCGGTCGATCGAGGAGGTTATAGAGTTTGATCTCGTTGAACGAGTACTCGCGGTACGTCGACACCGCGCGGCGGCCCTCGTCTGGCGTTGCCGCCGTGACGCTGCCGAACGCATCCGGACCCGGCCCGTCGATCAACCCCGCCGTGAGCAG
>Ga0310811_10010713_pt1 | contig 11857 bp, 6 predicted proteins | sample YCmetagenome_FD_207642 | JGI IMG/M metagenome (GOLD analysis project Ga0310811, IMG submission 207642) | Soil microbial communities from experimental microcosm in Duke University, North Carolina, United States - YC | ecosystem: Engineered > Artificial ecosystem > Soil microcosm > Unclassified ...
TGGAAACGGGCGTGGTGAAAGGCGTCGCCGCGTCTTCCAGCCCGCTCACGAGCATCTGGTCCACGAGTACCGATTGGACGTGGCCCGGTCAGACGTCATCCCCGGAATTGGCGGCTATCGGCGTGACGCCGGACTATGGCCGGACGATCGGCTGGCAGATAAAAGCGGGTCGCGATTTTGCCCGTGAGGAACAGGGCATCCTCCTCAATGAATCGGCGGTAAAACGCATGGGGCTGCTCCACCCGGTAGGTACGGTCATCCGCCATGACGGCAAAACCTACACCATCCTGGGCGTCGTAGGGGACATGGTGATGGAGTCGCCGTTCCAGGAAGCGTACCCGACCGTCTATCTTCCGGCGACGGAGCTGTATGCAACCCTTATAAAAATCATACCCGGCAACAACGTGCTCCAACGCATCGACGAGGCGCTGGCGCGCGTCTACCCGGGCGCGCCGCTCGACGTGCGTTTTGCCGACGAGGTTTATGCCGCCAAATTCGCTGCTGAAGCACACTTGCGCGATATGGTCTCGGCCTTTGCCGGGCTGGCGCTGTTTATTTCCTGTCTGGGGTTGTTTGGCCTGGCGCTCTTTATGACGGAACAACGCACAAAGGAGATCGGCGTCCGGAAGGTACTGGGCGCTTCGGCCTGGACGATCGGTGGGTCGCTTGCCGGTGATTTTGCAAAACCGGTCGGGCTGGCCTTCCTCGTGGCGGCGCCTATGGCATACTACGTGATGCACCGCTGGCTGGAGCAATATACCTACCGCGCGACGCTGCCGTGGTGGATATTCGCGGGGACGGGAGCGGCCGCCATCCTGCTCAGCCTGCTGACGGTGAGCATGCAGGCGATACGCGCGGCGTCGAAACGACCCGTCGACAGCCTGAGGAGCGAGTAGCGCCGCGCTATGCCGAGTTGCGGCCCGCGTTGATGATCCCGAACGAGCAGCGGATCACGAGCTTTTCGAATTCTTCCCGGAGCGCCGCCGGCGCCTTGCCTTCGTCCATTTCCCGGATGCGCGCCATGGCGTATTGCTGGATGGTGGTGAGGGGAAGGACGATGCGCTCGCGCATCTGGATGGAGAGTTGCTCCACGGGATAGTCGGACATCAGCTCCCTTTTGCCGGACAGCTTGAAAACAAAGCTGCGCGTCCGTTCGTACTCCTCATAGACCTTGTTCCAAACCTCCCCATACGTGGGGTGATTGGACAGGTAGGCGGTGAGCGGGAAGTTGGACTTCAGCATCGCCATCTCGCAGTTATCGATCAACGTCTTGAAAAAAGGCGAGTGCTGGTAGAGATGACGCACCTCGTTCCAGCGGCCGGCCTTTTCGAGGGTCTCGAGCGCGTAGCCGACGCCGTAATAACCGGTGACGTTTTGTTTCATCTGGCTCCAGCTGGCGACATAGGGAATGGCGCGGAGGTCGGAGAGGCTCAGGCGTTTGCCGCCCGAGCGTTTGGCGGGGCGGCTGCCGATATTGGTTTCACTGTACCAGCGAAGCGGGCTGGCGTGGGCGAGGTAGTCTAGGAAAGCGGGGTGTTCCTTGAGGTCCTTATAGGCCTGGTAACCGGCTTCCGCCAGCTGCTGGCAAATGTCTTCCTCTTCCGCGGTCAGCGTGCCTTCCTTCGGGTAGAGGAGGTCGTTGTACATACCCGCATGGAGGAGCTGTTCGAGGTTGAACTGGGCCGAATCGACGGTGCCGAAATTGGAGCTGACGGTCTGGCCCTGTATGGTGAGCTGGATCTCCTCGTTGGATATGTTCTTCCCCATCGACGCATAGAATTTATGGGTCTTGCCGCCGCCGCGCGCGGGAGGACCGCCGCGGCCGTCGAAAAAGAGCACCTCGATGCCGTACTGGCGGGACAGGGCGGTCAGGGATTCCTTGGCCTTGTATATACTCCAGTTGGCCATGAGATAGCCACCGTCCTTGGTGCCGTCGGAAAAACCGAGCATAATCGTCTGCCGCTGGCCGCGCTGGCGGAGGTGGCGGCCGTAGGCCGGGTGCTTGTACAGGGTCTCCATCACCGAAGCGGCGTGTCCGAGGTCGTCGATCGTCTCGAACAAGGGCACGATGTCGATGGGCAGGGCCTTGGTGTCCCAGCCGCTCAGCGCGAAGAGGCCATATACCGCCATGACGTCCAGCACGCCGGTACACTGGCTGATGACGTACCGCGAGCAACCCGCGACGCCGTTCTTTTCCTGGATGGTGCGGATGGCGTGGATCGTGTCCAGCGTGTCCCGGACGATCCCGTCGTATTTTTCCGGTTGCGCCGCGGTCGACACGGAAGACAAAATCGAAATGCGCTCTTCCGCGGGAAGGCTATCGAAGTCCGACGGCAGGCCGTCTTCCGCGGCGGCGATCGCCGACAGCACCTGGTGGTGTACGCCGTTGTCCTGCCGGATGTCCAAAGCGGCAAAGTAAAACCCGAACACGGTCACCTTCCCGATCAATTGGTCGACCAGGTTTAAGAACAAACCGTTGTGCTGGTGTATTAAAATATTGCGAACCTGCTCCAGCGTCTGGAGCACTTCGGCGGGCGTAAGCGTCGAAGGCTTGTCCGGCTGGAAGATGGGGTCGTAGAATTTCTTTTCCAGGTCGTTGAGCAATATGTCTATGCCTTTAAAGGTCAACCGCCTTTTGAGCTTGCGGACCTCGAGGTAATAGTTCTTCAGGGCGCTGGTGCGGAGCGCCTCGGCTACCTTCAGCGTCGTATCGGACGTGACGAAGGGATTCCCATCCCGGTCTCCTCCGGGCCAGAACCCCAGCTGGATGACGGGGTGTTTGGGGGTGACGGCTTCGGGGAAGTTCGACTTCAGCGCGGTGACGATGTTGCCCACCGCCGGGTAAAAAACATTGACCAGGTACCAGATGAGGCTGACGGCCTCGTCGTATGGAGTGGGTTTTTGTTTTTTGAAAAACGGCGTCTTGCCCAGCTGCTGGAGGTACAAATTGATATTGCTGACGTCGTCGGCGGCGATGGCTTTGCCGAGGTCGTTTATGATCCCCAGCACGGAGCCCGGGTAAAATTGCGTGGGGTGAGCGGTCAGTACGATGCGCACCGCAAAGTCCTCGAGCTTTTTCGCGAACGCCCGTTCGCGGCCTGCCTGGGCAACACCCGTTAGCAGTTGTTTGAGGGTGCCGGGTCCGTTGAGGTCGTTCACTTTCCGGAAGGCGCTGTCCTCCAGGGAATCGAACAGGACCACCTGGCGCTCCGTATACTGGATAAAACGGAACAACAGGTCGATCCGCTCCCGGTCACTATTGTAGCCGGTATGCTGTTCGAAGAATTCACGGATGATGTCTATGGGGCTTGCGTTCTTTTTATACCCGTCTTCACAGTTTGTCAGCAATAACGAAAGGAGGATGCCTGTTTTCTCGATGCGATGGAAGGGGAGGGAAGTAAAAAGGCTGTTGTATAGCTGAAACTTGAGCGCTACCTGGTTCTTGAATTCCTGTAGACTCTGTGCACCTGATATATCCATACCGTAAAAGTAGACTAAATAAAATTTGTGGAAAATGATTTTTTAGTAACTTGCTGTCTCTAATGGTACACATTTCTATCATTACCTGCTCCACGATTACAACCCTGTAAAGGGTTGCGCACTACCATATTATCCCCTGGGTTTTTACTACACTTCCTTTATCATTCTTTATTTATTTATTCTTTGCTATGCAAGTCTTGAAATTCGGCGGTTCGTCCGTAGCCACTGCCGAAAACATGGAAAAGGTCATCGACATCCTGCTCAGCGCGTCGGCCACCGGACCTACGTCGGTTGTATTGAGCGCGATGGGAGGAGTGACCGACGCCCTGATCTCGTCGGGTAAGCTGGCCGCGTCGGGCAGCGAACAGTATAAACAGTTGCTACAGACGATCGAAACGCGTCACCTCGACGCGGTCCGCGCCCTGATCCCGGTAGCCCGCCAAAGCTCGCTCCTTAGCTGGGTTAAGCAACGCTGTAACGAAATGGAAAGCCTCTGCGAAGGCATCTTCCTGCTGGGCGAACTGTCGCCCCGGACCCTCGACCGGCTGGTCAGCTACGGGGAGTGGCTGAGCAGCTATATCGTCTCCGGCGCTCTCCAGTCCAGGGAGGTACCCCACCTATGGGCCGACAGCCGCCAGCTGATCCGTACGGACTCCTCCTTTGGGAACGCCAAGGTGGATATGGCGCAGACGCGCCTGCTGATGGAGGCCTATGTCTACGAGTTCCCTTCCCCCCTGTACATATTGCCGGGCTTTATTGCCAGCAACGCCAAGGGCGTGACGACCACGCTGGGACGCGGGGGCTCCGACTATACCGCGGCCCTGGTCGCCGCCAGCCTGCACGCCGACGTCCTGGAAATATGGACGGACGTGAGCGGGATGATGACCGCCGACCCGCGCTGGGTATCCCATGCCCGGGTCATCGATCGGATATCTTACCAGGAAGCCATGGAGTTGTCGCACTTCGGCGCCAAGGTGGTTTACCCGCCCACGATCCAGCCGGTGATGGACGCGGGCATTCCTGTCTGGATCAAGAACACGTTTGCGCCCAGGGACCCGGGTACGCTGATCGAGCACGAGGTGCGCGAGAAGCAAAAGGGCCCCGTCCGCGGTATCAGCAGTATCAACGACATGGCGTTGCTCAGCCTGGAGGGTAGCGGGATGGTGGGCGTACCCGGGGTGGCCGGCCGGTTGTTCCAGGCACTGGCCTCCCAATCGATCAACGTCATCCTGATCACCCAGGGGTCTTCCGAGTTCTCGATCTGCGTGGGGGTGGCGGGCAATGACTCCGAAGCCGCCCAGCTGGCGGTCAATACCGCCTTTGGCTATGAAATCGGCCTGGGCTCCATTCAACCGGTGCGGGTGGAAAACCACCTGGCCGTCGTGGCCCTGGTAGGCGACAATATGAAAAGCCATCCGGGGATCAGCGGACGGATGTTCGGGGCATTGGGGCGCAACGGCGTAAACGTCCGCGCGATCGCCCAGGGCGCCTCGGAGAAAAACATCTCCGCGGTCGTGGCGGCCGAAGACGTCAAGAAGGCCGTCAACGTCCTCCACGAAGCCTTCTTCGAGACCGCCTACAAACAGCTCAACCTGTATATCGTGGGTTTGGGCAATGTGGGCGCCAAGCTGATGGACCAGCTCAAGCAGCAACAGTATTATCTCCTCAAGCATACCCGGCTACAGCTCCGGGTCATGGGCATCGCCAACAGCCGGAAGATGGTGCTCAGCGACCAGGGCATCGACCTGGCGACCTGGCAGCAGGCGCTCCAGGACGGCCAGCCGATGGACCTCGACGCTTTTGTCGAGGAAGCGCGCCGGCAGAACCTGCGGAACTCGGTTTTTGTCGACAATACGGCCAGCGCGCTGGTGGCTTCGGTCTACGACCGGTTGCTGACGCGGAGCATTGCCGTGGTCGCGTGTAACAAGATCGCCTGCTCCTCCCGTTTCGCGGATTACCAGCGCCTCAAGTTCCTCTCCCGCGACTACAACGCCAATTTCTGTTTCGAAACCAACGTCGGCGCCGGGTTGCCGGTCATCGGACCGCTCAGCGACATGGTACGGAGCGGCGACCGGGTCGACCGGATCGACGCCGTGTTGAGCGGGACCCTCAACTTCGTTTTCAACAACTATGACGGCACCCGGCCCTTTGCGGAGGTCGTGCGCCAGGCGCAGGAGGAAGGCTATACTGAGCCGGACCCCCGTCTGGACCTGGGCGGTACCGACGTGATGCGCAAGATCCTCATCCTCGCCCGCGAATGCGGGGCGGAGATGGAGATGGATGACATCACCAACAATACCTTTATGCCGACCTCGTGTATGGAGGGCAGCGTGGATGACTTCTACCGGGAGCTGGGCGTCCAGGAGGCGCACTTTGCGAGCCTCTACCAAAAGGCCAGGGCGAACGGCCGCATCCTGAAGTTCGTCGCCTCCTTCGCGGGCGGCAAAGCCCAGGTCGGTCTCCAGGAAGTGTCGCCGGAGCACGGGTTTTATCATCTTTACGGCAAGGACAACGTCGTCCAGTTCTACACCCGCCGCTATCCCCAGCAGCCCCTGATGGTCAAGGGCGCGGGCGCCGGCGCGGACGTAACGGCCTCGGGCGTATTTGCGGACATCATAAGAGCGGCGCGTATATGAAAGACGACTGTAAAACGGTCCGGGTACAAGCCCCCGCGACCGTTGCCAACATGGTTTGCGGATTCGACGTATTGGGCTTTTGCCTGGACCAACCCTACGACATCATGACGCTCACGCTCCTGGACGGGACTTCTGACATCCTGATTCAGCACCTCGGGGCCTATGATCTTCCCACCGATCCGGCGTTGAATGTAGCGGGTGCCGCACTGATCGCCCTCCAGGAAGAGCTGGACGGGGCCATGGGTTTTGAGGTAGTCATCGACAAGCGCATAAAACCCGGTAGCGGCGTGGGTTCCAGCGCCGCCAGCGCCGCGGGCGCCGTGGTGGCGGCCAACCACTTGCTGGGCGGACGCTTTAGCCGGGAGGACCTGGTGCGTTTTGCCATGTGCGGAGAAAAGGTAGCCTCCGGCGTCAAGCACGCCGACAACATCGCCCCGTGTATCTATGGGGGCGTGACCCTGATCCGGTCCATCCATCCGCTGGACGTGGTGGCGCTGCCCGCGCCCGCGCTTTATGCGACGGTAGTACACCCCCAGATCGAGGTGCGCACCTCGGACGCGCGACAGATACTCACCCAAAAGGTCCTGCTCCGGGACGCCATCCGTCAATGGGGGAACATCGCCGGTCTTGTGGCGGGTATCCTCAAGGGCGACAACGCGCTGATCGGGCGGTCGATGGAGGACGTGCTGATCGAGCCCGTCCGGAAGATACTGATCCCGGGTTTCGACCAGGTCAAGACGCGAAGCCTTTCCGCGGGCGCCCTGGGCGGCGGGATATCGGGTTCCGGTCCGTCGATCTTTATGCTGAGCGCTTCTGAGGAAACGGCAACCGCCGTGGCGGAAGAGATGGCGGTGGTATACCGCGGGATCGGGATCGATTTTCACACCTACGTCGGGCCGATCGCGTCGGCCGGGGTAAAAATTGTTTAGGTACATGCAGTATTATAGCTTGACGCACCAGTCCCCGGACGTAGACTTCCGGACCGCGACGGTGCAGGGGCAGGCGCCCGACCGGGGGCTTTATTTTCCCCGGGAGGTTCCTTCCATGGCCCCTGAGTTTATTGATACGCTGCCGGCGTTATCGCTCCCGGCCGTGGCTGAAACGGTGCTGTCGCCATTTACCCAAGGTTCCCTGTCGCCCGAAACGCTGCGCGCCATCGTCACCGACGCGCTCGATTTCGGGATACCGCTGGTGCCGCTGTCGGAAGACCTGCGCGTGCTGGAGCTTTTCCATGGGCCGACCCTGGCATTCAAGGACGTGGGGGCGCGTTTTATGAGCCGCTGTCTCGGCGCGTTCTCGGGAGACCCCGTCACCGTCGTCGTCGCCACCTCCGGCGACACTGGGGGCGCCGTGGCCAGCGGCTTCGACGGGGTGCCGGGGGTGAAGGTGGTGATCCTTTATCCCAAGGGTAAGGTGAGCCCGGTGCAGGAGCTGCAGCTCACGACCTGCGGACCCAATGTCACGGCCCTGGAAGTGGAAGGGACGTTCGACGACTGCCAAAGGATGGTCAAGGAGGCGTTTGCCGACCCCGACCTGAAAGGGCTGACCTCGGCTAACTCGATCAACGTCGCGCGCTGGCTGCCGCAGCAGGTATATTATTGGTGGGCCTACCGCCAATGGGACCGGGCCGAGCCCCCCGTCTGGGTCGTGCCCAGCGGGAACTTCGGCAACATCTGCGCGGGGCTGCTGGCTTATAATATGGGGATGCCCGCGCACCACTTCATCGCCGCCTGTAACGCCAACGACACCGTTCCGCGGTATATGGCGACGGGCCGGATGGAACCGCACCCGGCCGTACCCACCCTTTCCAACGCCATGGACGTAGCCGTTCCCAGCAACTTCGGGCGCATCCTGGAGCTGTTCGGCCGCCGGGAAGGTCACGGAACACAAGGCGACGCCCTCCACAACAGGCTCTCGAGCGTCAGCCTGACGGACGAGGAAACGATCCGGTCGATGCGGGAGCTGTACGAGACCTGTGGATACGTGGCCGACCCCCACACCGCGGTGGGGTACGCCGCCTGGAAGGCCTACCGTCGGGCGAACCCCGGGGCCCCGGGGATACTGCTATCGACGGCCCACCCCGTCAAGTTCGCCCCGACCATCGAACGGGCGCTGGGCATCCGCCTCGAGGCGCCCGAAAGCGTCCGGGCGCTCTACGACCGGCCGGCGCACAAAAGGGCGATGGGCACCGGTTTTGCGGAGCTGAAGGCATTCCTGCAGAGCGCCGGCGGGCATTGAGCAGGGGACGTCGTCGTGCGCCGATTTCGGGGTTTGGCGTGACGGGTAAATTCGTGATATTTGCGGGAAGGACTTGGGCCTATGCACGACATCGAACCATTTTACAACTGGCGCCACCTGTATACCGCGGAGGAAGACGAGCTGTCGCCTTTCTTTGGCAGGGAGTACAGCGAGTTCGAGTTCACACAGACGGTGTACAACTATTTCATCCATCCACAATGGGATGAATTCGGGTCGCGCACGCTCTACATGAAGATCCTCTACGTGGACTACTCCATGGGCTTTGTGATCATAGAGCTGATAGGGGAGTGGAACGACGCCATAGAAAACGACATCATGATGCTCCGGCGGGAGATCACCGACGTGCTGTTCGACTCGGGTATATATAAGTTCATCCTGATCGCGGACAACGTCCTGAATTTCCATTCCAGCGACGATTCCTATTATGAGGAGTGGTACGAGCAGGTGCACGACGAGGGCGGGTGGATCGTTATCCTCAATATGCCCGCGCATACCCAGCAGGACTTCCGCAAGGCGCACCTGACCAATTACGTCGAACTGTTGGACTATCCCAATTGGCGGACCCTGCAGCCGCAACACCTGTACAACGCGGTCGATAATTTTATGCTGCGGAGGATTACGGACTAACGCGGCGTGATATCGCCGTGCAGCCCTTCAAATGAATAAAATGGTACAGGGTAGATTCCCTAACTTGATATTCATGAAGGCTTGCGAAGATAATTTAGTTCTTACTGGCTATCGCGCCCTCCTGGAGGGAATAGACTCCGCGGTCTACGCGCTGGACCGGGACTTCCGTTATATCCTGTTCAATGAGGCGTACCGGAAGGTCATGCTCCAGACCCGGGGGATCGTGGTCGAAGAGGGCGGAAATATAATGGAATTGATCGCCGCACATCACCCGGAGGATGTCGACCCGCTCCGGGAATTGTACGAACAGGTCCTGGCCGGCGTCACGGTTCAACGCATCCTGGAGCTGGGTCACCCCAAAACCGGTCGATTCCCCGTGGAATTACGTTGCATGCCCCTCCTGGATGGCGCCGGGAATGTCATCGGTCTCGCCGCGGCCACGCGAAACATATCCGAACGGATGCGATTCTTCCGCGAAATGGAGGAAAAAACGCAGTTGCTGAACACCCTCCTGGCCAATCTGCCCGTCGTCGTATACCGGGTGGCAGGGGACGGGATTGTCCGGATGTCGGTGGGCGCGGGGCTTCAGGCGCTGGGATTGAGCGACAACCAGGTCGCCGGCCAAAGCGCCTTCGACATCATGCCCGAGGTCCGGGAGCACTTCCAGCAAGCCCGGGATGGACGGGTCGTACGTTTCATCAATAAGTCCGTCGGTCCGGACGGCGAGGAATTATACTACCAGCAGATATTGTTTTCGGACGAGTCCGCCGACGGCATTGTCGGACTGGCGCTGGACGTCACGCAAAACCAGCTGGCGGAGCAGGAAAACCGGGAGAAGACACGCCTGCTCAATACGCTGCTCGAGAACCTGCCCATTATTGTCTACCGGCTCGACGCGACGGGCATTTGCACCTTATCCGTAGGCGCGGGGCTTAAGGGTTTGGGTTTGAAAGACGGGCAGGTGGTCGGTCAAAACATGTTCGACCTGTACAAGGACAGCGACAATGTGCATCTATTGCGGCTCGCCATGCGGGGCGAGCTGGCCAGGTATGTTGCGACGATGCCATCGGCGGAAGGAGGGACCTTGTATTTGCAGAATACCTTTTTTCCGGACCCGGAAAACCAGGGCGGCGTTATGGGCCTGGCGCTCGACGTAACGGCCGTGGAGGAGGCCGCCAGGGCTAAACAGCAGTTTCTTTCCAACATGAGCCACGAAATCCGGACGCCCCTGAATGCGATTATCGGGATGACCCACCTGCTGCTCCAGGAAGACCATACGTCCGAGCAGTTTGAGAACCTGCGCATCATCAAGTTTTCAGGCGAGAACCTGCTCGCCCTGGTCAACGACATCCTCGACTATTCCAAGATCGTTACCGGAAAGATCACCTTCGAGTCCATTTCCTTCAATCTGAAGGATTTTATCCGGAGTATCCGGGAATCGCATAATTTCAAGGCGTCGGAGCGTGGGATCGTCTTACGTTTCCGGATGGATCCGGATATCCCGTCAATAGTGGTCGGCGACCCGATCCGCCTGGCCCAGATCCTCAATAACCTGATCAGCAATGCGATCAAGTTTACGCTCGAAGGGTCGGTCACGGTCGATCTTTCGCTGGACAAGGTAAAGGAAAATGACCTGGTTATCGGGTTTTCCATACAGGATACGGGCATCGGCATCGCACCGGAACTAAAGGACATGATTTTCGAGAGCTTTACCCAGGCCAGCGCGGATACCACGCGCCGGTTCGGGGGCACCGGGTTGGGGCTGGCGATCACCAAGCGATTGTTACAGATGCAGGATACGGATATACGCCTGGACAGCGAGGTGGGAAAGGGTTCGACCTTTTCATTCCAGTTGAAACTCCAAAAAAGCGCCGACGAGCCACAGCAGGTGATGGGTAGCCTGTCTCCCGGCGGTGTCCGGGACCCGGGCCGGTTGACCGGTTACACGGTGCTGCTCGTGGAGGACAACGAGATGAACCTGGTGCTCGCAACCAAGTTTATGACCGGGTGGGGTCTGGAGGTGAAGTGCGCGACCAACGGGGAGGAGGCGGTGGAGCGAATGCGCGGAGAGCGGCCGGATCTGGTCCTGATGGACCTTCAGATGCCCAGGATAGACGGGTACGAGGCCTCCAGGCGGATACGGTCGATGGACGGCGACTATTACAAACGGCTGCCGATTGTGGCGCTGACGGCCTCGGTCGAGCCGGAGATTGTCGACCGCATACGCCGTGCAGGCATGAACGACTGCATCTCCAAGCCGTTCAACCCGAACGAGCTACATCAAAAGCTGGCGCATTTTCTCGTTACAACGGCCAGGTGAGCGACACTGTAAGGATAAACCTGTTTATATCATATGAAATCCTTCCTCCTGGCCCTGCTGCTCGTGTTTTCCGTGGCGGTGTACGCCACCCCGCTGGACAGCCTCATGCCCGTCCGCGGGTTTTGCATCGCCGCCCCCAGGCCTTCCGGGCTGGATTCCTTCCTCGTCTTTATACGGCAGGAGCTGGCGCCCCGGCACGTCAACACGCTGATCCTGCGGGTGGACTATCACTATACCTTTGAACGGCACCCGGAGCTGATCGACAGTTTTCCGCTGACCCGGGCGGACGCCGGCCGTATCGTCGGCGCCTGCCGCGAGCTGGGTATCCGTATCATTCCTCAGATCAATATGTTAGGACACCAGTCGGACCGGAACCATTTGGGCAGGCTGCTCAAGGCCTATCCGCAGTTCGACGAAACGCCCGCCGTCCAGATGCCCGCGGTCTACGCGTGGCCCAACCCCGATAAGCTCTATTGTAAAAGCTACTGCCCCTTGTACCCGGATCTCCACCGGGTGATTTTCGACGTGATCGACG
>Ga0310811_10010714_pt1 | contig 11856 bp, 11 predicted proteins | sample YCmetagenome_FD_207642 | JGI IMG/M metagenome (GOLD analysis project Ga0310811, IMG submission 207642) | Soil microbial communities from experimental microcosm in Duke University, North Carolina, United States - YC | ecosystem: Engineered > Artificial ecosystem > Soil microcosm > Unclassified ...
TAGGCCGTGGGCAAATCCATGCGAAAACTGTTGATGTTGCAGAAGGCCTCCGCCCTCAGCGCCACGCCCGGAGGCAGGTCGCGCGCCTGCGCACCCATCTCCTCCGCGCCGATGCTGCTCACGAAGGCCGTCCCCGCCGCATCCTGGCGGGAGGCGATGGTGCCGCCCGTGGTCAGTAGCACGACCGTGCCCTGCGGCTCGGAAACTCCAGTCACGTCCTGTTTCTCCTGTGAAAAATCCGGCGAGCGGCTCAGCCGACCCGCATGAGGCTGACGCCCTCATCCCGCAGCCAGTCGGAGGCCGCACGCCAGCCGGGGCAGAGCACCGCCACCAACGCCCAGAAGCCTGGGCCATGGTTGAGGTGGCGAAGGTGGGCGACCTCATGCGCCGCGACATAGTCCTGCACGGCGGGCGGTGCCATGACGAGGCGCCAGCTGAAGGCGAGCGTACCATCTGCCGCGCAGCTGCCCCAGCGGCTCCGCGTATCCTTGATGATGATCCGTCTTGGCTTGAGGCCGGCACCGGCGGCATGCGCCCAGGCGAGGGTCGAGAGGCGCCGCCGCGCCTCCTGGCGGAGAAAATCGGTCACCCGCCGCGGCAGGAAGCTGGCATCGCCGGTCACGACCAGGCTGCCCTCCTCCAGCCAGGCGCCACCCCGCGCAAGCGGACGGTGCTCGATCGGATGCGGCACGCCGGCGATGGGCACCGCCGCGCCGTCCTCGAAGACGATGCCGCTCGGCAGTGCGGCGAGGCGCGTGGCAACCCAGTTGCCGTTCTCCGTCAGCAGCGCCATCCCAGCCCGCTTGGAAGAGCGCGGTGGCAGGGTGACGACGACGACACCGCGTCCGGCGTCGATGCGCAGGCTGATGCGGCGCGCCCGCGCGCTGCGTCGCCAGACGACGTCGGCGATGACGCCCGAAAGCGCCAGGCTTTCGCGGCTCAGCTCAGCCATGGGGCAAGGGGGGGCTTCATGACGGGGGCAGTCTGCCCCAGCCGCCGCCGGAGGCTCAAGCGCATTCGGCGGCGGGGAGGATGGAGGCCGGGCTCAGCGCCCGGTCTTGATGCGGTCGATCAGCTGCCGCACCGTCGGGATGAAGCCGTTGGAATAAAAGGGATCCAGGCCGAAGCGGAAGCCGTTATGGCCGCTGAACATGAGGTTGTGCTCGGCCGTGTAGTCATCCGCCCCGCCATGCACGATGGTCTGCAGTGTCTTCTGGATGCAGAAGCTGCGCGGATCGGCCTTCTTGCCGTTTGAATATTCCGGCGCTTCCTGGCTCCAGTTCGAGAAGCGGCACTGGCTGAGGCAGCCCATGCAATCCACCTGGTCCTGGTAGATCTGAGCGGCGCGGTCCGGCGTCACGAAGACGAGGGTCGTGTCCGGCGTGCGCAGCGCCTCGGTGAAACCCTGCGATACCCACTGCTTCACCCGGGCGAGATCCGGCTTGGTCAGGTAAACGATGCGCTTGCGCGGGCCGACGCCGAATTCGGCGGTGTGCTCGCCCACAACCTCGCTCGTGTAGGCGACCTGCCGATCGCTCCGGCCGCGCAGCTCCTGAATAAAGTCGTTGTTCACGGCGCTGGAATAGAAGCCCGTGGGGCTGAAGCGGTTGAGGAAGACATCCCCCTTCTTCAGGGTCAGCAGCTTCTGCTTCCAGCTGTCCCCGATCGGGCTTTCCTGGGTCAGCAGCGGGCGCGTGCCGAACTGGAAGGCGATCGGACCCAGCTCCTTGTTGTCGATCCAGTCCTCCCATTCCTCAAGCCACCAGACGCCGCCGGCCATGATGATGGGGGTGTCGTCGAGGCCAAATTCGCGCATCTGCTTGCGCAGCGCCAGGACGCGCGGAAACGGATCCTCCGGCTTGGTCGGATCCTCGCTGTTGGAAAGGCCGTTATGGCCGCCGGCCAGCCACGGGTCCTCGTAGACCACACCGCCGAGGAGGTTGGACGCTTTGTGATAGGCGCGCTTCCACAGCGCGCTGAAGGCGCGGGAGGAGGAGACGATGGGGTAGTAGTGGACCCCGAATTTGGTCGCGATGTCGGACAGGCGATAGGGCATGCCGGCGCCGCAGGTGAGCCCGTTAATGAGCCCGCGCGCCCCCTCCAGCACGCCGGTGATGACGCGCTCGGCCCCGCCCATCTCCCACAGGATATTGGCGTTGATGCGCCCGCGCCCGCCATTGATCTCATGCGCGCGCTGGGCCTGGGCAATGCCTCCCTTGATGGCAAAGTCCACCAGTTCCTCGTGCCGGTCCCGCCGGGTTCGGCCGTGATAGACCTGAGGGATGGGTTCGCCGTCGGCATCGTAGCTGTCGGCATTGACCGCGCTGAAGGTGCCGACGCCGCCGGAGGCCGCCCAGTTACCGCAGCTTACGCCGTCGCTTACTGCCACGCCCTTTCCGCCTTCGATGAGGGGCAGGATGTCGGCCCCTCCCATCCGGATCGCATTCAGCGCCTTCATCATTCCAATTCCACTGCGCGCAGGCCAAGCCGCGCTGGTCCCCAAAATTCTTTTTCCAAGTGATGGCCATCGTAGAGATGCAGGGCTCTGGCTTTCACCCTATACCCTGATCCCGCCCACTCGCGTCACGGTGCTGTAACCCATGAATGCTTCTTCGCCCAGCCCGCCCCCATCGAGCCTGGCCCGGAGCCATCCCCTGTCTCACCGGCCGCAGGCAGCCTTCTCTCCACCCATTACTGTCTCGGCAGAAGTGGCGGAAGCGTTACGATTGCATAGGCCCGTCGTGGCCCTGGAATCGACGATCATCACCCATGGCATGCCCTATCCCCAGAATCTAGCCATGGCCCATCAGGTAGAGGCGGATTGCCGGGAAAATAAGGCCCTTCCGGCCACCATCGGCCTGCTCGACGGTGAAATCCTGGTGGGCATGACAGAGACGCAGCTACAGGCGCTGGCAGCCAGTCCGTCGCCCATGAAACTCTCCCGTGCCGATCTCGGCTTCGCGCTCGCCATGGGCCGCTCGGGCGGCACCACCGTCTCCGCCACCATGATCTGCGCGGCGCTTGCCGGCATCTCGGTCTTCGCCACTGGCGGCATCGGCGGCGTACACCGCGGCGGCGAGGATAGCATGGATATCTCAGCCGATCTGAACGAACTCGCCCGCACGCCGGTGACCGTCGTCTGCGCCGGCGCCAAGGCGATTCTCGACCTGCCGCGCACCCTGGAATATCTCGAAACCCGTGGCGTTCCAGTCCTCGGCTATCAAACCGACCATCTTCCCGCCTTCTGGAGTGCCGCAAGCCCCTGGCGCGTTCCGCTCCGCGTCGAGAGCCCGCAGGAAATCGCCGCCATCATGGAGGCGCGCGCCCGCCTTGGGCTCGACGGCGGCATGCTGGTCACGAACCCGATCCCGGCGGTCGACGAAATCCCCTTCGACGCCATGAAAATCCTCGTCGATCAGGTGCTGGAGGAAGCCCGGCTGCAGAAAGTGGACGGCAAGGCAGTGACACCGTTCCTGCTCTCCCGCCTGCTCACGCTCAGCGAAGGCCGCAGCCTCACCGCCAATATCGCGCTCGTCCGGAACAATGTTCGCCTCGCCGCCGCCATCGCCTGCGCGAGGACCGGACAGGCTCCGATTGAATGATGACAGCGGCGGTTTTGGACGCTTCAATGGCTGCCATGGATTACATAGACGTCGCGCCGCCCTTTTGCGTGATCGAGCCAGAAGTGCAGACTGCGCCGCTCGTCTTCTCGTCCGCCCATTCCGGCGCGGATTACCCGCCCGACTTCCTGGCCGAAAGCCGGCTGGAGCCGCGCACGCTGCGGCGCAGCGAGGATTTCGGGGTCGACCGGCTTTTCGCCGCCGCGCCTGAATACGGCGCGCCGCTGGTAAAAGCCTTCTTCCCCCGCGCCTATTGCGACGCGAACCGCGAGCCCTGGGAACTCGACCCCGGCATGTTCGAGGACCCGCTGCCGCCATGGGTGAATACGGCCAGCGCCCGCATCGGGGCGGGGCTCGGCACCATCCCGCGGGTCGTGGCCTCTGGTGAGGCGATCTACGAACGCAAGCTTCGATTCGCCGAAGCCGAGGAGCGCATCCGCCGCTGCTGGGAGCCCTATCACCGGGCACTGCGCGATCTCATCGGCCGAACGGTCAGCCGTTTTGGCATCTGCTTCCTGATCGACTGTCACTCCATGCCCTCCAGCATGGGCAGTGCTACGCCTGATTTCGTGCTGGGGGATGCCTATGGCACCGCCTGCAACCCCGATCTCGTGATGCGGACGGAAGCCTGCCTGCGCCGCCTCGGCTACAGCGTGCGGCGGAACGATCCCTATGCCGGCGGCTATGTGACGCGCCAATACGGCCGCCCGCGCGAAGGCGTGCATGCGCTGCAGATCGAGATCGCGCGTGGCCTCTACATGGACGAGCGGCGGATCGAGGCGCATAGCGGCTTTGCCCGGCTGCAGCGAGATGTGACCGATCTCGTCGCCTTCATGGCGACGGACGGCTTCGTCCTGCGCGACTATCGCTGAGCCGGCGCGGGCCGCCCGATGCAACTCGGCATCTACAGCTTCGGCGAGACCACGGTCGACCCCGCGACTGGCCGAGCACCCGATGCCGGCCAGCGGCTACGCGATCTGGTGGAGGAGATCGAACTCGCGGATGCGGTCGGACTCGATGTCTTCGGCGTGGGCGAGCATCACCGGCCGGATTATGCGGTTTCCTCCCCGGCGGTGGTGCTGGCGGCCGCCGCCGGACGGACCAGGCGCATCATCCTGACCACGGCGGTCACCGTGCTGAGTTCGGACGATCCGGTGCGGGTGTTTCAGGATTTCGCGACCCTCGATCAGCTCTCCGAGGGGCGCGCCGAGATCATCGCCGGCCGCGGCTCCTTCGTCGAATCCTTCCCGCTCTTCGGCTTCAATCTCGATGATTACGACGACCTCTTCACCGAAAAGCTCGATCTTCTGATCAGGCTCCGGGACGAGGAGCGGGTGAGTTGGGCGGGGCGCCACCGCCCAGCGCTCGACGATCAAGGGATCTACCCTCGTCCCTACCGGGACAAGCTGCCGATCTGGGTCGCGATCGGGGGTACGCCTTCCTCGGCCGCCCGGGCCGCGCGGCTCGGCCTGCCCATGGCGCTCGCGATCATCGGCGGCGAGCCGCTGCGATTCGCCCCGCTGCTCGACTACTACCGCGACCAGGCGATTCGCGCCGGGCGGAACCCGGCGACCATGCCCATCAGCATCAACAGCCATGGCTTCGTCGCGGAGACGACGGAGGAGGCGGCCGAGACCTTCTTCCATCCGTTGAAATCCGTGATGGACCGGCTGGGGGCCGAGCGCAGCTGGCCGCCCCTGACGCGCGCGGAGTACGACCGGCAACGCGGGTCCGAGGGCGCCCTTCTGGTCGGCACACCGGAGGCGGTCGCGGAAAAGATCCTTTTTCAGCACACGATCTTCCGCCACCAACGCTTTCTGCTTCAGGTGGCGGTAGGACCCACGCCGCATGCGACCGTCATGAAGGCGATCGAGCTATTCGGCACCAAGGTCGCCCCCATCGTGCGGGCCGAAGTGGCCCGGCGCGGCTTCTGACCGCCGGCTTGACGGAGCAATGGCTCGGGCGCCTAATCATGGTAGCGATAACAGAACCCAGAAGACCGCCAGAGAGGGAGGCACATCCATGACGCAGCCAAGCGGCACCGGAGACATGCGACCCGAAATCCTTATGATGAACGCCTTGCCGCAATGGGACATGGAGCCGCTGGAGGCCGCCTATCGCATCCATCGCTATTGGGAGGCGGCGGACAAGCAGGCTCTCCTCGCCCGTTGCCAAAACGTGCGCGCCATCCTCACCACAGGCCACATCGGCGCCGATGCCGCGCTCATCGCGGGCCTCCCCGCGCTCGAGATCGTCGCCTGCTTCGGCGTCGGTGTCGACGGGGTGGATTTCGAGGCGACCCGCGCGCGCGGCCTGCCCGTCACCAATACGCCGGATGTGCTGACGGACGACGTCGCCGATCTCGCGATGGCGCTGGCTCTAGCCGTGACACGGCGACTGCCCCAGGCGGATTCCTTCGTACGGGCCGGAAAATGGAAGAGCGGCGGCATGCCGCTGGCGCGGCGTTTCTTCGGCTGTAAGCTCGGCATCCTCGGCCTTGGCCGCATCGGGCTTGCGACCGCCGAGCGCGCCCGGGGCTTCGGCTGCGAGATCGGCTATTTCAACCGCACAGCCAAGCCAGGCCTGCCCTATCAGGCTTTCGAGAGCGTGCAGGCGCTCGCTGGCTGGGCGGATATGGTGATCGTGACCCTCGCGGGCGGCGCCGGCACCCGCGCCATCATGGACCGCGCAGCCATCCAGGCGCTCGGCCCCGAGGGCTATCTTGTGAACGTCTCGCGCGGGTCGACGGTGGACGAGGATGCGCTGATCGAAGCGCTGCAGACCGGAGCGATCGCGGGAGCCGGGCTGGACGTTTTCCTCAACGAGCCCGATATCGACCCACGCTTCGCGGGCCTCGCCAATACCGTGCTGATGCCCCATCTGGGCAGTGCGACGACCGCGACCCGCCGCGCCATGGGGCAGCTGGTGCGGGATAATCTTGCCGCCCATTTCGCAGGCCGGCCGCTGCTGACCCAAGTAGACTGAGGATATCGCCATGCGCACCGTCGTCATTCACGCTGCCAAGGATCTTCGCGTCGAAGAGCGGGACCTGGAGCCGCTTGGTCCCGGACAGGTCGCCGTGCGCATCCGCGCGGGCGGCATCTGCGGTTCGGACCTGCATTATTATCAGCATGGCGGTTTCGGCACCGTGCGCGTGCGCGAGCCGATGATCCTCGGACACGAAATCGCCGGCGAGGTGGCCGAGATCGCGCCTGACGTCACGAGGGTGAAAGTTGGTGACCGGGTCGCGGTCAATCCGAGCCGCCCTTGCCATGCCTGCCGCTTCTGCCTGATGGGCCTGCCCAACCAGTGCCTGAACATGCGCTTCTACGGCAGCGCCATGCCCATGCCCCATATCCAGGGCGGTTTTCGAGAGATTCTTGTCTGTGATGCCACGCAGTGTTTCACGGCGAGCCGCGCCTCGGCTGCGGAATTGGCCATGGCCGAGCCTTTCTCCGTCGTGCTGCACGGCCTCTCCCGCGCGGGCTCCCTGCTTGGCGCGCGCGTGCTGGTAACGGGCTGTGGCCCCATCGGTGCGCTGGTGGTTGCCGCCGCTCGCTTCCATGGCGCAGCTGAAATCATCGTCACCGATATCGTCGATGAGCCGCTGGTGATCGCGAAAACGCTCGGCGCGACCCATGCCTTCAACACGGCGAAGAATCCGGAAGCGCTGGCCCCCTATGCGGCGGAGAAAGGCCAGGTCGATGTCATGATCGAATGCTCCGGCAACGAGCGGGCGCTGCGCGCGGGGATGGAGGTCGTGCGGCCGCGCGGCACCATCGTGCAGCTCGGCCTCGGCGGCGATATGTCGGTGCCGCAGAACATGGTGGTCGCGAAGGAATTCCTCATCACCGGCTCCTTCCGCTTCCACGAGGAATTTCCGCTCGCCGTCTCCCTCATCGACAGTGGGCGCGTTGATCTCTCGCCGCTGCTCACCGGCAGCTACCCGATCGAGGAGGCGGTCGCCGCCTTCGAGCATGCCGGGGACCGGAAGACGGCGATGAAGGTTCAGCTCGCCTTCTGACCCGCGGCAGCCGGCTGGCGCCCAGGCGCCGTCTGCTGCGGCCAAAAATTTTTCTTGAACGAAAAATTTTCTCGCCTACGCTCGCTACCTCACCAGGGGAGACGCGGCGTGGCAGGATTCATCGAGAAGCACGGCCTGTGGTCAGCGGATCAGGCGGCCCAGGCGAAGGAACTGGCCGCGCGCATCAAATCGGAAGGCATCCGCAATATCCGCATCGGCTGGGGGGACCAGCACGGCATCGTCCGCGGCAAGACGGTAACCGCCGGGGAATTTGTGACAGCCCTCAGCGCGGGTAAGGATTTCCAGCTCGTCACCGCGATTTTCGATACGACCAACCACCCGATCGTGCCGCCCTTCGGTGCCGAAAACCATCTCGGCATTCCGGAAATGATCGGCCTGCCGGACGGCGTGCTGGTGCCCGATCCCGCAACCTTCCACGTCCTGCCCTGGGTGCCGCACACGGGGTGGATTCTGGCCGACGCCTATTTCCGCAACGGCCGCCCCTGCCCGCTCTCCACCCGCCAGATCCTTCGCGAGCAACTTGCGAAACTTGCGGCCGACGGAATGGGCATGACGGTCGGTCTCGAATTCGAATTCTACGTCTACAAGCTGCTCGACCCCAAGATGAGCCCGGCCGACAGCGGCTATCCGCCTAGTCCTCCTGAAGTCGAGAACATTGCCCATGGCTACCAGTATCTGACCGAGACGCGGGGCGACGAGGTCGAACCCCTCTATGCCATGCTGCAGGAGAATCTGGAGGCGCTCGGCCTGCCGCTCGCCTCCCTCGAAGACGAATGGGGGCCGGGGCAATGCGAACTCACCTTCGCGCCCCTCCCCGCGCTGGAGGCCGCCGACCGCGCGCTGCTGTTTCGCACCGCGGTGAAGCAGCTCTGCCGACGGCACGGCTATCATGCGAGTTTCATGGCGGTCCCCAAGATCGCCAACAGTTTTCCGAGCGGCTGGCACATGCATCAGTCGCTGACACGCGATGGCGCCAATCTGTTCGCGGCGCGCGAAGGAGATGCGTCACCGCTCTCCATCACCGGCATGCACTATCTCGGCGGGTTGCTCGATCATGCCCCGGCGACCGCGCTGCTCACCACGCCCACCGTCAACGGCTACAAACGCCAGCGGCCGGACGGCTTCGCGCCGTACAAAGCCGCATGGGCGCAGGAAAATCGCGGGGCGATGCTGCGCGTCATCGGCGACGGCGGTGACAGCGCTTCCCGCATCGAAAACCGTATCGGCGACCCGGCCGCCAATCCCTATCTCTATCTCGCCTCCCAGATCATCGCGGGTCGCGCCGGCATCGCGGCTGAAGCCGATCCCGGCGCGCCGGTCGCCGCCGCCTATCTCTCCGAGCGCGCCGTGCTGCCCGGCAGCCTGGGTGAGGCGCTCACCGCCTTTGCCGAGAGTTCGGTTCTGAAGGCGGAACTTGGCGAGACCTTCCACCACTATTTCCACAGCCTGAAGCAGTTCGAATGGAACCGCTTTCTCAGCGCCGTCACGGACTGGGAACACCAGGAATATTTTGAGATGTTCTGACAATGAGCACACTTCATCTCGGTATCGCCCAACTTCGCCCCGCCTGGGGCGACAAGGCACGCACCGTCGAGATCATCACCGCCGCCGTCGCCGAGGCTGCGGCACGGGACATCGACATCCTCGCCTTCTCGGAAACCTTCCTCAGCGGCTATCCGTTCTGGGTCTGCCGCACCAACGGCGCTGCCTTCGACGATGCGCGCCAGGCCCGCGCCTATGCGCAATTCATGGAATCCTCCGTCGAGATCGGCGGCGCCGAATTGGCGCTGGTGAGCGAGGCCGCCCGAGACCACGGCGTCTCGGTCTATCTCGGCGTCAATGAACGGGGCAGCCGCAGCGGGCGCGGCACCGTGTGGTGCACGCTGGTCACCATCGATGCCGAGCGGGGCATCGTCGGCGCGCATCGCAAGCTGATGCCGACGCATGACGAGCGCCTTGTCTGGGGTATCGGCGATGCGCAGGACCTGCGCTGCCACGCCTTCGGCGGCTTTCGCGTCGGCGGTTTGAATTGCTGGGAGAACTGGATGAGCCATGCCCGCGCCGCCCTCTATGAGGATGGCGAGGACATTCATATCTCCGTCTGGCCCGGCAACGAGGCGGTGACGAAGGGGCTGCCGATCTTCGCGGCCCAGGAGGGGCGGATGTGGTGCGCCAGCGTCTGCGGCCTGCTCTCCCTCTCCGACGTGCCTGAGGATTTCGAGTTCTATGCGGATCTTCTGGTCGAAGGGCTGGACAGCATCTTCGCCGGCGGCTCGGCCATCTACGACCCGGGCCAGGCTTGCGTGGTGCGGCTCGAGCCGGGGGTCGAGGGCATCGCTTCCGCTCTCATTGACAAGGCAAGCCTGTACCAGGCACGCCAGGGTTTCGACCAGAGCGGCCATTACGCGCGGCCCGATATCTTCGATCTCTCCATCCACCGCCGCAGGCTTGGCCGCGATGGATGAGGCGGCGCTGATCGCGGAATTCTGCCGCAAGCTGAAAAGCATCCGGCGCGCGAAGGACCTGACGCTGGACGAGCTGGCGCGGGCCAGCGGCGTCTCGATCTCGACCATTTCCAAGATCGAGAATGAGCAGCAGAAGCCGGGCTTCGAGACGGTGCTGAAAATCTCCCGCGCCCTGCACGTGAACTTCGTTCATATGCTCGATCCACCGGCTCCCGCCTCTCCGAAGACGGCACGCCGGGTGGTGACGCGCGGCGCGGAAGCCCCGGTCTATCAGAGCGCGCATTACCTCTACGCCGCCCATGCGACGGAGCTTGCGAACAAGACCATGGTCCCGCTGCTGATGCGCATCCGCAACCATGAAGCCCCGCCGCTCGCGGATTGGAGCGTACATGACGGCGAGGAATACGCCCATGTGCTGGAGGGCGAGGTGGAACTGCATATGGAGCATTACGCGCCGGTGCAGCTGGCGCGCGGCGACAGTTGCTATTTCGACAGCACCATGCGCCACGCCTATGTCGCGGTCGGAAAGGCAGAGGCGGTGGTGCTCTCGATCTGCCTCTCCATCGTGCCGTTCAAGAGCGAGACGGCCGAGAAGGCCTGAAGGCCGGGCAGACTATCCGAGCGTGACTGCCCAGGGGTGAAAAGTGACCAGTTTCCGCCTCGGAAAGCGGATCCGGAGAAACCGCTTGACGATAAGAGCATATGCTCTTATTTGCCCATTTAGGAGCATATGCTTTTACATTTTGAAGGAGTGAAGCCGTGAGTGACGCTGAGATTCTTGTGAGCGGAGCGACCGGTCGGACCGGTGGCACCGCGATCGACGAGTTGCTCAAGATGGGCAAAAGCGTCCGGGCCTATGTGCGTTCAGATGACGAGCGGGCCACCGCCCTGAGGCAGCGTGGTGTCGATATAGCCGTCGGAGATTTCACCAGTATCGACGCGATCCGAGCCGCGATGGAAGGCATTCGATCGGCCTATTTCCTTTATCCGATTGCACCGGGCATCATCAGCGCGGCGGCCTATTTCGCACAGGCCGCGAAGGAGGCAGGCGTCACCGCGATCATCAACATGTCGCAGATTTCGGCGCGCCGGGAATCGGCGAGCCATGCGGCACAGGACCACTGGGTGTCCGAACGGGTCTTCGATTGGTCAGGCGTCCCGACGACGCATCTCCGCCCCACCTTCTTTGCAGATTGGCTCATCTACCCGCATTTTGGGCGCGAGATCTGGGCGACGAAAAAGATTACATTCCCGTTCGCCAACGGGCGCCACGCGCCGATCGCCGCTGACGATCAAGGACGGGTCATCGCCCATCTCCTGGCCAATCCGCAGGGCCATGAAGGCAAGATCTACACGCTTCACGGACCTGTCGAGATGAACCATAGCGAAATCGCCGCCGCCATGAGCGAGGTTCTCGGAGCGCGGATCGACTATGCGCCGACCTCGATCGAAGCCTTCAAGGACAGGATGGAGAATCTCTATAAGTTTCCTCCGTTCCTGGTCCAGCATCTGGTCGAGGTCGCCCAGAACTATCATGACGGCATTTTCTCGGGCACCAATGATGCCGTGGAAAAGATCACTGGAACGCCGGCACTGTCGGTCCAGGAATTCATCGCTCAGAACCGGGCCGTATTCGCCTGAGCAGGAGTCCACCTATGCCGCCTGCCTTCCGGCATAGCGTGGCTTCCGCATCCTCATCGAAAGAGCAAAGAAATGTTGCCGGTCA
>Ga0310811_10010715_pt1 | contig 11856 bp, 8 predicted proteins | sample YCmetagenome_FD_207642 | JGI IMG/M metagenome (GOLD analysis project Ga0310811, IMG submission 207642) | Soil microbial communities from experimental microcosm in Duke University, North Carolina, United States - YC | ecosystem: Engineered > Artificial ecosystem > Soil microcosm > Unclassified ...
TCGGCAGCGGGTTGTGCGTGTGCACGACGTCGGCGCGGATCGATCGGAACGCGCGCGCGAGCCGCGGCACCAAGGTCAGATCGGTGCCGCGTCCCTTGGGGATCGTGTGCGTCGTGACGCCGGCCGCCGCGAACTCGGCCGCCAGCGGTCCGTCGGGCGCCGGCGCGAGCGACACCACGTGGACCTCGTGGCCGCGCGCGACCTGCCCCGCCGCGAGATCGAGCGCGACGCGCTCCTGGCCGCCGACGCCGAACGACGAGAGGACGTGCACGATCACCACGACACCGACGTAACACAAGCTAAGCTGTGCTGCATGAGCACGAACGATCCCGACGAGCAGTTGCTCGCCTCGATCGGCCTCGTCGTCGACGCACCCGAGGTGCGCGCCGAGGCGACCCGGATCGCGCGGCGCTTGACCGCGACCGGCGCGCGCGCGATCGGCTTCGTGCCCGCCGATGATCAGATCGCGGTGCCGCCGCTCGCGATCCAGCTCGGCCTCGCGCTGTGCGATCTCACCGGCGCGACGATCGCGGTCGTCGACGCCAACGTGCGCTACCCGGGGCTCAGCGGCCTCGCCGATCAAGCCGACGAGGCCGACGACACCGTCTTCGCGACGCGCTGGCTGCGCGGCTCGCTCGCGCTGCTCACGCCGCCGCGGGTCGAGCGCGCCGGCGAGGTCGTGCCGCGGCTCGCCCGCCTCCTCCTCGACAGCGCGGATCTGTTCGCGCACGTCCTGGTCGATCTCACCGGCTTCGATCTGATCGGCGAGCACGGCAGCGCGGCCGCCTGCATGGACGGCGTGATCGTCGTCGGCAGAGCCCACGTCACCACCGAGGGCCAGCTGGCGGCGCTGCGCCGCCTGATGCCGCAGGGCCGCTTCCTCGGCGTCCTGCTCGCGGGTTGAGCGACGCGCGCGCGCGTGGTCGAAGGATCACGCAGGCGCGAGCACCACGCGGTCGCGATAGACTGGGCGCGTGGACGACGACGCGGCCGACGATCAGGGCACCGCGCCGACCATCGAGTCGCCGAGCGGCGAGCTCGGTTCGGCCGGTTCGCTGCTCCGCGCGATCGCCGACGCGCCGGGCAAGCGCGACCCGGGGCCGCTCGCGCGCGGCCAGCTCGTCGGTCGCAAGTACGAGGTCGTGCGCGCGATCGGCGAGGGCGGCATGGGCGTCGTCTACCTCGCGCGCGACACGCGGCTCGCGCGCGACGTCGCCCTCAAGGTCGGCTCCGCGATCTCGCCCGCGGCGCTCGCGCGCATGGAGCGCGAGGCGCAGGCGCTGGCGCGGCTGTCGCATCCCAACGTCGTCGTCGTGTACGAGGTCGGCGAGGTCGACGGCCGCGTGTTCGTCGCGATGGAGCTCGTCGCCGGCGGCACCGCGCGCGCGTGGTCGCGCGATCGCGCGAAGTCGGCGCGCGAGATCATCGCGATGTACTGCGCCGCCGGCGACGGCCTCGCCGCCGCGCACGCGGCGGGCATCGTGCACCGCGACTTCAAGCCCGACAACGTGCTGGTCGGCGACGACGACCGCCCGCGCGTCGCGGACTTCGGCCTCGCGCGCGACAGCGCGGAGCGCGCGCCCGATCCCGGCGCCGCCGACTCGTCGTCGATCGAGGTGACGCGCGCCGGCTCGATCGTCGGGACGCCCGCGTACATGGCGCCCGAACAGCTCGACGGCGAGCCCGTCGACGCGCGCGCGGATCAGTTCGCCTTCTGCGCGGCGCTGTGGGAGGCGTTGCACGGCGTGCGTCCGTTCGGCGGCGACACGCCCGCCGACGTGCGCGCCGCGATCGAGACGCTCGAGCCGCGGACCAAGCGCGACGACGGCGGCGCAGGTCGCGCCGCGCGCGCCGCCCGCGCGATCCCGCGTCACGTCGACGCCGCGCTGCGCCGCGGCCTGCGCGTGGATCCGGACGCGCGCTGGCCGTCGATGTCGGCGCTGCTCGCGGAGCTGCGCCGCGATCCCGCGCGCCGCCGCCGCAACGCGCTCCTCGCCGGCGCCGTGCAGCGACGACGCCGCCGCGATCGCGCCGACCTGGAGCGACGCGCGCACGGCCGCGATCGCGGCCGCGTTCGAGCGCGCCGGCGCCGGCCGCACCTGGGCCGTGCTGCGCCCGCGCCTCGATCGGTACGCGCGCGACTGGATCGGCGCGCACCACGCGGCGTGCAAGGCGACTCGCCTCGACGGCTCGCAGTCCGAGGCGATCCTCGATCGCCGGATGCTCTGCCTCGGCGCGGCGCGCGCGCAGCTCGACGCCGTGCTCACCGATCTCACGCGCACCGACCACACCGCCGTCCAGCGCGCGCCCGACGTCCTCGCGGTCCTACCCGATCTGTCGGCGTGCGCCGACGTCGCGACCCTCACCAAGCAGGCGCCGCTGCCCGCCGACCCGAGAGCTCGCGCCGCGATCGAGGACGGCTACCGCGAGGCCGCGGCCGCGCGGCTCGCGACCGTGCGCGGCGACGCGCGCGATCCCGTCGCGGCCGGCGATCACCTCGTCGCGACCGCGCGCGCGACGCGGTGGCCGCCGCTGGTCGCGAGGGCGGCGTACCTGCGCGCGAGCCTGCTGCTCGACGCCGGGCGCGTCGCCGAGGGCCGCGCCGCGCTCGAGGACGCGATCACGCAGGAGCTCTCCGCCGGCGACGATCACCTCGCCGCGTTCGCGATGGCCGATCTCGCGTGGGACCTCGCCGGGAACCGGAAGGCGACCGAAGCCGAGCACTGGCTCGCGCTCGCGCGGCCGCTGTGGACGCGCACCGGCGAGGATCCCGATCTCGGCGTCCGCCTGCTCGGCGTCGAATCGATGGTCGCGCTCACCCGCGGCCGCTTCGACGACGCGATCGCGATCGCGAAGCGCCAGCAGGTCCTCATGCGCAAGGCGTACGGCGACGAGCCGTTCGACGACGCCGGCAGCCACCGCAACCTGTCGCTCGCCTACATCAACGCGGGCCGGTTCCTCGACGGCGAACGCGAGGGACGGCTCGCGCTCGACGAGATGGAGCGCGCGCTCGGCAAGGATCACCCGCTGCTCTCGATCTACGACCGCACCCTCGCCATCGCCGAGATGAAGCTCGGCAAGATCGCCGAGTCGATCGCGCACTTCCAGCGCGCGATCGCGATCGCCGACGCCTGGTACGGGCCCGACTCGCCCGCCGCCGGCGACGCGATGATGGAGCTCGCCACCGCCCAGGGCGTCAACGGCGACGAGGCCGGCGCGCGCAGCTCGATCGAGCGCGCGATCGCGATCGAGACCAAGCGCGATCCGCACTCGCGCACGCTCCCCGATCTCGAGACCAACCTCGGCGTGATGCTCGCGCAGTTCGGCCACCTCGCCGACGCGCGCCCGCACGCCGCGCACGCGCTCGACGAGCACATCCCGATCCTCGGCGCCGACAACCCGGACCTCAACAGCGACTACATCCTGCTCGCGTACGTCGATCGCGGGCTCGGCCGCCTCGACGACGCCGAGCGCGAGGGCCGCGAGGCGGTCCGCGTCGTCGAGAAGACGTTCGGCACCGACAACCCCAACGCGGTCAACCCGCGCATCGAGCTGTCGTACACGCTGGTCGCCGAGAAGAAGTACGCCGACGCCGCGGCGCTGCTCGAGCCGATGGTCGCGCTGTCGGAGCGCGATCCGCAGGTCACGCCGCCCGCCGCGGCCGAGGTCCACACCGCGTACGCCGACGCGCTGTGGCGCGCCGGCGGCGATCGCGACAAGGCGCGCGCCGCGGCGGTCAAGGGCCGCGACAGCTTCGCGGCGCTCGGCGCGCCCTACGACCCGCAGCGCGCGCAAGCCGATGCCTGGCTGCGCGAGCACCGGTGATATGCTCGGCGCGTGAGCGAAGATCGGGCCGCCGTCGAGGCGCAGATCAAGGCGACCGCCGACGCCGCGCAGTGGGCCGACGCCGTCACCGCCGCGCTCACCGCGTACGGCGAGGAGATCCTCGGCTACCTGGTCGCGATCACGCGGAGCGAGACCGACGCCTCCGACGCCTTCTCGATCTTCGCCGAAGATCTGTGGAAGGGCCTGCCGAAGTTCCGGTGGGAGTGCACGCTGCGCACGTGGGCGTACGGGCTCGCGCGCCACGCGTTCGCGCGCATCAAGCGCGATCCGCACCGCCGGCGCGCGGTGCCGCTCGGCGACGCGCACGTCGACGGGCTCGTCGAGCAGATGCGCAGCCGCACCGCGACGTTCCTGCGCACGGAAACGAAGGACAAGGTCGCGAAGCTGCGCGCGTCGCTCGACCCCGACGATCAGACGCTCTTGATCCTGCGCATCAACCGCGGCCTCGCGTGGCGCGACATCGCGCGCGTGCTCGCGCCATCGGCCGACGCGGATCTCGACAAGGTCGCGGCGGCGCTGCGCAAGCGCTTCGAGCGGCTCAAGACCGAGCTCAAGACCAAGGCGCGCGCGGCGGGCTGATGGCCGACGAGACGCTCGACGAGCTCGGCTCCGCCGCGTCGCTGCTGCGCGGGCTCGCCGAGGCGCCCGGATCGAAGGGCGCGCTCGTCGCCGGCGACGTCGTCGCGGATCAATACGAGATCGAGCGCCCGCTCGGCGAGGGCGGCATGGGCGTCGTCTACCTCGCGCGCGATCGGCGGCTCGGCCGCGACGTCGCGCTCAAGCTCGGCCGCGCGACCTCGAGCGAGGGCGTCGCGCGCGGCGCGCGCGAGGCGGCCGCCCTCGCGCAGCTCTCGCACCCGAACGTCGTCGTCGTGCACCAGGTCGGCGAGCACGACGGCCGCATCTTCTTCGCGATGGAGCACGTCGCGGGCGGGACCGCGCGCGAGTGGGCGCGGGAAACGGAGCGGTCGTGGCGCGAGATCGTCGCGATCTACTGCGCGGCGGGCGATGGGCTCGCGGCCGCGCACGAGGCCGGGCTCGTGCACCGCGACTTCAAGCCCGACAACGTCTTGATCGGGCGCGACGGACGCGCGCGCGTCGCCGATTTCGGGCTCGCGCGCGCGGTGGGCGCGCAGGACGTCGCGATCGATCCGCGCGAGTCGCCCGCCGCGACGACGATCACGCGCACCGGCGCGATCCTCGGCACGCCCGCGTACATGGCGCCCGAGCAGCTCGCCGGCGACGACGTCGACGCGCGCGCCGATCAGTTCGCGTTCTGCGCGGCGCTGTGGGAGGCGCTCTACGGCGCGCGGCCGTTCGTCGGCGACACGCCCGCGGAGGTGAAGGCGGCGATCGAGTCGAGCGCGCCGCGCGTCGCGAGCGGTCCGCGCGCGCGCCGCGTCCCGCGCCACGTCGAGCACGCGCTGCGCCGCGGCCTCGATCCGGATCCCGCGAAGCGATGGCCGTCGATGACGGCGCTGGTCGCCGAGCTGCGCCGCGATCCCGCACGCACGCGGCGCATGATCGCGGCGGCGGCGATCGTCCCGATCGGGATCGCGGCGGCGATCGCGGTGCCGCGCATGACGAGCGCCGATCGATCGGATCCGTGCGCGGGCGGCGCCGAGCGCATCGCGCGCGCGTGGAGCCCGTCTCGCGCCGCGGAGGTGAAGCGCGCGTTCGAGCGCCTGCACCTCGCGTGGACCGCACCGGCCGCCGCCGCGGTGGCCGACGGGCTCGACCGCGACGCGCGCGCGTGGATCGCCGCCGATCGCGCGGTCTGCGAGGGCGGCCCGGCGTGGACCGAGGGCCTGCGCGAGCGCGCGACCGCGTGCCTCGCGCGCCGCCGCGACGAGCTCGACGCGATCGCGACCGTCCTCGCCGCCGCCGATCCCGCGGTCGCGGCGAACGCGCGCACGATGGTCGGCTCGCTCGCGTCGCCGTCGACCTGCGCGGATCGCGCGTACGTCGCGTCGGAGATCCCGCCGCCGTCGGATCCGGCGCTCGCGCGCGCGGTCGCCGCGCTGGCGCCGCTGTCGACGCGCGTCGGCACGCTGGTCGCGGCGGGACACCCGCTCGAGGCGCGCCGCCTCGGCGAGGCGCTCCTGCCCGCGGCGACCGCGCTCGGCTACGCGCCGCTGATCGCGGAGGCGCACGCGAACCTCGGCGGCGCGCTCGAGAGCGCGGACGAGGACGCCGCCGCCTCGAAGGAGCTGAAGGAGGCGTATTTCGGCGCCCGCGCGGTGCACGACGCCCGCACCGCGCTGATCGCCGCGGTGTCGAACGTGCAGGCCGACATGGGCCTCACCAAGTTCGACGACGCCGCCGAGTGGGCGCGCCTCGCCGATGCGGAGGCGCGCGACGTCGCCGATCCCGAGCTGCGCTTCATGGCCGAGAGCGCGAAGCTCACGATCGCGCGCCACAACCGCGAGCCGGGCGCGCTGCCGCTCGCCGACGCGCACGTCGCCGCCGCGCGCGCGCTCGCCAACCCGGCGCGGATCGCGAAGGCGCTGCGCCAGCGCGCGCAGGTCCTCGAGAACCGCAGCGAGTACGACCGCGCGATCGAGGATCTGAAGGAAGCCGTGCGCGTCACGCGCGACGCGTACGGCGACGACGCGTCGTCGCTGATCATGTTGCAGGTCCAGCTCGGCTATTCGCAGAAGCAGACCGGCCGGATCGACGACGCGATCGCGACCTCGCGCGAGTCGCTCGCGCGCGCCGAGCGCGTGTTCGGCGTCGACAGCCTGGTCAGCCTCGATCCGCTCGGCACGCTCGCCGACGCGCTCGGCGCCTCCGGCCATCTCGACGAGGCGGCGCAGATGTGGGAGCGCATCCTGCGCATCGACGTCGCCGCGCGCGGGCCGGAGGCGTCCGAGTACTCGAGCGACCTCAACAACTACGGCCTGGTGCTCGCCGGCCTGGGCCGCAACGACGACGCGCTCGCCGCGCTCGATCACGCGACCGCGCTCGCGATCAAGATCTACGGCCCCGAGTCGCGCGAGGCCGGCATCGATCTCGGCAACGTCGCGGAGGTGCAGCTCGCGGCGGGCAAGCTCGCCGAAGCGGAGGCGACTTGCGATCGCGCGCTCGCGATCATCGAGAAGCTCGACGACGAGGTCTCGGTCGGCTACATCGTCGCGGCGCGCGGCATCGCACGCCGCCAACGCGGCAACCTGGCCGGCTCGCGCGCCGATCTCGAGCGCGCGCTCGCGATCCGCGAGAAGCCCGGCGGCGATCCCAGCCTCACCGCGGACTCGCGCTATCAGCTCGCGGTGACCCTCGCCGCGCAGGGCGAACGCGCGCGCGCCCGCCAGCTCCTCGACCTCGCGCTCGCCGCCTTCCGCACCACCGGCTCGTCGGATCTCGCCGCCGCCGAGGCGCTCGCGAAGCAGCTCGCGCGCTGATCAGCTCGCCGTCGACTGCCCGTTGGGGTCGAGATCGAACGGGCCCGCCGTGTACGACTGCTGGCGCTCGTCGTCCTCGACGTCGACCTTGCCGGTCGGCGCGGTCGCGCGATCGTGCGCCTCCTTGTCCTTCAACTGCTGCTTGGCCTTCTCGATCGCCTGCTGCGCGATGTTCTGCGCGACCGACGGCTCTTCCTTGTCGTCCTCCTTCGCCTCGTCGTCGGTGTCGGGACCGCGCACCGGGCTCCACGACGAATCTCCGCCGAGGCTGCCGCAGATCAGCTGCGCCTCGACCGACACGTGGTCCTTGGTCTTCATGAAGTCGTTCTTGTGCGCGTCGTAGTACGCCTGCGCCATCCCCTTCGAGACCGACTGCACCGCGGCCGCGTGCGCGCGCGCGAACAGGATGTCGGTGCTGGGCGCGAGCTTCTCGGACAGCTGCGCGCGGAACGCGGAGTCGTTGAGGTCCGGCTTCACCTTCGCGAACTTCGGATCGTTGACCGCCTTCACGTACGCCTCGGCGACCTGGTGCCAGGCGGCGTTGTACGCGCTCATGAGGAAGCTGTCGCCGTTCATCGCGGAGCCGCCGCTGCCGAAGCCATAGCCGTCCATCGCCGCCGCCGTCGCGCGCTCGATCTCGATGCGGCCCTGCCCGATCGTCGAATTGATCTCCGCGGTCTCGCGCGCCTCCATCACGCCGGCGAACACCATCGACGCGGCGAGCGCGACGAAGCCGGCCGTCATGATCGCGCACTCGCCGGCGGCGGCCGCGGCGTCGAGGATCACCTCGCCCGACTTCTCGGCCATCTCGAGGATCTTGTCGCCGAACTTCTCCATCGCGGCCTTGCCGATCTCCATCCAGTTCGGCTTGACCTTGATCTTCGTCATGATCGTCGTCGACACCGACACCTTGGCGTTGGCGTTCGACCACAGCTCGGTCTCCGCCAGCTTGATCGGGAAGTCGACCTCGATCGCCGGGCCCTCGAGCTTCCCCTTCTTGAGCTCGAAGAAGCTCGCCTTGACGGGGATCTCCTTGCCGTTCTTCAGCTTGACCTTGAGCGTGATGCCCGCGCCGCCGCCGTCCTTGCCGAGCTCGATCTCGGGCGGCTCGAGATCGGCGTCGAACTGACCCTTCTCCGCCTCGGCGTGCGATTCCATCTCGCTCTTCAGCTTCGCGCTGCTCGCCGACTCGGCCTCGCCTTTGTAGCTGGCGAGGTCGACCTTCTCTTCCTTGCCGCCTTCCTTGCCGCCCTCTTTGCTCTCGCCCTTCTTCTTGCGCTCGATGACGGCATCGACGCTGTACTCGCCGCCGAGCGTGATCGTGACCCACTTCGCTTCGACCTCCTTCTCGAGCGTCGCCTTCGCGGTGATCTTCTCCGAGTCCTTCGATCCGGAGATCGACACGCCGCCGCCGGTCTCGACGCCCTTGCGCGCGATCAGCGAGCTCGCGCTCGACAGCGCGAACGAGCCGCCGCTGACCATCGCGTCGGCCGCCCGATCCGCTTCGACCTCGGCCGCGTCGCCCGCCGAGCTGACCTCGAGCTTGTGCTGCCGATGCGACGCGCCGCCCGCTTGCTGCTGCGTGTGCGCGACCTCGTGCGCGAGGAGGTGCAAGCCGAACGGATCGCTCGGCGCGTACTGGCCTTCGCCGAAGTGGATGTCGTTGCCGATCGTGTACGCGCGCGCGCCGACCGAGCTCGCGGCCTCCGCCGATTCGGATCCGGTGTGCACGCGCACGCCGGAGAGATCCGCGCCGAGCGATGACTCGAACTTCGAGCGCACCGCGTCGGGGAGCGACGAACCGCTCGAGCCGCTCGCGCGCGCGACCGCGTCCTCCGCGCCGGCCGCGACTCCTCCGGCGCCCTTGCGCATGAGCATCGCGCCCGGGAACAGCTTGGCGCTCGCCGGCATGCGCCCCGGCGCCAGCGGCGCGGTCGGCGGAGCCTCGATCACATCCATGTCCTCGCGGTAACGCTTCTCACTCATCGCAGCCTCCTCGATGCGGGGCTGCACCACGTCGCGCGGAATGTGACGGATAATCGCGGCATGTTGCGCAAGACCGCGATCGCGCTCGTACTTGCGGCCGCCTGCGGCGGCGGCGGCAACGGCAACCCCGACGCCAACGGCGACGGCGTCGCCGGCGGAGACCCGCTCGATCCGAGCGTCCAGCCGCCGCTCGACACCGATCCGTCGCACTACCCCGCGAACGTCTGGATCACCGACGGCATGGTGAAGGTCCATCCCGACGCCGCGCCCGGCGACGTGCACTGGGCGGATCTCCACGCGGCCAAGAACGAGAGCGAGAGCTTCCAGGTCCACGTGCGCGCGGGCGCGAGCCCCATCCAGCTCACGGTCTCGATCGGCGAGCTCGTCGACGCGCGCAGCGGCAAGCACATCGACGCCGCGCACCTGCTCGTCTCGCGCGAGGCGTACCTCGACATCACGACGCTCTCGGATCAGAACGGCACGCTCGGCATGACGCCCGACGCGCTGATCCCGTCGGTCGATCCGTACGTGCACGAGCCGCGCAACGCGTTCCCCGTCGCGGTGCCCGCGAACGAGACGCGCAGCGCGTGGATCGACGTCCTCGTGCCCGCCGACGCGCCGAGCGGGTACTACACCGGCGCGGTCACCGTCACCGACGGCGGCACGATCCTCGCGACGCTCCCCGTGCGCCTCGCGGTCTGGGACTTCGCGCTGCCCGCGACCTCCACGTTGCGATCCGGGTTCGGCTTGTCGTGGAACGGCCTCTGCGTGCAGGCGTACGGCAGCTACAACGCGTGCGGCGCATATCCCGGCTCCGGCAACAACCCCGACAAGGCGATCGAGCTGACCCACATCAGCGAGGCGGTGATGTGGATGGACTATCGCGTCTCGCTCGCGGCCGACGTCTACGACATGCCGCACGACAACGACTGGACCCACTTCGACGCGCTCTACGGTCCGCTGATGGACGGCACCGCGCCGACGAGGATCCCGGGCGCGAAGCTCTCGCACCTGTGGTTCACCGGCGATCAGACGAGCGCGACCGATCTCTCGACCTGGCACGCGCACTTCGACGCCAAGGGCTGGAGCGATCGCACGAGCGTCTACTACTGCGACGAGCCGCCCAACGGCTGCTCGTTCGCGGAGACGCGATCGAAGGCGGACTTCATCCACACCAGCGCGCCCGGGCTCGCGACCCTCTTGACGACCGACATCACCGAGGCGAGCGCGAACGACCTGCTCGATCGCGTCGACGTGATGGTGCCGATCGTCGAGTCGATGGAGGCGCCCGGCATGGCGTCGATCCGATCGCAGTACGACACCTGGCTCGCGAAGCCGGGCAAGCACCTGTGGTGGTACCAATCGTGTGACGAGCACGAGAGCTGCTCGAACGGCACGCCGGGGCCGAAGTCGTCGACGTGGCCCTCGTACATGGTCGACGCGACGCCGGTGCGCAACCGCGTCTTCCAGTGGCTCGCGTACCTGTACAAGGTCGAGGGCGAGCTCTACTACGACAGCGATTACTGCTGGGACACCACGTGCGGCGGGCAGAACGATCCGTGGGTGTCGATCTACGCGTTCGGCGGCAACGGCGACGGCACGCTCTTCTATCCCGGCACCGCCGCCAAGATCGGCGGCTCGACGCCGGTGCCGGTCCCGTCGATCCGCCTCGCGCTGATCCGCGACGGCATGGAGGACTACGAATATCTCCACCTCGCCGGCGGCAGCGAGGCCGACGCCGCGATCGCGAGCTTCATCACCAACAACTACACGTTCGACAACGACCCGACGAAGCTGCAGGCGGCGCGTCTCACGCTCGGCAACGCCCTCCACAAACGCGCACATCCCTAGGTCACATCCGCGATCGTGCGCATCCCACGATCGTGATCGATGTGACAAGTGGCGAAAGGCCGATCCGCCAGGCGCACCTGGCGGGTCAGCTCGCGCGTGCGGCGACCTTGGTCGTCGAGATGTACGGCGACGAGATCCACCGCTTCCTGAGCTCGCTCTTACCCGAGGCGGCGGCGGCGGACGACGCGTTCTCGCGCTGGTGCGAGAGCTTGTGGATCGGCTTGCCCGGGTTCCGGTGGGAGTCGACCGCGCGCGTGTGGGCGTACGCGCTGGCGCGTCACGCGTGGACGCGCGCGCTGCGCGAGCGCCGGCGCGATCGCGTCGCGGGCATCCCGCTGTCCGAGGTCGAGAGCCTGGTCGCGGCGGCCGACGCCGTGCGGGCGCGCACCGAGTCGTTCCTGAAGACCGACGCGAAGGACGCGCTCGCCGCGGCGCGCGACGATCTCAGCGACGACGATCGCCAGCTCTTGATGCTGCGCGTGACCCGCAAGATGTCGTGGCTCGAGATCGCGCACGTCTTGTGCGAGCCCGGCGACGAGCTGTCGGAGCTGCGGCGCAAGCGGCGCGCGGCGGCGCTGCGCAAGCGCTACGAGCGCCTGAAGGGACGCCTGCGCGAGCGCATCGAAGGGAACGGTGCGTGACCTCGCGACGGTGCTGACCGCCGAGCTCGGCGCCACGCCGACGGCGGACAGCTTCGCCGGCCTCGCGCGCGCGCTGGTCGGCGAAGGCGTCGAGGGCCTCGACGCGTTCGCGCACGGCGAGCTCGTCGACG
>Ga0310811_10010716_pt1 | contig 11855 bp, 11 predicted proteins | sample YCmetagenome_FD_207642 | JGI IMG/M metagenome (GOLD analysis project Ga0310811, IMG submission 207642) | Soil microbial communities from experimental microcosm in Duke University, North Carolina, United States - YC | ecosystem: Engineered > Artificial ecosystem > Soil microcosm > Unclassified ...
CGGTGCCGTCGACGTCGGCCCCGTCCGTGCCGTCCGAGTCGGTGGCCGGGGCGTCGCCCGCGTCGGTGGCGTCGCTCGTGTCCCCCGAGTCGGTGCCGTCCGAGTCGGACCCGTCGGTGCCGTCCGAATCGCTGCCGTCGGTCCCGTCGGCGTCGTCAGCCGACATGCGCACCTCGGGGCGCGCCGAGATCGTCGTGATGTCCTCGTCCGTCAAACCGCTCAGAAGATCAGCCATGGCGGGCACTATAAGCCCGCCGCTTGAGCCCTTAGGGCAGGGCGACGCCGCCCAGGACCACGACGTTCCCGAGGATGCCGGTATTGGTGGCGGAGGGCGTGAAGATCAGCGCCCCGGAGCCGCTGGCGCCGGTCGGGCCCGAGAGCCCGGTGAGGCCGAAGGGCAGCGAGCGGGAGACGCTGGAGGCGGGGCCCGTGTTGCCCGAGTTGTTCGAGGTCGACCCGGCCAACGAGGCGCCCGAGCTGCCCGACGTGGCGATCGGCGAGATCGACAGCACCGACGCCGCGCCGGCGCCCCCCGAGGAGCTGCTGGTACCGACGCTCGAACCGCCGCTGGCCGCCACCAGCCCGCCGGGGGCCAGGAGGGCGACCAGGTTGACCGCGCCGCCGCCCGCCCCGGTGATCGTGATGGCCGGGCCCGCCGGGCCGCCGCCACCGCCGACCGAGGCCGCCGTGGTGCCGTTGGCGGCAATGCCGGTGTCGCCCGAGCGGGCCGCCGCCGCCGAGGCCGCACCGGTGTTGGCCGACGAGTCAGCCCCGCCTGCTGCCACCGCGCCGCCGGTGGACCCTGATCCACCGGTGGAGCCGGTGGTGACCGCCCCGCCGACGACGGTGGCCGAGCCGAGGATGGCGGTGTTGCTGGCCGTGGGCGACGACGAGGCGCCCCCGGTGCTGCCGGTCGGACCAGAGTCCCCCGCCTGGGCGACGGGCGCCGACTCGGCCAATGACGAGGCGGCACCGGTGTTGCCGGTGTTCGTGCTGCCCGACTGCGACGTGGCCGCGCCCGTGCTCCCGGAGGTGGCCGTGGGGTTGATGGTCACGGTGGAAGCGCCACCGGAGCCCCCGTTGGCGGCCCCGGTGGCCGCCCCGCTCCCGCCGACCTGGGCGCCGGCCGGCGCGGCCGCGGCGGCAAAGGCCAGGGCCGCAGCCGCGAATGCCGCCGCCACACCGGATGCCCGGTGCCTCGCCGCAGATCTCAAGCGCTTGTCCACGTTCACCTCGTTCACAGCCACAGGGGAAGAACCGCCGCCGGCGATCCTAACCCGACGGCCGGCCGTTCGGCACCGGACATACTGTCGTCGGGTCGACGCGGGAGAAGATCGGATGCGCTACAAGCTGTTCGGCCACACCGGGCTTCGAGTCGCCGAGCTGGCGCTCGGGACCATGACGTTCGGCCCCGACTGGGGTTGGGGGGCGGACAAGGACGAGTCGCGAGCCATGTTCGACGCCTACGCCGAGGCCGGTGGCAACTTCATCGACACCGCCAACCGGTACACCAACGGCACGGCGGAGCGTCTCGTCGGCGAGTTCGTGGGCGACGACCGGGACCGCTTCGTCATCGCCACCAAGTACACGCTCAGCCTCGACGCCCAGGATCCCAACGGCAGCGGGAACCACCGCAAGAGCCTGGTCACCGCCCTGGACGCCAGCCTCCGGCGGCTCGGCACCGACTACGTCGACATTTACTGGGTCCACATCTGGGACACGTTCACTCCCATCGAGGAGATGATGCGGGCCCTCGACGACCAGGTCCGCGCCGGCAAGGTCCTCTACATCGGGATCTCCGACGCCCCGGCCTGGGTCGTGGCCCGGGCGACCACCCTGGCCGAGGAGCGGGGCTGGACGGCCTTCAGCGGCCTGCAGTCCCAGTACAGCCTGGTGGAGCGCAACGCCGAGCGGGAGCTGCTGCCCATGTCGGTGAACCTGGACCTGTCCTTCACGGCCTGGGGGGCGCTGGGCACCGGGCTGCTGTCGGGGAAGTACAACGCCGACCGTGACACCCAGGGTCGCCTGCACAGCTGGGGCGGGGTGAGCGAGCAGAAGCTGGAAGTGGCGGCCGCGGTGATCGACGTGGCCAAGGACATCGGTGCCACCCCCTCGCAGGTCGCGCTGAGCTGGGTCCGCCAGAAGTCGCCCACCATGATCCCCATCGTCGGCGCCCGCAAGGCCAGCCAGCTGCAGGACAACCTGGGCTGCGTCGACGTGGAGCTGACCGAGGAGCAGCGGGCCCGGCTCGACGAGGCCAGCGCCATCGAGCTGGGCTTCCCCTACGACTTCATCCGCGGTGGCCGGTCGTCGTTCCTCGGCGCGGTGACCGAGCTGATCGACGACCACCGCGGCACCGTCGTCTGACGGCTCGCGCCCTCGACCTCCTCGACGGCTGGCCGTCGCCGGACGCCGCCGCCGCGGTGCTGGGGCCGGGTGCGGTGCTCGACCGGCGGGGCGACTTCCGGCTTCCCTCGCCGTGGGCGTCGGTGACCAAGCTGGCCACCGCCCTGGCCGCGCTGGTCGCGGTCGAGGAGGAGGTGGTGGATCTGGACGAGCCCGCAGGGCCACCGGGGTCGACCGTCCGGCACCTGCTGGCCCACGCGTCGGGTCTCGGGTTCGAGGGCCACCGGGTCTTGGCCGCACCCGGTCGCCTGCGCATCTATTCCAACGCCGGCTTCGAAGTTCTGGGCGCCCACGTCGCTCGGCGCGCCGGCCTGCCCTTCGCCCAGTACATGGACGAGGCCGTCCTCGGGCCCCTCGCCATGACCGGCACCCGGTTGACCGGCTCCGCCGCCGCCGGGCTCGAAGGGCCGCTCGACGACCTGGCCCGCCTGGCCGCCGAGCTCCTCTCCCCCACCGTCGTCGCCGCCCCCACGCTGGCCATGGCGACGCAGGTCGCCTTCCCGGGCCTAGCCGGCGTGCTGCCTGGCTTCGGTCGCCACTCGCCCCTCGACTGGGGGCTCGGCTTCGAGCTTCGCGACGCCAAGTCGCCCCACTGGACCGGTGCCACCAACTCCCCGGCGACGTTCGGCCACTTCGGCCGCACCGGCTCCTTCCTATGGGTCGACCCGGCCGCCGGCATGGCTTGCGTCGCCCTGAGCGGGGCCGATTTCGGGGCATGGGCCAAGGTGGCCTGGCCCGCCCTGTCCGACGCCGTCCTGGCCCAGTTCCGCCCCTGAGCGAAGCCGCGCTCGGCGTGCTAAAGGATGGTCATGGCCGAGGAACGCACCATCAGCAACCCGGTGACCGGGGAGGTGTGGTCGTCCATGGTTCGGGGCGGCGAGACCGGCGGTGCCCTGGTCAAGGGCAAGGGCCACCTGCCCCCTGGCACCCGCCCGCCCGGCATCCACCGCCACCCCCACCAGGACGAGCGCATCACCGTGCTCAGCGGCCGGATTTGCGTGCAGGTCGGCAAGGACAAGCGGGAGTACGGGGCGGGCGACTCCGTCCTGCTGCCCAAGGGTGTGTGGCACGACTTCTGGGTCATCGGCGAAGAGCCGGCGGAGACCATCGGCGAGGCCGAGCCCGCCCTCGGGATCGAGATGATCCTGGCCACCCTCGCCGGCCTGGCCCAGGAGGGCAAGACGGACAAGAAGGGCCGCCCCCGCCTCCTCCAAGGCGCGGTGATCGGCACCTTCTACCGCGACGTGGCCGAGTTCAAGGTCCCCCCGCCCGCCGTCCAGCGGGTCCTGCTGCCACCGCTGGCGGCGGTGGGCAAGCGCCGCGGCATGCGCCCGTACTACGACCGGCACTTCCAGCCCGGCGAGGTCGACGAGATCCTCGACCACTGGGCCGCCAACCGTCCGTGGGCCGGCAACGCCCGCCCGACCTTCTGACGATGGCGTTCCGCGGCTGGCCGGCCGAGGCCGTTCAGTTCTTCGAGGAGCTGGAGGCCGACAACTCCAAGCCGTGGTGGGAGGCGCACAAGGACGTCTACCAGCAGGCCGTGCGGGCGCCGATGGAGGCGCTGCTGGCCGAGCTGGAGCCGGAGTTCGGCCCCGGCCGCATCTTCCGTCCCTACCGGGACGTCCGCTTCAGCGCCGACAAGTCGCCGTACAAGACCAACATCGCCGCTCTGGTCGGCCCGGCCGGGTACGTCGCCCTCTCGGCCGAGGAGCTGCGGGCCGGCGGGGGGATGGTCCACCTCGCCCCCGACCAACTGGACCGGTACCGCGGCGCCGTCATCGACGACGTGGCCGGTCCCGCTCTGCAGGCCGCGGTCGACGAAATTCGTGCCGCCGGCCACGAGGCGGGGCCGTACGAGGCGCTCAAGACGGCGCCGAGGGGCTATCCGAAGGACCATCCGCGCGTCGAGCTGCTGCGGGCGAAGGGGCTGGTCATGTGGCACGCGTGGCCCGTGGGCGGCTGGCTCCGGACGGCGAAGGCAAAGGACCGCATCGTGGATGTCCTCCGGGCCGCGGTCCCCCTGACGACGTGGCTGACCGAGCACGTCGGCGCCTCGATGGACAGTGGCGATCCCTGACGGGACGGCGGCGGACGGGCCCGCCGGTACCCGACCGCAGCCTGCCGGGGCACGCCGACCGCCGACGGTCGCCGGTTCCTGGCTGCTCGGCGCGGCCCGGGACTTCCGGCGGGACCAGCTGGGCACCTACGCCCGGGCGCTGAAGGAGCACGGCGGCAACGTGGTCCGGTTCCGCGTCGGGCCGCCCAGGGTGGGCATCGAGTTCGACACCCTCTTCCGCCCCGACGATGCCCGGCAGGTACTGGCCACCGATGCTGCGGCGTACGACAAGGAGGTTCCCGCCTTCGACGAGTTCCGCTGGGTCATGGGCGACGGTCTCATCACCAGCGAGGGCGACAAATGGCGGCGCGACCGGCGGACCGTCGCGCCGCTGTTCACCCGGCGGCGCGTCGCGGCCCACGTGGGCGACATGGCGGACGCCGCGACCCGACTCGTGGCCTCGTGGGAGGAGGCGGCCGGGCGGAGTGGGGAGGTCGACGTCCACGACGCCGGCATGCACTACGCCCTCGACGTCCTCGGCCGCACCGTGTTCGGCGACGACGTCGAGCGGCTCGTCCCCGTGCTGCGGGAAACCGTTCCGTTCCTCAGCGACTACTCCGCCCGCCGGGCCCTGTCGGCGATCCGGGTGCCCCACGGGTGGCCCACCCGGGCCAACCGCCGTGCCGACCGCCACCGGCGGCGGTTGTGGGGGGTCGTCGAGGAGCTGATCGCCAAGCGTCGACAGGCCGAGGCCGGCGGGGACGACCTGCTCGGGCTCCTGCTTGCCGCCCGCGATCCCGAGACCGGCGACAGCCTTGACGACGCCGCGGTGCGGGACCAGGCGCTCACCTTCCTCGTCGCCGGCCACGAGACGACCGGCTCGACGCTGGCCTTCGCCCTGCATCTGCTCGGCCGCCACCAGCCCGAGCAGCAGCGGGTACGTGACGAGGCCCGTGCCGTGCTCGGCGACGGGGTGGCCACCGCCGCCGACCTCGACCGGCTGGCTCTCACGGCTCATGTGGTGAACGAGGCCCTCCGCCTGTACCCGTCCGGCCACACCATCGTGCGCCACGCCCGCGACCGGGCCGAGATCGCCGGGCTCGAGGTGGCGCCCGGGCGCATTGTGGCCGTCAGCGTCTGGGGCATCCACCACAACCCAGAGGTCTGGGCCGAACCCGACCGCTTCGACCCCGACCGCTTCGACCGTCGCCGGGGCGAGGGCGAGGACGACGCGCAGGCCGGCAGGTACTCGCACCTGCCCTTCGGCGGCGGCCCGCGCGGCTGCATCGGCCAGCACATGGCCATGGCCGAACTGGTGGTGGCCGTGGCCACGGTGGTCCGCGCCTACCGGCTGGAAAGCCTCACGGACCAACCCGAGCTTGAGGTCGGCGCCACCCTCCGGCCCCGGGGTGTGTTGCCCTGCCGGGTCCTCCCCGCCGCCACGGGCCTCTGACGGAGTCAGCGGGTGTTGACCAGGAAGTCGGCCACGTCGGTCAGGTAGGCCCGGATGCGGGCGACCGCCTCCTCGGGCGGCCGGCGGACGGCTGCCACCACGTCCAGTGCCGCGAGCATGTGGCGCAGCCAGGCGTCGCGCTGTGCCTCTCCTATGGCGAAGGGTGCGTGCCGCATCCGTAGGCGCGGATGGCCTCGCTCCTGCGAGTAGGTGGGCGGCCCGCCCCAATACTGGACGAGGAACGCGGCCAGGTGGCGCCGCGAGTCGGTGAGATCCTCGGGGTACATCGGGCGCAGGAGCGAGTCGGTGCTGACGCCGGCGTAGAAGCCCTCGACGAGGTCGACGAAGAACGGCTGGCCGCCGACGGCGTCGAACACGCTGCCGCCGGATCGCTCGTCCGTCACGCATGTGACGCTATCGCCCGGCGGTCGAGGTACTACGAGAGCCCGCCTTCCGGCGGGCTCTCGACATGGCTTCTCTGGCGGCCGGGAGTATGGTGAATGGTATGGCGACCAAGAAGGTGACCGTCACTCTCGACGAGACGCAACTCGAGCGGATTCGGGCGCTCGTCGAGTCCGGGTCCGCCCCGAGCGTGTCGAGGTTCGTTCAGCATTCGGTCGAGGTCGCACTCGACGACGTGGCCGGCTGGGGCGCGCTCCTGGCCGAGGCACTCCGCCAGACGGGGGGCACGCTCTCAGAGGAGGAACGCGTCTGGGCTGACGGGATCCTCGGTAGTACGTCAGCGGCCAACACCGCCGCCTGATGGCGGGCGTGACCCTGGATGCCGGGGCCCTCATCGCCCTCGAACGCGACGACCGCCGGGTCCTTGTCCTGCTGGCCCGGGCGCGCGAAACCGGAGCCCGGGTCACGGTCCCGGCGACGGCGCTCGCGCAGGTCGTCCGGTCGCCGGCCGGCCACGTGCGTCTCGCCCGCCTCGCCCGCCAGCCGACCACCGATGTCGTCCCCCTCGACCGGGTTGATGCGACGAGCGTCGGCCGGCTTCTCGCCGCGAGCGGCACCGCCGACATCGTGGACGCCCATGTCGTCATTTGCGCTCGGAGAGCGGTTCAACTTGTCGTCACGTCCGACCCCGACGATCTTCGAACCCTCGATCCAGCCCTCCAGGTCGTTCACGTGTGACCCCCTGGCGGTCGGTGAGGTCCTCGGGGTCTTCAAGAGGGCTTAGCGGCAGCCGTTGAGATGCTTGGCCCTTCAGGCCTACCGCAGGGCGGGTTCGGCGGGTTCGCCTGACGGCTCCACCCGGACCCGCAGCTGCCCGTCGGCCTCGTAGACGCAGAACGTCCCGGTCCGCACGCAGCGGTCGAGATGGCGGCCGAGCGCCGGCAGCACCTCTTCGATCCGGGCGATGGCCCCCCGCAGGGCGCGGGTGACGTTGACGCGAGCCCGCTCGGCAGCCGAGGCGGCCCGGCGGTCACGACCACGCAGGCCGACGGCCCGGCTCAGCTCCTGGACCAGCGCATCGATCTCGGCCTGGGCCCGTGCAGCGCGCTCGTCGTCGTGGAACGCCTCAGCCTCGGCGACGTCGTCGCGAAGATCCTCCAGTCGCCGCCGATAGGCCTCCTTGGCCTTTGGGTCGAGCAGGGCGCCCGCGTCGCCGATGCGGCGCCGGTCGACCCCAGGCTCGGTGGACACCCCTTCGGTGACCGCCACCAGATCCAGCGCGTGGCGCTCGACGCCGGGATGGGCCACGAGCTCGGCCAGGAAGCGGAGCCCCTTGGTGTCGCGCAGCCGGATCGCCTCCGACCCCAGGGCCACCCGCCAGTGGTCGCCCTCGATGCGGAGACGAGCCTCGAAGGTGGAGGGGGCGGGCGGATCGAGGGTCGGCGCTCCGACGGCGACCAATACCTGGGCCAGGCCGAGCGCTTCGGCCACCGCCCGGGCCTCACCGCGCAGGCGAGCTGCGCCGCGGACGTCCCCCGCAGTCGCCAGGACGTCGGCCCAAGCCGCCTTGGTCGAGGCGGCCCAGGCGGGAGACCTCATCCGATCGGCCACGGCCAAGGCGGTGGCGAAGTGGGCGACGGCGACGTCGGTCCGGCCGTGGGCTGCGGCCAGGCAGCCGAGGGCATGGGCCACCGGGCCGAAGGCCTGCACCCCGCCGGCCAGGTTGGCGACGGCGCGCTCGTGGGGAGCCAGCACCCGGTACAGCGCCGGCACATGCTCTGTCATCCCCAGCCGGGTGCAGACCTCGGTGAGCAGGAACGCCCCGGGCAGCACCGAGAACAGCCGGGCCCCGCGCTCGTCCATCTGCTCGATCAAGCGGTCGACCAGGCTCCTGGCCTGCTCTTCGCAACCCAGGACGACCATGGCGAGGGCGGCCTGGCACCCGGGGGTCCACGTGGTGGGCCCGAGGGGGAAGTCGGTCCGAAGGGTCTCGGCCAGGGAGGCGAGGGTCGTGGCGTCGCCGCGGACCACGGCGAGGCGGAAGCGAGCGTTCATGAGGACGGCCCAGGCCTCGACGAGGCCATCGGGGGCGACGGCCTGGGCCTCCTCGATGGCTCGCTCGGCGTCGTCGTGCTCACCCCGGGCCAGGGCAACGGCGGCCCTGCGGGTGGCGGCATAGAACCGCCACAGAGGTCGGCGCAGGGTGGTGGCGAGGGCCGTTACCTCCGCCAGCCGCCGGTCGACCTCGTCGCCGTCGCCCGTATCCATGGCGATCACGAACTGCATGAGCGTCGCCTCGACCGCGAGATCCCGGTTGCCGGTCCGAAACGCAATGCCGGCGAGCTCGTCGGCGATGGCGGCCCTCTCTTCGGTGCGGCCCTCTGTCCAGATGGCCTGGTGCCGCGCCTGCAACGCCTCGGCAAGGGCGAGATCGTCGCCGGCCCGGCGGGCGGCGTCCACGGCCTGGTCCGCCACCATCTCGGGCTCGGCGGGCCGCACGGTCAGGAGCAGGAACGACTGGCGAGCGAGGATGCGGGCAACCAGCGCAGGTTCACGGTTCTGGAGCCGGTGCCGCGCCTGTTCCAGCAGGTCGACCAGGTCGGGGCGCGGATCGAACACGGGGCTGCCGAGGCAGCAGGCGAGGGCGGCTCGGGCGAAGACCACGTCGTCGCCGGTCCGCTGGGCTTCGGCCAGGGCCCGTTCGGCCGCAGCGACCGCCGCGTTCTGGCGCCCCGCCCGCCACTCCGCCTCGGCCAGGGCAAGGACGAGCTCGGCCGTGCCGGCCGCCCCCGGCGGGCCCTCGTCGCACAGCCTGACCGCAGTGCGCAGGTAGGCGGCGGCCTCGTCGTGAGCCAGCGCCCGGCGGGCCTGATCGGCCGCCGCCTGACAGGCGGCGACTGCGGCGGCCCGATCACCGAGGACCGCGGCCTCTACCCGATGGACAGCAACGCGCCCGGCGCGCTCGTCGGCGGCAGCGCTGCCCCCGGCGACGAGTGCATCGGCGGCCCGGCCATGCCACCCGGCGCGCTGGACCGCGGCCATGCCGTCGTAGAGCGTGCGGCGAACCAGGTCGTGGGCGAAGCCCACACTTGAGGCGTCGGCCCTGCGCAGGAGCCGGGCGGCGAGCGGCCCGGCCAGGCGGTCGAGCACGTCGGCCTCGGCCTGGCCCGCCATCCGGGCCAGCTCGGCCACGTCGAACCGCTGGCCCAGGACGGCGGCCGCCTCCATCAGCGCCATGGTGGCATCGTCGAACCGCCTGAGACGCTGGCCGATCACCTCTCGCAGCCCGAGGGGCACCCCGTCCACGCCAGCCAGCCCTGCCGGTCCGAGACGGGCCAGCTCCGAGGCGAACAGCGGGTTGCCACCGCTCTGGCGCGAGAGGTCGGCCACCTCCTCCGGCCCGGCTGGGGCGCCGAACCCCTCCAGCAGGGCCGCGATCTCTGGGGCGCCGAGCGCGTCGAGGCTGAGCACCCTCGACAAGCGGCACAGGTCGGGGAACACCTCGAGCATCGGGCTGGCCGGGTCGACGTCGACATCGCGGCAGGTGCCGACGACAGCCAGGGCCGCCTGGCGCAGCTGACTGGTGAGGAACAGCAAGAACCGCAGCGAGGATGCGTCGGCCCAGTGGAGGTCGTCGAGCACCACCAGACGGGGAGCCCGCGCCGCGGCTCCGAGGAGGAACCGGGCCAGGGCATCGAACAGCTCGAAGCGGGCGGCGTCGGATTCGCCTGTGGCGCCGTGGCCCAGCAGCAGCTCGGCGACGCCGGGCCCCGTCAGGCCTCCGTCGAGCTCGGCCCGCACCACCTGGAGCCACGGCCAGTACGGGGGCTGGCCCTCGCCATCCCAGCACGTGGCCCAGCGCACGACCACGCCCTTGTCGGCAGCCGCCTGTGCGGCATGCTCCACCAGCGCGGTCTTGCCGATGCCTGGCTCGCCACAGACCAGCGTGAGGGAGCCACGGCCACCCATGGCGGCGTCGACCGCATCGCCCAACGCGGCGATGTCGGCCTCCCGGCCGACGAAGCCCGTGCTGCCGGCTCCGACCGGCCCTGCGGCCACGGCTCGAATGTACTGCCGGACGAGCACGCGGCTCGGGCGGCCGCTCGGGCCCACGTCAGCCCTCCCGGGGCTCACGAGGACAAGCGCGCCCGCGACCCGAGCGACGTATCGCGGTACGATGACTCAACGGCGACAGGAGGAGGATCCGGTTGCCGCACGGCGAGCGCCGTGGCCAGGAAGGGGAGGAAGACGGCTCATGCCACGGCCCCTGACCGAGAAGCAGTGGGGCACGCTATTGTCCTTTCGGGTCGCGCTGCGGGCGTTCCTGCACTGGAGCGAGGGCCAAGCCGCCGCCGTCGGGCTCACCGCCGCCCAGCACCAGCTCCTCGTCGCGATCCGCGGGCACCCAGCTAAGGACGCCCCCACGCTCACCGACGTGGCCGGCTACCTCTTCGTCCGCCACCACAGTGCCATCGGCCTGGTCGAGAGGGCTGAGGCGCTCGGGCTCGTGAAGCGCTACCGCGACCCCGCGGACCAGCGTCTCGTGCGGTTGGTGCTCACCCCTCTCGGGCATGAGAAGGTCGACGCCCTCGCTTCCGCTCACCTGGAGGAGCTGAAGCGCCTGGCACCGCTGCTGGACGCGTTGGTTGGGGTGGCAGCCGACTGAACCGGCGGCCACCCTCCCCCCGTCGGCCAGACTGCTCGGGCCGTAGGAGGGCGCCCGTGCATTCACACATCATGCTGATCCTTCCCCACCACGACGGCCACCGGCCGCCGCCGCCCATCGTGAACCTACGCGACGGCACCGATCGTGAGGCGCAGATCACCTTCCGCGAGGCCGACGACGAGTGTGCGGAGCTCGCCGGCTGCCCCGAGTGTCTCGCCGGCTTCCTCCGGGTTACGGCCGACGCCATCGACGAGGGCCTGCGCCAGGGACGGTGGCTCACGACGGAATGACGGTCGGCCGGGATTGGTCGGCGACTTGGGCGCGGCCCGCGGTGGTATCGCGACGCGATATATTTTGACCTGACGGCTCGCGGCGAAGAGGGGTCTGGGTGGCTCAGCGGATCGCATCACCGCGTCAACCTGTTCCCCGACGATCCGGACGCCCGCCGGCTCCACGACCAGAACAAGCTCCTGAGCGAGCTGCTGCACGGCTGTGCCGGCCGCGTCGAGCTCCCCCGGTTCCCGTCCCCCGGAAAGGCCGTCGTCCAGGCCCATTGCCAGCACAAGGCGGTGCTGGGGTTCGACGCCGAGCGCGACGTCCTCGCCGCGACGGGGCTCGAGCCCGACGTGCTCGATTCCGGCTGCTGCGGGATGGTGGGGGCGTTCCGCTTCGAGCGGGGGGAGCACTTCGACGTCTCGGTCAGGGCGGCCGAGCGGGTTCTGCTCCCGGCGGTGCGGGCGGTGGGGCCCGACAGCGTGGTCGTGGCCGACGGCTTCAGCTGCCGGGAGCAGATCAGGCAGGGCACGGGGCGGCGTGCCCTGCACCTGGCCGAGGTCCTGGGCGCCGGTCTGGACGGTAAGGAAGCCAGG
>Ga0310811_10010717_pt1 | contig 11853 bp, 8 predicted proteins | sample YCmetagenome_FD_207642 | JGI IMG/M metagenome (GOLD analysis project Ga0310811, IMG submission 207642) | Soil microbial communities from experimental microcosm in Duke University, North Carolina, United States - YC | ecosystem: Engineered > Artificial ecosystem > Soil microcosm > Unclassified ...
CAGCTGTGCCAGGCCGAAACGCTCGGCGTGCTCGACGACCATGATCGTCGCCTCGGGCACATCGACGCCGACCTCGATCACCGTGGTCGCGACCAGCACCGAGGTCTCGCCCGATTTGAACCGCGCCATCTCGGCGTCGCGGTCCGCGCCTTTCATCCGGCCATGGACGAGCCCGATTTTCGGCCCCAGCGTACGTTTCAGCAGCGCGGCACGTTCTTCCGCGGCGGCGAGATCGATCTTCTCGGATTCCTCGACCAGCGGGCACACCCAATAGGTCCGCGCGCCGTTGGCGGTGGCGCGGCGGAGGTGTTCGATCACCTCGTCCAACCGCTCGGCGGAAAGGACGCGGGTCTCGACCGGCTTGCGTCCCGGCGGCCGTCCGGTGAGGCGCGAGACATCCATGTCGCCATAGGTGGTGAGCGCCAGCGTGCGCGGGATCGGCGTTGCGGTCATCACCAGCACATCGGCGGGCCGTCCGCCCTTGCCCTGCAGCAGCATCCGCTGATGCACGCCGAAGCGATGCTGCTCGTCGATCACCGCGAGGCCGAGATCTGCGAACTCCACGTCCTCCGAAAAAAGCGCATGGGTGCCGACCAGGATGTCGAGCTCGCCCTTTGCCAAGGCGGCCAGCGTAGCCTCGCGGCCCACACGCTCGCGCCCGGTCAGCAGCGCCATGCGGATACCCGTCGCCTTCGCCAGCGGCTCCAGCGACGCCATGTGCTGGCGGGCGAGCAGATCGGTCGGCGCCATGAAGGCACCTTGTGCACCGGCCTCAACGGCGTGCAGCAGCGCTATGAACGCGACCACGGTCTTGCCGGCGCCGACATCGCCTTGCAACAGCCGCAGCATGCGCATGGGCGCGGCGATATCGGCTTCGATTTCGGCGATGGCCTGTAGCTGCGGCGCGGTGAGCGCAAAGGGCAGGGCGGCGATGGCCTTCGCTTTCAGAAGCCCTTTTCCCTGCAGCGCTCGCCCCGTAGCCGCCGCGCGCATCTGGCGCCGGATCAGCAGCAGCGCAAGCTGATTCGCGAGCAGCTCGTCATAGGCGAGCCGCATCCGCTCCGGCACGCTTGGCAACAGATCGGCGTCATTGGCGGGTTGATGAACGGCATGCACGGCGCTCGCAAAGCTGGTCCATTTGCGCGCTTTCAAAAAAGCGGGGTCATCCCATTCGGGCAGCTCGGTGAGCCGCGCCAATGCCCCGCGGATCGCCTTGGTCAGCGGTTTCAGCGTCAGCCCTTCGGTCAGCGCATAAACCGGCTCGTGCAGCGGCAGTCCGGCTTCCTCCTCGGGCGCCACGATATGGTCGGGATGGGTCATCTGCAGCGTGTCGCGGAAACGTTCGATCTTGCCGCTGACGATGCGCGTGCTGCCGACGGGAAGTTGCTTGTTCAGGTAATCGGCATGGGAATGGAAAAATACCAGTTCCAGCGTCGATGTCTCGTCGGAGCACAGCACGCGATAGGGTTGCCGCCTATCGCGCGAGGGTGAATGCTTGAGCACATTCACGCTCACCGTCGCGATCCGCCCGACCTCCGCGTCGGACAGTTTCGGCCGATAGGAACGGTCGATCACGCCGACCGGCAGGTCGAAGACGAGGTCGACCAGGCGCGGACCCGCGAGGCCGGAAATGAGCTTTTCCAGCTTCGGTCCGACGCCTTCCAGCGTGCGGATTTCGGTGAAAAGCGGGTTCAGAATCGAAGGCCGCATGGCCGCCAAAGAATATGGAGCGCAGCGGTTGTTCTCAACGCAACGCGTGCTTTTTTGGTGGCCGCGCAACCTTACGGAAAACCGGCTTTCCCTTTTCCGGGTGGCGCTTTATATCCACCCCATGACGAGCGATGAAAACGGTGGGTCTTTTGGGGCCCGCCGCAAAAGGCTTTTGTTCCGGGCGCAGCGCAGGGGCTTCAAGGAGGTCGACCTGATCTTCGGCACCTTTGCGGCCGAGGAGCTGGCAACGATGCCGGAAGCCGAACTCGACCAGTTCGAGGCGCTGCTGATCGCGCAGGACCAGGAGGTCTATGCCTGGCTGCGCGGCCATTCGGAGCCGCCGCCGGAATTCGACACGCCGGTCTTCGCGCGCCTCAAGGCGGTGTGCAACCGCAAGGACCCGAAGTGGAACGTATAGATTACATCGCCAAACATCCCGGACGCCTCACCGTCACCGGCGCGCCGGCGGGCTATGACGCCTGGCTCGCCGCCGAAGCTGCGCAGCGGACCGGCGGGCTCGTGGTCTTCGTCGCGGCCGACGATGTGCATGCCGCCGCCGTGGCCGAGACGGCAAAGTTCTTCGCGCCCACGCTGATGGTGCTGTCGTTCCCGGCCTGGGATTGTCTGCCTTACGACCGCGTCTCGCCCAAGCCTGACATCGCGAGCACACGCCTTGCCACGCTCGCCGCACTGGCGCGGCCTGACGGGCCGGGATCGGCACTTGTCGTTACGACGATCAACGCGATTACCCAGCGTGTTCCGCCGCGCGACTGGATCGCACAGGCGAGTTTCTTCGCCCGCGCCGGCGAAGACGTGGACCGCGAGCGCATGGTCGCCTTCCTGTCCGGCAATGGCTATGTCCGCGCCTCGACGGTGCGCGAGCCGGGCGATTTCGCGCTGCGCGGCGGCATCGTCGACCTCTGGCCGCCGGGCAGGGAACAGCCGCTGCGTCTCGATTTCTTCGGCGAGACGCTGGAGGCGATCCGCCGCTTCGATGCGGAGACGCAGCTTTCCTCCGACAAGATCGACCAGATCGAGCTTCTGCCAGCGAGCGAAGTGCCTCTGGGCAAGACCGAGATCAGCCGTTTCCGCACCGGCTATGTCGCCGCCTTCGGTCCCGCGAACGACGACGATGTGCTTTACGAGAGCATCAGCGCGGGCCGCAAGCATCCGGGCATGGAGCACTGGCTGCCGCTCTTTCACGGTGAGCTCGACACGCTGTTCGATTTCATGCCGCGCGCGCTCATCATGCTGGGACACGAGAGCGAAGAGGCGCGCAAGGCCCGCGAAGATCTGGTGCGCGACTATTTCGAGACCCGCGAGCAGTTCCGCCGCCAGTCGCGCAGCGAAGAGAAGAACGCGATCAAGGCGCCGCCCTACAAGCCGCTGCCGCCCGAAACGCTCTACATGACGGACAATGAGTGGGCCGCCGCGATGGCGATGCACAACGTCCGCGACCTCTCGATCTTCCAGGCGCCGGAGTCGATGACCTCGGTCGACGCAGGGGGGCGGCAGGGCCGTGACTTTCAGCCCGAGCGCGCCACCGCGAAGACCAATGTGTTTGAAGCCGCCGCCGATCACATCGCGGCATTGCAGAAATCCGGCAAGCGCGTCGTCGTCGCCTCGTGGAGCGCCGGCTCGTCCGAGCGCATGGGCGGCGTCCTGTCCGATCACGGCGTAGCCGCGATCCGCAACGTCATCGACTGGCGCGATGCCGGAAAGCTGCACGACGCGGCCGTCGGCCTCAGCGTGCTCGGCATCGAGCGCGGCTTCGAGGCGCCGGATTTCGCCATCATTTCCGAGCAGGACATCCTCGGCGACCGCATGGTGCGGGCCCAGACCCGCGCGCGCCGGGCGCAGAACTTCCTCTCCGAAGCATCCAGCCTCGCGCCCGGCGATCTTGTTACCCATATCGAGCATGGCGTTGGCCGCTATATCGGCCTCAAGACGATCGATGCGCTCGGCGCGCCGCATGACTGTCTCGAGCTGCAATATGACGGCGGTAAGCTGTTCCTGCCGGTCGAGAACATCGAGCTTCTGACGCGCTACGGGGCCGAAGACACCGGCGCACAGCTCGACCGCCTCGGCGGCGCCGGCTGGCAGCAGCGCAAGGCGCGGGCCAAGGAGCGCGTGCGCGAGATCGCGGCCGAGTTGATCCGCATCGCCGCTGCGCGCGAGCTGAAATCGCTCCCGGCGCTCGACCCGCCGTCCGGCCTCTACGACGAATTCTGTGCCCGCTTTCCCTATCAGGAGACGGAGGACCAGGAAAAAGCGATCTCCGACACGATGGAGGATTTCGCCAAGGGCCGGCCGATGGACCGCCTGGTCTGCGGCGATGTCGGCTTCGGCAAGACCGAGGTCGCGCTCCGTGCCGCCTTCGTCATGGCGATGAGCGGCCAACAGGTCGCGGTCGTGGTCCCGACCACGCTGCTCGCGCGCCAGCACTACCGCAACTTCGCCGAACGCTTCAAAGGATTTCCGGTCGTCGTGCGTCAGCTCTCGCGTTTCGTCGATGCCAAAGAAGCAAAGCAGACGAGGGCGGAGCTCGCCGAAGGTAAAGTCGACATCGTCGTGGGCACCCATGCGCTGCTCGCCAAGGCGATCCAGTTCAAGTCGCTCGGCCTCGTCATTGTCGACGAGGAGCAGCATTTCGGCGTGACCCACAAAGAGCAATTGAAGTCGCTCAAGGCCGACGTCCATGTGCTGACGCTGACCGCGACGCCGATCCCCCGCACGCTGCAGCTTGCACTGTCCGGCGTGCGCGACCTGTCGCTGATCACCACGCCGCCGATCGACCGCCTCGCGGTCCGCACCTTCGTCACGCCGTTCGATCCGCTGGTGATCCGCGAGGCGCTTCTGCGCGAGCATTATCGCGGCGGCCAGAGCTTCTATGTCTGCCCCCGCATCGCCGACCTGCGCGAAGCCGAGGAGTTCATCAAGCTCACGGTGCCGGAGGTGAAGGCCGCCGTCGGCCATGGCCAGATGTCGGCCGCCGTGCTCGAAGAGGTGATGACCGCGTTCTACGAGCGCAAGATCGATGTGCTGATCGCGACCAACATCGTCGAGAGCGGCCTCGACATTCCGAGCGCCAACACGATGGTCGTGCACCGCGCCGACATGTTCGGCCTGGCGCAGCTCTACCAGATCCGCGGCCGCATCGGCCGCGCCAAGCAGCGCGCCTACGCCTATCTGACGACGCCGCCGGATCGGAAACTTACGGATACAGCGGCGCGGCGCCTCGAAGTGCTGCAATCGCTCGACCAGCTCGGTGCCGGCTTCTCGGTCGCAAGCCACGACATGGACATCCGCGGCGCCGGCAATCTGCTTGGCGAGGAGCAATCGGGCCATGTCCGTGAGGTCGGCATCGAGCTTTATCAAGAGATGCTGGAGGATGCGGTGGCGCAGATGCGCACCGGCGATGGCGGAGCGGAGCTGGCCGATCAATGGTCGCCGAACATCAACATCGGCGCCGCCGTGTTGCTGCCGGAAAGCTACATCGCCGATCTCAACGTCCGCATGGCGCTCTACCGCCGCCTCGCCGGGCTCGATACGCGTGAGGATATCGACCGTTTCGCCGCCGAGCTGATCGATCGCTTCGGTCCGCTGCCGCAGGAGGTGAAGCACCTGCTCGACATCGTCGCGATCAAGCAGCTCTGCCGCGTCGCGCTGGTCGAGAAGATCGACGCCGGACCGAAGGGTGGAACGGTTTCGTTCCGGAACAATCAGTTCCCCAACCCGCTGGCGCTGGTGAAGCTCATCAATGCCCATCCGGGCTCGATGAAGGTGCGGCCCGACCAGAAGGTCGTGGTCAGCCGCGACTGGCCGACGCCGGAGCTGCGTCTCAGCGGCGTGAAGAACCTGATGGGCCAACTCGCCAAGCTGGCCGCGGCGGCGTGATCAGAAGAGTGGCTTGCCGGTCGCGCTCGGCAGGCTGACGCCGAGGATCTTCGCCAGCGTCGGCGCGATATCGCGCATGTCGATCTCGCCCAGCGAGCCCTTCTTCTTGAGGCCGGGCCCCGCGATCATGAAGGTCGCGCGCATCTCGGGATGGGCCGGGAAAAAGCCGTGCATGCCCTTCAGCGAACCCGGGGCGACGAGCGGACCGGCGAAATTGCTGCCGCCCTCATAACCGAGCTTGTAGTCGACCCAGAAAGACGGCTCGGGCCCGCCGCCCATGGCCGCGATGCCGCCGCGGTCGATCACCTGCGCGATGCCGTTCGCCGGATCGGATGCGAGGCGCTTCAGGAGGGCAGAAACCTTCGCTTTGAGTGCCGCATCGCCGGGCCTGGCCAGCATGATCGCCGTCGAGCCGCCGGCGTTCCACGGCATTGCCTGCCACGCGGCCACCTTGCGCTTGTCGGCATCGTAGATGACGAGACCTTCGGCAACGAAGGCCGATACCAGGTTGACGTCGTGCTCGATCGCGGCGAAGCCGTGGTCGGAGACAACCGCGATCACGATATCCGGCTCGGCCTTGCGGGCATCCAAAATCAGCTTGCCGATGGCGGCATCGATCTTTTCGAGCGTGTCGTAGGCTTCTTTCGAACCGGGGCCGTAGAGGTGCTCGTAGTGATCGAGGCTCGAGACGTGAAGGGTCATGAACTGTGGATGCTTCGCGGCGATGAGCGCGCCGGCATAGGCGGCCATCGCGGCATCGTTCTCTGGATTCTCGCCGAAAATCTCGGCCGGTGCGATGCCCGTGCTGTGCGATAGGTCCGCGAGGAGGTTCGGTGTCGAGAGTGCGGTGATCAGCTTCACGTCGTCGGCGTTATGGGCGCGCCAGTATTCCGGGATGTTGTAGTCGATCGAAGCGGCGCCGACGCTCACCGGCCAGCTGATGCTCGCGACGGTGCCATGCGTGGCATGGACCGCGTCCCACAGCGTCGGGACACGGATGTCGCTCGCATACCAGTACCAGCCGCCCATGTTGGTCTGAAGCGGATCGAAGACGGTGTTGCTCGTGATCCCGTGCTGCGCCGGCCAGACGCCGGTGACCAGCGTGGTGTGGTCGGGATAGGTCACGGTCGGCAGCACGTTGCGCACGCCGGTGGCATAGGCGCCTTCGGCCATGAAGGTGCGCAGGTTCGGGACTTTCGCGCCGCGTTTTTGGGCGTCGATCACATCGCCGGGACGCAGGCCGTCGATGGAGATCATCAGCACCGGATTGGCAGCGGCCGATCCGGCGAGCGCCGTCAGCAGAGCGGCCAGGGCAAAAGCTTTCTTCATCCCCATCCCCATCCCCATTTCGATTCACCGGCTGCGATCATGGCCGGTTTTGTGACCGTCTCGTGTCGTTCACCAGTGCAGGAGGAGCTTCCCGCTCTTGAACTCGAAGGATTTCAGCCGCCGCAGGAACGCCATGCCGAGCAGGGAGGTGCCCATGGGCGCCTGATTGATCGAGACCGGCACATCGGAGAAATGGATCGGCCCGATCGACAGCTGGTTCACCGTATAACTCGCGCCATGGCCGATGCCATTTGCGGTCGAGGTCTCGGAATCGTAGCGAAGCGCTTCGATATCGATCCCGACGCGCCGCGCGTCTTCCGGGCTGAGCACGATGTCGGTCGCGCCGGTATCGACCTGGAAGCGCACCCGCTGGCCATCGACCTCGCCGGTCGCGAAATAGCTGCCGCCATCGCTTTCACTTAGCACGACGGTGTGGCCGCCCGTTGCCACGGGCTCGCCAGGCATCAAGGCGCTGGTGAAGCGCGCGCCGAAGTCGCTGAAGAGATCGCGGTAGAGATAGCCGACGACCAGTACTGCTGCGATCGCGATCCAGATTGCGATGTTGCGCGCCGATTCCTTCAGCGTGAATTGCCGCGACATCAAGATACCCGAGCCGGCGACCGTGATGATGAGGATGAGTTGAAGCATCCGCGCCTCGTCCATGCCGGAGAGGGTTCGCTCCGGAAAGGCGCGCGACAGCAGCCAGAGCCCGGCGGTGACCGCGATCAGGATGCCGGCGATAATGAAAGCCCTGTTCCGCCGCGGCGGGGGGTGATCGGGTCTCGTCCAGGGATTGTTGTCGCTCATGCGATGACTCTAGTGAATGTCGGGCACGCTTGAAACCGTTCGCGAGTTCGCGTATGAGCCCGCCTCCCATTGCCAGCCGGGAGACCACCATGACGTGGACTTTGAATATCCCGGGCCTGCTCCGCGGCGCTTGACGGCCTCCGGGGTTGTCCCGGACCGAACAACCGATCATCGAGTGCCTGTGCCGCATCTTGCGGCTTGGAAAAGCTTTGTCATGTCCGTTCCCGCGTTGCGCGCTCTTCCGCGCGTCGAGGCGTGCGATCTCGCGCGCATCGAACGTCAGCTGAGCCGCTTCCATCCCGACCTGCGTCTCGCCGCGCGAGCGCTGGCCGGGCGTCATCTCCGGCTCGGCCAGCTGAGCCTGAGCTTTCCGGCGCTGTTCACAGCGCTGGCGATGCCGCGCGCCGGCCGCGAGGCGGCGATCACGGCTGTCATTGCCGGCGCATCGCTGCGCACGGTGGCCGGGATCGTGCGCGTGCCGCTGTGGCTGCGTTCGCTCAAGCCGCGCCTGCTGCCGGCCATTCTGCCTGATCTGCCCGACGGGCCGTTCCTGGCGCGGCGGATCGCCAATCATCGGCCCCGCCGTCCAGCCCAGGTTGCGCGCTGGTTCGAAGCGGTGTCGCAAGCCGCGCGCTGGGTCGATGAGGATTTCGCGGTGTGGTGCGCGCGGGTGGCGCTTGAGCCCGTCGGACGCCGCCGCTCCGGCATCCATCTGCTGTGCCTGTGGGCGTGGTATTCGCGGCATCCCGAGACGCGGGCCGGCGCGCTTATCCGGCGCCCCTGGTTCGACGGCATGGCGCGCGCAGGCGCGGTCGAGCAGGCGCGGCGCTGGCATGAACGCATCGAGCTCGAGTGCAATCTGGGTGGCCGGGCGTTCGAGCCCTGGCTGACGCCGGGCACGGCCGATGGCTACACATTCGTTCCGCTCCGCGATGCACCTGCCATCGATGCCGAGGCGGAGGCGATGGCCAACTGCGTCCGTACCTACGGTTACGGCATGGCGCATGACAATACGCGTCTTTGGAGTGTACAGCGCGACGGCGTGCGGGTCGCGACGATGTCGGTGAGCACATCGTCGAACGATCCGCTGCCGGTGATCGGCGAGCTGCTGTTGTCGAGCAACCGGGAAGCACCGGTCGAGATGTGGTGGGCGGCGCGGCGCTGGCTGAACGGCCACGACCTGTTGCCGTTCGCCAATCTCGCAAAGCCCTGGCACAGCGTACCGCTGGATACCGCGACCTGGCGGGCATTTTGGAAGCCATTCTGGCTGGCGCATGGCACAATTCCGGCATGGTTGCCGCTGCAGCCGGCCCGGCATGTGCTGGACGAGCTTTGAGGTCTTGACAGTCGGTCACTTCGGTCCGATATTTCTGTTATGACAGAAACAACAGTTCTCGCCGACCTCGCCCCAGCCGCCCGGAACTTCGTCCTGTACTGGGGCGATATGGGCAGCCAGTGGGGGGTCAACCGCTCGGTGAGCCAGATCCATGCGCTGTTGTATCTCTCGGGCCGGCCGCTGACGGCGGAGGAGATCGCCGAGACGCTGGGCCTGGCGCGCTCGAACGTCTCGAACTCGATCCGCGAGCTGCAGGGCTGGGGCCTGATCCGCCGGGTGCCGGTGGCGGGCGACCGCCGCGACTTCTTCGAAGCCGATGCCGATGTCTGGTCGATCGCTTCGAAGATCGTCGACGGGCGCAAGCAGCGCGAACTCGATCCGGCGCTGGCCGCGCTCGATGCCTGCGTCGAGGAGGCGAAGGGCGATGCCCGGCTCGATCCCGTCGCGCTGCAACGCTTGAGGGCGATGCAGGAATTCACCCGCACGATGTCGGGCTGGTACGGGCAGATGACGGCCGTGCCGCGGCCGACGCTGATGGCGCTGATCAAGCTCGGCGCGCGCATTGCCGGCTTCCTGCCCGGCAAGAAAGTCAAATGAGGGAGACACGTCATGCTGCGGCCTGTTTTTCGCGACGCACATGACATTCCCGAGCCGCTTCGACTCGGCGACCTCCGCTTCCGCAAGCTTCTGAGCAATGACGACTGGTTCGCATTGCCGGCGCCGGTGCGCAAGCGCTTCAGCAAGCGGCTGAGCAATGGCGCGAGCGTCGTGTATGCCGGGCAGGTGACGGCGATGCGGGTCAATCTCGCGGGACGGGTGCTGAGCCATCTGGCGCGGCTGATCGGATCGCCGCTTCCTCTCTTCCGCGACATCGCCGTGCCGGCCGTCGTGACCGTGACAGAAGACGAGCGGAGCGGCGGGCAAATCTGGACGCGAATGTATGCGCGCCACGGCGGGCTGCCGCAGGTGATCCATTCGGCGAAGCGCTTCGCGGGGCCGACCGGACTCGAGGAGTGCGTCGGCGGCGGTGTCGGTATGGCACTGACCGTTGCGGTGGAGGAGGGCACGCTCCTGTTCCGCAGTGCCGGATACTTCGTGCAGCTCTTCGGCCGCCGTATGGCCATTCCGCGCTGGCTGACGCCGGGCGCGCTCACGGTTTCGCATACCGAGCTGGGCGAGGGGCGCTTCCAGTTCGGCCTCGACATCATCCATCCCTGGCTGGGGCAGCTGATGCACCAGACCGCCGTGTTCCGGGAGGTAAAGCCATGACCTCGACTCTGCTTTGGACATTGATTGCGCTCCAGATCGCGATGGGGGCGTTCGACACGCTGTTCCACCATGAGCTGACCGAGCGATTGGCATGGCGGCCGAGCCAGCGGCGCGAACTCCTGCTGCATGGGCCGCGCAATCTGCTTTACGCCGCGCTGTTCGTGACGCTCGGCTGGTTCGAGCCGCATGGCGTGATCGCGATGATCGTGATGGCGGTGCTGGCGGTCGAATTGATCATCACACTGACGGATTTCGTCGAGGAGGACCGCACCCGCAAGCTGCCGGCGAGCGAGCGGATCACGCATACGCTGCTGGCGCTGAACTATGGCGCGATCCTGGTGCTGCTGGTGCCGGTGCTGCGGGGATGGGCGGAGCAGGGGGCGGAGATCGTCGCGGCGTATCATGGCTGGTGGAGCATGCTGGCCGGCGTCTCGGCCTTCGGCGTCGCGATCTTCGGCCTGCGCGACATCGCGGCGGCGGGGCGGAGCGAGCGGCTGGTGCCGAAACCCGCGGGAGCCCTGGTTGCGGCGCTGCCCAGGCACCAGACGATCCTCGTCACCGGGGGCACGGGGTTTGTCGGCAGCCGCTTGGTCGAGGCGCTGGCGGCGGAGCGGCATGAGGTGATCGTGCTGACCCGCGATGCGAAGCGCGCCATCGGTCTGGCGGCACCGCTGACCGTCGTGACCGATCTCGACCAGATCGCGTCGGACAAGCGGATCGATGCCATCGTGCATCTGGCGGGCGAGCCGATCAGCGGCGGGCTTTGGACCGCGTGGCGGCGCAAAGCGATCATCGAGTCGCGGGTGGGGCTGACGCAGCAGCTGACCGAACTGGTCGCGCGGCTCGATGAGCGGCCGAAGGCGATGATCGCGGCCTCGGCGGTCGGCTGGTATGGGATGCGCGGCTGCGAGCCGCTGACCGAAGAGGATGCGGCGGAGGCGGGCAGCTTCAGCCACGAGTCGTGCGAAGCCTACGAGCAGGCGCTGGCGCGCGTGGCGGAATACGGTGTGCGGACCGTGGCGCTGCGCATCGGGCTGGTGCTGGGGACCGAGGGCGGGCTGCTCGCCAGACTGCTGCTGCCGTTCGAGTTCGGGATGGGCGGGCCGGTGGGTTCGGGCGCGCAGTGGATGAGCTGGATCCATCGCGACGATCTCGTCCGGCTGATCGCCCATGCCGTGGCGACGCCGCGTGTGGCGGGCGCGCTCAACGCGACGGCGCCGGAGCCGGTGCGCAACCGCGATTTCGGCAAGGCGCTGGGGCGCGCGCTGCATCGTCCGGCGGTGATGCCGCTGCCCGCGGCGGTGGTGCGGCTGCTCGGCGATTTCGGCAAGGAGCTTCTGCTGGGCGGGCAGCGGGTGCTGCCGCACCGCGCGGTGGCGAGCGGGTTCACGTTTCGCTACCCGGCGATCGACCGTGCGTTTGCCGCGATGCTGGGCGGCAAGGCGGGACGCGAACACGAGCCGAGGGCGGAGGCTGCGCATCGGCTGCGGTTGAGTTAGCGCGCA
>Ga0310811_10010718_pt1 | contig 11853 bp, 11 predicted proteins | sample YCmetagenome_FD_207642 | JGI IMG/M metagenome (GOLD analysis project Ga0310811, IMG submission 207642) | Soil microbial communities from experimental microcosm in Duke University, North Carolina, United States - YC | ecosystem: Engineered > Artificial ecosystem > Soil microcosm > Unclassified ...
ACTGCAACAAGCTGGACTTTTCGCATCGGTTCCTCCGGCGAAACCTGTTCATGATGCCGGCTTATCATGGCAGGTGCAGTGCCGCACCGCATCGCTGCAACGACTTTTCTAAGTCGTTTGTCGACAATCTCTTAGCCGCACCGTTGTGCGGTGTGCGTCGGATCACTATCCCCCACAGGTGACAGACGCGTCCGTTCGGCTGGACTTAATTGCTTAGCTCGCTTTTACACCGAACGTAACAAGGGGTCAGACTCCAATTTCGAAAACTCTAAATGGAGTCTGACCCTATCTCGGGGGCGGGGAAGCCCCGGCGGGCCCAAAGGAAGTAGACCACGACCCCCACCAATAGAATGCCAAAGCCGACACCGGCGTGGGCAGGATAGCGGACGACCGTCGTGAGCGAGATCAGCCAGCATGCCACGACAAAGATGGCGGTCGTTATCGGATGGAGCGGAACGCGAATGCGCTCCTCGTCGTCGCCGGTTTTTCGCGCCCGCATCCGGAAAATGATCAGCGAGGCGCCGGTGAGCCCGAAGAAGAGCACGTCGATCGCTTCGACGTAGTTGAGGATCTGGTCGTACTTGCCGGTCAGCGCGATCACGACGGCCCAGACTCCCTGCAAAACGATCGCGACGACGGGAACGCGCGACTTTGCGTTGAGCGTCCCGACCGCCTTGAAGAACACACCGTCGCGCGCCATCGCGTAGTAGACGCGAGGCGCCGTCAGCACGCTCTGGCTGAGGAACCCGACGGTCGAGATCGCGATGCCGAGGGCGATGAGTCGCGCTCCACGATCGCCGAGCGCTCGTCGCATGACTTCCGACGCGGGCGTCGACGTCGCGGCGAGTCCATCGACGCCAAGAACGTGGAGACAGACGTAGGTGACGGACAGGTACAGCACGATCACACCAACGACGCCGATGAGGAGCCCACGCGGCAAGTCGCGGCGCGGGTTCTTCATCTCTCCGCTCACGAAGCTCGACGTCTGCCATCCACCATAGGCGAACAGGACCGGCACCATCGCGGTCGCGAGTCCAGCGAGCCCGCCGCTTCCCGTTCCCGTCGGAGTCGGTTGACCAGCCGTCGGCGTCGACGTTGTGCCGAATAGTCCCACACCGATGAGGCCGAGAATCGCCGCCAGCTTCGTGATCATCAGCGCGCTCTGCACGTTGCTTCCCGCGCGCACGCCGAGACAGTTGACGAGTGTGAGAACGCCGAGCGTCAGGGCGGCCGCCGCCTGTTCCGAAATGCCGACCCCGCTCAGCTCACGGAGGTACCGCCCGAAGATGATCGCGGCTCCGGCCATCCCTCCGGTTTGCACGACGAGCAGTAAAGTCCAGCCGTAGAGAAAAGCGACAATCGGATGGTAGGCGTCACGCAGATAGGCGTACTGGCCGCCCACTCGCGGCCGAAGCGCGGCCAGCTCGGCGTAGACGAACGCGCCCATGAGCGCGATGGCCCCACCGATCATCCACGCGCCGAGCACCATGCCGGGCGTGTGCACCTGTCGGGCGACGACGCTGGGATTGACGAAGATGCCGGCGCCGATGATCCCACCCATCACGATCATCGTGGCGTCGAAGGCACCGAGTCGGCGGGCGAGGGTCGGCTGGCCCGAGGACGGTTCAAACGCGGCGGAGGTGGTTCGCGGCTCGGTGCTAGTCATGGCGCCCTAGCCTACCGGCGGCCCCGACCCCCGGCAAGGTCGCGCCCCATGGCGGGCCCCCGTGCAGCACCGTTCCTTTCGAGGTCGTCCCGATCCAAATCGAACGCTTTTGGGGGACCCTGCATCTAAGGGTTAACACGTGGCCAATACAGTCGTTGCCTTTCAGTCAGCCTACCGGGTGAGCGAACCCGACCTGATCGCTCGGGTCCTCGCCGGAGACCGGATCGCGGCGCGCGAGCTATACGACGCGCATTCGCCCCGGGTCTATCGTCTCGCCTTTCGGTTGACCGGTGACGCCGATCTGGCTCGTGAGTTCACGCAGGACACTTTCGTACGCGCGTTCGGCCAACTCTCCCGTTTTCGCGGAGACTCAGCCCTCTCCACCTGGCTTCACAGGATCACCGTCACGGTGGTGGCGAACGCGATGCGCAAGGTGAAGCGGTTCAGGGAGCGGGAGACGGATCTCGAGGACGTTCATCCGCTCGGCTCGGACAGCATGGGAGTCGACCCCGTGCTGCGAGAGCGCCTGCATCGCGCGATCGACCAACTACCAGAGATCTACCGAACCACTGTCATCATGCATGACATCGAAGGCTATACCCACACCGAGATCGCAGAAGTGCTCGGCGTGGCGGAAGGAACCTGTAAGAGCCGCCTGTCGCAGGCACGCGCGCAACTCCGCGCGTCGCTCGCCGACCTGGCACCGGAGCTCGAATCATGACGGAAGACAGATTTGACGAATTGATGCGCGACGCCGCGCAGACCTATCGTAAGCCACCACAGCCCGATTTCGACGCGATGTGGAACGTGGTGGCGCGTGACAGTTTTGGCGTTACCAATCCGACACGTGCGGGTCGTTCGTTCCGTTTGCCGCGTGGCATCGGAATCGCCGCGACGCTGTTGCTGGGCATCGGTATCGGGCGCGCCACCGTGACGTTCAAGAGTGCATCGCCAACGAGCGCGCGGACGGTCGCCACGACCGACGCACGGACCGATTCGCTTCCCGAGCCGGCTCCGTATTCGACGGAGACCTCCCAATATCTCGGACAGACCGCTGCGCTGCTCATCGCGCTGCCGTCCGAGGTGAAAGCCGGTCGCGCCAACGAGCAGTTCCTTTCACGGGCCGGCGAGCTGTTGACGCGCACGCGTCTGCTGCTCGATTCGCCCGCGGCGAATGATCCGACCATGCGCAACCTGCTCGAGGATCTCGAGCTCGTGCTCGCGCAGGTCGTGCACCTGGAAAACAATCAGAGCCGTACCGAGCTGGATCTCATCAACCGCGCGCTCGAGCAGCGCGACGTCATTCCCCGGCTGCGCACCGCGGCCGCCGACATCTCTGCGAACTAGGAGACGAGCGATGAAACGCATCACGCTCACCTTGATGACGCTGCTCGCCGCGACAAGCGTGGCGGCAGCGCAAGACCCAACGCCGCCGGCGCGTCCCGTGCCGGCCCCCGCCGCCCCTCGGCCCGCGCGTCCAGCGCCCGAGGCAAGGCCGGTCTACACGCCGTTGCCGCCGATCGCGCCGATCTTCGACGAGGACGCGGTGCGTGAGATGGCCCGGGAGGCCGCGCGTTTCTCGATCGACCGCCTCGACCGCGAAGCGATTCGTACGAACGTCGAAGTGGCGCGCGCGGCCGCCGAGATGACGCGTGAGAACATCCGCATCAACAGCGACGAGATCCGGCGAAACGCCGAGATGGCCGTGCGCGACATGCATTTCGATTTCGATTTCGCCACGCCGCACGTTGCGCCGATGCCGGCCATGTCCCCGATGACGATCGACACGCATATCACCCCGATGGTGATGGGCCGCGACTTCACCGATCGTATGCCGCCCGCTCCGTGGGCGCAGGGCGACCCGGCGGACTCGGTGTACCGGATCGCGCGAGACGCGCTGGGCCGCGGCGACTACGGCCGTGCGGCTCGTCTGTTCTCGGAAGTCACGCAGAAGTATCCCAACTCCGCGTACAAGAACGACTCCTACTACTACGAGGCGCTCGCGCGCTACAAAGTCGGCACGACCGACGAGTTGAAGCAGGCGGCGAAAATCCTCGAGCCGTTGGTGAAGCCCGGCACGACCGCCAGTAACGTCACCTATGTGACGGGTCAGGGAGGGTTCGTGCGACGCAATACGAGCGATACCGACATCGGAGCCCTCTACGCGCGAATCATCGGCGCACTGGCGCAACGCGGCGACCAAGGCGCGGCCCAACGCATCAAGGAGATTGCACAGGGACCGAACGCGCCGTGCGATCAGGAAGACATCCAGGTCCGGACCGAAGCGCTCAATGCGCTGAGCCAGATGGATCCCGCCGCCGCGCTGCCGAGCCTTCGCAAGGTTCTCGAGCGCAAGGATGAATGCAACGCATCGCTGCGCCGCAACGCGGTGTTCATTCTTGGCCGCCGCAATGACGCGGAATCGTCCGCATTGTTGCTGAGCGTCGCCAAGAGCGATCCGAGCACGGGCGTCCGCTCGGATGCGATCAACTTCCTCGCGCGCACGCCGGGCGAGGCGGGGATCAACGCGCTCGAGGACATCCTGAAAACCGAGCAGGACGAGCGGATCCAGCGCGCCGCCGTCCGAGCGCTCATGAACAGCGACAACCAGCGCGCTCGTGCCAGCATGCGCGCGCTGATCGACCGCAAGGATGCGCCGGTCAATTTGCGCATCGAGGCGATCAGCAGCCTGAATACGGACCGCGCGACGCAGGAGGACTTGAAGTACCTCCGCGACCTGTATGGCCGCGCCGAGAGCGACGCGATGAAGCGCGCGATCATCGACGCCGTTGGCCGCATGGGCGGCGCCGAAACGGATCAGTGGATTCTCGCGATCGCCCGCAACAACAACGAGTCGAGCTCGATTCGAGCCACCGCGATGTCGCGCCTTTATCGGTCGAACATTTCCGTCGCCGATCTGAACAAACTCTATGACGGAGCGGATTCGCGCGACATCCGGCAGCAGATCATCAACATCCTGCAAAACCGTAAGGAGCCGGAGGCCGCCGATAAGCTCGTCGAGATCGCCAAGAGCGGCACCGATATCAACTTGCGGAAGCAGGCGATCAACGCCCTCACGAGAAAGAACGACCCGCGCAGTGTGCAGCTCTTCCAGGACATCCTCGACGGGAAACGTCCATGACGCGAATCTCTCATCTCTCACTGGCCGCCGCGCTCGTCGCGGTGGCCACCAACGCACCGGCGCAACTCGCGTCGCGCGTCGACGGCGCCCCTGACGGCCGCGTGCAATTCAGCTTCGCGTCGCGCCCGGGCGTCTGCGGCAATGGTCGCACATACATCCAGACGGGGCCGAACAGCTATACGGGTACTTTCTACGGCAACGGCGACATGTCGCGCATGGAGCCGTGCGTGGCCGGGCCGGTGCGCGTCGTCATCGATCGCGCCGAGAAGCTTCCGTTGTCGGTGCAGACGTACGTTGGTCCGCCGGATTCGACGGTGCGGGGGATCACCGATCTCGGGCGCGTGCGCGCGCAAGACGCGGCGGATTATCTGCTGTCGCTCGCCGCGAAGGTCGACGGACGGGCCGGCCGCGATGCGCTCTTCCCCGCCATGCTCGCCGACAGCGCCAACACCGCCGCGGCCCTCGTCGTGATCGCGAAGAACACCGGGCTGCCGCGGGAGACGCGTCGCAGTGCGCTTTCCTATATGGGACGGTCCACGGACGGGTTGCAAACAATCCCGGCCAGCGTGACCGAGCCGATTCTCGCCATCGCGCGCGACGAGACCGACAATCAATCGGTTCGCCAACAGGCGCTATCGGTGCTCGGCCGTCTCGATCACGGCGCCGGCATTCAACCGCTGATCCAACTGTCGCAGCAGAATCAGAGCGTGTGGCTGGCCAAGGAGTCGATGTCGACGCTCGCGCGATCGGGCGACCCGCGCGCGCGGCAGTATCTGCGCACGGCGGTCAAGCGCACGGATCTCCCGGAAGACGTTCTGACCGTGGCGCTCCGCGCGCTCGGTCAGGAGTACGCCACGGCGCAGGACGCCGCGCTTCTCCGAGAGGTCTACCCGACGTTGCGAACCGATCGTTCGCGTGAAGCGGTTTTCTCGGCGCTCGCCGAGATGGGCGGCGCTGAAAACACTCGCTGGCTGCTCGCGCTGGCGCAGAACGGCAACGAGCCGATCCAGCTCCGACGCCGCGCGGTCGAAGCGGCGAGCCGCGCCGGCGCGTCGATCACCGATTTGATCAAGGTTTACGACACGACGACCGATCCGAGCATGAAGCAGAACTTGATCGGGATCTTCGTGCGCAACGGCGAGCGCCCGGCGGTCGACAAGCTGATTTTGATCGTGAAGGCCGAAGAGAACCTCTCCGTCCGCCGAAGCGCGATCAATCAGCTGTCGCGGTCGGAAGATCCGAGGATCAAGGCGGCGCTGCAGGAGATTGTCTCTCGGTAGGATCGTAGGGCATAAACGGCGCTCTTAGAGGGCGCTGGGAAGCGGCGCTTTGAACACGCGCTTGTAAACGTCGCCGGGAAAGGACGCTGTAGCGTTCCTACTCGGCGGCGTTTTTTCGTGGGCAGCGTGGTTTCATGGCGTCGTCTACCGGCGTCGTCTAAAAGCGCCGTTCACCAGCGCCTGTGAGAAGCGCTGTTTATGCCTTGCCATTGTCCTATTGTTCTAGTACAATACAACTGGATGTTCACCGTTGACCCATCTGATCCCACGCCGATCTATGCGCAGCTCGATCGTGGTATTCGAGCGGCCATCGCCGCCGGCCGACTTGCGGTTGGCGATCGGTTGCCGACGGTACGGCAGTTGGCGGTGGATCTTCGCGTCAACGCCAACACCGTGGCGAAGGTGTACGCCGAGTTGGAGCGTGCCGGCCTGCTCGCCACGCAGCGCGGTATCGGCACGTTCGTTCGAGCAGTTCCCACCCCGCCGGCCGGAAGCACGCGCCGAGATCGTGAGCGCGAGCTGAAACCGCTCGTCGAGCGACTGCTCGCCGACGCGTCGGCTATCGGTATCTCGCTTCACGACGTCGTTCAGTACGTGAAGACGCTCGAGTCGCGGAATACCAAGGAGAACGCCTAAATGCCCAAGAAGAAATCGCGCCGAAGGGCGTCGACCAAACCGACCCCGCAAATCGATGTGCGGATCAATGTCATCTCGATCATCATCCTGCTCGCGTCGGTCGGGAGCGGCGCGGCGGCGAGTGTGTCGCAACGAAACCCCGCTGGCATCATTGTCGGTGTCCTGGTCGGGCTCGTCCTGATGCAAGCGCCAAAGATCGCGCGACAGTGGGAGCGCGGCGTCGTGTTGCGACTCGGCAAGTATCAAGGGCTTCGCGGGCCCGGCCTGTTCTGGATCGTGCCGTTCATCGATACCGTGACGACGTGGATCGACCAGCGTGTCATCACGACGAACTTCAACGCCGAGGAGACGCTGACGTCGGACACCGTGCCGGTCAACGTCGACGCGGTGTTGTTCTGGATGGTGTACGACCCGGAGAAGGCGGCACTCGAGGTGCAGGATTACGCACGAGCCGTGAGCTGGGCGGCGCAGACGGCGCTGCGCGACATTATCGGGCGCACGTTTCTCACGGATTTGCTGCGTGGTCGCGAGCGTATCGAGGGCGAGCTGCAGAAGTTGATCGACGACCGGTGCACGCCGTGGGGCGTCACGGTGCAATCGGTGGAGATGCGCGACGTCGTCATCCCGTCCTCCCTTCAGGACGCGATGTCGCGCGAGGCGCAGGCGTCGCGCGAGAAGCAAGCGCGCATCATTCTCGGTCAGGCCGAAGTCGAGATCGCAACCCTCTTCCAGGAAGCCGCGCGCTCCTACCACGACAACCCGACCGCGCTGCATCTGCGGGCGATGAATATCCTATATGAAGGCTTGAAGGAGAAAGGCGCGTTGATGCTCGTGCCGAGTACCGCCGTCGAGTCGATGGGGCTCGGGGGCTTGCTCGGCGCGGCGGCGACGCGGCAAACTAGTCTGAGTCAGGGCGAAGGCGCCTAGGTCTGTCCGTCCCCTTCCTTTACCGACCCCAATGACCGAGCCAGCGGTAGTCGAACGCACCGTCCCCGCGCCGCCGAAGGTTTCATTCTGGGAAGATCTCATCGACATCTTCTTCTCGCCGGCCGCCGTGTTTCGCCGCGAGGAGTCCAAGAGTTTTTGGCCGCCGATGCTGTTCGTGGCGCTCGCCGTCGGCGTCATCGTGTTCGTCACCTTCAACACGCTCGAACCAATTTTTGACGCCGAGTTCACCCGGAACGCGGCCAAGCAAGTCGCGGGCAATCGGAACGTCACTCCCGAACAGCTCGAGGTGGGCAAACGGATCGGGATGAACGTCGCGCGCTACGGCGTTCCCGTCATCATGATGGTGACGATGTTCGTGCTCGGCATCTTCACGTGGCTGGTCGGGAAGCTGGTCGGGTCCGTGCAGAGTTTTCACGCCGCGTTCGTTGTCGCCTCGTGGTCGTATGTCCCGAGAGTGCTCGGCGCGATCTTGGGCGGTGTTCAGGGATTGGTGATGGACACATCCAAATTCAACTCGCAGCTGAGCATTAGTTTGAGCCCGGCGCGCTTCATGGACGCTGACACCGCGAATCCGCTGCTCTATCAGTTCGCGGGCCGATTCGACGTGATTACGATTTGGGTCACGATTCTACTGGCGATCGGCATGTACGTTACGGGGAAGGTCTCCAAAGGACGCGCTGCGGTTTTCGGCGTGTTGATGTGGATACTTGGCGCGCTCCCGGCGCTCCGTGCGGCGTTCTTGGCGATGTAGCGGCTTGGAGGCAGACGAAACGCGTGCCGGCGTCGGGGGCCTGACGTCGAGCGTGGACTACCCGACGGCGAGCAACGCGAGCAGGCGGATTTGCCCGGCGTGATACGTGTCGTGCAGCGCCATACCGAGGAGTTGACGGGCGATGGATTGGTCGGCGCCCGCCGGAACGCGCGCCAGCCGCTCGGGAGTGGCGTTGCGAATTGCACTCAGCAAACGCGTCTGCGTGTCGTCGAGCAGCGCGAGGTCTGCCTCCCACGCGGCAGGGTCGGCGCGCTCGGGGGAAACGGGCCACCACGGCTCGCGAATCGCGCGGGGGAACGGATCGATCTCGCCGTTCAATGTGCGCGACGTCAGCAAATGGCGCCCGTGCGCGAGATGCAGCACGAGCTCCCAGATCGAGTTTCTGTCCGCGCCGGGTTTGCGAAAGGCGACGTCGGCGCCGATTCCACCGAGCGCTTCGCGCACTGACGGCCCGTGCCAGGCAGGGCCGTTGTACGATTCGACGAGTGTGCTGAGAATGACGTCGCGGCTCGGATCAGTGGCCGCTTCGGGCAATGGTCTTACCGGTGAAGTTTTCGGTCGCGACGTCGTGGCCCTTGGATAACGTCTGCACGTAGGCGACAAGGCGCCAAATCTGATCGTCGGCGATACGACCGCCCCAAGCCGGCATGCCGTCGGGCCGGCCTTCGTAAATCGATTGATAGATGTCGCCGGCGGTTCCGCCGAAATGCCAGCGGCTGTCCTGCAGGCTCGGTCCCATCGCGCCCGAACCGTCGGCGCCGTGACAGTCCATGCAGTTGTAGGCGATGAACAGCTTCGAGCCTTCGGCGACGCGCTGCGCGTTGCCCTGGAACGGATTGACGAGCGAGGCGAAGCGGCCCGCCCGGGCGAGGCCGGGCTGAATGTGATCCGGGTGCTCGACGAAATACGTCGGCTGCGTTCCTTGCTGCGGCGGCGACTGTCGCGCGGGCGACTGCCGCGCGGCGTACGCGCCGGCGCCCCCCAGTGCGGCGGCGACGAGCATGCCTTGCACGAACGATGGAATATGCATGAGCAATCTCTCCATCAGAGCGAAAAGACGAACAACATGCCGCCCCACGAAGTGTAGCGCGCCAGGTCGGGGAGCGTCGTGCCGCGCTCGCGCACGTCGAACGGCAAGTTGGCGGCGACATCTCCTGCAATGAGCAATCCCATGTCGCCGCCAATGCCGGCGTAGACCGCGACGTACTGCTTGCCGTCGGGCCCGGTGTACGTCATCGGCGCGCCGACGATGCCCGATCCAACTTTGAACTGATAGAGCACGGTTCCGTTGGTGGCGTCGACCGCTTTGAACCAGCCGTCGAGCGTCCCGTAGAAAACGACGTTGCCCGCTGTGGCCAGGGCGCCGCTCCAGACGGGGAACGGCTCCTTGATGCCCCAGATCTTCTTGCCGTGGACGGCGTCCCAGGCGATGAACTCACCCTTGTAACCGCCCGGTCCGCCCTTTTCCGGCGCGTTGCCGCCAATGTACGGAGTTCCAGCGATGTACATGACTTCACGTCCTTCGAAGTCCATGCACAGGTTGTTCGTCGGCACGTAGAACAGACCGGTCTTCGGTGAAAAGGCAGCGGGCTGCTGATTCTTGCCGCCCTCGAGCGAGGGACAGATGTCTTTGACGTTCTTTCCTTGCGCCGTCGCTTTGTCGACGTTCACGTTCGGGCGTCCGGTCTTGAGATCGACGCCCGACGACCAATTCATCGGCACGAACGGCTGGGCGAGCAGCACCTCTCCGGTGGCGCGGTCGATCGTGTAGGCGAAGCCATTGCGATCGAAGTGGACGAGCGCCTTCCGCGTGCCGCCGCTCATCGGCAAGTCGACGAGAATATTCTCGTTGACGGCGTCGTAATCCCACATGTCGTGCGGCGTCGGCTGGAAGGCCCAGACCATCTCGCCGGTGTCCGGATCGCGCGCGATGATCGCGGCGCTCCACTTGTTATCGCCCGGCCGTTGGTTGCCGTTCCACGGACCTGGATTGGAAGTCCCGTGATAGATGAGGTTGAGCGCGGGATCGTACGAGATCCATCCCCACACCACCGCGCCGCCGACCTTCCACGATTCACCGGGCCAGGTGCTGATGCCGAGATTCGCGCCGCGATCCTGCGCGTAGAACGGCTTGAAGCGCGTGCCGACTTTCATGTCGGCATCCGGGCCGACGTTGTACGCGCGCCAGAGCTCCTTGCCACTGTTCAGATCCACGGCGGCGATCCAACCGCGCACGCCCATCTCACCGCCGCTCGACCCGACGATCACTTTGTTCTTCACGACGATGGGCGCCATGGTGATCGTCTCACCTTTGTTGATGTCGCCCATCTTGGTGCGCCACAGTTCCGTCCCGGTTGCCGCGTCGACGGCGACGGTGTGTCCGTCGAGCAGGTTGTAGACGATCTTGCCGTCGGCGAAGGCGGCGCCGCGGTTCACGACGTCGCAACAGGCGATGCCGATCGCCGCCTGCGCGTTCTCGGGGCGGTACTTCCACTTGAGCGGGAACCCCGGCTGTGTGAGGTCGATCGCGTAGGCGACATTCGGGTACGGCGTGATGACGTACATCGTGTTGCCGACGACGAGCGGCTGCCCCTCGTGGCCGCGCAGCACGCCGGTCGAGAAGGTCCACGACACGTGGAGATTCTTCGCGTTGCCGGGCGTGATCTGTGAGAGATTGCTAAAGCGACTGCTCGCATAGTCGCGCGCCGGCATGCTCCATTCGCCATCGGTCACGCCCGCGAGCGGCGGCGTGGCGATGCTGGCGCCAGTGACGGTGGCGGTCGCCGCCGCGGGCGCTGAGTTGCCGCCGTTGCCGCAGCCGGAAACGATCGAGGCCGCGGCGAGCACGCCCGCGAGAACGTCATTCAGTCGCATGTGCCGGATTCTCCGTCGCAATCGATGGAGAGTATGGCTCAATCCCGCCCCGTTGTCAGTCCTCGGCCTGCGCCAACCGCTCGAAGTACTGCCGCTTGAACTCCTCGAGCACGCCGTCGGTGAACATCTCGTCGGCGATGGCCGCGATCTCTTCGGCGTCCTTCCACGCGGCGTGGAGCGCTTCGAGCTCGCCGGCCAGCGCGCGACGCTCGATGTCCTCGTTGGCCGCCATCTCGAGCGCGAGGCGGTCGACGGCCGGCAAACGATAAAGTGGCGTTTGTTGGTCGCTGCCCGTGCCGCCGTGCCCCCAGAAGGACCGGCTGGCGAGGTTCAGCGCGAGACGCTCGGCGAATGTGCCCTTCGGTGCATCCTCACCGTGCTGCGGCGCGTCCGGGAAACGTCCCCACGACGTACGCATGGCGAGCGACGCCACGCGTGTGAAGTAGCCTTCGGGATCGCCGGCTTCGTCGAGCTTCGCGACGGCGTGATTGAGCTCTCCCTGGGTCGCCACTCCAAAATTGAGTGTCGCGAGCAT
>Ga0310811_10010719_pt1 | contig 11852 bp, 6 predicted proteins | sample YCmetagenome_FD_207642 | JGI IMG/M metagenome (GOLD analysis project Ga0310811, IMG submission 207642) | Soil microbial communities from experimental microcosm in Duke University, North Carolina, United States - YC | ecosystem: Engineered > Artificial ecosystem > Soil microcosm > Unclassified ...
CTCGTCCTTTGCGATGATTCCGGTGACGTCCTTTGGTTCTTTGAACGAACCATCTCTTTGCACGGTCAGAAGGGCCAGGCACAGCTCGGTGGGATCAGCTATTGGGTTCTGGTCTGTCTGCTTCCACCTCGTCGTCCATATGGATATGAGAAGAGCGTGTATGTGAGAGGATACCGTCTCTTCATCTTGTCCGTCCTCCAAACTCGTGTTCAGGGTTTTCGTCATGTTCTGCAGTTCCTGAGTCATGGAGAAATAGAATGGTGCTCGTGCTCGAGGATTGCTTCGCATCAGCATCGCCAGCAAGGCTACGATGACCAGTATGTATTTCTGCATCGTTTCCTCCTGTTGGTGCTTGTGAAAAGGCATGTTTGATATTCCCCTGCATCGTGATCGAAAATAAGCGGGCGCCCGCTTATTTTTAAATGCATGCGACTCACTCTTTCATCGGATCTGGCGAGTTGAGTCTTTGGAGTGTGAGCTCATCTGTGGTCGACAACAGAGCTAGGGTGCTCTCAAAGTATGCCTCGACGTGTTCCTTCAGTAGTGGCATCAGCTCGTCATTTCTCTTTGGTATGGCCACCAAGTCCATGAGATCCGTGGGCTTGTTTCCAGCCAGATGCTCGTGCCAGCGTGTCGTGAGCAGCCATGGACTGACCGTTCGTTTGTCCTGAGGGGCCTCGACCACTTGAAGTACCGACTCCATATCTTTCATTATGGCTCGCATGAGAGTCTCTTTGACGCATGCTTCTGGCGCGGCATAATTCTCGACTTCCCAATATATCTGATGCGTGCCTGGTCCTCCATTTCTGAAATGCTGAGCTTTGCATGCTCTCCACTCTTGTGGTTTGGCGGTGCCTTTGTGTGCTTCTGAATAGTGCTCCCGCGCGTGTTTGATGCTGATGAAGACTCTGTTGCAATGACCACAACCCAATGCATCGTGCACTGCAAGCCCTTCTACCTGTGATCTCGCTCCTGATATTCTGGGCAGGTCGGACAGTATTCCTTCCTCTTTCATGACTTGAGCAAATTTCACATCATCGAACTCGGTTTGTGAATGCTTTGTTTTGACATGAGTCTTGGCCTCATTGGGCAGAATGGCGACCTGACAGAACTCGCAGCAGAGAATGTTTAGCTCTGCATTTATCACTAGGTTGAGCTTCTTGAGATACTTGTGATGGGTCAATCTTGGAACCTCGATATCTGCCTTTGATGCAGAATAAGCGGGCGAGCGCTTATTTGCAGCATCAGGCTGTGCGTTTCCTGCTGCTGGCTGCAGACTGGACTGGACTTCTGCCGTGGACTGTAGATGATGTCAGTTGATCATCGGTGATCTCGTCTGTTCCTTGTATTTACCATCACCATGCCAAAACTTGATGATTGTGTTGCTCTGTTCTCCAGCATTTCCAAGTCTTCATCTGGTGCATCGTGAAATGGCTGGTCATTTAATATGAGCGTGCCATTCTTTGAATTCTTATGATATATATTCAGATTTACCATTGCAGGTCCAAGCACTGGTGACACCATCATCTGATCTTCATTGAACGAGTCTTCTTGTCGTGGATGGTACTGTAAAATAAAATGAGCTGTTGAATAGTGGATCAGGCTCTTATTGGATATTTGCTTACTAAGCTACTTTGCATGTTGGTGGACTAGTGAAGCCATCTTTTATCAGCATGCATGTTTGTGTGAGTTGATGACAGATATTACCTTGGTTGCCTTGCCTTCTGGTCCCACCCAGGTTGACATTACTTTCTTCATATGACTCTTCAATCCACTGATAGTTGCAAACCCTCTCTTTGGACAGCCAGGATTAGAGCAATAGCAGAGAAATAGACCCTGTTCATTTCTGTCTATTGTGATTTTTTGATCTCCTAGGGTAAATGATGCTGTCTTGGTGCATTGTCTGACATGTGTGATGTAGCTGGACTTGTCTTTAGTAGCAAAGACTGTGCTGCAGGTGGTGCACTTCATTACTACAAACTCTGATGTAGATGATGAGGTGGATGGTGGTGGTATGAGACAGAAGGACCGTGAGAATTTTTTTCAACTGTCTGGGAATGAATATATTCATAATATATTCCCACCCCTAACTCTGCTTACAAATATATATTGATTGGTTGCAATGCTAAGATGCCCCTGTATTTCAAACATTTTGTGAGTTGTGCTGCCTTGCAAAATGATAAGCTTCTGTGACATATGTTCTTGCTTGAATACTGACGTGCCCGCTTATTTCAATGCAACTTCTATCTTGGGAATATATATTGCTGCTTGAATAGTGATGTGCCTGCTTATTTGAATCATGGTGTAACCTGTGCCACATTGCGAATGAATCAGCCTCTATGATATATGTTGCACCTTGAATACCCGTGTGCCAGCTTATTTCAAATGGAGTGTAAGTCCTGCTGCCGTGCAAAAGAATCGGCCTTTGTGACATGTCTTCTTGCTTGAATAACAATGCACCTGCTTATTTCAGTGCAACTTCTATATTGGGAGGTTGCATTAGTTGCTTCAACTTGCTAATGAATCAGCCTCTGTGATATATGTTGCAGCTTAAATACCTGTGCACCAGCTTATTTCAACTACAGCTTAAATAACCGTGCGCCAGCTTATTTCAAACAAGATGTAAGTTGTGTTGCACCTTGAATACCTGTACACCAGCTGAAATACCCGTGCGCCAGCTTATTTCAAACAGAGTGTAAGTCATAAATAGCTGTGCGCCAGCTTGTTTTAAACAGAGTTTGAATTCTGATGCGCTTGCTTATTTCAATGCAACTGCTATGTTAGGAAGTTGCACCAGATGCAACTTCTATATTGGGAGGTTGCACCAGATGCAACTTCCATATTGGGAGGTTGCACCAGATGCAACTTCCATATTAGGAGGTTGCACCAGATGCAACTTCCATATTAGGAGGTTGCACCAGATGCAACTTCCATATTAGGAGGTTGCACCAGATGCAACTTCCATATTAGGAGGTTGCACCGATGCAACTTCTATATTGGGAGGTTGTATTAGTTGCATCAACTCGCTAATGAATTAGTCTCTGTGATATATGCTGCAGCTTAAATAGCCGTGCGCCAGCTTATTTCAACTGCAGTTTAAATAGCCGTGCGCCAGCTTATTTCAACTGCAGCTTAAATAGCCGTGCGCCAGCTTATTTCAAACAGAGTGTAAGTCATAAATAGCCGTGCGCCAGCTTATTTCAACTGCAGTTTAAATAGCCGTGCGCCAGCTTATTTCAACTGCAGCTTAAATAGCCGTGCGCCAGCTTATTTCAAACAGAGTGTAAGTCATAAATAGCCGTGCGCCAGCTTATTTCAACTGCAGTTTAAATAGCCGTGCGCCAGCTTATTTCAACTGCAGCTTAAATAGCTGTGCGCCAGCTTATTTCAAACAGAGTTTGAATTCTGATGCGCTTGCTTATTTCAATGCAACTGCTGTATCAGGAAGTTGCACCAGATGCAACTTCCATATTGGGAGGTTGCACCAGATGCAACTTCTATATTGGGAGTAGTTGCATCAACTCGCTAATGAATCAGCCTCTGTGATATATGCTGCAGCTTAAATAGCCGTGCGCCAGCTTATTTCAAACAAGATGTAAGTTGTGTTGCACCTTGAATATCCATACACCAGCTTAAATAGCCGTGCGCTAGCTTATTTCAAACAGAGTGTAAGTCATAAATAGCCGTGCGCCAGCTTATTTCAACTGCAGCTTAAATAGCCGTGCGCCAGCTTATTTCAACTGCAGCTTAAATAGCCGTGCGCCAGCTTATTTCAAACAGAGTGTAAGTCATAAATAGCCGTGCGCCAGCTTATTTCAACTGCAGTTTAAATAGCCGTGCGCCAGCTTATTTCAAACAGAGTGTAAGTCATAAATAGCCGTGCGCCAGCTTATTTCAACTGCAGCTTAAATAGCCATGCACCAGCTTATTTTAAACAAAGTTTGAATTCTGATGCGCTTGCTTATTTCAATGCAACTGCTATATCAGGAAGTTGCACCAGATGCAACTTCCATATTAGGAGGTTGCACCAGATGCAACTTCCATATTAGGAGGTTGCACCGATGCAACTTCTATATTGGGAGGTTGTATTAGTTGCATCAACTCGCTAATGAATCAGTCTCTGTGATATATGCTGCAGCTTAAATAGCCGTGCGCCAGCTTATTTCAACTGCAGTTTAAATAGCCGTGCGCCAGCTTATTTCAACTGCAGCTTAAATAGCCGTGCGCCAGCTTATTTCAACTGCAGCTTAAATAGCTGTGCGCCAGCTTATTTCAAACAGAGTGTAAGTCATAAATAGCCGTGCGCCAGCTTATTTCAACTGCAGTTTAAATAGCCGTGCACCAGCTTATTTTAAACAGAGTTTGAATTCTGATGCGCTTGCTTATTTCAATGCAACTGCTATATCAGGAAGTTGCACCAGATGCAACTTCCATATTGGGAGGTTGCACCAGATGCAACTTCTATATTGGGAGGTTGCATTAGTTGCATCAACTTGCTAATGAATCAGTCTCTGTGATATGCTGCAGCTTAAATACCCGTGCGCCAGCTTATTTCAACTACAGCTTAAATACCTGTACACCAGTTTAAATACCCGTGTGCCAGCTTATTTCAAACAAGATGTAAGTTGTGTTGCACCTTGAATATCCATACACCAGCTTAAATAGCCGTGCGCCAGCTTATTTCAAACAGAGTGTAAGTCATAAATAGCCGTGTGCCAGCTTATGTCAACTGCAGCATAAATAGCCGTGCGCCAGCTTATTTCAACTGCAGCTTATATAGCCGTGCGCCAGCTTATTTCAATGCAACTGCTATATCAGGAAGTTGCACCAGATGCAACTTCTATATTGGGAGGTTGCACCAGATGCAACTTCCATATTGGGAGGTTGCACCGATGCAACTTCCATATTGGGAGGTTGCACCGATGCAACTTCTATATTGGGAGGTTGCATTAGTTGTATCAACTTGCTAATGAATCAGCCTCTGTGATATATGCTGCAGCTTAAATACCTGTGCGCCAGCTTATTTCAAACAGTGTTTAAGTCATAAATAGCCGTGCGCCAGCTTATTTCAAACAAGATGTAAGTTGTGTTGCACCTTGAATATCCATACACCAGCTTAAATAGCCGTGCGCCAGCTTATTTCAAACAGAGTGTAAGTCATAAATACCCGTGCGCCAGCTTATTTCAAACACAATGTAAGCTGTGTTGCACCTTGAATACCCGTACACCAGCTTAAATACCTGTGTGCCAGCTTATTTCAAACAGAGTGTAAGTCATAAATAGCCGTGCGCCAGCTTATTTTAAACAGAGTTTGAATTCTGATGCGCTCGCTTATTTCAATGCAACTTCTATATTGGGAGGTTGCATTAGTTGCATCAACTCGCTAATGAATCAGCCTCTGTGATATATGCTGCAGCTTAAATACTCATACACCAATTTAAATAGCCGTGCACCAGCTTGTTTCAAACAGAGTGCAAGTCATAAATAGCCGTGTGCCAGCTTATTTCAACTGCAGCTTAAATAGCCGTGCGCCAGCTTATTTCAACTGCAGCTTAAAACAGAGTTTGAATACTGATGCACCAGCTTATTTCAATTGCAGCCTAAATACCCGTGCGCCAGCTTATTTCAAACAACATGTAAGTTGTGTTGCATCTTGAATACCCGTGCTCCAGCTTATTTTAAACAGAGTGTAGGTCATGCTGCCTTGCAAAAGGATCAGCATCTATGATATCAATGAGTCAGTATATATGTTGCTGCTTGAATAGTGACATGCCTACTTATGTGAATCATAGTGTAAGCTGTGCCGCATTGCAAACGAATCAGCTTCTATGATATATGTTCTTGCTTCAATAGTGAGGTGCCTGCTTATTTCAGATACATTTCTGCTTTGCAAATGATCAGCTTCTTTCATATGTGGTCCAGCTCGAATAAGCGTGCGCCCGCTTATTTGAAATAGATTGTAAGTTGTGCTGCCTTGCAAAAGATGCAGACTATAATATGTCTTCTTGCTTGAATACCAATGTGTCTGCTAATTTGAATGCAACTTCTATATTAGGAGGTTGCACCAGATGCAACCACCATATCAGGAAGTTGCACCAGATGCAACCACCATATTAGGAAGTTGCACCAGATGCAACCACCATATCAGGAAGTTGCACCAGATGCAACCACCATATTAGGAAGTTGCACCAGCTTCCACAAGCAACTGTGAAAAAAATAGGCGTGCGCCAGCTTATTTTGATTGCAGGTTGCAAAAAATAGGCGTGCGCCAGCTTATTTTGATTGCAGGTTGCACCAAATGGCTGTCCATATTTGGAAGTTGCGCCATGCAACTTCCATAAGTGGAAGTTGCGCTGTGCGATCAACCCTAGATCGCACGGTTAAGATTATTAGGTTAGAACTGAAAACGCCATCCACTAAAATATAAGTCACACAGGGCCACATCCATGGCAGGGCCCGCTACCTGTTTTAGTTGTTCTAAGTTCGATCGTCTATCTGCTATTTTTTTCCTTGCCCATTGGGGCTGCAGATGCACAATATTAGGACTATCTGAACCACGGTGCGACATTTGAGTACAAGTAACAAAGTGACTAGCAGTAATCAAGTGGCTAAGTAGATGATCAGCCTTAATTGTCGACAAGGTCGGCATGATGTCGTCGAGCTGCTCAAGGACTTCCACCAATAAGTGTCGTTGTGAGTAAATCCACAAGTCTGTATCGACCCCTGCGTATTGCTTCTTCACGTTTAAGCATCATGGACTTCAAATTCGACGCCCATCCCATGTGGGTCCTCGACCTAGCACATCCAGCGAGCGAGGACATTGTTGACATCGAAGTTGCTTTTGGTGCGTCCGGGATCAAAAAATCGGCAGTCATTCTCGGTGACCGGGCGCCAACATTCCGAAGTCAATCGCAATTATCTAACACCACCATTACCCTTACCGATCGGTCACCGAAATCGGCTGCCTCGAACTACGACCCGGCTATGTCTGCACACCATGGATTCATCGACGTTCGATAAACCGCAGGATGTCCTGTCGATGAGGGACTCGGCTTCAATGCTTGACGACCATTGTAAGCGATAATTATATATTCACTTCCTTTCTTTGCTTATGATATGCACAGCCGAGACTACTAGAACAGGGAAGAAGATTAAGACAATCTTTGGCGATGACGCTCCTGAGCATATAATCAGCACAAAGCCCTGGTATGTGCGATCAGACTACAAAAGGAATGACATGACCATTGATGTAGATGGAAACATTCGAGCAGGAATTGCTCCTGCTTTGGTCGAACGTCAAACATCACATGATCTCGAAACTGGCGTTCATCTCCGCTCACTGTCAGTTAGAACCTGCAATCGAGCGCTAGTGCCATTTTGGTCTTTCAAAACGGAGATGGAGAATGCACCATTTTGTCCTTGTGATTTTACCTTGCATGACCTGCAGCTGACTCTCCTGAACCCACCCTAATCCAATTCACTTCTCGTTTGAAGCAAGGTGTTCATCTGAAGTTATCAGTGTGGAATTTCGCATGAGATCTGCGCGAGGAGAGTGAGTTTGAATCAGACCTTGCAAATTGGTTGTACAACTACAATTCGGCACATAATACGATTTACATGGTACAGTGATTCATCGAATATCATAGCAGCTACACGTCACGCTGATTTCTGCGAGTCAGATCGACTACACGTGGATGAATGGGATGTCAGTGTCAATCGCAATTTCTGGGTCATATCAATATAAGTATGAAACGAAGATTTGTAGGTGAATCATTGCTTACGTTTCTTTATGAACTCCTCTAGGGCTTAGTCCCGAGGATTATCTTGCGACTCCACATCGAGGTTTGTCAGCTCCCCAATTTTCTCCTCCAATCCTTCCTTATCTTCCCTCAGCTCATCGATCTCCTCACTCAATACATCAATCATGGCTCCCCGACAATCGACTTCTTCTTCCAAGATTGCAATGCGCCTACTGTAGCGCTCCATGTCTGCCAGATCCTTCTTGTGCGTAGCCCGGTGTTCCTCCTGGAGGTATTCGACGTGATTCTCTACTCGACAGAGCATCTCTCGTAACTCATTGATGGTCTGATGCAGGGTTGACTCGCTATCGGATCGCAAAGACATGGTATCCTCGTTGCGACACCTCTGTGTGTATTTAGTAATATAACAGCCACTTATATGAACAACGATACCTTCTTAGATGTCAGATGCGTCTGACGCTCCTGTCCTAAACGCTTGCCTAACTCCGATTTATCAGGTTTCAAATTTCCACCACGTTTGATTCCAGAATTATACATGGATAATGATGATAGTCAGCTGGGTGAGTAGAGCGGTATTGCACGAAGTTCGTACAATCGGAATCGGACGTGGGAGAATTGGATTAAATCTAGCTGCTGAAAGTACCGTATTGATTACATATGTGGTATGTATGTTATATTAGGGATGGGTCGTGCAGTGCCGGATTGGGTGTTAGTTTTGCTCCCCTCGATGTAACTATCAAGACAATCCATGTTCACCAGCGTGGCACGAGTTGTGTATATGTCTTATATACATTATTTCGACTAACACAATACAAAAACCAAGGAAGAGTGATATTGTACAGATTTTTTGCGCAATCCCCACTGTCCAGCTCCCCACCCAAGGCTTCTTCGCATTCTCGTCCACGCACGAACAGCGTGTCGTCTATCACAAGTCGCACGGAGAAGGGAAAGGAGAGGGAGCGTGATAGGGACCGGAAGGACAATCGAGAACTAATCTTACAAGAGTACCGGAAATATGGTAGGTGGGATGGCTGGGGCTAGAATGGTAATGATTTCTGTCGTCTTGTTGTCTCGTAGTTTTGGATCATGCACTACTCGTTCCCGTTTATAATCATTCACGACTCGTAGTATCCTCGTAGTTCATTTTTTCATGCTCACATTACCTTGGTTTTGTTGCAGATGAATGACATCTTGAATTGAAGACCTTCTCACGATGCCATAGTTTGAGACCATGTGCACTTGATATCGGAACCGTTACATTGACAAACGGAGGTGCCGCTAACTCCGAGTCGGGCTTAAGATAATCGTCTACGCACCAGCCGTATTGATACTTTTATTATTCCTGGCGTTTCGGTCGGTATGCCTCTGGGATCGGGATGCTCTACTTGTGGCTATTGTGGACCACTGGGAGAACGAAGTAGCACTGAGACTAGCTTCAAGAAAGCAGGGCTTATTGCCTCTCAACTGTCGTGCAAAGTGAGTCCTTTGCGGCACGAGACACATGTTATCGGCCCCTATTCTTCTTTCCTGACGGTTCGCTAGGTCTATCAAAAGATGATCTACCGAGGGTGGAGACGATCAGGCACATATTGTTATGCTCCTGATGCAAGACGATCATGTTGTCCTCAGTACACTATCAGGTATGTTGTCCATGGATTTGCTGCGAGACTCTGCTTATCTGAATTCAATCTCGGGCTTGATGCGATAGCATTCAAGCCCTCTCGCAGCCAAAGAAAACTGATCAACCGGTAAATATCTCCGGATGGACTTAAAATTGTCTCTGTGGATTAGCAGCTTAAATGTTAACTTTTGTAAACAGATAGAATCATTTTGTTATGCAAGGTCACAAAAGCGACACTAGTGATTCCCCGCAACTACAGGGTATATCATCTTCCTCGATGCCAACCAGACCGTCCAAATCAGGGGGTACTAGTAATGCTTCGAAGCGCGATTCTCCAAAATGTTCTCTGTCTACCTCAATACATGCCGATGAGTCGGACTTTATTTTTCCAAATGCAACAGCCCGTCATTATTTTAAGGTATTATATGCATAACGTTCCTACCTGTCGATATTAAAGTGCTATAATCGGTGACACTCGAACCATCGACCTACTCGGAAGAGAAATACACGCTTTATCTGCTGTACCAAAGACAGATCCACCACGATCCACACAATACACCAGAAGATTTCAAGCGGTTTCTTGTGAAAAGCCATTTAATAGTACGTTTCTATGCAATCACAAATCCAGTGATCAGCATTGACACTTCGCTTTTGGAAGAATGAACCTATTCCATATCCTGCAAGCGCACCTGACCATCTTCCGTCACAATATGGTTCTTTCCATCAGATGTACCGACTTGACGGTGAACTGATCGCCATGGGTGTCATTGATAACTTGCCTGAATGCGTCTCCAGCGTGTATTTCATATACGATCCAAAGCACGACAAATATTCCCTTGGGAAGGTCAATTGGTGCACTCGTCGTTTTTTGCGCGATTGAGCGAGCTATATTTCTAGCTCAGTGCATTGCGAGAGGCTCATTGGCTAGAGAAATGCATGATGCAGGTGCTATTACCATGTCATCACTTGCTATGGGTAAGATATCAATGCCGTTATTTGATCCTTCTGCAAATTTAGGAAGAATTTACGTGGTTTCCTTTGGCGGATTGTATTCCGCAACTAGAAAAGTTTCGCTATGCCGCTTTCGTGCACCCCGAAAATTCGTTGGAAGGTCCACAGGATCCTGGTGAAGGTAATAATCATTTTTTCTACTTTTGACATATTCAACGTTTGATAGACAGGAATCAAACTCCGACTGTGGCGTGAGAATGTCACGTGATGTGATGTTTATATATTGCCCTTGGCCCATTTTTTTTCCTTCTTCCTTACCATTACCTTCACCGGTGGTTTCTCGCCTCCATGGGCGTTCACTGTCGATGACAGTGGCCACTGCCTCCCTCCTTTTTTCCCCACTCTTATCTTGATACGTGGGATAGGTGGACTTCTTGCCTCTATGGGCATTCACCATCGATGATGGTGGCCATCTTCATCTTGTCACAAATTTATCTTTCAGACAACCATTTTTATGATGGTTGTTGGTGGTTTCTCGCCTCTATGGGCGTTCACTGTCGATGATGGTGGCCACTGCTTCCCTCCTTTTTTCCCCACTCTTATCTTGATATGTGGGATAGGTGGACTTCTTGCCTCTATGGGCATTCACCATCGATGATGGTGGCCATCTTCATCTTGTCACAAATTTATCTTTCAGACCACCATTTTTATGATGATTGTTGGTGGTTTCTCGCCTCTATGGGCGTTCACTGTCGATGATGGTGGCCACTGCTTCCCTCCTTTTTTCCCCACTCTTATCTTGATATGTGGGATAGGTGGACTTCTTGCCTCTATGGGCATTCACCATCGATGATGGTGGCCATCTTCATCTTGTCACAATTCTATCTTTCAGACAACCATTTTTACGATGATTGTTGGTGGTTTCTCGCCTCTATGGGCGTTCATTGTCGATGACGATGGCCATCGTCCGTTTGCTATATTTGAGCGTCAGTGTTGTTGTTTCGTAGTGTAACATTAGTATAGCCTGTGTGATCTGAATGAAATCAAATGAAATTGACGTTTACAGTGTGTTCTAAATGACTTTAAAGTATCGTTTTCGACACTATATCTCTTGAACACTGCGAGGCCATGGCATTGACTCACAAATAGTAAAGCTAGTGAAAGACATAATGATCAAGGGCCACATGGCGAGTACAGTATGGAGACATCCCTGCTGAATATTGTGTTTGGTTAGATGAGTCGAGTGTGGACGATGAAACAAACCAGTGCATGGAGGGTTGGGCTTCCCTTGACCTTGCGTTGTGTCCGTCGAGCAACTTTCATGCGAGGGCAGCGTTTCTAACACCCACTTGGAAAACAGTCTTGTTTTTCTTCAAGAACGCTGCCAGAAGCAACAGAAATTTGACGGTCATTGTTGATAGTAGTTGCGTAGTTGCGCCAGCTTTACCACCACTGTAAGACATTATCGAGATACGAATATATAAGCCCGTACACTGATCCTGTCCAATACATCTTGAGCG
>Ga0310811_10010721_pt1 | contig 11852 bp, 10 predicted proteins | sample YCmetagenome_FD_207642 | JGI IMG/M metagenome (GOLD analysis project Ga0310811, IMG submission 207642) | Soil microbial communities from experimental microcosm in Duke University, North Carolina, United States - YC | ecosystem: Engineered > Artificial ecosystem > Soil microcosm > Unclassified ...
GGTCCGCTGCCATTGCATGACGGCAGCGTCATCCACGTGCGGGCGATCCGGCCGGATGACGACGAGCGCCTGCGCGCGTTTCACCGCCATCTCTCGCCCGACGCCATCATGTTTCGCTTCTTCCATTTCCTCCCAGAGCTCCCCGCTGAGGACGCCGAGCACTTCACCCACGTCGATTACGTGAATCGCATGGCGCTGCTGGCGACGACCAGCACCAGCACCAGTACAGACGCAGGGAAGGCGGAGGAGATCCTGGGCGTCGTCCGCTATGAACGCCTGGAAGACACAACGGCTGAGGTGGCGTTTGTCGTGGCGGACGCCTGGCAGGGACATGGCATCGCGACCGCGCTCTTGCATCGTCTGGCAACCTATGCCCGCGCGAAGGGCATTACCACCTTTATCGCGATCACGATGGGCAGCAACGCGCGCATGATCGAGGTGCTGCGCAATAGCGGCTTCCCCCTGACCACGCAGTATAGCGAGGGGACGCTGGAAGTCTATCTGGACATCACAAAGCCGCCTGTATTTCCCGGCACACCGTAGGGAAGGCGCTCGTGGCGGGCAAATCATTACGACAGGCTGACAGGCTACAGGCGCACAACCACGACTCAGCGAGGGTCATGGTTGTGCGCCCGCCGTATCTCTTCCTCCAGCAATTCCGCAAGGACATACATGTTAGGGGCAATCCCCCGCGGCAGGTCGTCCGCGTAGGCCTGATATGCCATGCGATAAGCGCGGAGAAACACATCATGCGCATAGTGGGGGTAGTCGAATGTCACGGTCATGCTAAAGCGCTGCCAGGCGTCGTTGGCAAATAATGTCAGCTCCACCTCGCCCAGATCACCCACCGTCAGCCCATGGTAGAAGCTCTCTCTGGCCATCTCGCCAGCCCGCCGCATGGCAACCTGGATCATAGCCCCACGCTGAAAATCGCTTGCGATGGAATAGAACTGGCCGGACATCGCGCGCCTCACCCTCTCTAGGCATCACCATCAATTTGTTGAATGGGCATTTCCGCACTTCCAAAGTATGCATCTACCACATACCCTCGGCAACTTGGCATAAGGCGCCGCATGGCCCGAAAGAGTCACGCGGCGCCTCTGTGGTTTCATTCGCAGGCCGGACCCTACGAAACCGCTGCCTTCTGCCGTCCCGGCTGCACGATGTCGGCTGTCCGCGGCATGCGGCTCGATACCTTGCGATTGACCGAGGTGAGCGCGTGGAAGAAGATCCAGGCGGCGACGATGGCCGCGCCCGCGATCGAGATCCACATGATGATCAGCGCAAGTTGCGGGTTCGCGCTGCTGGTCAGGTTGTCGGCAAACCACTTAAGGGACTCTTGGTCGGCTGCCTCAATGGCAAAGACCAACGGGAAGTAGTACAGCGTGGCTCCGAGCACCAGGAACACGGTTGCCAGACGGAACGCGGCGACATCGTCATCCACCCGACGCGAGAGTTTGACCGCGAGCGCCAGCAGCAGACAGAGCGTGGCCAGCGGTCCAGTGATTGGGAAATCCAGGTTGGCCACCAGCGCAGGTGCGAAGAAAATCAGGCTTATGCCCAACGTGGCCAGCAACACACCATCACGCATCAAGAGATACGACATCCACCAGACATCGGCTCCCAGCCGCAAGCCGCAACGCCGCAGGGTTCTTACCACATACGGGCGACCAATGTGTAGAATGAGCGCCATCGTCCACATGGCGGGTAAGAAAGCCACCAGCGAGGCGACCAACCACTGCGATCCGCCCTGCACCAGCGCCTGCGCGATTGCATCGGCAACATCTTGGGGGTTCATTGGAATCCTCCGTTATCTTGAGTGTAGCGACTGTCAATTGCCACATAGGTCACGGTCCGTGCGCGCATCAGGCGCAGTGGATCTCTATGCCTGTGGTGAATGAGCAAGTTCCTCTGCGTCACTGGTCTCGGCACGCCCGCCAGTGCGTAACGTGTAGCCAACGGCGACCGCGCCCATGATGGCCAGCGCCGCGACCGAGACGTAGGCCAATGCTACCGCCCAGTTGGGATTGGTGCTGGTAACCAGGAAATTGGAGACCGCCTGGAAGTTGTCGGTCAACACGTTTGTCGCCTGCACGCCGAAAATATACGGGATGAAATACAACAGCGCCCCAAGCCCCAGCAACCACGTCACGACGGTGAAGGCGCGCGGATCGTGGTCCGGATCACCCATCAGCTTGATGAGCAGCACCCCGAAGAGCACCGCGGCTGCCAGACCACCCGTCAGCGGCAATGCGACACCGGTGACAACATCGGGGAAGAAGAACATAAAGCTCATCACTACCCCCGAAACAATCAGGAGATCGCGCAGGGCGACATAGACCAGCCAGAGCAGGTCCGCCCCCAAACGCAGGGTGAAACGGTCAATCATGTCCAGAATGTAGGGGCGGCCCAGATGCAGTCCGAGCAGCGCCAGCCAGACGACGGGGAGCGCTGCGGCCAGCGTCCCCTCCAGAAATTGCTCGCCACCATCGTTAATGCCGGAGATGATCGCCTGAGCCAGTTGATCCGGTGACATGTGCTAACCTCCATCTCATCCGTTGCGATACGCCAGTACGAGTGCGTGCTGGAAATACTACTGATGGGCCGGTATCGCCGCGCTGCCCGCGTGGCTAACCAGCCTGACCGTTGGACAGCGGTACGCCAGATCGCAGCGCAGGCAGCGGCTGGCCTCGTGCCTGGCGGCTTCTTCGGAGAATCCCTCCGCATATTCCACTGAGCGGTCATGCGCCGCATTGCCAGAGCGGAGTGGCATCTCAGCGCGTGGGGTCGGCCGCAGATCGAGCGTGATGTGGCCATCGGCAGGCAGCTCCGAGGTTGTCTCAAACTCATCCTCTGGCATTTCGCTCACGGCGCGCGGTGAGAGATGCTGCAAGTACGCATGAATCGCGCGTGCCGCCAGGCGGCCATGCGCAGCCGCATGAATGACCGTCTTGGGGCCATAAGTGATGTCGCCCGCCGCGAAGACACCCGTTGCGCCGGTTGCGAGCGTCTCGGGGTTGACCAGCAGCCCGCCCCAGGCCGACAGCTCGACGCTTGTGCCCTCTGGCAAGAACGAGGGGTCAGGCGCCTCGCCAATGGCGACCAACACGACATCAGCCGATAGATCGAAGTCACTGCCGGGAATCGGGACGACGCGCCCGCGCGCGTCAGCGCCGCCATCCACTTCCTGGCGCATCCGCTGACAGTGAATGGTAGTAAGCCGACCTTCGGAGCCGAAGAGGTGCATCGGGGCAACCAGCTCCTGGATCTCGATGCCCTCATCCAGAGCCGCGCGGACCTCCTCCTCCTGCGCGGGCATCTCGGCGCGTGTCCGCCGGTAGAGGATACGTACCTTGCTGGCGCCAGCCCGTAACGCCGAGCGCGCCGCATCCATCGCCGTGCTGCCGCCGCCGATGACCGCAACATCACCGCTGATGCGCGTCTCCGGTTCGAGGTTGTACTGCTTGAGGAAGGTCGTGGCCGGGATGACGCCCCGCAAATCCTCGCCGGGGATTCGCAGGCGCTGGCTGCGTTGCGCGCCAACGGCAATCAAGACCGCGTTGTACTGCTGCTGCAGTTCGTTGAGCATGACATCGCGGCCGATAGCCGTGTTGAGGTAGAAGGTCACACCGAGGGAGCGAATCGCGTCAATGTCACGGTTCAACTCGGCCCGTGGCAGCCGATATTCCGGGATGCCAATCGCCATCATGCCGCCCGCGACGGGCATCGCGTCGTAGACAGAGACCTGGTAGCCACGGCGCGCCAAATAGTAGGCCGCGCTCAACCCTGTTGGCCCCGCGCCGATAATGGCTACCTGCTCGGCATATTGGCGCTTCGGCGGCGTGACGGTGCGCTGCCATGGGGAACCGTAGTCGGTGGCAAACCGCTTGAGATCGCGGATGGCGATGGGCGCATCAAACTCGCCCCTACGGCATACGGCCTCACACGGCGCGGTGCAGACGCGGCCACAGATCGCCGGGAAGGGGTTCGGTTCAGACGCGACCCGTAGCGCCTCGTCGTAGCGCCCCTCAGCGATCAGGCTGACGTAGAGGCCAGCGTTGGTGCCGACGGGACAGGCGGCCTGGCACGGCGCCCGCAGATCTTCTTTGCGCTCGCCCAGCCACGTGCGCCAGCTTTGCCAGGTTGCCTGCCGCTCGGCGACGTGCCAGTCGTGCTTCTCGCCCCAGGGCGCCTCGCCCGGCTCCTCGGGACTTGCCCGTGTGTAGGCATCCAGCGGCTGCCAGCCGTCTTCCAAGGGGACAAACATCACTGGGCCGCGCTCCGCGTAGGCCACCGTCGCTGACCCGCCCACGATCTCGATAGCATTGGTTGGGCATTCCTGGGCGCACACCTGGCACCCGATACACGCATCCACCTGGACCGGCGCCAGCATCATCCAGTCGCGCGTGCTGAAGTCGACAGGGATAGGACTGTGCATCTCCGAGGCGATAGCTGGCTCGCCTACACTACCCGGACGAGTCATATCCAGACAGCGTACCGGACAGAGATCGACACAGATGCCACAGTCAATACAACGTTGCTCGTTTACCTGGAACCGATAGGCCATAGAGATCTCCTTTCGAGATCACCCCCAGCTAGCGCGAGCGCCCGCTTGCTGCATTTCACCGCACTACACCAGCACTTTGGACTACTTGAGACCGCGTGCAAATGACTATTGTTGCCAAGTGTGATGCACTTCAGTCACGCCGTTGTCACAGGCTGGCGCGCTCACATCACAGCCCCATCACAGAGCGAATTGAAGGAAAATAGGCAAACGCATCTGGGGGCTGGGGAATGTAACAATCCGCTCACAGTACGAGCGGGCCGAAGTCGCCATGTGATGGTTGGCAGGTAAGAAGAATTGAGCCACGAGCCGCATTACATGTGACAGTGGCTCCGCCGCCAGGTCGTAACACAACTTTTGCGGGGAAGCCGATGCAGGTGCTATTCTCTTGGCCGATATGATGATATGGTTAACGGATAGCAGCTTAGATCACGACGGGTGAAGGCAGTAAGGTGGATATGTTATGCGAACACGCGCGATGAAGAGAGAAACATGGCTTCTTTGCCTATTTGCCATATTCGCCGCTCTTCTTGTATCACTTGCTGCCTGCGGGGCGTCTGCGTCCGCTGACCCGGTACATGACGTGGCTTCGCTGGCAGATCACCTGCGAGCACAGGGAGCCACCGTAGAGATGGCAGGCACAATCAAGCATCCCTTCCTGGCCGTGCCTGGTCAGATCATGACAGTGAATGGGAATGACATCGAGGTCTATCAGTACGCGAATGCTCAGGCGCTCGCCGCGGACACACGCACGATTGACCCCGACGGCTGTATCGGCACCGTAGGCGGCGGCATGATAGACGCCTGGACAGCGCCGCCCCACTTCTTCAAGAGCGAAGGCGTGATGGTGATCTACCTCGGCAGCGATGCTAAGATGCTCCAACTGCTCACGAGTGTGATGGGCAAGCAGTTCGCGGGCAAGTGAGGCAACCAGGCGTTGGAGTGGTCCAATCGCCTGGTTGCCTGTTGAGGCATATGGCTCAGCCGAGGGCGCCACCCACCAATCTGCCCAGCCCGAAGGTGATCGCGGCCGCCGCGAGACCAAATAGCACCTGTCTGCCGCCTGCTTTCAGCAAGGGCACACCAGTGGTGAGTGTAATACCTGCTCCAATCAGGAACAGGCCAACGACACTCAACGCCAGACTGATCGCGATGATGATGAGGCCACCGCCAAAGGCGAACGGAGCAGCCGGAATTATGGCTCCAGTCGCAAAGAGCAGAAACGAGGTAATGGCCGCCTGCCAGGCTGAACCTCCCAGCTCCGCGGGATCAATGCCAAGCTCTTCGCGGGCCAGGGTATCCAGGGCTGTATCCTTGTCAGCCAGCAGCCGATCGGCCAGGTTTTTTGCTTCCTGCTCGTGCAAGCCCTTCGCTTGATAGATCAGGGACAGCTCTTCGCGCTCCTCCTCGGGTACGTTCTGTAGCTCTTCGCGCTCGACGTCAATCTGATGCGCGTACAACTCCCGCGCGCTCTGCACCGAGAGCCATTCACCAATGGCCATCGAGAGAGCGCCTGCCAGAAGACCCGCGATGCCTGTGAGCAGAATCGTATGCCCACTCAGGTCAGCGCCCGCCACTCCCATGACCAGACTCATGTTGGAGGTCAGGCCGTCGCTTGCCCCAAGCACCGCGGCGCGCAATGCGTTACCACCACCAGTGTTGCGGTGGCGGCCCTCCAGCTGTGCGAGCGTTGAGCCAGGGATGCCGCCACGCGTTGCTGCGCCCAGGTAGCCAAACACGCGGGCGTGCGAGCGCTCCTCGGCTGGCATGCCCAATGTCTGCGCTTCCGGTTGTTGATCATAGGCATGCGTCGCTTTGGACTCCATCGTCGAGACCATTGGCAGGATGCTCGATGCGCCAAGGTGGCGCGACAGGAACACAAGCGTGCGGATGCGCCAGCCCGGCCGGAAGGTGGGCACAGCTTGCCCGCTCTGCCTGAGCAGATCCTCCCAGCTCGCCGCGTGTTTCTCCTCGATAGCTGCCAGACGCTGGTAGATTTCCGCGAGGTGAGTGTCTTTTTCGGCGTCGGCGAGTGCGTGATAGAGCGTAGAGCTGTCGCGCTCATCCTGGAGATTCGCCTTATACCGCGCGATATCTGCATCGGTAGCCATGTTTCGCTCCTCTTCCATAACTATTCGGTATGGCCATGCGGGAGGCGGCCTACTGGGGCGCTTCGTTCGTGCGCTCGGCGCGCGGATTGTCTTCGGCCCTTCATTGTACCGCGTACCGCCGCGACCGCGACAGGTAAGCGCTCGTGACATGGCAGACCCCTACTGTGAGGGCGTTGTGATAATTCCCCGATACGATGTAAGTGCCTGCACAGGCGTCGTGCGGTCAGACGAATCCAGGTCCACCATGATTGAAGCTCCGGGCAAACACAACTCGAAAGCGTCCTTAGCGCCAACTGAAGAGGCGCGGGCGGCGGATAGCAAGGCGCGAGCTCGTGTGACGCAGGTAGTCAAGAGCCTCAGCAGCGCCGCGCGCCAGTACCCGCTGCCGCTGGCTGTAATCGGCCTGCTGCTGGCGAGCTTCATCGCCTGGCTGGTGGGATGGTATGACGTAGCTCAGTGGGTTCTGATCACCATCATCCTGCTCGGCGGTATTCCACTCCTCTGGAAGACGCTTCGACAACTGGCGCATGGTGAGGTCGGAGTTGATGTCATCGCGATCCTCGCGATTGGCGGCTCGCTGATTCTTGGACAATATCTGGCGGGCGCCATCATTGTGCTGATGCTCGCGGGCGGGGAAGCGCTCGAAGCCTTTGCCTTGCGGCGGGCGGGTCAGTCGCTGGCGAAGCTGGCGGAGCGCGCTCCCCGGACCGCCCACGTCTGGCGCGAGAATGCGCTCATAGACATCCCGGCAGATGAAGTCGAGCGCGAGCAGGTGGTGGTGGTGAAGCCGGGTGAGGTCATCCCGGTCGATGGCCTGGTCGTCGGCGGGTCTTCGGGCGTCAGCGAAGCCGACCTGACCGGCGAGCCGCTGCCCGTGAGCAAGGAGCCGGGCGCCCAGGTGCTTTCAGGGAGCATCAACCTGGATCACATGCTGGAGGTGCGGGCCCTGAAACGCAGCGCCGAAAGCCAGTATGCGCGGATTCTGCAGCTGGTTGCCGATGCGCAGCAAAGCCGGGCGCCCATTCACCGGCTGGCGGATCGCTATGGCGCTGCCTTTACAGCGGTCGCGGTTTCCATAGCCGGGATTGCCTGGCTCATATCGGGCGATAGCCTCTACGCGCTTGCGGTGCTCGTCGTGGCGACGCCCTGCCCGCTGATTCTGGCGACGCCCATCGCGATTATGTCAGGCATCGACCGGGCGGCGCATCGTGGCCTCATCGTGAAGAGCGGCGCGACTATCGAGCAGCTGGGACGTGTTGACGTCGCGGTCTTCGATAAGACCGGCACGCTCACGTTGGGCCAACCACAACTGGTGGGAATCGTTCAGCTGGATGCCACATCGAGCGCTCGCAATGACTTTGACGAGGATACATTGCTGTGGCTCGTCGCCTCGGTCGAGCAGTTCTCGACCCATATTCTCGCTCGGGCGGTCGTGGATGCGGCCCGCCAGTTGGAGCGGCCGCTCCAGTTGGCGACTCACCTGGATGAGTTACCGGGTAAGGGAATTCAGGGAAGAGTCGCGATTCCTTCCTCTGGCGCGGACGGCGCTACACCCCCGACAGCGTATGCTGATATCGCGGTTGGCAATCGCAAATTCATGGCGCATCTCGGCCTTCCCGTTCCATCCGCTCTCATCGAGGAGCGCGAGCAGCGGACAGTCCAGGGCCAGATCGGCAGCTTCATTGCCATAAACGGGTGTGTCAGGGCGTTACTTGTCTTCTCCGATGTGCCGAGACCCGAGCTGGGGAGACTGACAAGCGAGTTGAAGGAGTCAGGTATCAGCGAGACATGGCTGTTGACTGGCGATGGTGAGGTGGTGGCTCAGCAGATTGGCAAGCTTGCCCAGATCGATCGTGTCGTCGCCCGCTGTCTGCCAGAGCAGAAAGTCGAGACCATTCGAGCGTTGGAGGCGCAGAAGCATCGTGTCCTGATGGTGGGGGACGGCGTCAATGATGCGCCCGCGCTCGCAACCGCTTCGGTTGGCCTGGCGATTGGCGCTCAGGGGCTCAGCGCGGCTGCTGCCATCGCCGATGCGGTGCTGCTCTCGTCGGACATCTTGCAGGTTGCCCACGCGGTCAAACTGGGTCGGCGCGTGATGCGCGTGGCTGTGCAGGGCATTTGGATTGGCATGGGGCTGAGCCTGATCGCCATGGTCTTCGCCGCCTTCGGGCTTATCCCCCCAACGCTTGGGGCGATTCTGCAGGAGGGCATTGATGTGCTCGTGATTGTGAATGCCCTGCGCGCCACGCGGGTGTAGCCACTCGTCTGCCAGATTCTGCCAGCTAAAGGAGGCGTAAGAATTATGTCGCAGCGAATCCTGGTGCCCCTCGAGGGCAGCGTGCGTGATGCTGAGTCACTGGCGATGGCGCGTCTCATCGCGCGCCAGCTTGACGCCGAGATCGTCTTGATGCATGTCGCGCCCATCCTGTTTGATACCGAGGCTGTCGTCGCCGCCGAGCAACGCCTCGACGAGTACGCTCAGGCGCTGCGTGCTGAAGGTATCGGCGCGCACTTCCTGATGGAGTATGGTGATCCGTCCGCCGCGATCGCCGCGGCAGGAGAGCGGCAAAAAGCCGAGATGATCATCCTGGCGCCGGAGCATCGCGCCTTATTCCAGACACTGTGGCATCCCCGTATCAGCTCCGGTCTGCTGGCAAGCGCGACCGTTCCACTGTTCATCCTGCCAGATGCGGCTCCAGAGAATATCCCCGCCGAGCTGCTGCGCGATGAGCGCGCGAAAGTCATTGTGGCCGTGGATGGATCGGCCAATGCGGAGGCGGCGCTGCCGGTAGCCCTCCAGCTCGCGCAGGCCTATGGGCGCCCATTGCTGCTGGCACGCATTGTAGCCCCAGTCTTCATCGTGGGATCTGGCGTTGCGGCGATGAAAGCCCGGCACGATGCCCAATATGCCGAGGAGGCCGAGGCGCATCGTTACCTGGTAGATCTACGTCAGCGGCTCGTCGGCGAAGGCAATAGGAGCGTCGAGACAGCAGAGTTGGTTGGCCCGGTGGCCGACCAGTTGATTCATCTGGCCGCCTCGCATCCCGGAAGCGTGCTTGTCATGGGCACACACGGGCGGAGCGGGCTGGCACGGGCGGTGGTTGGCAGTGTTGCGGCAGAGGTGATGGGTCGGGCGACGGCTCCAGTGGTGGTCGTGCCGCGGCATCGCCCGAACGACGCCGACAAGGGAGCAGGCGTGCGAGGCCGCAGCTCGTAAACGCAGCCCACAAACGAGGCCGGACTTTCTTAGCCGCGGCATTCATGCCGCGAAGCTGGCCCACTCCCATCAGTGCCACTGGGGTATGATGGTTCTGTGAGGCGCTCTTAGATGACCGGCCTCGAAAAGCTGCTCAGGCCAGCAGACCTGCGGTACCGCCTGTGGTGAGGTTGTTGGCCCAGCCCCTGACCCTCTCCTCCAGCCCCGCCCTGCGGGCTGCTGCCGCTCCGCGCCCTTGCGCGCTGCTCGCCTCGTGCCTCGGCTCGCGCGTCCGCCCCCTAAAAGGGAGGGGAGCCAGAAACCAGAAAGCCAGCATGCCAGACACGCGCTCTGGGTCTGGTTCCCCTCTCCCTGCAAGGGGGAGGGGTTAGGGGAGGGGGCGGTGGCCCTAGTGACAACATCCCAGGCCAAACCAGTATGACCTATTGGTGCAGCTCAGCCTCGGCCTCTGCCTCAGCGGCCTGGAGATCATGCGCGATGGCGTCTGACGACCGCGCGATGATGAGTGGCAGATGCGTCTCGTGGAGCACACGCTCGGCGATGCTACCTAGCGCCCAGCGCTGCAATCCTCCCCGCCCATGCGTCGCCATCGCGATGAAGTCGTAGCTAGAGCCTTCTTCGGCAACCGTGATGATCGTGTCCGCGACATCCGAGGCCAGCATGGCAGTGGTCGAGACGGCAACGCCGGGATACTCTTTGTGGATGCGCTGGGCAACCGTCTCCAGATAGTCACGCGCCGCCCGCAGCGCCTGCTCTTCCGCTCCGATGGCAGGCGGCGGTGATGAAGCATCCTGGTGTGTCGTATCGGCCATCATTGCGACGAAGAAGTCTACGACCTCTAATAGATGGACGGTGATATGCTCGGGCGCCGCCAGCGCCCGCACGATATCCAGCCCCGGCGCAATCGCCGCCTCCGCCAGGTCAGAGCCGTCGAGCGTAATCAGGAGGCGCGCATGTTCGCCTGCTACTTGGTTTGAACCTCGTTCATCATGTGCTGGAACGACGAGCACCGGCACTGGCGCGTGGCGAGCGACGTGGGCGGCGACGCGCCCGAGACGCCAGCGGTTGAGCCCGCTGTAGCCGTGCGTGCAGATGACGATCATATCGCACTGCTCATCGCGCGCGATATCCAGAATCTCCTCGCTGCTATGACCTTCGGTGACGCGCGTCTCAATCGGGATATCCTTGAACTCTGGGCGTAGCGCCAGATGTTTGACATAGGCATTGGCCTCGTCCCGTGCAACGCCGATGACCGCGAGCGCTATCTGCGCGGGCTCCCCGTAGGGAGCCAGGCGGAAGGGCGGAAGCCCCACCACACGCAACGCGAGGATGCTGCTGCCCGACCCACGCGCAAGGCGGGCGGCTACGCTCATAGCACGCTCCGCGCGGTCCGATCCGTCGAGCGGTACGAGAATGCGCTTCAACATGTCATGCCCTCCATCAATTCTGTGGTGACGCATACACAGGGTGTAGCGGCGGATTTAGGAGATGATCGGCGCTGTTTTGGCCAGCGGCAGTTGATGAGCGATGCTGGTGGCCCAGGCGTCGATCTCGGTCCAGTCGCGAAAATCCCCTTCGGGCGCGTGTACCGCTTTCGTCACTGTTCGCTCTATGAATGACAGCTTGCTACGGTCCAGGGCGCCAGCGAAGACGCGATGTTCTCGCGGATGGATTGACTCCTGCAACGCGGCTATCTCCTTGGGTTGGCCTGTTCCTTCGCTGGTCTCCGAACCGAGAGGGCCATCGCTGAACAGCCATACGGGGCGTCCGGCCAGCGATTCGCGATGGCGGCGTACATAGTCGGTCGCCTCCTTGAGCCAGGAGCCGTAATAGACGGCGCTTCCGATCACGACCGCCTCATAGCCCACGGGATTGGCGTCCGCATTGATCGGCTGGATATCTACGACTCTTCCGAGGAGCTTGAGCCTCTCGGCAATGCGCTCAGCAACGCCCTGAGTCG
>Ga0310811_10010722_pt1 | contig 11851 bp, 7 predicted proteins | sample YCmetagenome_FD_207642 | JGI IMG/M metagenome (GOLD analysis project Ga0310811, IMG submission 207642) | Soil microbial communities from experimental microcosm in Duke University, North Carolina, United States - YC | ecosystem: Engineered > Artificial ecosystem > Soil microcosm > Unclassified ...
CACGCGCAGCCAGCCAAAGGACGTGGGCCCGGCAACAGATGCAAACGGCGGCCCGGTCGCGGTGCCGGTCAAATTATCGGAGCTGGGTTTTGTCGGCGCGGTAAATGTCGAAAATCTTTGGACGCATCAAAACCTCGACGTCGTCACCAACGAATTTGCTCCCAGCATCAACAGCCACGGAGCGGGCCTGTATCGCGTGTCCGCTGCCGCCACAACGTCACTGACCGGCAAGCTTGCGCCAAAGCCGTTGTATCGCGATCCGCCATTTGATGCGCCGACCGACCCGGTGTTGTGCTACAACACCGAGGCGAAAAAATGGTTCATGTATTACACCCAGCGCCGCGCCACGGCGACCAATGCGCCGGGCGTGGAATGGGTTCACGGGTGCAACATCGGCATGGCCGAATCATCCGATGGCGGGGCGACGTGGACTTACCACGGCACGGCGGACATCAGCTACGGCAAGGACGTGCATCCAAACGATTACACTTATTGGGCGCCGGAAGTCATCTGGGTCAACGGCACCTATCACATGTTCCTGACGTTTGTGCCCGGCATTTTCAGCGACTGGAATCATCCGCGCGAAATTGCCCACCTGACGAGTCAGGACGGCGTGAAATGGGACACCGTCGGCAAAGTTGATTTAAAGTCCGACCGGGTGATTGATCCCTGCGTGATGGAGTTGCCGGACGGCCACTGGCGCATGTGGTATAAGGATGAAAGAAAATCTCCGACGCTCTCCTACGCTGACAGTCCCGACCTTTTCCACTGGGAACCCAAGGGCAATGCGGTCACTAATTTCAGCGGTGAAGGACCGAAAGCGTTCCATTGGAAAGGCAGCTATTGGCTGATCGCCGACTGCTGGCGAAATGGCATGAGGGTTTGGAAATCGGACGACTGCCTGAACTGGAAATTACAGACCGAACCGTTGCTTGGCTCGCACGGCGACGTCGTCGTCAGCGGCGGTCGCGCCTGGTGGTTTTACTTCACTGAACAGGGGCACCGGGCTGTGATCAATGTGGTGGAACTTTCCGTCACCGATGGGAAACTGCTTCACAGCGATCCGAAGGAACCCACCTACATTGATCTTAAATCCGGACGTGAAGAAGAAAAGTGACGAATCGCGAAATGATTTCTCCGCCAACAGTTTGGTGCCTGCTTCGGGAGAGAAACCAAAAAAAAGCCATGAAACAGGAGTTTCATGGCTAAAATTGGTTGCGGGGGCAGGATTTGAACCTGCGGCCTTCAGGTTATGAGCCTGACCGATTTGTAGCAAATGCCCTTATTTGCTTGATTTATTCCTCGTTTTAGGCGATTGTGTTTGTGGTTGTGTTTGTTTTAGCGTGCCGGATGTTCGTGACATTTCACAGTGTTCTGGATGTTGCAAGGCCTGCCACCAAATCACAACCGCAAACTGAAAGGAACAATTATGCCACTTGAGTTTCGTCGTCAGCGGGATGGTCGCCTCCGCGATATTTGGTTCGGGGCTTTCGAGATTAACGGGAAGCGTTACGGGATTAACCTAGGCGTGAAAATCGCCGGCACCCCGCCCGCCTCGCTCTCCCTCAGAGACAAAGGCGACACCGAATATGAGGTGTCGCGCACGGCGGCGCTGGCAAAGCTGGAGCACTTCATCGAGGATGCCCGCAAAAAAAATCACACCGAACATTTGGTGGAAAAACTTTATGAGATCAAGACGGGCGAATCCATCAAGTCGGTGAAACTCGGCGCGCTGGCTGATGAATGGTCGAAGATCGCGCGGCGGCGGGAACCGAATGCACGCTACGCGGCACAGTGTCAGTCCACGCTGAACCGGTTCGCGGCGTTCGTGCGTCAGGAGAATCCCAAGGTGCTGGAGATTGCGCAGATCACGCGGACGATGGCGCGAGCCTTCATGGACGCGGAAGCCAAACGCGGCGTCACGGGCAAGACCTGGAATGACACGCTCAAGCTGCTGCGGGCGACATTCCGGTATCTGCTGCCGGCGGGTGGCATCAACCCGTTTGCCGACACGCCGACCCGCGAGACGGAAACGGTGTTCCGCGAGCCGTTCACGCCGGAAGAATTGGGCGCAATCAATGAGGCGGCAAAGGCGGATGAATTCATCCGGCCAACCATCGTCGTGGGAATATGCACGGCGATGCGTCGCGGAGATTGTTGTCTGCTGGAATGGAAGGACGTGGACCTCGGCAAACGATTCATCACTGTGAAAACATCCAAGACCGGCCAGACGGTGAGCATCCCGATTTTCCCGATGCTGCAAGACGAATTGAAAGCCCAAGCCAAAAAGGTCGGGGCGAAACGCGACGGCTATGTTTTCCCGGAGCAAGCGCAGATGTATCTGGAAAACCCCGACGGGATCACCTGGCGGGTCAAAAAGGTTCTGGCGGTCGGGCTGGGTGAGGCGGTGGCCAATGGCGACGACTCGAAGGCGCTGCCGGAAGTTTCAACTGACGAGGCGCGGAAGCGCGGTGAAGCCTTTATCGCCAAGCTGCCGGAAGGCGAGAAACGGTCACGCATGGCGTCGGTGTTCAAGCTCTACATGGACGGGGGCAACATCGCGGCGGTGATGGCCGGCGCGAAGGTGAGCAAGGGCAGCGTTTCGGGCTACTTGAACGAAATTGAATCGGCGATTGGCTGCCGGATTGTGCGCGGCTCCAGCCATAAGAACAAAGGCGACAGCATCAAAGATGGCATGAAGGATGCCGGTCTGTATCGGGAGCGGAAACACGGCTTGCGGCGGGCGAGCGTCCGGGATTTCCACAGCTTTCGCGTGACTTGGGTAACGCTGGCGCTGACAGCCGGCGTGCCGCTGGAACTGGTGCAAAAAGTCACCGGCCACAAGACGACGGACATTGTTTTGAAACATTATTTTCAGCCGGGCCGCGAGGCGTTCCGTTCGGCACTAAATGCGGCCATGCCGAAACTGCTGATGAGCGGGTCAGGTGTGGAAACGGTGAAACCTGAAACGCTGAAACCCGGAGTGGAAAAGCAGGACAAGGCAATTCTAGCGATTTTGGAACGCAGCACGGTGAAGACTTGGAAGCAGGATCAAGCGCGAGTGCTGGAAATGCTCAAGGGGAAAAGCGCAAACTGAATCCGTGCCGAACCGGTCGCACAATGCCGGACTACAAGAAAATCCGCAGATAATGATTTCGGTTGGACAGTTCTGGAAAATAATTTGATGCAATAGCAGACCGCCGTGACCAACGCGCTTTCTTGCTCCACTTTACCGGCGGCTGTTCGGCCAAATCCCCTCACGACCGCGCCGGTTCCGTTCCGCAAAAAAGCGCGCTCGTCACGAGCGCATTTCAAATGCCGAATGACGGCGGGCTTTCCGCCTGCGGTTCCGCGACGGTCGTTACGCTCCGGCTCCGTTCCCGCCGTCTCTCCGTCTGCGCTTCACTTTCCCGTTCGCCGAACCGCAGGCCGAAGCCTTGAGCTAAATAATTACTATGGAAAATATAAAACCAGACGCTTTATTTCGATTCGCCCTTTTGCCAAGCGGCTGGGACGAGAAACTCGTCATGTCCTTGTCGCCAGTTGCCAACTAAATGAATATTGGGGATTCCATCCCATGTAATGGAACCAGCGTGCTCGGTCACAATTATTTGGAATTGCCCAGCTACCGCGTCGAAAAAACTTGAAAGTGCGCTGAAAATCCGGCGCACGCCATCAATATCAGGCGAGACATCTTTTTTGCTTGGTTCTTCCGGGGCTTTTTCCATCGTTGGCCAAGCCTCTGGAAAATAGACTTGGCTGGGCTGGTCAATTACCAGAAACCGAGGCACTGGGTTTTGATTCAAACTGATAAAATGTTCATGCAGAGCCAGCAAGCCGGCGACATGGTAGCCCACCCAATTTTGACCGCTGCCGACTTCCCAAAGGAAATCAGTCCTCCCGGAAAGCGGCTTAAACTGGAGGGTAAGCTCGCGAGTATTGAGGCGGACATTTTCAGTCGCATGTTCGAGCTTCAAGAGGCGAGCGTAGTCCGCGATTTTGGCCGACACCTTGTCAACAGCAGCATTGATCCGATCTCGTTGTTTGAGCGGGTCAAGATGCTTTTTTAATTCGGCAATTTTATCCGACAATGCCTTAACTTGTTCACGAAGCTTATCGACATTACGGCTGGCGCTTACATTTTCCAGGGCTTGTTCCACACGGCCAACAAATAAATAAATTTGACGGACGCGCTGGCGTTGAGCGGCCAGCGCATTGGAGCTATTTTCAAGAAATTTTCTTTTCTGGCGCACCTTGGAGATGGCCCCTTCCAAGTCGCGTAGTTCCTGACGCAATACGGCCAGCTCTTGATCCAGCTTGGCGGGCGCTTGATGAACTGAAGCGCTCAATGATTTTAATTCATGCGCCAATGTTTTGAGTTCGGCCAAACGAGGGTTGCCTTCGGTGTGAACGGCGGCGCACACCGGGCAATCATGTGTATTGTTCAATTTTTCCTCAAACCAACCGACGCCTTTCAATCTGTCCTCCTGACTGGTGAGGGTCGTGTTATATTCGCCGACCGTTGAAGACAACTGATCCAGCTTACCCAAACGACGACGAATCGAACCCATTTCTTGCCCTAACCTGTCCTCCTCATTGACCAAACCGGTCAGTTCTTTGACGGCGGTTTCACCGGTGCCTTCTTTAATGTCAGGAAGATCCATCTTGCGGACAGTTTCAGGCACTTTCTGCAATTCCAAAATATATTTGTCCAAAGGCCAGCCAGCTTCGGGCGGCAACGAATCAGGCAGCAAGCCAAGCGTCCGAGCCTGCATATAATAACTTTCAACCTCCGCTTCCCAAGCGCGAGCTGCGCCAAGGCGTGCGTCTAATTCGCGCCGAAGCCGGTCAAACTCGCGTTCCGTATCTTTGAGTTCGCGCTGTTTTGCAAGCACAGTTGCACCTACCGCACCGAGCACGAGCGGGAAAATGATGCGTAATTTCTCGCGGTGTTCTGTGGTATCCGCCTTGAAGAAAAACGTGTATGGATTGGCGACAATGTGTTGCGGCTGGAAATTAAATGCCGCCATGTCCCGGCAACTTGCCCGTCCACCAAATCCAACATTCTCATCTGTGGAAAAATCGAGGTTGGGGAGATGTGAGATTTGGTTGAACCGGTTTTTCAAATCTTCCACCCGAGCGTTCTTTTCAACCGTCGGCGGCACAACCAACGTCAATCCCTCTGACCAAAAGATATCGGTTGTGGTCTGCTGCCCCTCTGGATTCCGCCGGGCGATGATCATTTCGGTGTTGGCCAATTGCAGATGTAGGCCAAACCAGCCGGTGACTTCGCGAATCAACCCGACGGGGATAGAGCATTTTTCACTTCCAAGACAATAATCAATGATCCAGGTCAGGGTGGATTTACCGGTGCCGCTCTCGCCGGTGATGATGTTAATTTTGCCGGGCGCAAAATGAATGATGCGGGGGCTGTGATTCTGGTCTTTGGGCCAGAGAATTATTTTTAGAATCGCGAGTTTCATTAGAATCGGATGTTCAATTGGGTAGAAAGTTGCACCAGCGTCATTTCGGAAAAGGAGTGCCCAACTCTTTTGGCAGCGCCTAAAATAGTCTTCACCTCTTCTGTTGCATGAACCACTGGCGGGGATTTTCTGCCGGGTATCAAATGACGTTGATGGTCTGGGTCAAGCAATAACAGACCGGTGTGAAAACCTATAGAAAGCGCCTGAAATGTGCGTTCCGACATGGCCTGCATCCGCATCTGAAGGCCAACGGTGATCTCGCGGTCTTCAGCCAGCGCTTTGTATAGAGCTCCGGGTTGAGTTTTTGATGCCAGGATTTGAGCAGAACGCCGATGGAACGTGAGCGGCAGGACCAGAAATACCAATGGCAATGTCACGCCCTCGGTTCGACCGCTGGATTCGTAAGCTTCATGCACGGCCTGCCAGATAGCTTCCGCTGCAAGCCCTGTATTTTGGATTACCCGTTGTTCAAATAAGACGTCAATCATGACTCTTTCGTAAGTTTTTCCATGAGTGCCTTGAAGCGCGGATGCCAGCCTATACGAATCATGTCGGCTAACCGATGATATGTCCCCGATGTGAGGTAAACTTGCTCAGTATCACTGCCAGCAAGTTTTTCCAAGTGGTCTTCGGTAGTCTCAGTAAAAATTTCAAAACCAATATCCTGCTCTGGATTGCTCTTCTTCATACGCAAAACCCGAGCGCGAATTTTGTCCCACCGGGACAGCAGCGCTGTTTCAAATGCGTTCCAATCATCGTCCGTGACATTTCCCTCCACGGACAGCCGGCTTTTCTCTATGTTGCATCGGATAAATTCGCGGATGGCGTTGTCCACAACACCATCATCGTCAGTGACCAAATGAAGTTGCTTTACAAAATGACTTCCTTTTTCACGACCGACCTTCTCGTCGGTTACAGGAATAAGGTGTTCCGCTCGCTCGCGGGTGATTTGACGTTTTCGCAGATCAATGATCGCGTGAAGTTGATTAACAAAATGATTCCGCTCAATCCATGCTGGCTGATTTTGCTGCCAGGCAGCCAATGCTGTCTTGTGCAGCCAGCCTAAAAGCTCATCGGTAATGGAGTCGGCAGCCGTTAAACATGATTCCGGCAATTGCAATTGAGCAACCGTTTCCTTGCGCAATTGCGGCCCGGTGCTGGCTTGCGAGGCATCAATCAAGTCGCACTTCGAGATTACGCTTCGCAGCGTTTCACTTGATGCCGGACACAAAACCCGCTCGACTTGATGCCGGATGTGCTCTGGTGGATTTTGGCCGGCTTTTTCCAATGCTGCGACACACTCGTCAATTTGTGTTTTGGTTTCGGCCTGGCCGATTTTCTTTGCGATGCATTCCGGTAGCAGTTTGTTGGTGACCATCAGGAAGTTGGCCGCATCACCCGCCACTTCTTTTGAATCCAAAGCTTCAATCCAAATTGCCAAGGTGTTCCATAAATCTTTAGACCGGTCAGCAAATGGCGTTGCCTCCGCCTGAATGGAATGTTTGTCCTGCTCCAAGAGTTGAGACTTATTTGCGCCACGAACAGCAACGTCATCATCTGTCTCAATCCCAATGGTCGCGCCCGCCGGGCTGCTGGCCAACCAATACAAGGCTCGCTCGAACTGATAATTAAACCCAGCGTTGGAACCCGCTGCGGTATGACGATTGAGACTCATGCAAAGTTAAACCCAGATATTTTTGCTGGAACAAATTAAAAATGGTTTTTTATTTGAAAAAATCCAGCAAAAAGCACGATTGTTTTGTTCCGTTTCGAGTCAGAATAAGGATTGCAGGAACATTTTTCGCACGGTTGCCAATTTCACTCCGCCGTGACCAACGCGCTTTCTTGCTCCCGTCACCGGCTGCCGGTCGGCCCTGTGCCCCGCACGACCGCGCCGGTTCCGTCCGCAACAAAGCCGTTCGTCACGAGCTGCATTCCTGATGCCGAATAATCGGCGGCTTTCCGCCTGCGGTTCGGTGACGGTCGTTTCGCTCCGGCTCCGTTCCTACGTCTCTGCGCCTGCTCTCCACTTTCCCGTTCACCGAAGCCGGTGTGGGCAATCGTGGCAGGCTATGGCATTTTCTTGATAGTCATCGCCGTCCGGCATTTGTTCGCTTCGCGTAAACCTAAAAAATATGTCGCGAAGCTCGGCAATCTGACGTGGCGACGCAATCAATTTTGCCGAGGTTGGCTCATCACCGGCGACACCGGCTCCGGCAAAACCAGTTCCGGCATCAATCAACTCGCCCATCAGGTCTTTCAGAATGAAAAAAATTGGGGCGGGCTGTGCGTTGATGAAAAAGGCGTTTATTGGGAAACGCTTTCGGCGATGGCGCACCATTACGGACGGGCGGAGAATTTAATTCACCTGCAAATCCGAACGGATGATTCTGACCTTAAATGGAAACCGCCGCATCGCTTCAATCTCACCGGCGACCGCAGCATTCCGTTTTCAACCTATGCCAAGTTTGTCGTGGATACGGCCACCAGCTTGGGCCAGGGAGGTGACAAAGGATTCTTCAAGAGCCAGGCGCAGACGCATATTGCCCACGCGCTGGAATTACTTTTTGAATTGCACCAGCCGGTCACTTTGACCGGCGCGTTCGCGCTTTTGTCCAATAAAATCCTGCTGATGGAAGAATTGCGAAATCTGAACGACCTGTTCGACGCTCCCAGGCGCAAGGAGTTGCACGACCACTTCACCAATCGTTATCTCAACCAGCCTGAAGAACAACTTGGCGGCGTGCGCGAAACCATCGGAAATTATCTGCAATACTTCCTGACACCGGAAGTGGCCGAGGTCTTTTGCACCAGGGAAAACACGTTTGATTACTCGGCGATTGATGATGGCAAAATCATCCTCGTGACCATGCCGCAGAAGTTCCAGACCGAGCGGCGGTATGTGAACACGTTCCTGAAACTGCTTTTCTACAATCACGCGCTGCGCCGGTTCGACAAGTCAAAGGCCGAACGCGCCGACGACAATTTGCTCATTCTGTGGGCGGACGAGGCGCAGCGTTTTATGACCGCCAGCGAAGACGGCACGAGCGATTACAATTGCGTGGACGTGATCCGCGAAGCGGGCGCAACCATCGTTGCCGCCGCCCAATCCACCACCTCGCTTATTCCGCCGCTTGGGAATGACAAATCCAAAGTGCTGACGTTGAATCTGCGCAACCGCATAATTTTCCGTTCTGCCGATGAAGCGGACGCCGTTCAAGGCGCCGATTTTCTCGGCAAGAAACAGGTTGTGAAGCGCTCCTGGGGTTCAAGTGCCGGCAAGCGCACGGTGAATTACAACGAAACCGAAGAACATAAAATCAAACCGCACAAACTCCGCAGCCTCCGCGACCACGAATGCGTTCTCGTCCACTGTGAACGTGGTTTTCGCCGCGTGACGCTGCCGCCATTGGAGGCGGATGGGAACATTTCAAAATGGTTTTCATTTTGGAGACGGTTGGTATAAAAGCCTGTTCTATTTTGATAGCTTAACGCTACCGCGCTCGCTCTCTGCCGTCGTGTTTTCCAAATTATCAGAAGTTTCTGTATAATGGTTGTCCGCACAAACCTTGATCGGCTCGTAAAAAGTATTCCGTTGCACCGGTATTTTTCCAGCTTCGCGAATGGCTTTGATCATGTCCGTTTCAGTCTGTAATTGTGGTGAGGTCGCGCCGGCCATGTGAAAAATATGTTCCTCGATAATCGTGCCGTGGATGTCGTCCGCGCCGAAGCTCAATGCGGCTTGCGCGAGTTTCATGCCGAGGCCGACCCAATACGCGGTGATGTGCGGGAAGTTGTCGAGGTAAATGCGACTGACGGCAATTGTGCGGAGTGAATCGGATTCGGTCGGCGGATGTTCGACGGGAATGTCGTTGTCTTGCGGCTGATACGCGAGCGGCACGAAGGCGACATAGCCGTGCGTCTCGTCTTGCAACTCGCGCAATTGCCGCAAATGATCCACGCGGTCGGCCAGGCTCTCGACATGGCCGTAAAGCATCGTGCAAGTGCTGCGCTGACCGAGCTTGTGCCATTGACGATGCACGTCGAGGTATTCTTCGGCGGATTCCTTGCCTCTGGCGATTTGCGAACGGATGTCTTTGCGAAAGATTTCCGCGCCGCCGCCGGTGAGCGAGTCGAGTCCGGCGGCTTTCAATTCAACCAATGTCTGTTCGACGGATTTTTTGGCGAGCCACGCGAGATGCAAAATCTCAATCGCGGTGAAGCATTTTAATTGCAGCCGCGAATCCAGATTTTTCAACGCCCGCAGCATGTCCGTGTAATAACTAAATGGCAGCGAGGGATGCAGTCCGCCGACGATGTGCATTTCGGTGATGCCGATTTTCAATGCCGCACGGGCCTTTTCCACGATCTCTTCGATGGAAAACTGAAATCCGTCGGCATCGCGTTTCTTGCGCGAGAACGAGCAAAACTGGCAGGACAAAATGCAGTAATTCGAATAGTTGACGTAGCAATTGACGATATAGCTCGCGCGATTACCGACCTTGCGTTGCCGGACAAAATCTGCGATGGCCCCGACGGCGTTCAAGTCTTTCGATTCAAAGAGCCGAAGGGCGTCGGCATCAGTGAGGCGTTCATTGGCGACGACCTTGTCGTAGATGTCACGCAGTTCACTATGTTGAATCATAAAATTCACGGTGAATGATGAACGGAAAATGCGCGTTTGGCAGATTGAGTTGGTTTGCCGGTGACAAACGCAGCAATGATGCGTGACGAAAATGCGGTTGAGATTGCAATGGCAAACGGCCTGTGTCTATTCATCAACATTTTTGAGCCGTTCAAACAGCAGACTGAATTCAGGGCCAAGTTGTTTCAGTTGTATGTGGTGCATGGCGGAAAGATTTTCCAGGGTCTTTCGGCCACGGCTGGTTAGTTGAATATAAACCTGTCGCCGGTCTGCCTTCGACGGGGCGCGCGCCACAAGCTTCTCGGTCACCAAACGATCAACCAAACCAACCGCACTGTGATGGCGAAGCTGCAATCGTTCCGCCAGTTCGCTGACGGTGACTTGGTCGCGTCCGGGGAAACCTCTGATGGCCAGCAGCGCCTGATGTTGTTGCGGCGTGATGCCGGCAGCCAGCGCCGCCGTTTCGCTAAAATGAATGAATTTCCGCAACGCATAACGAAACGCGGCAAGCGTTTCATATTGTGCCTGGTTAAGTTTTTCCGGTCGCTCCATTTTCATTAAATTTAACACGGGTTTTGTCTTCGTCGCCACCATTTGTTTGACAGTATCGCATTACGATATAAACTGCGCGTCCGATAAATGCAAACTGAATCCATAAGTTTCCCCGCTGCCAGCAACCCAATGCCGGTTGAAGATGAACTGGCTGATTTCAGCACGAACCGCCGCGTGCTGTTGTTGTCCGCCATGTCTCTGGTCATCGGGGCGTTCAGTGCCTTGGTCGCCTATGTTCTGCTCTGGCTGATTGCTACCATCACCAACCTGGCGTTTTACCACCGTTTTTCCGCCGCACCGGCATTACCGCAGGGAAATCATTTGGGGTATTGGGTGGTGTTGGTGCCGGTAGTCGGCGCGCTCATCATCGGTTTGATGGCCCGGTTTGGCTCGGAAAAAATTCGCGGGCATGGCATTCCCGAAGCCCTTGAAGCGATTTTACTTGGACGCAGTTTCATTTCGCTGAAAGTAGCCATCCTCAAGCCGCTTTCTTCCGCTATTTCCATCGGCACGGGCGGGCCATTCGGCGCGGAAGGTCCGATCATTATGACCGGTGGCGCGTTTGGCTCCATTTTCGCGCAATTGTTTCACCTGAGTGCCGCCGAGCGGAAAACTCTGCTTGTGGCCGGGGCGGCGGCGGGAATGTCCGCCGTGTTTGCCACACCCGTTGCGGCCGTTTTACTGGCGGTTGAATTATTATTGTTTGAATGGAAACCACGGAGTTTCATTCCCGTGGCTGTGGCTTCAGTTGTGGCATCCGTCCTGCGCGTGCCGTTGCTTGGTGCCGGACCGATTTTCCCGATTATACCGCATGCACCGGTATCAGGAGTGGAACTGGCCATCGCCGCCGGTCTCGGAATTTTGGCTGGGTTCGGCTCCGGCTTGTTGACGATACTGGTTTACGCCTTTGAAGATCTTTTCCAGAAATTACCACTGCATTGGATGTGGTGGCCCGCAATTGGCGCTGTCTTTGTTGGCGTAGGGGGAATTATTGAGCCGCAAGTGCTTGGCGTCGGCTATGATACAATTCATGGTTTGTTGCTTGGTGAAATCGTTGGCGCAGCAATTATCGGCCTGCTCCTGGCAAAGGCGCTGGTGTGGTCTATCGCTTTAGGCTCTGGAACTTCTGGTGGGGTGCTGGCGCCGCTACTCATCATCGGCGGCGCACTCG
>Ga0310811_10010724_pt1 | contig 11851 bp, 9 predicted proteins | sample YCmetagenome_FD_207642 | JGI IMG/M metagenome (GOLD analysis project Ga0310811, IMG submission 207642) | Soil microbial communities from experimental microcosm in Duke University, North Carolina, United States - YC | ecosystem: Engineered > Artificial ecosystem > Soil microcosm > Unclassified ...
GATGGGCACGGGCGCGGCCACGCTGTTCACCTATGTGCAGTTCATCTCCTTGAGCCTGGTGGCGCTGTTCGATCTGCTGCTGATCTATCTTCTGGTGGTGCGGGACCGTCCTGTGGCCAAGTCCAAGGGCGTGCTGCCGCGGGCGTTCGGTTTTGTCGGCACCTTCATGGGGGTGGGCATTCTCCAGCTTCCCGTGGCGCACTTAAGCCTGGGCGCGCAGATTTTCGCGGCGCTGCTGGTGGGGCTGGGGAGCCTGGGCTCGGTTCTGGTACTGTGGCGGTTGGGCAAGAGCTTCTCGATCATGCCCGAAGCGCGCCGCCTGGTGACAGGCGGGCCTTATGCCCTGGCGCGCCATCCGCTCTACACCGTGGAGATGGTGACGATCTGCGGCACGGCGTTGCAATTTCGCGCGCCCTGGTCCTGGGTATTGGCGGTTCTGGTGATGGTGCTGCTGTGGATCCGCAGCCACTATGAAGAACAGGTGCTGGAGGCCGCTTATCCGGAGTACGGCGCATACCGCGCCCGAACCAAGCGCTTCATCCCTGGCGTTATCTAGCGCGGGTCTTTTGGCCGCTGAGTTGTTCGCACGCTGCCTCTACTCATCTCGTCGCTCATGGGCTTCTTGCCCGCCCATAGCAACAGCGTATGGGCGCTCCTCGCTCCTGCTCAGGAACCAAAATCCCTCGCGCAATAAATAACAGGCTCTATTTGAACTCCACTTTCAGCACCTCGTACGACCGCGCGCCGCCTGGGGCCGCGACCTCCACCGTGTCGCCCTTGCTCTTGCCGATCAGGGCGCGCGCGATGGGCGAGGAGAGCGAGATGCGGCCACGCTTGGCGTCCGATTCCAGGTCGCCCACGATTTGATACTTGCGCTCTTCGTCGGTGTCCTCGTCCACCAAGGTGACGGTGGCGCCGAACTTGACGCTGGTGCCCGACAGCTTGGTGATGTCGATGACATCGGCGCGGCCCAGCTGGTCTTCCAGCTCCAGCACCCGGCCTTCGATGAAGCTCTGGCGCTCCTTGGCGGCGTGGTATTCAGCATTTTCCGACAGGTCGCCATGGGCGCGCGCTTCCGCGATCGCCTTGATCACTTCATGGCGGTCCTCGTTCTTGAGGCGGTTCAGTTCTGCTTCCAGGGCCTGGAAGCCCTGGGGCGTCATCGGAATCTTTTCCATCGTCCTATCCGTCCGGCAAAAAGAGGCTCGGGCCACCAGATTTTGCCCGGTTGCCGACCCTGTCATTTGTTAAGGCACTGATTTCGCTGACAAATCTTTGAAAAAGATCAGCGGTGCGTCATAAAGAGTAGGACTGGAGGGGGGCGACTTCAAGAAGGAGCCCGCCCCCCGACCTAGAAACTCTGAATCGGCGCGACCTCAAGCGAGCCCGCTCGAAGGGCCTGGATGGCTTGGGTGGCCGCCGCCGCCCCGGCCATGGTGGTGTAGTAGGGCACTTTCAGGGTCAAGGCGGCCCGCCGGATGGAGGAGCTGTCTGCCAGCGCCTGGGCGCCGTCGGTGGTGTTGAACACCAGGTTGATCTCTCCGTTCTTGAGCGCATCCACCACATGGGGCCGGCCCTCCAGCACCTTGTTGATGGTGGCGACGGGAAGGCCCTTGGCTGCCAGAACCTTGGCGGTGCCGCGGGTGGCGATCAGCGAGAAGCCCATCTCCACCAGCTCGCGAGCCGGCGCCTCCACCAGGTCCTTGTCGGCGTCCTTGACCGACAGGAACACGGTGCCGCCGGTGGGCAGGCGGGTGCCGGCGCCGATCTGGCTCTTGGCAAAAGCGCGGCCGAAATTCTCGTCCGTGCCCATGACCTCGCCAGTGGAGCGCATCTCCGGCCCCAGGATCGTGTCCACGCCGGGGAAACGGTTGAAGGGCAGCACCGCTTCCTTCACCGAGATGTGCTTGGGGCTGGGCTTTTGCAGCGCGAAGGACTTCAGCGTCTCCCCCGCCATCACGCGACTGGCGATGGCCGCCACCGGCAGGCCGATCGCCTTGGCGACGAAGGGCACGGTGCGGCTGGCGCGGGGATTGACCTCCAGCACATAGATTTCGCCGTGCTGGATGGCGTACTGGACATTCATCAGGCCCTGGACCTTCAGCGCCTTGGCCATGGCGATGGTCTGCCGCTCGATCTCTGCGATGGTCTCTTTCGACAGGGAACGCGGCGGCAGCGAGCAGGCCGAGTCGCCGGAATGAACACCGGCTTCCTCGATATGCTCCATGATGCCGGCGATGAAGACGTCACCATCCTTGTCGCAGATCGCGTCCACGTCCACTTCGGTGGCGCGGTTGAGGAAGCCGTCGATCAGCACCGGATTGTCGCCCGAGATGCGGAACAGCTCGCCGGACTCCACCTGCTTCTTGAGTTCGATCTCGTCCGACACCACCACCATGCCGCGGCCGCCCAGCACGTAGGAAGGACGCAGGATGACCGGGAAGCCGATTTCGCGCGCCGCTGCGATGGTCTCCTCCGCCGTCATGGCGGTGGCGTTGCGCGGCTGCTTGAGCTTGAGGTCTTCCAGCAGCTTCTGGAAGCGCTTGCGATCCTCGGCCAGGTCGATGGCATCGGCGCTGGTGCCCAGGATCGGCACGCCGGCATCGCGCAGGCCATTGGCCAGCTTTAAAGGTGTCTGGCCGCCGAACTGCACGATCACGCCGGCCAGGGTGCCTTTTTCTTTTTCCTTGGTGATGATCTCCAGCACGTCTTCCAGGGTCAGCGGCTCGAAATAGAGCCGGTCGGACGTGTCGTAATCGGTGGAGACCGTCTCCGGATTGCAGTTGACCATGATGGTCTCATAGCCCTGATCCGACAGCGAGAAAGCGGCGTGGCAGCAGCAATAATCGAACTCGATGCCCTGGCCGATGCGGTTGGGCCCGCCGCCCAGGATGATGATCTTTTTCGCATCCGTCGGCTTTGACTCGCAGACCGTCTGGTTTCCGATCGGCGCTTCATAGGTCGAGTACATGTAAGGTGTCAGCGCCTGGAATTCGGCGGCGCAGGTATCGATCCGCTTGTAGCAGGGCCGGATGTTCAGCGTGTGGCGGGCGGCGCGCACCGCGGCTTCCTTCTGGCCGGTGAGCTTGGCCAGTCGCGCATCGGAGAAGCCCATGGCTTTCAGACGGCGCAGGCCTTTCGCGTCCTTCGGCAGACCATTCTTCCGCACCTGATCCTCGGCGTGAATGATGGCTTCGATTTCACCCAGGAACCACGGGTCATAGCCGGTGATGCGCTGGATCTCCTCCAGCGGGAAATTATAGCGCATCGCCTGTGCGGTCTGGCGCAAACGGTCCGGTGTGGCGCGGGCCAGGGCGGCGCGGATTTCCACCGGATCATTGTCGAGCGCGATCTCGTCAAAACCGGTGAGGCCCGTCTCCAGCGAGCGCAGTGCCTTTTGCAGGGACTCGCCAAAAGTGCGGCCGATGGCCATGGCTTCGCCCACCGATTTCATCGAGGTGGTGAGCAGCGGCTCGGCGCCGGGGAATTTCTCGAAAGCAAAACGCGGGATCTTGGTCACCACATAGTCGATGGTCGGCTCGAACGACGCGGGGGTGACCTTGGTGATATCGTTCTTGAGCTCGTCCAGCGTGTAACCGCAGGCCAGCTTGGCCGCGATCTTGGCGATGGGAAAGCCGGTCGCCTTGGACGCCAGCGCGGAGGAGCGCGACACCCGCGGGTTCATCTCGATCACCACCATGCGGCCGTCCTTGGGGTTCACCGCGAACTGGACGTTGGAGCCGCCGGTCTCCACCCCGATCTCGCGCAAGACGGCGATCGAGGCCGAGCGCATGCGCTGATATTCCTTGTCGGTCAGTGTGAGGGCAGGGGCGATGGTGATGGAATCGCCGGTATGCACGCCCATGGCGTCGATATTCTCGATCGAGCAGATGATGATGGCGTTGTCGGCCTTGTCGCGCACCACCTCCATCTCGAATTCCTTCCAGCCCAGCACCGATTCCTCGATCAGCACTTCGTTGGTCGGGGACGCTTCCATGCCGGATTCGACGATGGCGAAGAATTCCTCGCGATTATAGGCGATGCCGCCGCCGGTACCGCCCATGGTGAAGCTGGGGCGGATCACGGTGGGCAGGCCGACCTTGTCCAGCGCGCCCAGCGCCTTGCTGAAGGTTTCCGGCGCCAGCTCCATCACCGGCGCATTGTTGCCGTCGAACAGCGGCTGGCCGGCGGAATCCTTCTTCTGCCGCAGGTCGCCCTTCAAGGTGATGCCTACAGGGACCTCCAGGCCGATCTTGCCCATGGCCTGCTTGAAGCGCTCGCGATCCTCGGCCTTGTCGATGGCGTCGGCGGTGGCGCCGATCAGCTCGACATTGTGGCGCTCCAGCGCGCCGATCTTGCGCAAGGAGAGCGCGGTATTGAGCGCGGTCTGCCCGCCCATGGTGGGCAGCAGAGCGAAGACCTTGCCGGCCGGCACATTGGGCCGCTCGCGCGCGATGATCTTTTCCACCATCTCCGGCGTGATGGGTTCGATATAGGTGGCGTCCGCCAGGCCCGGGTCGGTCATGATGGTGGCGGGGTTCGAATTGACCAGCACCACCCGATAGCCTTCCTCGCGCAACGCCTTGCAGGCCTGGGCGCCGGAATAGTCGAATTCGCAGGCCTGGCCGATGACGATGGGTCCCGCGCCGATGATCAGGACGGTGTGGATATCGGTGCGTTTAGGCATAAGTGCTCGCGCGGAAAAACCAGCGCCTTTGGGGGGCGCCTTTGGCCGGCCGAATTGCAGGTTAAGGGGACCGTTTAGAGGGCCCGCGCGAGGGGCGCAACCCCCGAATCGGATTGGCTGGTCAGCTTTTCCAGCGCAGCACGCGTTCCTGCACAGGATTGCGGAATTCCGTGCCGTTTTCGGTCGCGTCTGCCCAGGCCTTCTTGACCCGGTGGTACCAGATGGCGGGCTGGTCGGCGTCCTGGATCAGCATCAGGTTGGGATTGAATTTCAGCCCCTCCCGCTGCAGTTCCACGATTTTCCTGTCGTCACCGATGAAGGTACGGCCAAGCGCCCAGAAGAAGGGGTAGATGAAATTGAGCCAGGCCGGCCAATAGAAGACCTGGATCACGTCGGTATTGTCGCCATCGCGCGGGGTGCAGACGGTCAGGCCGATCACCTTGAAGCGTTGGCCGAACAGCCGGCCCTCGATGGTCTCGAAGCGCGTGGAAGGCAGCTCGAAGGTGATCTCGGTGGTGACCTCGCCCAGCAGGCTGTAGACGGGTTTGGAGGGCTTGTGCGCCGTCATCACAAAGCCGGTGGGCAGCGGCGCGTAATGCTTCTCCTTCACCCGCGGCGTCTTTTTCCACCACCAATGGGCGTGGACGTAAGGGCCATGGGCCGGGTCCATCAGCCCGATCACGGCATGATCGATGCCGCAGCGGAAGCGCTGGGTCTCGGTCCAGCGCATCGGCGAAGTGCTCTGCACTCGCGGCGGCTCGGATCTGGGCGCCGTGCCGGGCCTGGCCGCGACATAGACCCAGATCAGCCCGTCCTGCTCGCGCACTGGATAATTCCGTACACGGATTTTCTCGGTCTCCAGCGGCTCATGGCCGGCCAGGGACGGAATCAGGCTGCAGACCCCGTCTTGGCGGAAGCGCCAGCCATGATAGGGGCATTCCACCGTGCCTTCGGAAAGGATGCGTCCCGCCGACAGCGGCACGCCGCGATGGGGGCAGATATCGCGCAGTGCGAAGGCTTCGCCGGATTTGAGACGGCCCAGCAGCACCGGCTCGCCCAGCAGCATCTCGCGGCGCATCTGGCCGGGTCTGAGGCTGCTTGCCAGCGCGGGCATGTACCAAAGATCGCGCAGGAACAGGTCTTTTTCCGTTCCCGGCGGCATCGCAACATTTTCGCCAAGCGGTTCAGCCATTCGGGAACTGCTTAGAGAAATCGGCTTTTACCCGCAAGGAGAGTCCCGGACGGGCTTTACCTGCCGTCCCCGCGCGCTAGGCTTTTGCCATGAAGAAGATCGCCAGGACCCTGATCGACACCAAGATACTGGACCGCGCCCTGGCGGTGGGGGTCCTGTGCGAGGCGGCTTTTGTCATTGCGGCGCACTATCGGCCTTTTCTGGGCCAGCATTTCGGCCTTTTCGCCTGCATGATGATCGCCGGCACCGCGGCACTGCTTTATGCCCGCGATCTGGCGCGCGGCTATGTGATGGGCGCGCTTGGAGGCCTGGTTATCGGGGCTGCCTGTGGCACGGCCGCAGTCGGCGTCGCCAACCTTCTGGGCGATCATCCCGATCGTTTCCTGCCTTATGGCGTGATGATCTGCGCCCTGATCGGCGCGATTGGCGGCCTGTTTGGCCAATATGCGGCCTGGATCCGCGAATTCATCGCGACTTTGCGGCAGTAGCGAAGCGCTACCGGGACGATTCGATTTTGAGGAGATAACTGTCGGTTGGCGCGACGCCGACCCGGAAAGGGGCTGGGGGGCTTGTTAATCCGAACCAGCTCACAGCCAACCGACAAATGGACACTCGCGCCTAAAAGGGGCCAGCCGATGGTTCAATCATGACCATTTCGGGGCACGGATGACATTTTCGACACGGAACTTCGCCGTTAAATCTTGCGAGACAAGGATTTGCGTCCCATCATCAGACTCGGATGGTGGAAGAACCCATATCTTTGCATCGCGTGGCGCGAGAAGCGTCCGCGGCCACGGCCTTTCCCCAAATCACCTTCGATCGCCTGGAACTCAACCGCATTCTCACCGTCTATGGCCGCATGGTCGCTGCCGGTGAATGGCGGGATTACGCCCTGGATTTCCTGGATGAGATGGCGGTTTTCTCGGTTTTCCGCCATGCGAGCGAGATGGCGCTGTTCCGAATCGAGAAACGGCCAAAGTTCCGCGCCCGCCAGGGCCAGTACAGTGTGGTGGCCGCCGGGGGACTTATCCTGAAGCGCGGGCATGAACTGGCCCAGGTGCTCAAGATCTTCGACAAGAAGTTGTTCAAGGCTCTCTCGAAAGAATAGGGCCCGGTGTTTCCACCGGGCCCTTTCTTTTTCCAGCCTTGCTGCCGTTTACCTGCGGTTGCCCATAAAGCGCAGCAGGAACAAGAAGATGTTCAGGAAGTCCAGATACAGGGCCAGGGCGCCCATGATGGCGGCCTTGCCTGCCACCGCGGTGTCACCGCCGACCATGTAGTAGGTGTTCTTGATCTTCTGCGTGTCCCAGGCGGTGAGGCCCGTGAAGATCACCACGCCCAGGATGCTGACCACGAAATTGATGGCCGGCGACTTGAAGAACATGTTGGCCAGGCTGGCCAAGAGGATGCCGATCAGGCCCATGAACAGGAAGTTGCCGAAGCCCGTCAGGTCGCGGCCGGTGGTGTACCCCCACAGGCTCATGACGCCGAAGGTGGCGGCGGTGACGAAGAAGGTCATCGCCACGCTGGCGCCGGTATAGACGATCAGGATCGAGGCCAGCGAGGCACCAACGAGCGCCGCATAAGCCCAGAAGGTGGCCTGCGCCGCGCCCTGGCTCATCTGCATGATGCGGAAAGACAGGAGGAAGACCAGCGCCAGCGGGGCCAGCATCACCACCCAGCCCAGAATGGTGGGCGAGAGCGCCACGCCATTGGTGGTCATGGTCTCGTGATAAAAAGCGTTCAGCAGGGCGGGGGAATGAGCGACCACATAGGCCACCACGCCGGTCAGCGCCAGCGCGCCCACCATGTAGTTGTAGACCCGCAGCATATGGGCGCGCAGGCCAGTATCTACGCGATCGGCTACGGTCGCCGCGCCGCGTGCAAGTCGATTGTCGAAGTCAGCCATGGGTTACTCCTTTAACCTGATTATATCGTGTTTCTGCGCGGCGGTATCAAGTCCATGGAAACGCGATTTTGTGAAGCATTAACAAAGCCTAAGCCGTCCGCAGGCGCCGCGCCGGCCGGCTGCGCAAGGCGCCGATAGCGCCCAGGAGCCCGAAAAGTAGGGTCGCCGCGCCGCCGCCGGCCACGGTCACGAGCACCGCGCGGGTATCGAAGGTCAGCGGCACGTCCAGGATGAAAAAGGCTGCCGCCCAGGCCGCCAGGGTGCCCGCCACCAGCGCGATCACGCCGGTGGCGGCGCCCAGAATGCCATATTCGATGGCATAGACCAGGGCGATGCGGGCGCGGGTGGCGCCCAGGACCTTCAGGATGGTCGCGTCATAGATCCGCGCTCGGCTGCCGGCGGCGATGGCGCCGGCCAGCACCAACAGGCCCGCCAGGATGGTGACCAGGCTGGCAGCGCTGACACCCTGGGCCAGGGAAGAGAGCAATGTCTGGACCTGCTGGATGGCGTCCTTCACCCGGATGGTGGAGATATTGGGAAAGTGGTTGGTGACGGCCATGTACATGGCGTTTTCCTGATCCGGTGTCACCCGGATGGTGGCCAGGAACGCATGCGGCGCCTTGTCGATCAGACCCGGCGACAGCACCAGCACGAAATTCTGGCCGCCATTGGTGAAGTCCACCTTGCGCAAACTCGCGATCTTGCCCTCGAAGGTGCGGCCAAGGACGTTCAAGGTCATGCTGTCGCCGATCTTCAGGCCCGTGCCATGGGCGATGGCCTGATCCAGCGAGATCAATGTGGGGCCGCGATAGTCGGGTGCCCACCATTTGCCTTCGGTGATGATGGTGCCCGGCGGCGGCGTGGCGGCATAGGTGATGCCGCGGTCGCCGTTCAGGGCCCATTTGGCATCGGGCGCGACCGTGGCTTGCGCCGACGGCACCCCGTTGAGCTCCGTGATGCGGCCGCGGATCATCGGCGTGCGCTTGTAATCGCTGGCGCCGGAGAAGGCGGTGACGGTGCGATCGAAGCTCTCGGCTTCCGCCGGCTGGATATCGACGAAGAAAAAGCTGGGCGCGCGGGCGGGCAGGGCGCCTGCCACCTGCTCGTTGATGGTGGCGTTCACCAGCGTGACGGTGGCCAGCAAGGTCAGGCCCAGGCCCAGTGCCGTGACGACGCCGCCGGTCGCCGCGCCCGGCCGCACAAGATTGGCAAGGGCCAGACGCAATAACGGCGAGCGGGTGCGGGGGATCTTCTGGATCAGGCGGCGCACCCCTTCGGCCAGAAGGCGCAGCAGCGCCAGCGCCGCCACCGCGCCGAGCAGGAATTCGGCCGCGAAGATCGGCGAAGGCGCCACGATCAGGGTCAGAACCATCACGCCCAGCGCCGCGCCGGCAGAGATGATGCGATAGATCGTCTGGCCTTCGGCGGTTGCCGGTGCCACCGTGTCGCGGAACAGGCTTGCCGGCGGCACGGCGCGCGCACGCGACAAAGGTGGTGTGGCAAAGGCGATGGCCGATAACAGGCCGAAGGCCAGCGCCAGCAGTATGGGAATGGGATAGAAGCCGAAGCTGGGCGGCACCGGCAGGGCGTCACCATAGAACCAGACCGCAGCGAAGGGCAGCGTGGCGCCGATGCCGGAGCCGACCACGGTGGCCAGCAATGCCACCGCCATCACCTGCAGGAAGAAAACCAGGAAGACAAAGCTGCCCGACGCGCCCAGCGTCTTGAGGATGGCGATGTCGGTGCGCTTGCGGTCCAGAAAGGCCAGGATGGCCTGGGCCGCGCCCACACCGGCGACGCCCAGCGCCACCAGGCCCACCAGGGTCAGGAACATGGTGAGCTGTTCGACAAAGCGCTTGATGCCCGGCGCCGCATCGTTGCGGTCGCGGATATTCCAGCCGGCGTCGGGAAAGGCGGCCCCAGCCCGGTCGCGGAAGCGATCGATGGCGCCGCGCGCCTGTACCGGATCGCTGGACGCGCCGCTGAGCGCTATGCGATAGCTGTAATCCACCAGGCTTTCCGGCGAGACCAGGCCCGTGGCCGGCAGGCCCTTCGAAGAAATCAGCAGACGCGGACCCAGCGAGAAGCCGGTGGAGATGCGATCGGGCTCCTTGTCCAGCGCGCCCATGATGCGAAAGGTGGCATTGCCCAGCTTGATCAGGTCGCCGCGCTTCACATGCAGCCGGTCGAGCAAGGTCTGCTCGGCCGCCGCGCCGCAGATGCCATCTTCCTCACAGGCCAGCGCATCCCGCAGATCCTGCGCGGGAACAAAGCGCGCACTTCCGAACAACGGCCAATGATCGTCCACGGCTTTGAGTTCGACCAGTTGGCGGGCCTGGTTATCGCGCGCATAAGCCATGGCGCGCATCGAGATGGTTTCCGCCACTGTGCCCTGCCTGTCCAGGAAGGCGCGCTCGGCCGGGGTGGCCGGACGGTGCACCAGACGCACCGAAACATCGCCGCCCAAGAGCACCTGCCCTTGATCTTGAAGCCCGGTGAGAAAGGCGTCGCTGAGAGATTCCACGCCCGCGATGGCGGCCGCGCCCAAGAGCAGGCAGAAAAAGAAGATGCGAAAGCCGGCAAAGCCGCCGCGCAGCTCGCGCCGCGCCAGACGCAAGGCCAGGCTGAGATTCATGACATCTCACCCTTCGACAGGCTCAGGGTGAGGAAAGTAGCACAACTCCTCATGCTGAGCCTGTCGAAGCATGAGGAGCGCCGTTCACGATCTTTCCATCCGCCATGCGCAGCATCCGCTGACAGCGGCGCGCCAGCTGTTCCTCATGGGTGACCAGGAACAGGGTCGAGCCGCGCTCGGCATTCAAGGCGAAGATCAGATCGGCGATCCCGGAGCCGGTGCCGCTGTCGAGATTGCCGGTCGGTTCATCGGCGAACAGGATCTGCGGATGCGGCGCCAGCGCACGGGCCAGCGCCACGCGTTGCTGCTCGCCGCCGGAAAGCTGGCCGGGATAATGATCGGTGCGCAGGATCAGGCCCACGGCGCGCAATTCCTTTTCGGCGCGGTCGAAGGCGTCGCTCACGCCCATCAGTTCCAGCGGCACGGCGACATTTTCCAGCGCCGTCATGGTGGGGATCAGATGAAAGCTCTGGAACACCACGCCCACCCGGCCCCGCCGAAACTTCGCCAGCGCATCCTCGCCCATGCGAGTGATGTCGGTGCCTGTCACCAGCACGCGGCCCGTGGTCGGCTTTTCAAGCCCCGCCGCCACCATCAAAAGCGACGACTTACCCGAGCCCGACGGACCGGTCAGGGCCACGGTTTCGCCCACGCCAACCTCCAGGGACAGGCCGGACAGAATGTCCACCGGACCGGCAAGGCTTTTGAGCGTCAGGCTGATATCTTGCAGGGAAAGGGCAGGCGGGGGATTGTGCATCAGCTTTGGATAGTAAGACGAATGCGCAGCTTCAAGATCCTGCTTATCACACTTCTCGTCGCCATGATGGCGGGCGCGGGGCCGGCCTTCAGCGTTGGGACCGCTGCCGCGGCCCAACCCTTTAAGATATTGGCGCTGGGCAGCAGCCTGACCCAGGGCTATGGCCTGCCGCCCGGCACCGAATTTCCGGTGCAGCTTCAGGCCGCCCTGAAGAAGGCGGGCATCGATGCGGTGGTGACCAATGCCGGTGTTTCCGCCGACACCTCCGCCGGCGGACTGGCGCGGCTGGACTGGTCGCTGGCCGACCATCCCGATGCGGTGATTCTGGAGCTGGGCTCCAACGATATGCTGCGGGCCACGCCCCCGTCCGAGACGGAAAAGAACCTGCGTGCCATCCTGACCAAGCTGAAGGCGGCGCATGTCAGGGTGCTGCTGACCGGCATGCATGCCCAGCGCAATCTGGGTGCCGATTATGTCCGCCAGTTCGATGCCATCTATCCGCGCCTGGCCAAGGACTACAATGTGCTATTCTACCCGTTCTTTCTGGACGGCGTGGCGCTCAATCCCAAACTCAACCAGGCGGACGGCATGCATCCCAATCCCGCGGGCGTGAAGGTGATCGTGGCGCGCATGCTTCCGCTCGTGAAGAAGCTGGTCAAGGGCTGATGTTC
>Ga0310811_10010725_pt1 | contig 11850 bp, 9 predicted proteins | sample YCmetagenome_FD_207642 | JGI IMG/M metagenome (GOLD analysis project Ga0310811, IMG submission 207642) | Soil microbial communities from experimental microcosm in Duke University, North Carolina, United States - YC | ecosystem: Engineered > Artificial ecosystem > Soil microcosm > Unclassified ...
TGAAGTGGCCGGCTCCGTGCGCGCCGTACCCGCCAACCGAATCGATGTCCACGCGACCGTCAAAGCTGAACGCGCCGAGCGGGCTTTGCAGCGACGCCGTGAGCTCGAGATCCGGTGAGCTACCGCGCGCGCGAATCGGGCCGCTCCAAACTCCGCGGAGCGGAATCGCCGGATACGACTGGGAGAGCCACGCCATCGACAGTGGCTGCGCGCTCAGGTTTACGTCGTACAACATGAACGGATCGCCGTACGTGATCCGTCCGCTTCCCGTGAAATGCGACGGCTCGACGTTCCCATCCGTGAGCGTCACCGAGGCGTTCGAGAAACGGACGTCGAGCCACGACGAGTCGAGCCGCGCTATCCCCGACGCGAATCCGCGGAGTCGCGGGAAGCTCGGATACAAGTACTCGATCGTCCGCAGGTCGATCGAGCCGGCGTTGACGTCGAAGCCGCGAAAGACCGTAAATGCCGGATAGAGGATGTTGAGCTCACCCTTGCCGGAAAAGCTCGAGACCGCGCCTCGAACGTGAGCGTCCCGGAACGTGCCGCGGGCGTCGTCGACGACGAAGTTGGTCAGCGGACCACCACGCCCGCGAGCCGTGGCGAAGATCTGTCCCTGCCAGTCCACCGGAAACGGTTTCCCGGAGAGCGTCCGCAACAAATCGAAGTCCACCGGATCCCCGTGCAGATTGACGTCGCGAACCAGTAGCACGGGCGCGCCGATGCCGAAGGACATGTCGCCCGTCAGGTGCGACTTCGTGCTCCGCACATCCATCCGCGTGAGCTTGAAGTTCACGATCTGCTCGTTCGGCGGTGCATCGTTCCTGATCGTCAGGTCGACCGTGCCACCACCGGTGCGCGGCAAGTCCGGGTAAACCCAGTTCACGTCGTCCAACGACACCGTGTCGGCACGAATAGCAATGTCGTAGCGGACAGGTCGGTCGCTGCCCCACCAGACCTTTCCTTGTCCATGTCCGTGCGACGCGGGGAGGGAGAAGCGCGGAACCTGGAACCAGAGCGAATCACCGAGCTTCCGGGCCGTCGCCACCACGTTCCGGAACTTGAACGTCGGCTCGTACTCGTCAGCCGACAACGACGCGACGCGAAACTCCATACCGAACTTTCGGTCGCTGTCCGGATCGGCGAGACGCACATGCGAGATCAGCGCGTTGGCATTTCGCCAGGCGTATAAGCGGCCGAAGCCGTCGAAGGTACGCGACACCGCTTTTTGCGGATTCTCGAGGTGCACCTTGATCACGCTGTCGCGAACGCGCCCCTTCAGCGAATCGTCCGGCGTCCAACGCATGGTGAGGAGGAAGGTCGCGTCCGTGACGGTCGCCGTGTCGATGACGATGTAATCGCCGAGGCTGCGGCGCGTCACGTCCTTGAGCGGCGGCGGACCGCCGCTCGAGGGAAAGATCTCCTTGTAGTTCCAGGAGTAGTCGTTGTGCTGGACGATGTGGACGTACGGGTGCTGCACCGACGCGCGACGGATATAGATGCGGTAGTCGAGAATGTCGCGCGGGTTGTACGAGACGCTCACACGCCCCGTGCTGAGAAAGAGATCGCCCCGCTTGTCGCGGATGGCAAATGTGTCGACGGTGAAACCGGTCAGGAAATTCCCCGTGACTTTTCCGATGTACACCGTTCCGCCCTTCGCCGCGCGCGCGATGAGCGGCGTGGCGATGTCGCGCACCCAATCGCGTCCCCGCTGCGTCCGCGTCACGAACAAGACCGCGGACACCGCGAGGAGTCCGAGGAACGCGAACACGATCAAGGCGACCAGCGCGACGAGCTTCCGGCGCTTCATCTAGAACGAGGTACCGATCGAGAGAGTCTTCGTGAGGCGGTTCCAAAACTGCGCCGAATGATGCGGCGAATAGGCGGCCGGACAGGTCGTGTTCTGCGACAGCTTGCCATCGACTACGCGGAATGGCACGGGCGGCGTTCCCGGCGGCGTGAGGCAGACGAGAGGCGCGCCCCCACCGAAACCGGGAGAGTCCACCCCTGCCGCAAAGTATGCCGGACCCGCCGGACTCGCATTCGGGTTATACCCCAGGTTGAACTGAATGGGACCGATCGGCGAGAAGTACGCGATTCCCAGCCCTGGTGTGACGGAGAGCGGCTTCACGTTCACACCCGGCGTTCCCGCGCTCCGAACCCACACCTGCCCCGCGTCCACGAATGGGACATACTCGAGCACCTGCGGAAAAAACGGATCTCGGAGCCGAAGCTCGGCGTTGAGCACGAGCAATCGGTTCCCACCGGTCGGCACCGGTCGCGCGGGCTGTGCGTCCGCGTTGAGGACGGCGATTTGGGAACCGTCGGGCAGCGTCGACACCTTGAACTGATCGCGGTCCATGAGGTAGACGAGAGGACCGAGCTCGTTCTGCGGGTACCCGCGCACGCTCGTTGCTCCACCGGCGTAAAGCCGTTCTTGCGGTGGCGGAAGGCGCGTGCCCTGCGACGCCTCGCCACCTCCGATGAGGCCGCCCCGGACTCGCAACGACACCACCGTCCGCGACGTCACGGCGCGGAAAACTCCCGCGTCCATCGTGATCTTGGCGAACGACTGCGATGCGTCCGATCCGGTGATCGTCCCGGCGCCGCGCACTTCACTCCCGATCACATAGCCGGACTTCGGCGCGATCGGGTTGTCGAGCGTGTTCTTCTGCAGCGACACACTCAGGATCCCGAGACGGCGGTTGCCCTCGACCTCGGCGCGCTCCTCCTGCGTGCATAGCGACTGCACGTAGCAGAGATAGGCCGGCTCGGCGTCGGTTCGACCATACTCGAGCGTGTACCCAACGCGACCGGGAAGTCCTCGGCCGAGCTCACGACTCGCCGATACGTCGAGACCGATGTAGGTCGTTCGCAGATACGCTTCCCACGCGCTTCGACGCTCGGTATACGCCGAGTACGACGGGACCCAGTGGCCGCCGAATAGCGTCGGACGCCGCACGGTCGCGCCCGCGTAGTAGTTCAGGTGCGAGCTGAACACGCTGTCCGGGTTCAAACTCTGACAAATCGACTGGCGGGCGAAGTTCACTCCGTTGGCATAACCGACCTTGGAAACACGGGCCGTGAGCTCGAGGCGCTGCGCATGGTCGAGGAAATTCTTGTCCGTGTACTGCCCGCCCAGCCGGAAGCAGTCGAGCGTCGCCCACCCCTCTTCATGGGTGATCTCGTGCATGTAGTCTTCGCGGAGATCCACCCCGACCCGGACGATGCTGTCGGTGAGTTTGGCCGTTGAATCGAGGCCCACGCTCACATGCCGGTAAACGCCGAGGTTGTACAAATTCCGAGATGCGTCGACGAGCGATCGATCGCTGTACCGGTCGCCGGAGCGAAACCCGAGAAGTCCCAGGACGACGCTGCTGTCGATCTCGGGGGGACGATTCTCCCTCACATTCGCGCTTCGGACGGCGATCGTGCCGAACCGCGCCCGGTCTCCGGTCTGTACCTCGAGCTGCACTTCGGCGCGGTGCTCCGGCTTGTGCGCGTCGTACGAAGGAAACACCGTCGCCGCCGGGTAGCCGATGTGGCGAAGCCGAATCGTGATCGAGTCGGTTTGATTGGCGAGCTGCAGACGGCCGAATCGCCGGCCAACGGCGAGCGGAAGGTCGCGCAGAATCGTGGCGCGGTCGGCAACCGAATCCAGGCCGGTGATCGTCAGCGAGTCGAGAGTGAGCGGCTGGCCCTCATTGATGCGGAACGTCACGCGTACCGGCGAGCCGGACGCCGGCGTTACGACGGTGTCGACCTTCGTGTCGTAGAAACCGTTGATCTCGTAGAAGGCTTTGAGGTTCGCGACATCCTGGGCGAGCCCGTCGCTCGGGTAGCAGCGCTTCGTGCCGAAGATTCGGAAATACCGGCGGGCGAACGACGAGGGGGTCGTGATGACGATCGTCGATAGCTGCCCTGCATCGAAGGTTTTATTTCCCTCGAAACTGAGCGAACGAACTTCTTTCTCGTTGGGCTGGTCGCAATCGACATCCTGCGCCCGAACCGCCGTCGGAAGAAAAAAGGCAATGAGCGCCGCAAGCGCGAGTCGAGCGAGCGGATCGCTCTTTGCAGACATTCGGTCCTCGTGAGTCCCTCGGCCACGTCTGGCCCGGGAAGCGCTGATCATCGTAACACCACCCGACGCTGGCGGTACGACGCAGAACGCGCCCGCGCGGGACTACCTCCGGCGGGCGCATCCGATTGACGCTTAACGGCGGGAAACAGTAAGTTCTCGCGCGACTTAGCCACTGTCAATGGAAGACGAACGACCGCTCATCGTGCTTCTGGTGGCAGTCGCGCTCAGCCTCGCCGCGTGCGGGTCGCCTGGCGCGCCATCGCGCCACGAAATCATCGACTCCCGCGACACCTACGACCCGCGTTCACTCGACCCGGCCCTCTCCACCGACGTGCCAACCGGCCGCGCGGTAGCCTACGTCTTTGATGGCCTGACCCGTTTCACCCCGGACGCCCGCGTCGAGCCAAACCTCGCCGAACGATGGGACGTTACCCCTGACGGCCTGCGCTACACCTTCCATCTCCGACGCGGGGTGTCCTTTCAGGATGGACGCCCCTTCACCGCGCGCAACGTCGTCCGCAGCTGGCGGCGCGCGCTGGAGCCGGCGACGAAGAGCGGCGCCGCGCAGTTTCTCTTTCCGATCGCCGGCGCGAAGGATTTCAACGGCGGAAAGGCGACAAGCATCTCCGGTCTCGCCGCGCCCAACGACTCGACGCTCGTCGTCACTCTCGCCGAGCCGCTGGCCATTTTCACCAAGATGATGGCCATGCCGGTCGCCTCGGTCGTCCCCGACAGCGTGCCGGCAAACTTCGGCGAGCATCCTGTGGGTACGGGACCGTGGAAGCTCGTCGAATGGAAACACGACGACTACCTGCTCTTCACGAAGAACCCGTCCTACTTCGGCGGCGCGCCGAAAGCCGACACCCTTCGCGCTCGCATCATCGCCGAGCCGAGCACCGCCGTCGCCGAGTACGAGAGCGGCAACGTCGACGTGCTTCAGATTCCCGCGGCCGAGGCGTCCGACTGGATGGAGGACGAGAGCCGAAAGCCGATGCTCATGTCGACACCGGCGCTCGAGCTGGTCTACATCGGCATCAACACCACGCGCGGACCGCTCGTCGACGCGCGCGTCCGCCAAGCCATCAACTACGCCATTGACGTCAACCGCATCATCGAACGGCTCATCGGCGGACGCGGCACACGCGCGGCCGGCGTCGTCCCTCCCGCGCTCGGCGGCTACGACAGCACGCGGAAACCGTATCCGTACGATCCGGCCAAAGCCAAGCAGTTGCTCGCTTCCGCCGGCCACGCAAACGGAATAGATGTCGAGCTCTGGACCTCTACGACCCCGATCTATTTGAGAATCGCCGAGACGGTGCAGGCGTATCTCAACGCCGTCGGCATTCGCGTGAAGATCGTGCAACGCGAGTCGGCCGCCGCGCGCGGAGCGGCACGCAAGGGCCAGACGGACATGATCCTCAAAGACTGGTACGCCGATTATCCGGACGCCGAGGATTTTCTCTACCCGCTGTTGCACACCACGAATCGGGGCGTTGGCGGCAACGTGTCGTTTTTTTCAAATCCGCGATTCGATTCGCTGGTGACGGCGTCGCGTCGCGAGCTCGACGAGGCCAGGCGCAACGCGCTCTACCAGCAGGCTGATTCGATCGCGTTCGTCGAGGCGCCGATGGTCTTTCTCTACTTCTATAATGAACTGTACGCCGTGCAGCCCTGGATCAAGCACTTCGTGCCACCGGTGATCTTCAACGGGCAGCGCTGGCTCGACGTCACGATCTCGACGGCGAAGCCATGAGCCGCTTCATCGCGCGCCGGCTTCTTCTTGCCATTCCGACGCTGTTCGGCGTGCTCGTCGTCGCCTTCTTGTTGCTCTATGTCGCCCCGGGCGACCCTGTCGAGGCGATGGTCGGCGAGCGCGCCGACAGCGCGACGATCGCCCGCCTTCGCGCCGAGCTCCATGTGGACGACCCACTGCCACAGCGCTTCGGCCACTATGTCAGTCGCGTGGCGGTCGGCGATCTCGGTCGGTCGTACATCACGAATCGCCCGATCACGCAGGACATTCGCGAGCGGTTTCCAAAAACCCTGCAGCTCGCCGGCGCCGCGATGCTACTCGCCACGGTGCTTGGCATCACGCTCGGCGTGCTCAGTGCGCGGCGGCCCGGAGGTTTCGCGGACCGATTCGCCCTCGGCCTCGCCTACCTTGGAATCTCCTTCCCGGTTTATTGGGTTGGATTACTCCTCATCCTGCTGTTCGCCGTCACGCTGCACTGGCTGCCGCCCTCCGGGTACGGAAGCCTTCGCTTCCTCGTACTGCCCGCACTCACGCTCGGCATGCGGTCGATCGCCTTCCTCGCGCGCATGACGCGGTCGGCGATGCTCGAGGCGCTCAGCGCCGACTTCGTGCGAACGGCTCGCGCCAAAGGACTCAGTGAGTGGGTCGTCACCCTCAAGCACGCGCTCCGCAACGCGCTCATTCCGGTGATCACTGTACTGGGCCTCGATTTCGGCGCGTATCTCACGGGCAGCATTCTGACGGAAACCATCTTCTCGTGGCCGGGGATTGGCCGCTATGTCGTCAACGCAATCTCACGCCGCGATCTTCCCGCGATTCAAGGCTCCGTGCTTTTTCTCAGCACCGTATTCGTGCTGGTCAACCTGCTGACGGACCTTGCCTACGCCAAGGCGGATCCGCGCGTGAGTTATGACTGAGGCGACTCGGCGACTCGGCGGCTCGGCGACTCGGCGTTGGCGATGCGCATGGACGTCGTAACGATTGGATACGGCGCAACCTCGGAGAACGCCACGGGACAACCAACGGAAGAATGCTGTGAAATTCTTTCTGGCAGTTCTCCGTTTGTTGTCCTGAATACTCCTGTCAGTTGTCCCGTATCTAATCGTTAGGGCTTCCAAGGTCTGAGATGCCAAGTGGTCGCGATCCCGCGAACTCTGCGAACTCGGCGAACTCGGCGATGGGCGACCGCAAAGGACTAATATGAATCTCGACGAATTCCAGCACGCGGCATTGCGAACAATCAATCCCTCACTCAACGACGAGGACCGGCTTGTTGACGCGAGCGCTGGTCTCGTCGAGGAAGCCGCCGAGTTGCTCGGCCTCGTCCGAAAGCGCGTTTTTCAGCAGCGCGCCGTGGATCAGGAACGACTCACGGAGGAGCTCGGAGACGCCCTCTGGTGCCTCGCAGTCACGGCCCACATGCTCGGCATTCCGTTGTCGCGAATCGCCGAGGCGAATCAAGAGAAACTGCGGCGCCGCCATCCGGAGGGGTTCAGATCAGTCGAACAATGGTCAAGGGCGCCGACCGAGTAGCCGCCCAATCGCCGAGCCGCCGAGTCGCCGAGCCGCCGAGTCGCCGAGTCGCCGAGTCGCCGAGTCGCCGAGTCGCCGAGTCGCCGAGTCAGTCATCCGTCTGCCCGAAGATCGCCATGTTCGACGAATGTCCCGGCGCGACCTTCTTTTCCGGGTAGATCCAATGCACCGCCTGGTTGACGGCGGCCGCCGCTTCCGCGAAACCACTCGCAATCAGCTTGAGCTTTCCCGGATACGTCGTGATATCGCCCGCCGCGTAGACGCCCGGACGTCCCGTTTCCATCGTACTCGTCACGACGATCTCGTCTTTCTCCAGCGTCAGCCCCCACTCGGCCAGTGGCCCGATGTCGCTCACGAAGCCGAGCATGGGCAGAACGACATCCACCTCGATCTCGCGGGTCGTCTTCTCCTTCACCTGGCGCAGCGACACGTGAGAGAACCGATTCGGATCGGTAGCACACCGGATGTCGTGCAGCTCGTGGAACGTGAAGAGGTCGGCGCTCCCAGCGCTCACCGCGGCTTGGTACTGCGACACCGTCGCCGCGTGGGCGCGGAAACGATCACTGCGGTGGACGATCGTGACGTGTGATGCGCGCCCGAGGAGCTGAGTGCCCCAGTCGAACGCCGAGTCGCCGCCGCCGATGATGAGGACGCGCTGCGAGCGGAACGCCTCGGGATCGGTCACGACGTCGTAGACGCCGCGCCCGTACCATGGTTGCGCGCACGCCTGCGGCAGTCGTCGCGGCGAGAATGCTCCGATGCCGGCGGCGATCACCAACGAGCGCGACTCGAAACGCTCCTTGTCGGTGACGAGCGTAAAGCGTCCTTCCTGTTCCTCGAGCCCCACCACCTTATGCAGGAGATGGATCGGCTGCTTGAACTGTGCCGCCTGCTCGGCGAGCGAGCGCACGAGATCCTTCGCCAACACCTTGGGAAAGCCGGCGACGTCGAAGATGTATTTCTCCGGGTAGAGCGCGGTGAGCTGGCCGCCAAGCTCGGGGAGAGCGTCGACGAGGCGCGCCGTCGCGCCGCGCATTCCGGCGTAGAAGAGAGCAAAGATCCCGGTCGGTCCGCCGCCGATGATCGTGATGTCGCGTATGTCGTTCTGATCGGGCATGACGGAAAATAGGGAGGCTTCCCTGTTAGGCGAGCGTAGTAGGGACGGCTCCCCTGTTCGTCGAGCGTCATCTGGCGCCCTTCGTCGCGCGGCGACAGGGCCGGGTCTACATTAGTCGTCGCAATGAAGATCTATACGAAGACCGGCGATCGCGGCGACACGGGCCTCTTTGGCGGGGGACGCGTCGCGAAGAGTCATCCGCGCGTCGAGGCATACGGCGACGTCGACGAGCTGAATGCGACGATCGGCATGGCGTTGGCGATCGACAAGCTACCGCGAATCGACGACGTCCTCGCGCCGATCCAGCCCGACCTGTTCGCCATCGGCGCACTGCTCGCGACACCGGACCTGGCGAAGATGCGCCAGCATCTCGAGAAGGCCAACCTCGACGACGCCCGTATCGCGCAGCTCGAGCGCGCGATCGATGCGTGCGACGAAGAGCTCGAACCGCTCAAAGCTTTCGTCATGCCCGGCGGCACGAAGAAAGCCGCGGCACTTCACGTCGCGCGCACGGTGTGCCGACGCGCCGAGCGCCGCGTCGTCCTCCTCGCGCAGGAGACTGAGATCCCGGAGCTCGTCATCATCTACTTGAACCGGCTCTCGGACTTGCTGTTCACGCTCGCGCGTCTGGCCAACAAGCTCGGCGCCGGCGGAGAGACGACGTGGTGACCGCCGCGCGCACGATCGCGCTGCCGACATATGACGTCACGGTGGCGCCGGGCGCTCTGGAGCGCGTGGCGGAGACCGCGAGCGGGAGTGGCGCCCATCGCTACGCCGTGATCACCGACGACAACGTTGGACCGCTCTACGGCGCGCGAATCCGTGACGCGCTTGGCACCGCGCGGACGACCATGTTGACCGTGCCCGCCGGCGAAGCGCACAAGACCCGCGACACGTGGGCACGACTCACCGACGAATTGCTCGCGGCCGGCTTTGGCCGCGATTCGTTGATCGTCGCGCTCGGCGGGGGCGTCGTCGGCGACGTCGCGGGCTTCGTCGCGGCGACGTACATGCGCGGCATTCCATTCGTCCAGGTTCCGACGACGCTCCTCGCGATGGTCGACGCGTCGATCGGCGGGAAAACGGGTGTCGACACGCCGGCGGGCAAGAATCTCGTGGGCGCCTTCCACCAGCCGTTGGCCGTCGTCGTCGATCCGAGCGTCCTCGCGACGCTCCCGCGTGAACACCTTCGCGCGGGCTTCGCGGAAGTGATCAAGCACGGCGCGATCGCCGATGAAGCGTATCTCGATCGCGCGGTAGCCGCCGCTTCCGATCTTTCGTCACTCGACGTGACGGGCGATGCGATGATCGACCTCGTGAGTCGCAGCATCGAGATCAAAGCCGACGTCGTGCGACGCGACGAGCGCGAGGGCGGCCTGCGCAAGATTCTCAACTTCGGCCACACCATCGGACACGCGGTCGAGTTGCTCAGCGACTACTCGATGCTCCACGGCGACGCCATCGCGGTGGGAATGTCGTACGAAAGCGCGCTCGCCGAACGCTGCGGCGTGGCGGCGGCGGGCACCGCGGATCGAATTCAGCGCGCCGTGAAGGCAGCCGGATTCGAGGGACGACGACCCGCTGCGATGTCGCCGGACCGAATCGTCGCGGCAACGCACGGCGACAAGAAGGCGCGCGCCGGCCGGGTCGAGTACGCGCTGCCGTCGCGCGTGGGCGCGATGGCAGGCGCATCAACGCGGTGGTCGATCGCCGTGGAGGACGAGCTCGTCTTGTCGGTGCTGACCTGACGTTCGGGCTCGCTGCTTGCTTGAGTAGGCGGCGTCAACAAACGACGGACTTCAGCCATGTCATCCTTCGCGGCGTACCTAGTCGGATTCGTCATTCTCATCGTCGGCCTTTCCATCGCCGCCTACCTGCTGAATGTCCCGACGACGTGGATCGCGGTCGGCGTCATCGTAATGCTCGGGATCGGCGTGCTCAGCGCGACGACGCGAACGAAGATGCGCGACCCAGGCGCCGGAACCTCGGCCGGCTCGACAACGGTCGTCGAGCGGCGGCCCCCCAGCTCGCCAAACGCCTGAACGCAGCGCGGGGCCGAATGCCAAGAGACGCGTGATGACGCGTCGTTTGGCTGTGATCAGCCGCCTGAACAGGCGCCAAACATCGGGCTCTGCAGGCGGAAAGAGCCTGATTCGGTCACGTTGACCGAATCAGGCTCTGGTCATAGATCACCGAGAAGTAACCTGCAAATTGCTGTCAAATCAACAAGATAGAATCATTCCTCCGCGCGGCCCGGTCATACTGGCGGAAAAGTCTGTTGACGGGTTTTGAGCCCAACATTATCCTGCCGCTCCTGCTACAGGCTCTACATCGCGCGAGCGAAGGCCGCTCGCTCCACTAACCGGCGTCAATCGGGAAGGAGCGTGTATGGAGCAAGTGACCGAGACAAGATCGTCGAGGGGCTATTTCCGATCGTCTCCGTCCACCGCGTTCGACCAGTACCTGCAAGACATCCAGAAACTCCCTCTCATCCAGGACCCCGAAGAAGAGCGACGACTCGCGCGACGAGCGCAAAAGGGTGACGAAAAAGCCGCCGAACGGCTCGTTACGGCGAACCTCCGATTCGTCATCTCCTACGTGAAAAAGTATCAGGGCCACGGACTCGACCTTTCCGAGCTCGTCGCCATCGGGAACGAGGGCCTGCTAAAAGCGGTGCGCAAGTTCGACCCGGACCAGGGCGTGAAGTTCATCTCATACGCCGTCTGGTGGGTCCGACAAGCCGTACTGAAAGCGCTCGCCGAGCAGACCCGCTCCGTTCGAATCCCCCTCAATCAGAATTCGCAGCTCATCCGTCTCGCCCGCGCCGAGACGATCCTCGCTCAAGTCCTGAAGCGCGACCCCACCGAAGACGAAGTCAGCCGCCTCCTCGAGGATACTCCCGAGAACGTTCGAGCGGCGAAGCAGATGTCGGCGACGGAAGTCTCTCTCGACGCTCCGATTGATCGCTCCGATCGCGAAGCCTCAACCCTCGGCGAACGCTTCGCCGGCGTCGACGGCACGGAGATCGAAGAGGTAACCGACTACAAGTTGATGCGCGAGTTTATCGATCGCGTATTCAAAAAGTATCTCACGCCGCGCGAGCGAAAGATCCTCTATCTCTATTACGGCCTCGAAGAAGGTTCCGAGGCGATGACGCTCGAGAAGATCGGCGCGCTCATGGGCGTCACGCGCGAGCGGATCCGGCAGATCAGAGAGAGAGCGTTCGAGAAGTTGAGGGAATCGCCGGATGGCCGGGCGCTGTCCGGGTTCTGGGCGGCGTGAGGGAGAGTGCACGGCCGCTTAGGCGGCCTGCGAGCACGATCGCTTCGCTCGCTGGAAGCAATGACGAAAGGGCGCCGACAGGCG